>Ga0224512_10000886_pt1 | contig 30485 bp, 26 predicted proteins | sample SF_May12_sed_USG_4_FD_169103 | JGI IMG/M metagenome (GOLD analysis project Ga0224512, IMG submission 169103) | Sediment microbial communities from San Francisco Bay, California, United States - SF_May12_sed_USGS_13 | ecosystem: Environmental > Aquatic > Marine > Sediment | place: USA... | reverse complement strand
CGATGCCAAAGCACGGGTTCCGGCGGCTATTGAATCAGAAGCATATCCAGCTGTCGCGCAATGGCGCCGCGGCGACATTCTGGTCACCGAGCCGACACGAAATGTGGCAAGCCCAAGATTTCTGGTCCACTCATCCTGTTAGGGATTTCGGTTGTTGATTCAAAGTTGCTTGGGTCCATCGCTGTAGAAATTGCTCGGGGTTCATGCCGCCCAGCGATCCATGCGGCCTGACCGTGTTGTACTCCTCCAGCCATTGACTGATGATGACTCTCGCTTCGGTCAATGAGCTGAACAGGCAACGATCCAGGCAGGTCATTCGAAAGATCGAATTAAAGCTTTCGTTGTAGGCGTTCTGCCACGGACTGCCCGGATCGATGTAATGCGTATTCACGTGCTTTTCCTTGAGCCATTTCTGTACGTGCCTTGAAACCAGTTCCGGGCCGTTGTCGGAGCGGATACAGACCGGGCGCCCGTGCTGGCGAAACAGCTCATCGAGAATGCGCGTGACATCGGTTGCGGTCAGGCTGCGCCCGACCGGGACCGCCAGACCCTGCCGTGAAAACTCATCCACCACGGTCAGGCATTTGAGCTGCCGGCCGTCCTCGGTCTGGTCGAAGACGAAGTCGTAGCTCCACACGTGGTTCGGGAACTCGGCTCGCTGCACCCATTGTGTCGTCATGCCCAACAGCTTGCGTTTCCTGCGTTTTTCACCACCTGCAAGCCCTCACGGCGGCGTATCAACCGCACCCGCTCGCGGCTGATCGACCACGTGCCACGCATCAGATCGTAGATCTTGCGATAGCCAAAGTACGGGTAGCGCGTGGACAACCGAAGCATCTCCCGGTAGGCCGCATCCATCAACTCCTGCTGACCCACGTAGCGGTAGCTTGAGCGGTTCATCTGCATCGCCTGGCAGGCGCACCGTTGGCTGATGCCGTACTCGTTCCTCAAGTACGTCACGCAACGGCGCCGTTCTGCCAGGCTCACCACTTTCGGCTGTTGACGTCCTTCAACATGCGGATGTCCAGCGTCTGATCGGCAACAATCTTCTTCAACTCGGCGTTCTCGCGTTCGAGTTCTCGCAATCGCTTCACCTCCGAGACCTCCATGCCACCAAACTTCGACTTCCAACGGTAAAACGACTGTTCTGAGCAGTTGTGCTTGCGGCATACGTCCGCCACCGTCAGGCCGCTGTCCGCTTCCTGCAATATCCGAATGATCCGTTCTTCGCTAAATCGCTTGCCCTTCATCGGTTCCTCCAATATCGAGAAACCCTAACACAGCGAGTGGACTAATTATGACGAGGCAAGCCAAATGCTTACACCGCGATCCTTAACGGCAATCCTATTCCCGCGACCTTTGCAGAAACTGGTCCCGATATCAGGGACAGATCAGGCCTACTCGATCGCAGAAGAATTTTCGGTGGTCAACTCTGAACATCAATACCTGGACGGTGTCAGGCCGCTCGTTTTTGGGGAATGCTTTGCGGAGCGACGGGTGCGGCGGGTTGCAGCGGGCGCCGTTCCTCGAACCACGCAGCCGCCCGCCTGACGATCCGGTACTGAGTGACGAGCAGCGTTATCCACACGGAGAACATTAGCCAGTCCGGGGCACCGATGGCGGCACCCAGCAAGCCGATACCCGCGTACACTGTGGCCGCGCCGGTGAGAAGGCCGACAACCTGTCGCGCAGTCAGCCCGGCAAGCAGCAACAGGTGATGAAAATGGTCCCGTCCGGCGGAAAACGGTGACCTGCCCTGCGCGATACGGCGCACGAAGCAGGTAAGGAAGTCAGCGATCGGGACTAACGCGAACCACAGACCCACGACCGGGGAGATTTGGCGTGCGTCGCCCTGGCTGATGGCAATCGTGAGCCAGACCACGACCAGGCCCAGCAGGGTACTGCCGGCGTCGCCCATGAACGTTCGCAGCCGATTTTCGCCGTCATGCGGAAAATTGAAGACCAGAAACCCGATGATCGCCGCCATCGCAACCAGGGCCAGCGGCGTGGTAGCTGCCGCCCCACCGGCCAGCGCAACCGCATACAACGCTACCAGCGCGATGCTGCCGGCGAGTCCATCCACGCCGTCGATGAAGTTGAAGCCGTTGATGACAGTCATCGTGACGAGCAGCGTCCCCACCACGGCCACGGGACCCAGATGAATGATCCCCATTCCAAACGGACTGCCCAGATCCGCGATGATGAGCCCGGCGCCAAAGACCATTATCAGCGTCGCCCCCACTTGTGCCGCCAGACGGACCAGGTAGTGCAGGCCCTGGCGGTCATCGAGCGCGCCCGCGATCACCAACAATGTGCCGGCCAGGAGCAGGTACCACGTGCTGGGCTCTGTGCCCGCAACGACGGACATTCCGGCAACCATCCCCAGGAACATTGCGATGCCGCCGACCAGCGGTATCTCGCCGACATGGTCTTTGCGACCCCCCGGTTGGTCAGTGAGTCGAAGGTATGTGGCAAGCGGCCGCAGTATGGCCAAAAGGGCGAGTGTGCTCACTAGAGTCGTTAGCGCCGCCAGAGCGGATATCACGTGCTTTTCCCCAGGTGGCGCAAATTCAGACGATTTGCGCTACCAGTTTGCAGTTCTCATCTGGGACCGAATCGGCCGGCCGACGGTTTCTAATTCGATATCACGCTAAAAACCATAACTTTTTATAAACAATATCTTGCAGATAACGGCTCTTACTAATGTGCAATGTTGAAGCACAAACGATTTTACATGATGATTTCCGTTACTGGAAAATACCTGATCTTAGATATTGTAATATGCAACACACATCGCTACTAGCGTTATTTGAAATCGACTTGGGCTATTGCTGGGGAACTAATCGAGCGATTCGAGGCAAATCAACTTGAAATGAAAGCCCATCTAGAACTGTTTCGTCGTCGAGCCGAAGTCGAGACCGTAGCGAGCGCAAGTTTTGCCAGCACGAGTGCCATACTGAGGATAGTCAGCTTAATCGCCGGCTAGCGAACCATTATGAAAATTTCGTCGAAGCCCGAGAACGATGGCGAGTTGATTCAATTCGAAAGCCCCGAATAAAAGCTAATCGAATGAAAATTATCTGCGTCGCGGGAGCCCGGCCAAACTTCATGAAGATCGCGCCGATAATGGATGCGTTCAATGACGCACCAGACATCGAATCGATTCTGGTGCACACGGGCCAGCACTACGATGAAAAGATGAGTAAATTATTCTTCCGGCAGCTCGGTATCCCCGAGCCGGATTTCAACCTCGGCATCGGCTCCGCCAGCCACGCGGTGCAAACCGCCGAGATCATCAAGGCGTTTGAACCTGTGGTATTGGATCAGCGACCAGACGCGGTACTGGTAGTTGGTGACGTTAATAGCACGATTGCGTGCGGCCTGGTCGCCGCCAAGCTTGGCGTGAAGCTGATACACGTAGAAGCAGGACTGCGGAGTTTCGATCGCGCCATGCCCGAGGAGATAAACCGAGTATTAACCGATGCGATCAGTGACTACTTGTTCGTCTCCGAACCATCCGGCGTCATAAACCTCATGAAAGAGGGAGTTGACGAACTCAAAATTCACCTCGTCGGCAACGTAATGATTGACACGCTGCTGAAAAACAAAGCAAAGGCGGATGCTTCCAAAATTCTCGAAGAGTGAGCTCTTGAACCCCGGTGTTATGTATTACTCACAATGCACCGCCCGAGCAACGTGGACAATGCCGAAGTGCTGAAAAATATTCTAGATGCACTCGAGAAAATCCAGACCGAACTTCCAATTGTCTTCCCGATGCACCCTCGCACGCGAAAGCAAATTGAAGCTTTTGGGTTCTCCGAGAACATCGCGAGAATGCAGGGCCTGCGAGTGGTCGAACCCATTGGATATTTCGACTTCTTGAGACTCATGAGTGAGGCAAAGCTCGTGTTGACCGACTCAGGTGGCATACAAGAAGAAACGACGATCTTGAAAGTGCCATGCATAACGATGCGCGAGAATACGGAGCGGCCCATCACGATCGAAGTTGGTGCGAACCGGTTAGTGGGTAGCGACCGAGACCAGATTCTTGCAGCATACAGGCGCGCAATCGCTAGTGATTTCTTGAATTGGCAGGTGCCTGATTTATGGGATGGACGGGCGGCTCGACGAATCGCTGAGGTACTCACGAATGGGCACTCTCAATCGGCGATCGTTTGAAATATTTCGAGCATTTTTTCTGCTTGCTGCTTGCGGGAATATGATTCGGCGGAATCGGCGCTGGCGCAACTCAATCTTTCTCGAAGCACAGTATCCTCCTTAATTTTTATTACGGCTTCTTTCAAACGTTCCGGGTTTTCGGGTTCCACAACCAGCCCACTACCCGTGTTCTTTATGATTTCAGATGCCTCACCCTCAGGCAACGAGAGGATAATCGGTAACCCCATGCCCATCGACTCAAAAATCTTCGAAGGGATTACAGAACGAAAAAGCGCATCGTTCTTCAGCGAGATCAGCGAAACGTCGCAGAGGCTCCAGATCCGCGGCATCTGTTCTTTGGGTTGCCGCTCCACGAAACGCACGTTTTGGAGGTTCAGTTTATTGGCCTGCCTGACCAATTCATCTCGCCTTGCACCCCCACCGACGAAAACAAAGACAATGTCGTCGCGATGTCTGAGCAGGTCCGCCGTTTCCAATATCCGGTGCAGTGCGTGGGCCATGCCGTGCGTGCCGATGTAGCCGACGACGAATTTCCCTTTCAGACCATACAAACGCGTGAGCTCTGCATCTTTCTCCGTGGGCGAATACTTCGCCGTGTCCACGCCATTGATCACCACATAAATCTTATCGGCGTCGATACCGCGCGCGATCAATTCCGTCCTGAATGAATGCGTCACGGCCACAATCGCCGCGGCTCTTCGGTAAAGAAACTTCTCGATCCAGCTCAGCGTTCTGAACACGATACCATCTTGCATGGCCCCCACTGCCCTGATCGACGCCGGCCACAGGTCCCGCAACTCGAAGACGAACGGCCGCCACTTCAACACGGACAGCAACCACGCGCTGCACACAGTGAAAAATTGTGGCGACGTTCCGACTATTACGTCCGCGCGTTTCTCAAACAGCCCAGCCAGGCAGCCCATCAGCCCGAAGGACATATAATCGAGCGTGCGCTTGCCAAATCCTTGGTTTGCAACGATGTAAGTCTTGACCCTCACGACACGAATGCCATCAATGCCCTCGACCGAGTGCCATTGATTCGAATAGCCGTCAAACACCACGCCCTCGGGAAAATTGGGTGCTGTTGTGATCACCGTGACATCGTGACCGCGTTTCACCCATTCTATGGCGTGTTCGTACGTACGACTGGCTGGCGCGTTGCCCTCTGGCGGGAAGTTGTCGGTAAGAAACAGGATGCGCATAACTAAGCCCAGCTCAGCTTAAAGGCCGCTTCCGCGCCCGTGAACCGTAACTGCATGACTTGGTTTGCTGCGCTCAGTCCAAATTCAGAGTGCCAGGTAGAGGCATGCCGCGAGAGCTCACCGCCGCCAGTTTCGAAGCGCACTACTCGGTCATCGGGCATGATCAGCTGCCCGGTGCCGGCGTCATCATCAACGGTAACGCGCACTTCGGGGTGCACATGAAAATATGCTACCGCCTTCTCGAAAGGCCCGTGGATCACGTCCCGAATTTCGAACGTGTATTCAGACAGCTTCCAGGTGCGACAATGCACCGGTCTGCCGACCAAACGTGTGTAACCATTATGGCTAGCCGTGGCCCGCGACTCGCCCACATCCACTCCGAAGGGCCTGGCGCGCCGTGCCACGCGAAATGCGTGCCACACCTCGGAAGAATTCTCGCCGTTGATTTCCACTGTGTTATGCGCCGCCGTCCCCCGTTGCCTGAGTCGTTCCGGGCCATGGTGATAGTTGGAAATTCCCGAATTCACGAGCACACGTTGACCGAACAGCGACAACTCGAAAGACAACGTATCGGCGTGGGCGTGACCTGGCTGGTAGTCTGGCCCGATGGGCGCCACATCCAGCAACGCTATCGCTGTGTCATTTTGGAGGCGCACATAGCCACTTGAGACCAGGTGGTGTTCAGCTGGCGGTGTCGCGCGGAGACCCAGACGCCGCATGTAGGCGCAGAGTTCCGCCGGCCGAGGCGCCATACCCATCGCCGCATCATTGAAAAACCCGATTTCTTCGTCGGCGTGGGTCATGACTTGCAGCCACTGATCCATGCGCGGCGCCAGGTTTTTCCACAGCGCAACAGCCTCGGGCGCGACTATGCCGGGGTAAACCCGGCAAAGATTGAGCAGGTCCAGCACATCCTCATATAGAATAGCGTGGTACATAGGGCTGCGCTCAAAATGACCACCATCATCGAGTACTTGTTCCGCCAGTTCTCGACGCAGAACATCCATGCCCTTGTCCAGCCAGCGATCAGCCTCGTCGCCCGCAAAGTACAGGCCCGCAAACACTAGCGCCTTGGCATTCGCCAGCAGGTGGTTGCCCAACAGGTGGTATTCTAAGGACTTACGAAGGTAGCGCACTTGTAAGGCCAGACTTTCCAGCCACTGAATCTCCATACTCTGCTGGCGTAGCGCCCACTTCACCCAGTTCACGATGCGCAGCGAAAGCGTGTATGGCTCCCAGCCATTACCGCGTCCGACAGGGTTCTCCGCAATCCACTGCGAGATCAGGGCTTGGTGCCAGGTTTCGCGCTCGGCAGCGTCCCGGGAATTCAATTCATCGAAGTAGTGAAGATGATAAAGCCACAACTTGGAATACCCTGGATCATTCCATCCCGTGGGTCCAACAATCCGGCCTTCCTGGTTGAGGAATCTGAATTGATGCGGACCGAGCTGGAACGGGTTTCGTTCAATCGAAGGCGTCCACTGTCCTTTGGCAAAGCGTACGGTTGGTGCGGGCGATAAGCTGATGTGGGGAGAATGCAGCCGACGCCAGATCCTGTCGATTATCTGCCGGGAGCGCAGGTAGCGAACGGTGTAAAAAAGCCGCATTAATCGTGACAGGAACGTCACGGCGAAATGGCGACTTCCAGCATGACACGACTGACTTCCAGTATTTCATCGACAGAAATCGGCGAAGCCTTACCTTCCCGGATAGCATCGACGAATGCCCTGGCGCAAGCGCGTTGGCCTTTGTCCTGGCGACGCAGGTTCATTCTGGAAAAGCCCGGCCAGCCAAATCCTTTCAGCTTGCGAAAGTTATCCAATTGAAGGATGCGCCCACCGTTGAACACTTCCAGGCGTTCCTTCGGAAACGTGCGGTTGCCGTTCGCCAAATAGTGAATGGCCCCGACCGAGCCATCGGCAAACTCAAGATTGATGGTTGCGCTGTCTTTCAGATCCAAACCTGAAAGCGGCCGCATCCAGGTCACCTGGTGGTTTTGAATCTCCGCACCAGCCAGAAACCGCAACAGGTCGACGAAATGGCAGGCCTCACCGACAATCCGCCCACCACCTATTTCCGGGTCCTGAGTCCAGTGGTCAGCGGGGATCTTACCGGCATTGACTGTCATGACAAACGCACTTGGCCCACCGGCTGCGTCGAGCAATTCCCGAATCTTGCGCGAATGCGGTGAAAACCTGCGGTTGAATCCCACCATCAACAAGGGTGGCTTCTCGGTTTCAATGGACTTTTGGTACGCCTCGGCAATTTGTGCCAGTTCCTCGTTATTTAGGCACAACGGCTTTTCGACAAAGACATGCTGTCCGCGTTCGAGTGCGTCAACCACGAACCCCGCATGGGTGTCATGCCGAGTGGCTATCACGACTGCATTAATGGCCCGATCATCGAGAATCAGCCGCGCATCGCTGACAGCTTCCTCGATGCCATGCTTCTTGCCCGCGCACGCGCCAGTCACACCCGTGCTGGATGCTACGGCCTTTAACCGCCCGCCAGCGTGTTTGAAAGCTGGCATTAATACTCGAGCGGCATAGTTGCCGGCGCCGATAAACCCCAAAACGGGTGCATCAGCTGGACCGGGTACGGATGGACTCAGCGATAGTCGAGTTGACGTTGATAATTGATCTTCTTGGCTCAGCTGCCTGGAGTACTCCAGCAGGATGCCCATCGACGGCTTGCCGCTGCTGAGGAACTCATAAGCATTGACCGCATCCTCAAATGCGAATCGATGTGAGATCAATGGCGCCGTATTCAGGGCGCCCGATGCCATCATGTCCAACACCGCTTCCAGGTTGCGTTGCTCGGTCCAGCGCACATAACCGACAGGGTAGTCGTGGCCCTTCTCCTCGTATTCCGGATCGTACCGGCCTGGCCCATAAGAACAGGACACCTGGAACGACAATTCTTTTTCGTAAAAATCCGTCCGCGAAAGCTCAAGCCCCGTAACACCAACCAGCACGATGCGTCCCCGTTTGCGGCACATCTTTGCCGCCTGGCTGACCGGTTCATTACTTTTTGTAGAAGCCGTTATGAGCACCGCATCCACACCACGACCCCGTGAAAAGTTCTCGGCGGCCGTAACAGGATCTGACCCTTTTGACAAATCAACACATTCGGCACCGAACTGTCGAGCGAGCGCAATTCTCTCCGAATCGAAATCGATCCCCAAGACTCGGCAACCCTGCGCGCGCAATAATTGCACAGTCATCAAGCCAACCAGGCCCAATCCGGTAACGACGACCGCCTCACCCAAAGTTGGGTTAGTCAACCGAATGCCTTGCAAAGCAATGGCAGCGATTACGGTAAACGCCGCCGTCTCGTCCGAAACTTCGTCCGGAATCTTTGCGCAAAGGTGAACTGGCACCGCGACCACGTCGGCATGCCGGCCGTTTGACACTACCCTGTCGCCAGCCGCAAAGGCGGTAACTCCGGAACCCGCTTCGAAGATTGTGCCGACGTTGCAGTAGCCCATCGCCAGCGGTTGATCGAGCTTGTTCCGTACTGCCTCCAGCGTTGGCAGCAGGCCATCGGTCCTGACTTTATCCAACACCATGCGTACTTTGTCGGGCTGCCGGCGAGCCTTCTCGATCCAGCCCGCCTTCCCGAACTCGACGAGCATGCGTTCGGTTCCGGTCGATATCAGCGACACTCGCGAGCGAATCAGAACCTGACCTGCTGCCGGGTGCGGGCATGGCACATCGAGTATTTCGGTCACGCCGGTCTTCAGGTTTTGCAAAACTTGTTTCATGATCTGGCTATCTTACCGTGCGAATGCGAGTGAACTCGATATGAAAAGTCATTGGTAGGTCGCAATCTTGGCATGACCGGACGGCTTCAGAGCGGATTGGGCCTCTATTTATCGCTATGCTTTCTGCTTCACACTACCAGCCTTGTCCATGAACTCCCGACACCAGATCTCGACGCACACCAGTCCCAGTATTGTGTACGCCGCATCCACACGCCCGGCCCGGTCGTCCGCCACCAAGGCAGTCACCGCCTCGGGGTCGAACAGGCCCCGTCGGCGCAGTGTCTCGGCGGACAGGATATCGCCGACCCACTCCCGGAGCTCGTGGTGGAGCCATTGCCGCAATGGCGCACCAAAACCGGTTTTGGGTCGGTAGATCACGTCGTGAGGCAAGTAAGGCTCCATCGCCTTCTTGAGCACCCATTTTCCTTCCGCTCCACGCTGCTTGAATTCTGGCGGCAGCGCGTTGGCTAACCGGACCAGATCGTTATCGAGAAACGGCACGCGCACCTCAACGCCTGCCGCCATCGACATCTTGTCCGTATAAAGTAAATTGTGATCGGCGAGAAAAAAACGCTGTTCCAGAGCCAGCATGCGTTGCAAGGGTGGCAGACCGGGCGGAAGCGTTTCGAGATAGTCTTCCAGCGGTGCGGCCATAACGACCCCCGCCAAGGTCGCCCGATGTTCTGGAACAAAAAGCCCCAGTAACCTTGTCGGATCCGCCCATAAGAAATAACCGACCAAACGGTCATCCTGCGGCAAGCCCGCATGTGCGAAAGCTTTGGTTAGGCGCCGGCCGAGCGCGCTGCCCTGGTCGAAGCGCGAAGTCGTGTTATGCAAGTATCGTCGCGCTACCCCCGGCAGCCATTGCCAATAGCGCTCCAGCATCAACGCCCGATGTCGGCGATAGCCCGTGAATAAGTCATCGCCCCCGGCCCCGGAAAGGAGGACCGTCACCCCGTGTTGCCGGGCAAGCTGGCTGATATAAAGGACATTCAATGGCGCAGGGTCAGCCAGCGGTTCGTCCAACTGAAACACCATGCGCTCCAGATCGGCCGCCATGCGCGTTGACTCTACATGAATCTCGTGCAGCTTCACGTCAAGGTGTTTGGCTACCCGGCGTGCATAAGGCAAATCGTCTGCAACGCCGGCATCCTGAATCGTACCGGTGTCGATAGTGAAACATTCGATGTTTGGGGACACCTCGCGCGCCATCGCCACCACGGCGCTGGAATCGAGCCCACCTGATAAAAACGCCCCAACAGGAACGTCGGCGACCATCTGGCGTTGAACCGCAGTGCGCAACCCCTCTTGCACCTGGCGAATTGCCTCTGCCTGATCGATGACCAACGGCGTATTGGCCCAAGACGAGTCCGCCCAATGCCAACGGCGAACGATTTGCCTATCTTTTATCCTTAACGCTTCGCCCGGGCCGAGCCGGCACACGCCGTTGAATGGCGTGTCGCCCCCCGGACTCCACAGGAACCCGAGATAACGAAACAAGGCCGGCAAATTAAGCGAAGCTGCGACACTCCCACATGCCAGCAAAGCCTTCAATTCGCTGGCAAAAATAAAACCGTCGCGCCCCTCATTGAAATACAGCGGCTTGACGCCCATTCCATCGCAAGCGAGAAATAGCGTCTGCGCGGCTTGGTCATATATTGCAAAGGCAAATATGCCGTTGAGCAACGAGAGCATCGCGTCGCCCAGCGCGCGATAAAGTTCGAGTAGTACTTCGGTGTCCGAGTGACTTCGAAAGCGATGGCCCTCCGACTCCAGTTGGGATCGCAACTCACGGAAGTTATAAATCTCGCCGTTAAAGACGATAACTACCGTACCCGACGCATCGACCATGGGCTGGTGGCCCAGTGGTGAAAGGTCGATGATCGCCAGGCGGCGATGCGCCAAGCCCACATTTCTATCGGGCGAAATCCACTCGCCAGCATCATCCGGGCCGCGGTGGGCCATGACACCGTTCATCCGCGCCAGCGCGGCCACATCGAATCGACCAAAGAATCCCCCGATACCGCACATCAGGATGGTCTATTCGCAAGCTGCCGCAGTGCTGCCCAAGTTTGTCCTGCGGAAACGCACCACTCAAAATCATCTGCATGGCGTGCCGCTCGTTCGCCCCAATCGGCAAGTGCGCGTTCATCGTCAAGCAACTGCGCCAATTTCTCCGCGAGTTGCATTGGATCGTATGGGTTGAAATATTGGACGGCATTCGCTCCGAATTCTGGCATTGGCTGGTACTCAGAACACAATACTGGTCGGCCGGCAGCCATTGCTTCAAGCAAGATATTAGGACAATTCTCGCAGGATGAAGCGAACAAGTTCACTTGGGCATGCTGGTAATAGGCGGGCAGCAGCTCATAAGGCGCGCTCCCGAATAGCAATACTTCTTCATCCAACCCAAGTGCCATAATTCTTCTTCTAACCCGTTTTGCATAAGGGCCGAATTCCCATCCAACAAACACCAGTTTTTCAGGACTGGGGCGCATTTTCCTCAATATGCTCCACGCTTCAATTACCTCAATTTGTGCCTTATATACGTCTAGTGTTGAAACGTAGAGTACATACTTGTTGGGCAAGCGCGAATCAGCTGGACGATCGTTACGTTGCCGAAATTGATCACTCAGCCCATGGGGAATGATTACCGACGTGCCTCTTCGTTTTTCCACCGTCAGATCTATCACTGACTTCGCGAACCTCGAGATAAAAATCACCAAGTCTGCATCCCGGAAAGAAGATCGCTGAACATATTTAAGTAACCAAAGCCGGATGCGCATATAACCAAGGCTGTAACGGCGCCGCTCTTCCGGCGAAAAAGGCAACATGTTTTGGAAAGCGACCGCCGTACGACAGTCATTCGGCCGAACGGCCAAAAATCCCCCGGGGCAAAAGAGTACATTTGCTGTTACAGAGCGCAGTAGCCGAGGCAAAGAAGATTTGTACCAGATCTGGCGCCGAATCAGACTGCCTGACGGAAAACTTGGCGCAATTAGTTCGATGGCAGGATTGACGTTGAGGCCGTCCCTGCACTGGGGCGGAACGATTGCAAAGATACGCTCGCCGGTACGCGGTTCGTAGTGCGCGAACAAATTTCGCAGGTACGTTTGTCCGCCACCTTGAAGTGCAGACAACGCTTCTACAACAATACAACGTTGTGCCATCGAAATTTAGCTTCGGCCGCCTTGCGGCTCAAGATGGACAGACAAGCAGGAGAGATTTTGTCGACCTGCACCAATCCAGTTGCAAAAAAACAAAGCCGCAATGTCTATATCGTCCGCAACCAAGAATTTGGCCTCGCCCAGTTGCTCAAGCGTCTCCGGAAAACCGTATGACGAGTACTCCGTCAGTTTTGTCCGGCATGCCTGACCTAGGCCGCCTGCATGCCCGCATGCGTGAAATCTTAACCTTTCTGAATTTTTGGTGACAGAAAACCTGCGTTCGAGTTTTTGACGGGCTGCCTCGTCCTTGAATGCTGGCAAATATCGTTCCCTACTCATTTCATTTCCTCTTGTGTGCGAATAATAGCCCGAAAGTGTCATGCGGACTTGGGCATGTCTAATTGAGGTTTCGGAGTGCCCATCAAAATATAGTAAGCCTAGTCTGTCGAGCTCACGGATTTGGCAGTCCAGTTCGTCAAGGCGCTACAAAGAACCTAGTGGGTTGCCCAATATTTGGGCAGGTCAAGCAGATACCGTCTTACGTGATCAACGCGCCATTACAAGACAATCTCAATCGGTCCGGAAGAAACGCGGTTTTACCGCAGCAGTTCTAACTCGCGACCGCGTGAGCCGACAACGCCCGAAATAGGCGTGATCAAAACGTTCGATCAGCCACGTTTTTTTTAAAAGCGCGACTTAGCGGGGTCAATTTGAGATAATTAAAAGTTTGGGAAAGGGGGCTGTACTCTGTGAGCGACACGAGTTTGCATATTATTGGAGGATTTCTCGCTGGAGGAGTGGAAAGGTTCGTTGTTGATCTCGCCATTCATCTGAAGGAACTCGGCAACCGAGCAGAGGTCTTGTCGGTCGTTAGTCGCTCAGATCTAGCTGGCGAGGAAATGAAGCGACGTCTGGAGGCTCGCGGGATTCATTATGTAGTCGGACCGACAGAGCGATTTGGCCTGAGGAGTGCTCGCTGGCTCGCGAATGCCCTTCGCAAGGCAGAATCTCATATAGTCCACATTCATGGCGAGTGGCCCGAGTATGCCTTCTACATGGCCACGCTCTTCGGCAAGGCGCCCGACGGCCGAGTCATCGTGCGAACAGTGCATAACTCTCGAATGCCATCTCAATGGCGCATCCGCTGGGCCTTCAAGCAGACTCGCGCATCGGCGACGGTCTACTGTGGCGACCATGCTGCAAAGATATTGGGTGATTCTCGTTCGAAGTTTGACTGTGTTATTCTGAATGGCGTCGATTTCGAATGGCCCATCAGGTCCGACAAATCACACAGAGGATCGCAAGAGGCCTTAGGCTTGGATCCAGCACTGAAACATTTTGTCAATGTCGCTTCTCTTAGAGGAACTAGTGTGGCTGCATCGCAGAAGGCTCACAACGTATTGATTGATGCCTGGCGACTGGCGAACATGAAAGAGAAGCTGTCGTGCCTACACTTGCTCGGCGAGGGTGCTCTACGAGGGCAGCTTGAATCCCTCGCTTCAGGTGACAAATCAGTGCAATTCCATGGTGTGGTACCGAATGTTCATGATTGGCTCTTGGCCGGTGATACATTCGTCATGCCGTCGCGATGGGAGGGTTTGCCAATAGCCGGAATTGAAGCGGCAGGGACCGGCATTTTTTGCATCTTTTCCCGAATTCCATCCCTTGTTGAACTCGCCGCTCCCGGCGTCTACTATGTAACGCCAGACGATGCTGACGCGCTTGCGGAGAGCCTGACACTCCGATCAGGACGAAATGAAGGGCCGCCCGAAGTCGAAATTGAGGCATTTCGACGTAGATACGACATCCGCGTTGCAGCCACTAAGTATTTCGATCTGTACTCGCGCTTGTAATGCGACACCTACGGAAATTGGGCCTGGTCGAATACCTTCTTTTATTCTGTCGCCCGATCGTAAGACGGGGATCTTTGAAATTTGCGGTCGCAACTGTGATCGATATCTGGCTAGGCAATTTGAAGCAAATCTCCCGTCGAGGCGACAGTGTCTAGACGTTGGACAAACGAAACCGCAAATCCTGGTTCACGGGAAGCCCACCACTATCGCGACGAGCGATTGACGTCGGCTCGAATGTCACCCGTCAGCAGCCGCGAGCAGTACTTAATTTCCCTTGCCGCTGGCAAACGTGTCTTAGACGTGGGAGTAGTCGACCATTTTCCGGTGGAGTCGAGCAAAGATTCGTCCAATTGGTTACATAAGGATGTGGCGGCCGCCGCCTCGTACATTCTGGGTATCGATATTCTCCCCGAGGCGGTAGCGAGCCTTAAGGCGCACGGATACAATGTGCGAATCTGGGACAGCACTGTCGGACCCATTGATGACACATTCGATGTAATAATTGTTGGCGAAGTGATCGAACATCTCGGAAATCCGCAGGGTTTATTCCGGTCTGCTTCAAAGATGCTTAGTCCGAACGGACGGCTCGTTATAACCAGCCCGAATCCTCATTATCTGGCAACGGTACGGACGGCTTGGCGTGGCCAATTCCGGGATAACGTAGACCATGTCACGTATCTTTTCCCCTCGGGAATTGCTGAACTTGCAGAAAGGGAGGGGATGGTCCTCACTAAGTACAGAGGTGTGCGTCTTCCAGAACTCAACGGTAGATTCCGATTACTCAAAAAAGTGGCTAGGGACCTTTTGACCTCTACCGCGGTTTCTCAGGACGCCGCCTGTCATTCAGTTATTTATGAATGCATGCTGTCAACAGACGAGGATTCTAGACACAGGCGTCTTGCGGGAAGCCAATTAGTCGATGGCTAATTCGTTCAATCTTGCTGATTTCCTAGCATCCATTGCCAACAAATGGCCGCTGCTCAACCCAAGTGGCGCGGCACCCCCGGTCGCTGATTATTTGGTATTGCGATTTGGAGAGCGAAGGACCGAGCCGTATTCGACCCACCAGAGCGCAGCAATAGAGACGTTAGCGACCGCAAAGCCATAAACTGCGCCTAGAGCTCCTCCGGACCATGCGCCAATGAGTCCTCCGGCAATCCAGAGCGGAACGGACAACGTCTGAGCTCGCAGGCTATGTTTGGGTTTGGCCAGGGCACGCAATCCTATAAACGCAGCCAATCTGCAGGATTCTCCAATCAGAACAGCCGCCATCGGCAGAAAAAGCGGGGAAATTTCCATCCAAGATTGCGGAAGGAGCGCGACCCCCCACGACGTGGGCAATAAAGCAAGGCTAGCGCCGGTCAACGAAACTGCAAGTGAGAGTCCTGCCGCGATGGAATAAATGAAAGCGCGAAATCTTGGAACATCCGTCTGGGAAAGACGAACTCCTTCCGGTATTGCGAAGGCAATCAAACCGAGAAACAGTATATTGACAGGACCAAAGACTGTGCGCGCTGCATTGAAGGAGCCGAGTGCCTCGAGGCCTGCAATAAGTCCAATTCCGAAGACGACCACCTGCGAGGCTCCGTTGCCGAGAAGCTGTTCAATCAGAAAGCGACCTCCCAGTGCTCGGGTGGACATGAACCAGTGCTTGGGGTTCGTCATCCGAGGTGTCATCTGCACCTGATACCAGCCAGCGACTCCCGCCAAAGTGCCGCTGACTCCCCAGGCAAAGATCAATTGGGGTATACCAACGTTGTCCGTGGCAACGAGAAAGGCAATCGCAACGAGCGCGGATCCTCCCCACACGGAGTCATTTACGAGGGCCTTTTTAGGTAGGCCGCTGGCGAAGAATACATGTCGCCACGCGTCCTGAACCAAAAGGCCGGGTATAACCAGGGCCAAACTAATCAGAGAGGTTCCGACGTCACCGCCCAACGCAAAGCCGACCACCGCAACGACGAGTCCGCATAAAAGCCCTACGCTGAAGGCCGCTCCAAGTCCGGATCCTCCTCGGAACCTGATTTGTTCCGGCGACCCGCTGAGAGTCACCGTTAGCGGCTGGCCGACCAGGGCGCGTTGGACATCGAGCGACATTGCAAAAGTGACGTAAGCGACAGTGAACGCTCCAAACTCTGACAGGGTCAGGTATTTGAGGGCGACGATTGAGAACAGAAAATTGGTCAGACTCGAAATTGCCTGATCTACAGTCGTCCACAGCGCTCTGTGGCTCGCACCGGGAGACCGTGCCCAGTCAAGACTCAAATCGGTCCATCCCGATCAGGGGATCGGCCACAATACAGGTTGGTCGACATTGGGCCCTAAAGAAGCGAATAAACAAGCTGTTTGACGCAGTCATCAGCATTTTTTTCGGACACTACCAAGCGGCCTGATCATAAAACGCTGGCTTTTGATTTGCACGAGCGCAAATCCGGACAACCCAAAACCAAGATACATCACGACGCTGTTGGATAACGTATCGTGCGTATTGGCCCAAAAAAGCATTGATATAAACCAATATACAAAGAAGACCTGCTGTCCATAGAAGCTCTTGTCTCCTCGACCGATGTCACGCCATGCTCGCCATAGTACATAGCCATACAAAATCGATGTAATTATGAGCCCGGGCAGCCCAAGTTCTGCAAGTAACCTCAGCCAGGAATTCTCCGCAGTACCGGTTGTAGATAAGGTTTCCAACGCTCGTGCGCCACCGAACTGTTCGGCACCCAAATTGAAATAACCGGCTCCAGATCCAGACAACAGATATTCCCCGATAAGCTCAGCCATCGGAATGGCCACGTTTTCTCGGCCACGTACGGCGACGTCATCAATAACCGTCAACAATCGATCCCATGCCAACTCAGTTACGTCTGCCTCCAAAAGGGCACCCAACGTACCAACGACGCCCAATACCAGAACGGAAAACAATACTATTCGCAAGTACATGTTTCTCGCTTTGGCCGTGGCCGGTGTTGCGGTGCGTTGTCGACGCACCTTGACAATCATAAATGGGCCGGCGGCTATGAGGAACAATATGAGCAACAACATCGCGGCGCGCTGTCCCGAAGCAATCAATGCTACCAAATCGAATGGGATAGTAGCCATGAACCAGCCGGGCCAGCGCAACAACTTGTGCGCGCCGAAAATTATTGATGTCCATTTGAACAACACAAGCAAAAATATGGCCTGACCGAATTTGCCCGTGTGCATAAAGATGGAAGTTGGCCTGAACATGAAGCTCAGCCCCACATCCCCAGCGGCGTAGTCACCAATTCCGGTCCCTTTGTCAAAAATCGGGAGTTCGTTGATCGGATGGCCTTGTCCCAAAACCAACTGCAAAACAGCAACGCATGCGATTAAGATGATCCAGACGTTTACTGTACGCATTGCGCCAACTAACGCTCGGTCTGCAAATGCAGTGACGAAGTAGGCTGAGCACAGTCCGCACATGAAAGGCATAAAGATGTCGCGAATACCGAGTGCTCCGACAATAAGTAGCCCGTGCCCAAAAAATATTGTTACCAACGCATATATACTGGCAGTCCATAATAATAAAAAGAAATAGCGGCGTGGCACGATGTGCAAATTCGACTTAAACAAGACTAGGAACACGAGAAACATCAATACGATCAGATCATTTGCCAAGAACACCAAATATGTGTGAAAGATGAATCTTCGAAAGAATTCACCAAACAGTGGCAGAAATAAAACGAATATGAACGCGGCATAAAGTGCGTTTCCATTTCGGCTAATTTTCGCGTGCATTGTTCAGATCCTATTGGGCAGAACGGATTCTGGTTTTGAACAAATTACACTCAGCACAATACTTCATGAACTTGACAGAAATCACGTAGCCCAGCCTCCAAATTTCAAATTGTCACAAAGCGCCACGTACTCGAGAGTCACTGTGTCGATAGCGTGGCGTTGCTCGATCCGTCCCGACATTGTTGACGCGTCGAGCCGCGTCAAATCGCCGATTCTACAGTGGTGGGCGTGCCGGTACCGAATAATGATTTCGGATCGGCAGCCACGATCGGACAAAGCGTGCCGATGGCATCCTTACGTCAATTGGCGCGACTGCCGTTGGTGCACGTGTACAGTCAAAGATGGGGGCCATGCAAGACAGCCGGGATCGATTTGGCGGACAATTCAACATAGCCAAAGTGAAATGAAAATTGCAAAACTGATGTCACACATATGATCGGCGAACTTCAATACTGAACCCGGCTGATGTGCAAGGGTTGTATGTGGATCAAATGGTCAGCTATAAAGCAGTTTTCGATGACGTAGAATTGTCGTGATCTGCAAGCTCCAACGCTTGCAATTTCTGTGTCAGATGATTCTCTATCAATTTCTGGAGAATAGGTGCGGCAACATCGGCTAAGACATCATTACCTGCTTCTGTAAAATGAATATCCAAATAGTAATAAGTTCGCTCCAGCTTGTCCCTGTCGATCAATGCATTGAGCGGGTTGATAAAGTTAATTGAAATATCATTTAGTGAGAGAGTTACCTCGGCCGCTTTGTCACGCAGAGCAATGGGATCCAGGTTATTCAGGTGAGACCATCGAGTTGCGTCGTCGGGCCGAACCACATAGCTATACGGTATGTAAATGAAGGCAACCTCTGTATTTTGTCCCAGGTGTTCGCGAATCGTCTTTATATAATCTGCGTAGAGCACGGTGTCATTAGTTGCCGCTGAATCGGACCTGTTTCCCCTTTTTTCATCGTAGAAATCAGTCCCCATTCCCGTTGAATGAGGCTTGGACGTAATTAGATATTGGTAGGCATACCAGCCGTAGAATACGATTGCGGACTGTTTAGCTTTGCCCAGAAAACGCCCGAGCATCGTCGGTTCCGCGGCGATCAAGTAGCCATCTTTGACAATAATTTGATCGTGAGGTTTGCTGCACTCCGTATCGATCAGGTCCGTAGATCCATAAACCGTTTGAACAACCATATCCGGATGAAATTCTGCACCTACCCGCTCCACCCAACATAGTTGATGAGCGGGTGGTTGGCTGGGTGTGCCAAGGTTTATGACTTCGATGCGCCTGCTCTTCACAGATAGTTGTTTGGCAATACGTGTGACATAAATGTCGTCAAAATCGCCAGCCCATCCAAATGTAAAGGAAGGCCCAAGAAAGAGAATCCGGTACGCGCCCGAGTCCTTCGCAGGTTGCACGAACTGTTGACGAGAATCCGAGCGGAGACCATAACGATCAGTGTAGTACGTTACATCGAACTCGTTAGTCGTATGCCGATAGCTAAGATTAGATTTAACACGGTAATTCCGATACTCATCCAACTCGTAGATGGCGACCCCAGTCCGCCTAAACAACCAGTCGCCAGCCGTTACACGATAGTAAACTTGTGCCAGGCTCTCCATAAACAGAAGCTGGAATACCAGAATAATGCCGTAAAAGAGAATTACTTTGGAAGAAAATCCCGAACTGAAATTGCTATTTCGCATCTAACATTACCTCATCGAGCGAAAAAGGCTGCAGATTGCACCTCACCCACAGTTAGGTGAGCGTTAAATCAAAGCCTGAAGCATCCTGTTGGGACACGATTGCAGTATATTAAATGTTATGTGAGTCAAAATGAGGGAGCCAAGTTTTCAATTCTGCCGTTGCAATTTTCCCCGTACTTATATCAATAAGGGTAAATCAACGTAGATATTTAATCCATAGCTGCGCGCCCACGACTGGAGCAACAGCAATGTGATTTCTCTGTGAAATAGCCTTTCCATGCACCAAGTGCTAACCATGGCTGGGTCGACGATTGTGGGTCGATCTTGACTTATTATTGCCCTAAAATCTGGTCCAGCCTGTCTTCGGGTTGGGAATCCGCCAAATTGATTGGAATTCTATGATGTCGGCACGATTGGTCTACGGGAGTGCTTGTGCGACGATGTTTGTGACCCAATTGAGTCTTGGCGGTTCAATAGCGGACATTATTTTGGCTCAGTGAACCGGTACTATTGATTTGCATGCGGTTTATTTCGAAATTCTGCCGCGTTGGTAGTGCAAGGTTGCGATAGACTTCGGGTATGAGTCCTACACGGATTCCACCAGCTCTTTTTTCGCTCAAGTTACTTCCTTAGTTAAAATGAATACTCACCCGTTGAATCACTGCGATAGTAGCGAGCAACATATCTAAATTACGACTCAATATTATTCGGACCGGTGTATGTTTATTTGCCGACATCAACCCTGACCATCCCGAATGACGTATGTCCGCGGCGCCAATTGTGAGGTCATTCTCGAAATGGTAGTAATGCCTAAATTAGTTTGCAGCCGGCCATTGTTGCAGTTGGCGCTGGGCTTTTCTCTACTGACATCGAACGCAGGCGCGCAGGATGCCTCTAGCGAAGAGAGCACTTCCTGGTTGGAGCCGGCAATTGCCATCGAATTACGCCACAACGATAATATCTTTCTCAGCGCGACGGACGCTCAGACGTCCCTGATCACAATGCTCTCCCCGGGATTACTAGCCCATTTTGCGTCATCCACACACCGTTTCGAACTGGAATATAACGGCGAGATTGCCGCGTATACGGACAGCAGCGCCGATAACTATGACGATCACGAGTTTCGGGCGGCAGGGTACCTGTCGTTTACCTGGCGCAGCCAGCTCGACCTTATCGGCCGCTACGAAGATGCTCACGAGAGTCGCGGCACAGGGCTCAGCGAAGGTTGCGGTCCCGATTGCGACCTTTTGCTTGAGGAGCCGGACCAGTACCGGCGGCCGCAAATCCTTGGCCGGTTTACGTATGGCGCAACCGGCACCCGAGGTCGGCTGGTCTTTGAAGCCGGTCAACGCAAGTTGGACTACACGAATCATGAGGAGCGCACGGTTTTCTTCGATCATGACCACCGGTACGGCGGTGCGGCCTTTTATGTCCGCATCATGCCAAACACTTCGCTGCTGTTGGATGTCCGGGCGACCGAGATCGAGTACGCACAGGATCGCCCGCTGCAGGCCAGTCTGAACAGTACCGAATACCGTTACTTGCTCGGTGCAACCTGGGACATTACCGGCAAAACGAAGGGCACGGTAAAATTCGGTTACGTCGAGAAGAATTATGCTGACGATTCCCGTGGGAAATTCTCGGAGCCGAGCTGGGAAGTGGACATCCGCTGGTCGCCACGGAGCTATTCGCATTTCGATTTAACGACAAGTCGCTACCCGTCGGAAGTCACGTCTCTGACGGGTGACGTCATCGACAACACGACCTACTCTCTCGCGTGGAGCCACGACTGGAGTGAGCGTGTCATGACCCGTCTGGCCACGAGTTACACCGATCAGGAATTCCAGGGCTCGGAGGCTGCCCGCCTGCAAAAGCTTCGCGAACATGGCGTGACGCTGGCCTATGCGATGCGCCGCTGGCTGACCTGGGAATTCGGCGTGGCTGTCAGCTCGCGGGACAGCAACATCGACCAGTTTGATTTTGATGGAACGATTATCAGATTGGGCGCCAAGCTTACCTTATAGCGCGTTCAACTATGCACAAAGTCCTGAGCAGTCGTGATCCGATTACAGCGCTGCCGAAGGGCGGCGTGCCCGGCGCCCTGACGGCCGGCTGAGCCGCAGCCCGGGTTACCGAGTGAGGCTACTTGGGTTAACATACTGCTCAAATCTCAGGATTTTCCTGCATTAGAGAGACTTGGTCAGGCACCCGGGTTCGACTCATGCGCCCCGAATTCGCCGTATTAGAATAAGAACAGTGGAGTCTATGAGCGTGCATCATCCCGCCCGATTACCGGTTTTCGCAGCGCTTTTGGGCGTTACACTGCTGGTGGGGCTGTTGGCGGGTTCCCGGGCGCTGGCGCAGTCTGACGCTGGCACATATAAGCTGGGCCCGGGCGATCAAATCATCATCACGGTTTTCGGTGAGGATGACCTCAGCATGACGTTCCGCCTCAGCGACACGGGCATGTTGAATTATCCGTTACTCGGCGAGCTCAAAATTGAAGGGCTCAGTGTGGCTGAACTCGAACAGCTCATCACCCAGGGGCTAAAAGGACCCTACCTCGTAAATCCCGATGTGACGGTGTCGATCGGCGAATACCGCTCGTTTTTCGTCAACGGTGAGGTCAGGAAACCCGGCGGCTATCCGTACCAGCCCGGGCTGACGCTCGAGAAAGCCCTCGCCCTGGCGGGCGGCTTCACGGAGCGGGCCTCGCGCGGCAAAGTCGATGTCGTGCGCGGCAGCGAACCGGGCACCAAGGGCCAGCGGATCAAGCTCTCGGAGCCGGTGTTCGCCGGCGACGTCATTACCGTTCCGCAGAGCTTTTTCTGATCATGGCGCGGTCGCACGGCAACGAGTTTACGCTGCAGGCGCCCCAGTACTGGGACGAGGACCAGCCGCTCGATCTGCGCCATTACTGGAACGTCATTGACCGCAAGAAATGGGCGATCCTCGGGCTGGCGCTCGCGGTTACGCTGCTCGCCGCACTCACGGCGTTTGCGATGACACCGGTGTACCGGGCCTCCGCCACAGTTCTCATCGAGTCCCGCGAGGCAAACGTCGTGTCCATCGACGAGGTCTACGGTCTCGATACGCAGGCGCAGCAATACTACGCGACCCAGTTCGAGATTCTGGATTCCCGGCCGCTGGCCGAAGACGTCGTTGCCAAACTGGATCTCAGCAGTGATCCGGAGTTTGCCGCCGACAAGCGCGGCAAGGGATTCACGCTGAACTGGCGTGCCTGGTTGCCGTTTGCGCGGCCCGTGTTGTCAACCACGACGCAAACCGATCCGCTGCAAGGCGTGATCGCAAACTATGTTCGGCATCTGGCAATCGAGCCCGTGCGCAACACGCAACTGGTGCGCGTGAACTTCGAATCGGCGACACCGGCGCTCGCGGCGCGCGCGGCGAACGCCCACGCGCAGGCCTACATCGACAGCCTGCGCAACGATCGCGTCGCCGTCACCGGCTCCGCGGGCACCTGGCTGGCCGAACGCCTGGGCGAGCTGGAGCAGACGCTGCGGGAATCGGAGCAGCGGCTGCAGGCCTTTCGCGAACAGGAGCAGGTCATCGACGCCGAGGGACTGCAGTCCCTGCCCGTGCGGGAAGTCAATGACCTGACCTCGCGGCTCGTCGACGTGCGACGCAAGCTGTCGCAGGCCGAGATTGCGTATCGACAGGTCGCCAACCTCGAGGACACCTCGCTTGCGGATCGGCAGGGTATCCCGGCCATTCTCGAGGATCAGGTTGTGCGCAGTTTTCAGCAGGCCGAGGCCGCCGCCCGGCAAAAGGTGGCGGAGCTCGAGAAGCGCTACGGGCCCAAGCATCCCAAAATGATCGCGGCGCAGTCCGAGCTCGCCGAGGCGACCCGGAACCTCGCCGCCCAGCACAACAGCGTCGCGACGGCGATCCGCAACGAATACGAGGCTGCGAAGGCCGAGGAAGCGGCACTCGTGCGGGCGCTCGCCACCGCCCGGCAACAATACCAGACCTCGGGGCGCAAGGAGTCCGAGCTGAACGAGTTGCAGCGCGAGGTCGACACGAATCGCAAGCTGTATGAGCTGTTCTACAACCGCATCGGCGAGACCAGCGCGACCGGCGATCTGCAGTCGGCGCCGGCACGCATCATCGCGCCGGCGGTGGTGCCGGCCACCCCTGCCCGGCCGAACAAGACCCGAATCGTCGGCCTGGCGTTTGTACTGACCCTGATTGCCGGCATCATGCTCGCGTTCCTGCTGGAATCCCTGAACAACTCGGTCCGAAGCGCCGCGGATGTCGAGGAAAAACTGCGGCTGCCGCTGCTCGGGATGGTACCGCGGCTCAAAATCAAACGTAATCAGCGCGGCGCACTTGGCAGCGTGTTTTCGAACAAGATCGAGCCCGGCTTCAACGAAGCCATTCGCAGCGTGCGCACGAGCATTTCGCTGGATAACCTGGAGCATCCGCACAAGGTCATCGTCATCGCGTCGTCGATCGGTGGCGAGGGCAAATCTACGGTCGCCCTCAATCTCGCGCACGCGTTCGCGAAATCGGAGCGCGTGCTGCTGCTCGAGGCCGACATGCGCCGGCCCTCGATCGGCCGCGCATTGAAACTGCCGAGGGCGACCCGGCCGGGCCTGTCGGAGCTGCTGGCCGAGCAGGCCACGCTCGCCGAGTGCCTGTTCCGCGGCGGCAAGGGCCAGATGGACGTGCTCTTGTCCGGATCTATTCCGGCGGACCCGTCGCAACTCCTGTCATCGCGTCGTCTCGTCAACGCTTTGCTGGTACTGCGCAGGCGCTATGACCGCATCATTATCGATTCACCGCCCATACTGCCAGTCAGCGATGCGCTCGTGCTCTCCGCACATGCCGATACCGTGATCTTCGTAGCCAAGTCCGACGCAACCTCGATACGTCAGATCAACCAGGCGCTGGACCTGTTGCTGCGGGTCAACGCACGGGTTACCGGGGTGGTGGTCAACCAACTGGATGTCCGCAAGGCCGCGAAATACAGCGATTACGGTTACGGCGGCTATTACGAATCGTATGAGTCGCTGGCGGAAGCAAGCTAGGAGCCCTTAGCGAGCGGCATGATCGACCTGCACTGCCACTTGCTGCCCGGCATCGACGATGGCGCCAATACGCTGGCCGAGTCTCTGGACATGGCCCGTATTGCGGTCGGCAACGGCATCGACCGCGCCGTGATGACTCCGCATCTGCATCCCGGCCGCTACGAGAATACCCGCAGCAGCATCGAGCAACCGTTGCGCGAGTTCCGTGCAGCTCTTCGGCGAGAGCAGATCGCGCTGGAGATCAGTGTTGCCGCCGAGGTGCGGTTGTCGCCGGAGATCCTGCCGTTGCTTGAGCAGGACGAGTTGCCATTTCTGGGAGAAATGGCCGGCTATCGGATCATGCTGCTCGAATTCCCGCACAGCCACATTCCGCTCGGCGCGGATAATCTGATCAAGAAGTTGCTGGCCAGGAAGATCCGGCCAATCATTGCCCATCCCGAACGTAACAAGGATGTCATCCGTGACCTCGCCAAGATTCAACCGTTCATCGACATGGGTTGTCTGCTGCAACTGACCGCCAGCGCCGTGGCCGGCCGCTTCGGCGAGGGGCCGCATCTGCGCGCCCGGCAACTCCTTGAGCTCGGTGTCGTTTTCGCGCTCGCGACCGATGCCCATAACCTCAAGGGGCGCCGACCCGAACTGCGTGAAGGCATGCAAGCCGCGGCAGAAATCGTTGGCGAGAGAGCCGCGCACGCAATGGTTTATAAAAACCCGCGAGCCATCCTGGGACCCCGTCATGTCGCGCCCCGGTAAATCATCCCGGCCGCCTTGCATCCGCGTGTCTGCGGCGCTGTTCGCGCTGGCGCTCGCGTATGCGCTGAGCCTGGCGGCCCGCAATGGCCTGGCGGATCTCTACGCGGAACCCGCCAAGAACTTCCTGCAGGAAAAGCGCGACGCAGACCTCGCTCTGACTGATACGGAGTGGCAGGCCATCCACGCGAATTTGCGCCGGGCGCTGGGCCTCGAGCCCCATAACCCGGTGACATTGACCGAGCTGGGCCGCCTGCACCGCATACAGCTGGAAAGCGATACGCTCGATCGCACGGCCATCGAGCGACACGGCAAGCTTGCGATTGACTACTACGAGCAAGCCGCCAGGCTCCGTCCGGCATGGCCTTGGGTGTGGAGCAACCTCGCCCTCGTCCGGTATGAGCTGTATCAGGAGGCAAGTGATGCCTATCACCGGGCGCTGATCCGCGCGGCGCGCTTCGGACCCTGGGAAGACCACGTCCAGAGTCTGGTCGTGGAGCTGGGTGTCGACACCTGGGCTTCCCTGAGCCCGGGCGCGCAACTGGCAGCACTCGTCACGATCGACCGGGCGCTGGAGCGACAGCCCGCAGCGCTCGATGCCATCGTTGACTCCGGGGCTGGCTGGCAGGAGCTGTGTCGGGCCGCGGCACCCGTAGCGATGGTGTCACCCCCTGACGGCAAAGCGGATGAGCTCCGGCGCTTGCAATGGCACTGCGCGGAGCGCGGCTTGAATTGACCGCGAGACTTGAGCGCATGGATCGCGATTTCGCGCCCGTGACCGGCTTCATTGACAAGATAGCCGCTGGGGAGGATATTATCGGCAACGCTCGGAGTTGGCGGAGATTGCGATGAAAATCAAAATCATTATCTTGGGCATGGCAGCCTCGTTGTTGCTGCCGCTGGCCGGGGCGTATGCGCGTGTCGCACCTGAGCGTGCTTTGGATGTCCAATCGACCGGCAATGGCCTGACGCTGCCGCAGCGCAGCGCAGACGACGGCGCGACGGGACGGCGCGACTCGAAGGACAACGGCAAGAAAGGCTCGAGAGGCTCGAAAGGCTCGAAAGGCTCGAAAGGGAGTGCGAGTCCTTCTTGAGGCAGGTAACGAACCCTACCCGCAACGAGTTCGAACAGCGGCGCACGGATTAACCGTTCGCCTTTTTCATTTGTGCGCTCTGTAAACGTTCTATCCTGGTCCGTCGCCGATCGGCCGCTGTTTTACGCGTATCTCGCTCTGCTGCTCTGGCTGCCGCTGCCGTTGGGCAGCAATCGCGTCTGGGCCTGGTCGCTCATGGAAGTGTGGATCCTGGCGTTGGCCGTCATTTGGTTGCTGCAATACCTTCGCGGCAAGGCCGATATCAACCGCCCGTTTGTGCGGGCCTGGCCGGTCACGGCCTGCCTGCTCGTGACGACCGTTTGGGTGATCGTGCAGACGCTGCCGTTGCCGGCCGGGGTGCTGGGCCTGCTCTCGCCACAGGCGCTGGACATTCACGGCACGACGCAAAGCTATCCGAGCCTGTCACTCGACGTTTACGCGACGCGGCAGAGCACTCTGAAAACGCTGTGCTACCTGCTGCTGTTCTGTCTGACGTTGCTGCTGATCAACGACAAGCAGCGTATCAAGCGGCTGGCCCAGGTCATCGTGCTTGGCGGTGTGTTCCAGGCAAGCTATGGTGCGTTGATGACGCTCTCAGGGCTGGAATACGGCTTTTTCGTGGAAAAAGAATCCGGCGTAGGCGTCGCGACCGGCACGTTCATCAACCGCAACCATCTGGCCGGTTACATGGAGATGTGCCTCGCCGTCGGCACAGGACTGCTGCTCGCCGAGCTCTCCACGCGGGCCGCGACGGACTGGCGCGACCGTGCCCGGCGACTGCTCGCGACGCTGCTGGGCAGCAAAGCACGCATTCGCATCGCGCTCGTGGTCATGGTAATCGGGCTCGTCATGACGCATTCGCGCATGGGCAATACGGCGTTCTTCGTCAGCCTGACCTCGGTGGGCGCGTTTTACCTGTTCGTGATTCGCCGCGTAACGCGCGGCGGCATGATTTTCTTCGTGAGTCTGTTGCTCATCGATCTGCTGGTAGTCGGCAATTTTTTCGGCGTCGAAAAAGTGGCCGAGCGCCTGCAGGAGACCAGCCTCGAGAGCGAAAGTCGTGACGAGGTCTCCCGCGACACGCTCGCGATCGTGCGCGACTTCCCGTTGACCGGCACCGGCGCCGGCAGCTTTTACAGCACCTATCCGATGTATAACAGCGGCGAAGTTGCGCCGGCCTTCTATCGACACGCGCACAACGATTACCTGCAGTTTGCGAGTGAATTCGGGCTTCCCGCACTGGCTGTGTTGGCCTTCAGCGTCTTGGCGTCGTTCTGGGCGGCTGTCAGTGCCCAGATCGCGCGCCGTGACCGCCTGCTGCAGGGCATGGGATTTGCGACGACGATGGGGATCGTCGCGTTGTTGATCCATTCCGCCGTGGACTTCAACCTACAGATCCCGGCCAATGCCGCGATGTTTGTCGTTCTGATGGCGCTGGCCTGGATTAGCCGATACTCGGATTCCCGGACCGGGTCGAAAGAACCATGAAAATAAAGGTCGACCCGAAACAGGTCGCGGTTGCCTTCCTGTGGGTCGCGGCCGTCCTCGCGGTGATCAACAGCGTGCTGCTGTTTTTTTATTTTTACCTCGGCGACGACAAGCTGTTCGGGCTCATCGACCTGTTCGATTTCGACATCGAGGGCAACGTCCCCACGCTGTATTCCGCGCTGTCGATACTGTTTTGCGCGGCTTTGCTCGCGCTGATCACTCGTGTGCACTGGCACAAGCCTGCCGGCAAGCGCTTCTACTGGCTCGGACTGACGATCCTGTTCGTTTTTCTCGCGATCGACGAGGGCGCGGCGATTCATGAAGAGGTGAGCACCTTCCTGGAGCGCTACATGGATGCACGCGGAGCACTTTACTTCCTCTGGGTCGTGCCGTACGGGATTGCAGTGCTCGTTCTCGGGCTCGCCTATCTGAAATTCGTCTGGGAACTACCCAGGGATACCCGCGCGCGTTTTGTCACGGCGGGCGTGATCTTTCTGACCGGCGCGCTTGGCATCGAGATGCTCGGCGCCCGCGAAGCCGCCTTTTACGGCACTGCGACCCTCACCTATTGCCTGCTCTACTCGCTCGAGGAAATGCTCGAGATGCTCGGGATCATTGTGTTCATCTATGCACTGTTGTCGCATCTCGCTCAAGAGACGGGACGCGTGTCCGTGGTGTTCGACCTTGCCGATGACGGCTCGTCCCCGGGCGGTGCTGATGTTGAAACTCGCGAACGGCAGTCATGAGAAGGGGCCACGCTGTCCAGAAAACCACGTTTTCATATATTTTCCAAAATATTAACAGCGAAACCTGAGAATAAATATGATGTCCCGAAGAGGATTGACTCAGATCGGCTCAGGCCGATCTTCGGGCCTTCGGCCGGTCATCGCTTGGCGATGACGTCCAAAACGCTGCCGCGTTTTGTCGAACAATGTTCTCATCAGTAGGCCGGACCACCAATCCTAACGAACGGACCTGGTGGCCCGTTCGCTACGATTGGCGCCCCGACCATGATTGACTCAGATCGGCTCAGGCCGATCTTCGGGCCTTCGGCCCGTCATCGCTTGGCGATGACGTCCAAAACGCTGCCGCGTTTTGTCGAACGATGTTCTCATCAGTAGGCCGGACCACCAATCGTAACGAACGGACCTTACGGCCCATTCGTTACGATTGGCGCCCCGACCATGATTGACTCAGATCGGCTCAGGCCGATCTTCGGGCCTTCGGCCCGTCATCGCTTGGCGATGACGTCCAAAACGCTACCGCGTTTTGTCGAACAATGTTCTCATCAGCAGGCCGGACCACCAATCCTAACGAACGGACCTCGCGGCCCGTTCGTTGCGATTGGCGCCCCGACCATGATTCGAACATGGGACCCCCGGATTAGGAATCCGGTGCTCTATCCGACTGAGCTACCGGGGCTTGCCGCGGGCGATTTTAACAAATCGCGCATTGATTGATACGCGGCCAGTGCCTCGTTGCGAGCAGCCGCGTGATTCACTATCGGTTCGGGGTAGTCGACGCCGAGTCTTTGGCCAGCGGAATCGAGCAGGTCGCGCTCGGCTGCCCGCGGCTCGTGAATGGCCTCGGCCGGCAGTTGTGCAAGCTCCGGCACCCAGCGTCTGATGTAGTCCCCGTTCGGATCGAACTTCTTGCCCTGCAGCGTGGGATTGAAGATACGGAAGTAGGGCGCTGCATCGGTGCCGCAGCCGGCGACCCACTGCCAGCTCGCCGAGTTATTGCCGAGATCGGCGTCGACCAAGGTATCGAGAAACCAGTCCGCGCCTTGCTGCCAGGGAATCATCAGGTCCTTGACGAGAAACGACGCGACGATCATGCGCACGCGGTTATGCATCCAACCCGTGGCCCAGAGTTGCCGCATGCCTGCATCGACGATCGGAAAACCCGTCCAGCCACACTGCCAGGCTTCGAGCGCTGCTGCATTCTCATGCCAGGGAAAATGCTCGAACTCTTCGCGCAGCGGTTTTTCGGGCAGGTCGGGAAAGTGGAACAACAGGTAGTGGCTGAAATCCCGCCAATAAAGCTGCCGCAGAAACGCTTCCGCACCCCTGGACCGCGCGGCGGCAAGGTTCGCCGCCTTTACCGCGTGCCAGACCTGGCGCGGGCTGAGTTCGCCGAAATGCAAGTGCGGCGACAGTTTCGACGTCAGATCCCTATCGGGCCGGTCGCGACCGTCCGCATAGTCCTTGACCGCCGTGCAGGCAACGTCGAGTCTCGCGGCCGCACCGTCTTCTCCGGGCGTCCAGGTATCGCGGAGACCCTGCGCCCAGTCGGGCGAGGTCGGTAATAACGCCAATTCGTCGAGCGCGAGGGAGGCAACTCCGTCGGTCGCGGTTTGCAGGGGTGACGGCGCGGGCGAGGGCAAAGGCGGGTCGCCGAGCCCGACAGAGGCTTTCCAGTACGGCGTGAATACTTTGAAAGGCGTATCGCTTTGCGTTTTGGGC
>Ga0224512_10000885_pt1 | contig 30490 bp, 35 predicted proteins | sample SF_May12_sed_USG_4_FD_169103 | JGI IMG/M metagenome (GOLD analysis project Ga0224512, IMG submission 169103) | Sediment microbial communities from San Francisco Bay, California, United States - SF_May12_sed_USGS_13 | ecosystem: Environmental > Aquatic > Marine > Sediment | place: USA... | reverse complement strand
GACCCGCGTAACCGAGTATCAAACCGGTGGCGCCTTGAACTGGGATTAGACATATACCGAATCAGAGTTACACGCGCTCTTCGGTTGTAACCTTCGGCCAGGTATCGGGATACCCCATATCCCTTTATCTGGCCTTTTTTATTGCCCCCGCCGCCGTCGAACCGCGCTAGCATGAACTTGCCAGTGACCAGCCCGCCCCAGAGTATCTGTATCGTCCGACTGTCGGCGCTCGGCGACGTAACGCACGCGGTGCCGGTAGTACGTGCAATTCAGCAACAGTGGCCGCAGACAGGGATTACCTGGATAACTTCCAGCCTCGAATACAAGCTGCTGTCGCTGCTGGAGGGCGTGCGATTCCTCGTCGTCGATAAAAAATCCGGCTGGCGCGGTTACTGGAAACTGAGGCAGCAGCTGGCGGGAGAGCGCTTCGATATCATGCTGCAAATGCAGACCTCGGCGAGGGCCAACCTGACCGGAGCCTGCGTTTCGGCTGGTATCAAGCTGGGCTGGGATAAATACCGGGCACGCGATTTTCACCGTTTGTTCATGACGCACGCGATACCAGCAAAGAGACATGAACACCAGCTTCAGGGACATTTGTCCTTTGCCCGGACCATCGGACTCGATGTGCGGGAACCGGTATGGAACTTCCCGGTTACCGCGGATGCCGCCGCCTTTGTCGCAAGGGTCGTGCCCACGCGGCAGCGCGTACTGCTGATATCGCCCTGCTCCAGCCACCCGGCGCGCAACTGGCGTGCCGGGCGCTACGCCGCCGTGGCGGATTACGCCGCGAGCAGGCACGCGATGAAGGTGGTTTTATCCGGGGGACCATCCGCCGACGAGGCGGCCATGGGTGCATCCATCGAGGCCTCGATGAAAAACGAGGCGATAAACCTGATCGGCAAAGACACCTTGCCACAACTGGTAGGCCTGTTGCAGCGCGCCGACCTCGTTCTGTGCCCCGATACCGGGCCCGCGCACCTGGCCAATGCGATGGCGACCCCGGTCATCGGGCTGCATGCCAGCACCTGGTCGCTACGCAGCGGGCCTTATCATTCGCTGGATCTCTGCGTGGATAAATTCGCCGAGGCGGCCGAGCGGTTTCGTGGCAAAAGCCCGGATCAACTGCGTTGGGGAACACGCATCGAAAACGCTGGCGTCATGGATTTAATCGAAGTCGACGATGTCGTCGAGCGCCTCGACGTCGCCATCGAGCGCATGACCGGTTAACGAAGCATTTTCAGTGGCTCAGGATTGGTTCGGAAAGCGCAGCCTGAAGCAGCAGTTTAATCGATGCCGATTCTGGTCGCGGGTATCCAGCCCGGTTATTTGTCCCGTCGGGTTAAAATCCGTCTCCAGCGAGGCTCTCCGCTTACTCTACTTCCAGAAAACTTCGATGTCATCCATTGCGGTCGCGCTGGTCGCGCGCCCCCGGTACCGAAGCGAACCTCTCCGCAACAAGGCCTGGCAACGGCATCGTGCGCCACGGTCCACCGAATCCGAATCAGGGAAACGCCTGGCCGGGTTTGCTGCCGAAAGCTTTCAGGATTTTGGCTAGCGGACAAAAGCCGGTAAAAGAAGCCTGCAACAGGTTGGCACCGACGAAGGCGGTGACGAACAACCAGTAATCGTGATGGATTAGCGACAACGCCAGGCTGATCAGGATTACCGCACCGGCAAACATCATGACGAGACGATCAATGCTCATAATTATCCCCGTGGAAATAAAATAGTATATTAGAATTTTCTTATATTACTCAATCCTAATATATCTGGATCAGAATTTCCGGATATTCAAGGAACTGCTGTTGGATCGGACTGTCTTCGAAGATCGGTGAATTTATTCGGCGACCGTAGCAGCTGGTCCTTGTCAGTAGTAGAAACTGCCTTCCCAGCTGCCCTGGCAATAATCGATCTCGACCGTTTTTGGCACCATACGGGCGGCTCTGCCCTGCGACAGATTCCTGCCCGGCGGGTAGCTCGCGGCGAATTCCCGCGGCTCGCAGGCCGCCGATGCAATCGGCTGAAACGTTATTTCGAGACCGGGTTTGACCACGGTGGTATCGAGTTCTGAATGTCGGTGGAACAGCACCTGCTTCTTGACGACACAGGAGAAATAAAGCCGGATCTCGACGATTAGCGGTCGATTCCGCTGCCGCAAGACGCGCTCGGCGCGCCCGGTCCAGCGAACCTCGACTTTGCGCCGATTGATTTGCACCGTTTGCCGATAGCTATGGCGATTCAGCCATCTCGCCAGCACACGCAGCGGGTTTTCGATCGAAAAATAACCGGCACGCAGGTTCATGATCGACATCGGCTTAGCCTACCACCAGGCCCCGGCATTTATCTGGATGTCCTCCATCGTGATCCCCAGGGCTTCGTCGCGACACAGGAAGACCGCAAGCGCGGCGAGCTCCCCTGGCTGCACCAGGCGCTTCTGCGGCTGCGCGTCGATTATCCGGGCGTACTCCTCTTCGACGCTGCGACCGGCCTTGCGCGCCTGTATCTTCAGGCTATTGTCCATCATTTCGGTTTGTACCCAGGTCGGACTGATCACGACCGAGCTGACTCCATGGGGCGCGCCCTCCAGGGCGACCGCGCGGTTCAATCCGAGGAGCCCGGATTTTGACGCGCAGTAAGCCGCGTGATCGGCCACAGCGGTAGTCGCGGCAGTCGATCCGATATTGATGATACGCCCCCAGCGACGTTCGATCATTTGTGGCAGGCAGGCGCGAATCATGCGAAACGGCCCGGAAAGATTGATATCGATGACATCGAGCCATGACTGCTCGTCGTGACCGCAAACCAGCTGGTGGGTCGATATGCCCGCCGAATTCACCAGGATATCGGCCGCACCATGGCGTTGCTCGAGTTCCGCGACAAAGCTGACCACGCTGTCGACATCGCCAACGTCGAGATGACGATAAAACAGGTCTTCGCAGGCCGCTTCGAGCTCCGCAACCGCGGCCCCGGGCTGCCGGCGCGCACCGACCGCAACGGTTGCGCCCCGCTCTGCCAGTCCGATCGCGATTGCCTTGCCGATGCCGGCGAATCCACCGGTAACGATCGCGACCCTGCCCTCGAGATAACGTTCCAGGGTTACCACTGACCGGTAGTCGGCATCGAAGCCCAGGGCTCGGCCGGCGCCAGCGGTTCACCCTTTTGCAGCAATTCGATCGATATATTGTCGGGCGAGCGGAAGAAAGCCATATGTCCGTCGCGAGGCGGCACGTTGATGGTGATACCGGCGTCCATCGCCTTCTGGCATAGCGCGTAGACATCGTCGACCGCGAACGCGAGGTGACCGAAATTGCGCCCGCCCTGGTAGACTTCGCCATCCCAGTTGTAGGTCAGCTCAATCAACGGCGCGCGTTCCGACCTGACCTGCTCGAGGTCCTCGGGCGCCGCCAGGTAGACCAGGGTGAACTCGCCTTCCTCGCTTTCATAGCGATCGGTTTCGACCAGGCCCAGCAGGTCGCGATAGAATCGCAACGATTCGTCGAGATCGTGCACACGCACCATCGTGTGTAGATATTTCATTTCGTGTCTCTTGTTAAAATAGTGCAGCATTATCGCATAGCTTTAAGAGGCTGGTAAGCCGGGCCGGAATTCACTAACATCCGCCGAAAGCGGAAAATTTATACGATGAAATTTAATCCAAACGTTCTCGATTGCGCGGCGGCCCCTATCGCCGAAGCCTGGACCTGGGTCACGGATCCGAGTTCCGCGAAGCTGATAGACATGTGCCAGGCTGTACCTGCCCATCTTCCACCGCAGTCACTGCGCGATTACCTCGGCGATGCGATCAAGGCCGGAGAGGGTGCAACCTATACCGATATTCGCGGTATTGCACCGCTGCGCGAGGCACTCGCGGCAAATATCAGCGAGCGCTACCAGGGTTCGGTTCATGCCGAGGACATACTGATCACCGCAGGCTGCAATCAGGCGTTTTGCTCGGTGGTCGATACGTTGTGCCAGGCGGGCGACGAAATAATTGTTCCTTTGCCCTGCTACTTCAACCACCAGATGTGGCTTTCGACAAGGGCGGTTACGCCGCGCTATGTGTCATTCAACGCCGAGACCGCGATGCCCGATGCGAACGAAGCCAGGGCGTTGATCAACGAGCGCAGCAGGGCAATCCTGCTGGTTACTCCCAACAACCCAAGCGGCGCAATTTACAGTTCTGCCTGCATCGAGCAATTCTTCGATCTCGCCCGCGAGCATGGCCTGGCGCTGATCATCGACGAAACCTACCGTGATTTCATCGATATCGAGCAGCTACCGCATTCCCTGTTCGCGCACCCGGGCTGGCGCGATACGCTGGTCCACCTGTACAGTTTTTCCAAGGTGTTCAGCCTGACCGGATTTCGTACCGGTGCCGTCGCCGCGAGCCAGCCGTTACTCGAACAGTTGAAAAAGATCCAGGATTGCACCGCCATCTGCGCCCCGCACGCGGGACAGCTGGCTGCAGTTTACGGTCTGAAGCACCTGCACCAGTGGAAGCTTGACAAGGCAGACGAACTGGCGCGGCGCGCCATCGCGATCAGGCAGGCATTCGATCACCCGCAGCTGAAATACAGGCTGGTTAGCGCCGGCGCCTATTTCGCCTATATCGAACATCCTTTCGACGCACCGTCGCGTGACGTCGTCAAGCGCCTGATCGAAGATCACGAAATCGTTTGCCTGCCGGGCAGTTATTTTGGCCAGGGCCAGGAAAAGTTTATTCGTTTCGCCTTTGCCAACGTGCATGAAAAGCACTTCGACGATGTTATCGACAGGCTGATTGCAAGCCAGCAAACATGAGGTCATCGATGGACAAACCGATCAAAGGCGCCTGCCTCTGCGGGCGGGTACAGTTCGAGGTCACCGGCCCCTTCGATGAATTTCATTTTTGCCACTGCAGCCAGTGCCGACGTTCGACCGGATCGGCACATGCGGCAAATATTTTCACCAGCGCCGATCGAATCCAGTGGCTTGCCGGCGAGGAATTGATCAAGCGCTATACCCCGGACAAGCCGGGGGTGATCTCGAAATGCTTTTGCACACACTGCGGCTCGCTGGTGCCCTATACCAGCCTCAACAGCGGCAAGCTGGTGATTCCCGCGGGAAGCCTGAACGAATCGCCGGGCATCGACCCCGAGGACAATATTTACTGGCGCGACCGCGCCGAATGGTACGACGCTGGGCTCGCGGCAAAGCATATCGAGCAGGAACCGGGCAACTGAACCATTGGCCCCGGCGGCGGTCGCAATCCGAATAACTCGACAATAGGGGAGTCAGCGTGGTTCGTATCCTCATCCTGTTGCTGGCGCTCAGCGCCGGTATGCACAGTGGCAACGTCGGCTCCGCAGGCATCGGCGAGCTGCAGATCGAGACGATAAACGATCATGAGTTCGCCTTCGACCTCGACGGCAGCCGCATCAGCATCGACATTCGTGACCGTGTGCTGCGCGAAAAGAAGGACATTCTGCTCGAATGGGTGATCTATTCGGCAAAGACCGTACATCAGTACTATGGTCGTTTTCCGGTCAGCAGCGTGCATATCAAGCTACAGGTTTCGGGGGGATACGCGGTACGCTTCGGGCAGGCATTCGGCGGTGACGAACCCAGGTTGCGTATCGTCGTCGGTGAAGACGTCACCGTCGAAATGCTGCGCAAGGACTGGATCATGGTGCACGAAATGGTGCACCTGGCGATGGCCGATGTTCCACAACAGCACCGTTGGCTGCTCGAGGGACTCGCGACTTACGTCGAATCGATAGCGCGTGCACAGCGCGGCCACCTCTCCGAAGAGTTCGTCTGGAACGGCTTTATCAACCGCATGCCGCAGGGGCTTCCGCAAGACGGAGATCAGGGACTGGATCGAACCCCGACCTGGGGGCGTACCTACTGGGGCGGCGCCATTTTCTGCATGCTGGCCGATATCGAGATACGCAGGCTGACCGATAATCGCAAGAGCCTGCGAGATGCGCTGCGCGGGGTACTGGACGCAGGATTGTCGATGCACAGCAGCGCCACCGTACTGGAAGTATTCGAGGCCGGCGACGACGCCACCGGAGTCGCCGTGCTGGTGCCGCTTTACCAGAAAATGAAAGTCGATCCCTTCCCCGTAGACCTCGACGCGCTGTGGACCGCTCTCGGTGTCGCAATTCGCGACGACAGTGTCGTCTTCAACGACGAAGCCCCGATGGCCTACCTGCGCAAGCAACTACTCAAATCCTGACTCCTCTTGCAGATACGGGGACACAATACTTAAATCAAAAGGGTTAAGTATTGTGTCCCCGTAATTGCTAATCGAGGTAATTCAGGATCTGCCTCCAGACGGCGAGTTTTTGCTCCAGGCGCATGCCGGCGTGGGCGGGACTCGTCGACGGCAGGCGCACCAGGTCCATCCCGTGCGGCGACAGCAGCTGCGGAAGCACCAGTTGCCTGAAGTATTTTTCCGAGGCCGCGCCATTGAAGAATATCGCTCGAATCTGCGGTTGGCGGGCCAGCAATCCCGGGAAGTCGTTGGCGCGTACGCTGCCGGCGTCGATCGCGGAATCCAGGCTGCCGGGTCGGTGGCAGGCCTGCAGCGTATCCCAGAGGATCAAAGGCAGCTTCTTGACCGCGGCAATGCGACGTTCGTAACTGGTGTTGCGATCGATGTCGAACAGTTCGTCCATGATCGGCCAGAACGCGTTGCGCGGATGAGCGTAGTATTGCACGGCCTCGAGCGAAGCCACGCCGGGCATACTGCCGAGGATGATTATGCGGGGACGGCGCCCGATTATCGGCTCAAACGACTGAACCCGGGACACACGCGCTTATTTTTTCATTTGATCGAAGAATTCGAGGTTGGTCTTGCTGGATTGCATGCGACCAAGAACGAACTCCATCGCTTCGATTTCATCCATCGAGTGCAGGAACTTGCGCAGTATCCAGACCTTCTGCAATTCTTCCTGGTCGATCAGTAATTCCTCGCGCCGCGTACCGGAACGATTGATATTGATTGCCGGAAATACCCGCTTTTCGGCGATTCGGCGGTCGAGATGGATCTCCATGTTGCCGGTGCCCTTGAACTCCTCGTAAATGACTTCGTCCATCTTGGAACCGGTTTCGATCAACGCGGTTGCCAGTATCGTCAGGCTGCCGCCTTCCTCGATATTTCGCGCTGCGCCGAAGAAACGTTTCGGACGGTGCAATGCATGCGCGTCGACACCACCGGTCAGCACCTTACCCGACGACGGTATCGTGGTGTTGTAGGCGCGCGCCAGGCGCGTGATGGAGTCGAGCAGGATGACCACGTCGCGTTTGTGTTCGACCAGGCGCTTGGCCTTTTCGATTACCATTTCGGCGACCTGCACGTGGCGGCTGGCGGGCTCGTCGAAAGTAGACGCGACCACTTCGCCCTTGACCATACGCTCCATCTCGGTGACTTCTTCCGGGCGTTCGTCGATGAGCAGCACGATCAGGTAGCACTCGGGATGGTTACTGGCGATGCTCTGCGCGATATTCTGCAGCATCAGCGTCTTACCCGCTTTCGGCGGTGACACCACCAGGCCGCGTTGCCCTTTTCCGATGGGAGATATCAGGTCGATGATGCGCGCCGTGATATCCTCGGTGCTGCCGTTGCCTCGCTCGAGGTGCAGGCGTTGATTGGGGTGCAGCGGCGTCAGGTTTTCGAATAAAACCTTGTGCTTGACGTTTTCCGGCAGGTCGAAATTGATTTCATCGACCTTTAGTAAGGCAAAATAGCGCTCGTTATCCTTGGGCGGCCTTATTTTTCCGCTGATGGTGTCGCCGGTGCGCAGGTTGAACCGCCTGATCTGGCTCGGCGATACGTAAATGTCATCGGGCCCCGCGAGATACGAGCTATCCGCGGAACGCAGGAATCCGAATCCGTCCTGCAGAATTTCGAGCACCCCTTCGCTGAAAATATCCTCGCCTTTCTTGGCCTGGGACTTCAGGATACTAAAAATGATGTCCTGCCTTCGCATGCGGGCCGAATGATCGCCCCCCATACCTTTCAGGGTTTCGATTAACTCGGGGACGGTGTTTTGCTTCAGCTCGTTTAGATTCATATCAGGGATGCACTAATGCAGGGTTGCGTAATAAAAGACGTAAGGAAGGCCTGTCGGTATTTTGGGAACTTGTTCGGTTTTTTATAAAGGGAATTGCCGACGGGAACGCGGCAACGATTAACAAGAGGTTAGCACATGAAATAAGGGTCGTCTAGCAAATAGACGACCCTTTTTCTGATTAAATTCCGTTAGATATTACTGTCTAGAAAAGCGGTTAACTGGGATTTGGACAAGGCTCCGACCTTGGTCGCCTCTACCGCGCCGCCCTTGAACAACATCAGCGTCGGGATGCCGCGGATTCCATATTTGGGAGGAGTGTTGGCGTTATCATCGATATTCAGCTTGGCAACGGTGAGTCTGCCTTCATATTCCTCCGCGATTTCTTCGAGAATCGGGGCGATCATCTTGCATGGGCCACACCACTCCGCCCAGTAGTCGACCAGCACGGGGACGTCCGCCTGCAATACGTCAGCATCGAAACTATCGTCTGAAAGGTAAACTATTTTATCACTCACTCGCGTCTCCAGCCCCTTGGCTTTTTCAGGTAGACCGACAATTTAGTCGCATCAGTTTTAACTGTCAATAATGCAGGCGGGTAGCAAAACCTCGCCTGTTCGGTACACTCAACTCATATAGGTAGTGATCGAAAACATCTTTTTCAAATCGCAGCGCAGGTTTTTATGCAATTTGCTACCATAGCGCGATCATATCCGTAACCGGGGTCTTTCCGTAGCATGGGGCAACAACATTTAACCGAGCAGAAACTCAGCTCACTGGACCTGGATCCGCGCTTGCTGAACGCTCTGGACAGGCTCGAATTCGACTTTTGTACGCCGATCCAGGCGGAGGCGCTGCCGCTGCTGCTTTCCGGAAAGGACGTGTCCGGGCAGGCACAGACGGGCACCGGTAAGACGCTGGCCTTCCTGCTGGCCTGCGCGCAGCGCATCCTGTCCTCGGAAAAAGAGGCAACCGCGCCCGGCAAGCCACGCGTGCTGATTCTCGCGCCAACGCGGGAGCTGGCCATCCAGATCCACAAGGACGCCGAAAAACTGTTGCGCGATCTACCCCTGAAGCTTGCTATCTGCTATGGCGGCAAGGCATACGAGCAGCAAAAAAGGCAGTTTGATGAACCGGTCGATATTCTCATCGGCACGCCAGGACGACTGATCGATTTTTTCAAACAGCGGCTATTCGACTTTAAATCGATCGAGGCCCTGGTGCTCGACGAGGCCGATCGCATGTTTGACATGGGATTCATTGCGGACGTACGCTATATGTTGCGACGCCTGCCCGATCCCGAGAAACGGCTTAACATGCTGTTTTCCGCGACCATGGCACAAAAGGTCATGGAACTCGCCTACGAGCATATGAACCAGGCACAATTGATCAAGATCGATGCCGATACGCCCGCGGTGGAGCGCATCGAGCAAAGCGTCTATCACCCGGCCAACCACGAAAAAATTCCGCTATTGCTGGGCCTGATCCGGAAATTGCAACCGCAGCGCAGCATTATTTTCGCCAACACCAAGTACGCGACGATCAAGATCTGGGAATACCTGCAGGGAAACGACCTGTCTGCAGCGATCATTTCCGGAGACATTCATCAGAACAAGCGCGAGCAGCTGCTGAAAAAGTTCCACGACGGCGAATATTCGATCCTGGTCGCAACCGACGTGGCCTCGCGCGGATTGCATATCCCGGACGTGACCCACGTTTTCAACTACGATTTACCGGAACTCGGCGAGGATTACGTGCATCGAATCGGACGTACCGCGCGCGCCGGCAAGTCGGGTTTCGCAATCAGTTTTGCCTGCGAGGATCACGCGATGAACCTGATCGATATCGAATCCTACACGCGCAAGACCATCCCTACGGAATCGATCAGCAATGATTTACTGGTCAAGCCCCTGCCGCCGATCAAGATGAAGGGTGGCCGGGTCAAGTCGCACGGTAAGCCCGGCAGGGGAGGTAACCAGCAGCGTTCGCGGCATAACAGGGATTCCTCGCGACCTCATCGTCATCAAAGCAAGAAAGCCGTATGAGTAAACAAAGAAACATTTTACTGCTGGGGGGCAGCGGGTTTATCGGCAAACAGCTCGCGTTTGCGCTTGCCAACCGTGGCTGGCAGGTGACGGTGCCGAGTCGGCGACCGCATCGCCACCGGTCGCTGCTGGTGCATCCCGGGATCCGCCTGCTGGAAGCCAATATCATCGATTCCGCGAGCCTCAAGGCGCTCTGCGCGGATCACCAGGCAATGATCAACCTGGTCGGGATTTTGCACGAAAAACGCAAGGGCGATTTTCGCCGTTTTCATGTCGAGTTCATCAAGACCGTGGTCGACGCCTGCAGCGAGACCGGGATCAAGCGCTTGCTGCACGTCAGCGCCCTCGGCGCCAACGAGGCAACCGGCAGCAGTCTCTACCTGCGCTCCAAGGGCGAAGGTGAAAACCTGTTGCATACCTTCGGCCAACGCGGCTTGCAGGTTACCAGCTTCCAGCCCTCCGTGGTTTTCGGCAAGGGTGACGCGTTCATCAATCGCTTTGCCGGAGTGCTAAAGCTGTGTGTCGGTTATTTCCCGCTGGCCTGCGCCGATAGCAAGCTGCAGCCTGTATATGTCGGCGACCTGGTCGCGAAAATCGTCGCCTCGGTCGATAATCGCGCGACTTATTCGAAACGGTACCCGGTATGTGGGCCGGAAATCTTCACACTACAGCAAATCCTGGAGTTGATTATCGATACCCTGAAGCTTCCGGTGCGCGTGTTGCCGCTTGGCAAGGGATTGTCGCGGCTGCAGGCGCTAATCCTGCAAAACCTGCCGGGAAAGCTGTTCACGATGGATAACTATCGCTCGCTGCAGACCGACAACGTTTGCCAGGACTGCGAGCTTTGCCAGACCAGCCTGCGGCAATACATCCACGGCCTGGCCGACATGTTTGGTAACAAGCGAACCTACGATGCTTTCCGCAGAAACTACCCTTCTGCGGAAAGGCCGGGGGACGACCTCAGGTGAAGATATACCGCGTCGGCGGCTGCGTACGCGACCGCCTGCTCGGACTACCGGTAAACGACATCGACTGGGTGGTAACAGGCGCTACCGCCACGGAAATGCTGGCGCTGGGGTTTAAATCTATCGGCAAGGATTTCCCGGTTTTCCTGCACCCCGAAAGCAAGCAGGAATATGCGCTCGCGCGCAGCGAGCGCAAAATTGCCCCCGGTTACCACGGTTTCGAAGTCAGCGCCGATCCCGCTACCACGATCGAACAGGACCTGCTGCGCCGCGACCTGACGATCAACGCCATCGCCGAGGATGAAGACGGAAACATCATCGATCCCTACGGCGGACAAAGAGATATCGAGGCGCGCACCCTGCGCCACGTCTCCGCGGCTTTCATCGAAGATCCGGTGCGGGTGCTGCGGGTTGCCCGCTTTGCAGCCAGGTTTCACCGGCTGGGATTCACACTCGCCGAGGACACCTGCAAACTGATTCGCCAGATGGGCCAATCGGGAGAACTCGAGGCGCTGGTTGCCGAGCGCGTTTGGATCGAGCTATCGCGTGCGCTGGACGAGGCCGATCCCGCCGTTTTTTTCACCACCCTGCGCGATTGCGACGCACTGGTACGGCTGTTTCCCGAGATCGACGCCCTGTTCGGCATTCCGCAAACCGCGAAATATCATCCCGAGATCGATACCGGCCTGCACCTGATGATGGCGCTGCAAAAGAGCGCCGAACTCGGTCACGACAACGAAACCCGCTTCGCGGTGCTGATGCATGACCTGGGCAAGGCGGTCACGCCCGTGGAGATTTTACCCGGGCACAACGGACACGAGGCGCGTGGCAGGCAACTGGTGGCCGCTTTCTGCAAGCGCTGGCGGGTACCGAAAGCGCACAGCACGCTGGCGTTGATCACCACCGAGTATCATACCCTGGTGCACCGCGCGCTGGACCTCAGGCCCTCGACCCTGCTCAGGCTAATGACCCGGGCCGACAGCCTGCGCAAGCCGGAGCGCTTTCAGAAAATGCTCGACGCCTGTCTCGCCGACCTGCGCGGTCGCAAGAATTACGAGGACGCTCCCTACCCCCAGCGCGATTTCCTGGCACAGCTTGCCGCCAGATTGCGCGACATGGACATCGCCGAAATCCAGCAACGGGGACTAGATGGCAAAAACCTCGGCCAGGCGATCGAGCAGGCGAGGCTGCAATTGATAAAGCGGGAAAAGGCCCTATTCCTGCAGGATCCGCGCTAGGTTTCTGTCGACGAGTCTGAGTACCCGCGGCAGCGGCGTCAGGTACAGCAGCATGCCGGCCGCAATGCCGGTTCCATTGGCGACGACATCGCCCCATTCCGCGAAACGGTAAGCCGTCATCCCCTGCAATAGCTCGATTGCCATGCCGTAGGCAAGCAGCCCCGCAAAGGTCCAGCCCAGGGCCTCCCGGTGAGAAGCCAGCAGGCTGAACCAGCCGGCCAGGATAAAATAGGTGACCGTATGCGCCAGCTTGTCGTCGACGCCGATCTCCTCTGGAACGGGCACCAGCGACAGCACGGCAACCAGCAGCAGCATCAGCGCCCCGAGCCCATACCAGAGCGGGTAAAGCCTGAGCCGGGATCGCATCGATGCGCGGTTGTCGGTGTCGCCCATTCGCGCCGCGTCCTAGCTCAATATCACGATGATCGCGACACCCAGCAGCACGCGGTAGATGACGAACGGCAGCATGCCGAGCCTGTCGACGAGTCGCAGGAAAAAGTGGATACAAAGCCCCGCAGCAACCGCCGACAGCACAACTGCCATCAGTAAATCAGCCCAGGCAATCTCTTCGAGCTCGGTGAACATGCGTATCGTCTGTAATATGCCGCTGGCAAAAATAACCGGCATCGCCAGCAGGAACGAAAACCGCGCGGCGGCCTTGCGGGTGAGGCCGACAAACAGGCCCATCGTGATCGTGATTCCCGCGCGCGAGGTTCCGGGGATCAGCGCCAGGGCCTGGCAGCAGCCGATTATCAAGACGTCCTTCAAGCGCAGCTGATACTCGCAGCGATCGCGGCGCGATCGAATGTCGGCAAACCACAGCAGTAAGCCGAAAGCAATCGACGCCACCGCAATCACCCAGGGCGAGCGCAGTTTTTCCTCGATGGGTCCCTGCAGCAGAAACCCGGCGGCAACAACCGGCAGCGTGCCGATAATCACCCACCACGCCAGCAGGCTGTCCTGGTCGGATCCGCCGCCGGCGAGCGATGCTACCCACGACTTCGTCATCCTTCCTACCTCGGCACGGAAATACGTCAGCACCGCGAGCAACGAACCGAAATGAACCGCCACGTCGAACACCAGCCCCTGGTCGGGCCAGTTCAGAATCCGCGGCAGTAAAACAAGGTGGGCCGAACTCGAGATCGGCAGGAACTCGGTCAACCCCTGCACGATGGCGAGAATAATGATATGCAGGTTATCCACGCGCGTGGCTGCGCCGCATCGCGGGCATGTCGAAGGCCACGTTCTTCTGCATTGCCAGCACCTTGAACTGCTGCCCCATCTCCTGCGGCAGGCTCAGGGTCTTGACCTGCTGCGCCACGGCAATCTGCGCGCGGACGTCCGCGCAAGCGGATAGACGTTGCGCCTCGTCCAGCAGGCCATTCGCTATCAGAAAACGATGCTGAGCGACCAGCCCGGTAATAGCGAATCCGCCGGCCTCGGCGGCGTCGGCACTGGCGTCGAAGTCGACGTAGGCGGTGATATCCTGTAACCCCGGGTATACCAACGGGTCAGAATGCACGCGATGCCGGTAGTAACAGCCGAGCGTGCCATGAGCGCGCGCGGGATGATAATACTCGTTCTGCTCGAATCCGTAATCGATGATAATCGCCACGGCATGCCGACAACTCTGCGCCAGCGCCTTGAACCAGGGGCGCAGGTTGAGATTAAGTTCGCAGCGGTAATCGGGCGGAAGCTCGCCGAGCCTGGCCTCGATCGCGCGGATCGCCTGCAGGGCTTCCCTTGCAGGTTCGAACGTCTGCCAGGCAAAACGCCCGCCGTCATAGCCGACTCCGAGTTCGCGCCAGTCGTCCTGCTTTTGCAGGATATGCACCGGCATCGCGTCGAGCAGCTCGTTGGCGATCACGATGCCGTCGAACGCCTCCGGCAGGCTGGTCAGCCATTCGATCCTGGAGAACCGCTCGGCGCTCAGCCGGGCCCGAAGGTAGCGCTGCTGACGCTGCTTCAGCGCGGCACTCAAATCGAGAATCTGGTAATGCCGGAGCGCCGGGAGGGACTCCATAATCTGACCACAGAGACTGCCGCTGCCGGCGCCGATCTCGAGAATCCTTGCGGCGCAGCCCTGCTCGATCAGCACCTCGGCCTGACGCGCCAGGCAGGCGCCGTACAGCGGAGATATTTCGGGTGCGGTGACAAAGTCGCCGGACGCACCGAACTTGATCGAATCCCCCGAGTAGTATCCGAATCCCGGTTGATATAGCGCCATTCGCATGTACTCGTCGAATCCGATGACCCCACCGCAAAGCTCGATTTGTTCGACGATGATCTCCGCCAGGCGCTTGCTGCAGGCAATCGCAGTCGCGTCGGGCGGCGGCAGCTCGAGCGTCGCGGATTCAGCCCCTGGAAGAGGATTCATCGTCGCTCCGAGTAACGCGGCTGCAGCATGGCGTCTGCTTGTAGTGATGGTATGATGGCACTTTTCGGATTCTGCACACTTATGCTGTTAACTGACAAATCTGTGCTGATCACCGGCGCGGCTAGTCGCCTGGGTGCGCAGATGGCCCGAACTCTACATCAAAATGGGGCAAATCTCATTATTCATTACCGCAGCTCCGCCGCCGCGGCGCAGGCACTGGTGCAGGATTTAAACCGGGAGCGCACCGCCTCGGCGTTGGCGATGGCGGCCGACTTGGCCGACGACGACGAACTGGTGGTGCTAGCCGAGGCCGCCAGTGGCGCTTTCGGGCGACTCGATATCCTGATCAATAATGCTTCGAGTTTTTTCCCGACCCGCTTCGGCGACATCAGCCGTGCAGCCTGGGACGACCTGGTCGCGAGCAATTACCGCGCGCCGCTGTTCCTGGCGCAGGCCTGCTACCCCGCGCTCAGGAAGGCCCGGGGTAACATCATCAACCTGGTCGACATTTATGCCTCGAGGCCTCTCGATCAGCACAGCGTCTACTGCAGCGCCAAGGCCGCAAACCTGATGCTGGTGAAATCCCTGGCGCTCGAACTCGCGCCCGAGGTTCGCGTCAACGGCATCGCGCCAGGCGCGATACTGTGGCCGGAGTCCGGAGACAGCAAAAACTACCAGCAAGCCGTTCTCGAAAGCGTGCCGCTGCGGCGCATGGGTGATCCCCGGGACATTGCAGATACGGCCTTATTCCTCGCCACCAGCGATTACATCACCGGCGAGATCATCCGCGTCGACGGCGGGCGCATGCTGCGATAGCGATAAAGCCATGAGTCAATACTGGAGCAAACTGGTCCACCGGCTGGAGCCCTATGTCCCCGGCGAACAGCCGCAGGACCAGGCCTACATCAAGCTCAACACCAACGAGAGCCCTTATCCGCCTTCCCCGGCGGTTCAACGGGTTCTCGGAACCTTCGCCGCGGAGAACCTGCGCCGCTATCCCGACCCGCAGAGCGGCGACCTGGTCACGGCGCTGGCCGCTTACCATGGCCTCGGTGACGACCAGGTGTTTGTCGGCAACGGCTCCGACGAGGTCCTGGCGCACGCCTTTCAGGCCTTGCTGCAACAGGATACACCGATCCTGTTCCCCGACATCAGCTACAGCTTCTACCCGGTTTACTGCGCGCTTTACCGGATCGACTTCGAGCGCATCGCGCTCGACGAAGCGTTTCGCATTCGCGTCGACGATTACAGGCGCGGCAACGGTGGTGTCATCCTGCCGAATCCCAACGCGCCTACCGGCATCGCGCTCACGCTCCGGGATATCGCGAGGCTACTCGAGCAGAACAGATCATCCGCGGTCATTATCGACGAAGCCTATGTCGATTTCGGCGCCGCTACGGCGGTGCCTCTGATCGCGGACCATCCCAACCTGCTGGTCACCCGGTCATTTTCCAAGTCGCGCAACCTGGCCGGCCTACGCCTCGGCTATGCGCTCGGTCACGCGGACCTCATCGAGGGCCTGCAACGCGTCAAGAATTCCTTTAATTCCTACCCGGTGGACAGCCTCGCGAGCAGCATTGGCCTGGCATCGATCGACGACGAGGATTACTTTCAGGACTGCATTCGACGCATCGTCGCAAGCCGCGAGAAACTGGTCACAGACCTGCGGCAACTCGGCTTCGAGACATTTCCATCGAGCGCCAACTTCGTCTTCGTGCGACACCCAGATCGCAACGCCGAAAAACTTTACTTCGACCTCAAATCGGCCGGTATCCTGGTGCGTTACTTCGGCGGGGCGCGTATCGACGACTGCCTGCGCATCACGGTCGGCAGCGACGACGAATGTGCCGCGCTGATTTCCGCCCTGGCAAGCCTCCTGAAATAGGCCCACAGCCCCGGCCAGGGAGGGAGCGGATGGCAACCCGTGGCGGCCTAAAAATCGACCGGATAGAGCTCGAGGCGCGGGGCATCCGGCGCCATGCGCGACCATAACACGGCATAACTCTCGCCGGTCTCGGGATGGGAGCCCTCCGGGGCGATATCCTGCAGCGGTCGCAGCACGAAAGCGTTTTCGAGAATCTCGGGGCGCGGAACGCGGATCCCGGGCAGGTCGAGAATCAGGTCGCCATAGGTCAGAATATCGAGGTCGATCGGGCGACTGGCAAACTTCGGCAGGCTACGATCGCGCCCGAGGCGGTCCTCGATTTCGCGAAATATCGCAGCCACCGCGGCGACGTCGAGGTCGGTATCGAACCCGGCCACCAGGTTCAGGAAATCGCTACCGTCGAAACCCACCGCGGCCGAATTATAAACCGGCGACAATTCGATCTCGCCGAAGCGGTCGCGCAGTATAGCCACCGCCTCGCGAATCATCGCCTCACGCTGGACGTTACTGCCGAGTCCCACGTAGACGCGCACGCTCATGCCGGCCGGGTACCGCGTTCGATGATCACGCCGACCGACTTCGAGCCGCGCACCGCGCCGGGCTTGTGCAGTGTCAGCTTGATCCAGGGCACCGCGAACTCGTCGATTACGATGCTGCAGATTTTCTCGGCCAGCGCCTCCACCAGTTCGTATTCGCTTTGCTCGACGAACTCGATCAGGCGCTTGGCCACGCTCTTGTAACTCAGCGTATCGTCGATATCATCGGATTTGGCGGCCTTGCTGATGTCGGTCGCCATTTCGATATCGAGGCTGATCTTCTGCCTGATCTTGCGCTCCCAGTCGTAGATTCCGATAACGGTTTCGATCTGCAGGTCGTGGATAAATACGATGTCCATCGAGTCACTATCCGGGGGTTGATTATGCAGGCTGCAATGTTAGCCGCTGACGGTCGCAAAAGGAAACGCCAAATACCTGAAATACGGAAAGATTCCGGCCCGAGGCGGCTTGAATCCTGGATATGCTTCTGGTAGAGTTCGCGCCCTCGAAGCAATCTCGCTATTCTACGGAGTTCCACCATGTCCCGGGTCTGTCAGGTAACCGGTAAAAGACCGGTTTCCGGAAACAACGTTTCGCACGCGCATAACAAGACGCGGCGCCGCTTTTTGCCGAATCTGCACGAGCACAAATTCTGGGTCGATTCCGAGACTCGCTGGGTCAAGCTGCGTGTTTCCACCAAGGGCATGCGCATCATCGATAAAAACGGCATCGACGCGGTTATCGCCGACATGCGCAAGCGCGGCATCAAATGCTAGGAGCAGAATCATGAGAGATTTAATCAAACTGGTATCCAGCGCCGGCACCGGTCACTACTACACCACCGACAAGAACAAGAAGAACACCCCCGACAAGCTGGTGTTCAAGAAATACGACCCGGTAGTGCGCAAGCACGTCGAATACAAAGAGGCCAAAATCAAGTAACACGCCTCCCCTCGGGTCAAGCAGAAAAGCCGGCTTCTGCCGGTTTTTTTGTGCCTACGGGTTTAACGCATCGCGGGCTTTCATATCGTAACCAGTAGAGTATGATTAGCGCGATCAAAATCCCCGGGGAATTCATGACTGAGGCACTCGTTCAGGTCGAAAACCTGTCCCGTTACTACCAGAACAACTGCGCTATCAGCCACCTTAGTTTCAGTTTGAAAGCCGGCGAAGTACTCGGTTTTCTGGGGCCCAACGGCGCCGGCAAGTCCACCACGATGCAGGTGATCAGTGGCAACCTTGCGCCCAGCGAGGGCGAAGTCACGATCGCCGGCCACGATATAATCGAGGCGCCGCGCGAGGCAAAGCGCAACCTCGGCTATTTGCCTGAACATCCTCCCGTGTACCGCGATGCCTGCGTCGACGAGTACCTGGGGTATTGCGCCCGCCTGCATCGCATACCCCGCGCCCGGGTGCCGCAGGCGGTTGACCGGGTTAAACAGCAGTGCGGGCTGGAACAGGCCGGTAATCGACTGATCGGCAACCTGTCGAAGGGATACCAGCAAAGGATCGGCATCGCGCAGGCGATAATTCACGACCCGCCGGTGGTTATCCTCGATGAGCCCACGGTCGGACTCGATCCGATCCAGATTCGCGAAATTCGCGAGCTGATACGTTCCCTGGGCAGCGAGCGCAGCGTTATCCTGTCGACGCATATACTCTCGGAAGTCCAGGCCACCTGCGATCGCGTGCAAATCATCCGTGCCGGCGAACTGATCTACAACGCCACCACCGAATCGCTGAACCAGGGGCACGAACATTCGGTCAGGATCGCGCTGCGCAAGGACATCGACCACGAACAGCTTTTCGCGATCGACGGCGTCGATCATGTCGACGCCATCGATGCGGGTCGGTTCCGCCTGTTTCTTGCTCCCGGCGCAAATCCGGATGCGTTGCTCGCGGCGTCGGTGCAACAGGGCTGGGGCCTGTACGAACTGATTCCCGAGCAACAGTCGCTGGAAGACCTGTTCATAGAGCTAACCCATACCGAGGAGGCGGCGCGACAATGATCTGGGTTATCGCGAAGCGCGAATTGTTCGCGATGTTTTTGTCCCCGCTTGCCTGGGTGATTCTCGCCGTTATTCAAATCCTGCTCGGTTACATGTTTCTGACCAACCTGGATAATTTCTTCCTGCTGCAACCGCAACTGATGCAACTCGCGAACACGCCGGGCGTCACCGACGTCGTGATTACGCCGCTGATGCAGGTCGCCGCGATCATATTGCTGATGATCATGCCACTGCTGACGATGCGCTCGATCGCCGAGGAGAAACGCAATCGCACCCTGAGTCTGCTGATCTCGTCGCCGCTCAGCATGTCGGAAATCGTGCTCGGCAAATACCTGGGCCTGCTGCTGTTCGTCGTTATCCTGGTCAGCATGTTGATGTTGATGCCGTTGTCGCTTTACCTCGGCACCAGCCCGGACGGCGGCAAGCTGCTGTCGATTTACCTCGGCATGCTGTTGTTGCTGGGGACCTTCGCGGCGATCGGCCTGTACCTGTCGAGCCTGACCGAAAACCAGACCATTGCTGCGATCTCGACCTTTGGGGTGTTGCTGATGCTATGGATTATCGACTGGATCGGCGGCTCCCTCGACGGCGACCATTCGATACTGACCTACCTGTCGCTGCTGGAGCATCACCAGTCGATGCTCGAGGGCGTCTTCAACACCAGCGATATCGCCTACTACCTGCTGCTGATCACGGCATTCCTGGTGCTGACGATTCGACAGCTCGACCGGGAACGCCTGCTATGAAAGTCGATGCGCGCATGCGCCTGCAATACCGCCTGCAATCGGGTGTATTCCTGGTGCTATTCATCGCGCTGATCGCGGTGGTTGCGTGGATAAGCTATCGCTATCCGGTCACTGTCGACATGAGCGCCAACCAGCGCAACAGCCTGTCGCAGGAATCGCTGCGTCTCGTTGCCGGTATCGAGAACCCGCTCGATGTCACGCTGTTCGTATCGCCGATCAACGACAGCAAGCCCTTGCTGGAAGCCTTGTTCGAGCGCTACCGCGCGGCACAGCCGAATATCGACTTCGAAAGCCTGAATCCCGACCTGTACCCGGATTTGTTGCGCAGCCACGACATTCGTTACGACGGCGAGGTGCTGCTCGTGTACCAGGGTCGCAGCGAAAAGGTTTCGCAGGTCAGCGAAGCCAGCGTCAGCAGTGCCATCCAGCGGCTGCTGCGCCAGGGCGAGCGCTGGCTCGTGTTCCTCGAAGGCCACGGCGAACGTAATCCCTACCTGGAAGCCAATCACGATCTCAGCTTGCTGGCGACGCAACTGGCGCGCAGGGGTTTCACCATCGAAAACCTGAACCTGACCCAGGCCGGCAGCATTCCGCTCAATACCAACGTACTGGTGCTGGCCAGCCCCCGGGTACCGCTGTTGCCCGGCGAAATCGAAATACTGCGCGAGCATATCGAACGAGGTGGCAACCTGCTGTGGCTGGCTGACCCGGAACAGGCCAGCGACGGCCTGGACCTGCTCGCGGATTTGCTGGCGATCGAGTTTCTGCCGGGCATTATCGTCGACCCGAACAGCCAGTTGATGGGTCTGGACCGGGTAGATTTCGCGCTGGTGGGCGAGTACCCCCGCCACCCGATCACGCAGAACCTGGGCAGCCTGTCGTTATTTCCCCAGTCCCAGGCGATCGAATTCCACGGCGAGGACAGCTGGCAGCGCAAGAATTTTCTGCAAAGCGACAGCCGCAGCTGGAACGAGACCGGGACGCTGCGTGGTGAAATCTTTAATGGTGACGACGAGGATGAAGGCTCCGGTCCGCTGACCATCGGCCTGACGCTGGAGCGCAGCCTGCAAAACGACGCCGGAGAAATGTTCAAGCAACGCGTCGCCGTGGTCGGCGACGCCGACTTCCTGTCGAACCGATACCTCGGCAACGGCAGCAACCTGGAGATAGGCGTCAACCTCGTCAACTGGCTCAGCCACGACGACCAGCTGATTTCGATCAGCCCGCGGCCGGCGCCGGATACACGCCTCGAACTATCGCAGCAACAACAGCTGGCGATAGCGATTTTTTTCCTGCTACTACTGCCACTGGGATTGCTGGTCAGCGGATTTCGAATCTGGTTTAGAAGACGTAAGCTGTGATGTTATCGCGCCGCTGGATCATCAATTTCCTGCTGATCGTATTAATCGTGCTGTTTACCTACATCGGCAATCGCTTCGACGTCAAAACCGGGTACCAGACGCCAAAGAGTATCACCGGACTCAAACCGGAACTGATCCAGACCGTGAAAATCAGGACCGCTGATGCGATCCTGTCGCTTGCGCGCCAGGACGGGCTGTGGTTCCTGCAATCCCCGATACAATGGCCCGCGAACAATATCAGCGTCGAGCGCCTGCTGAAAATCGTCAGCAGCGAGTCAGATTCTCGCCTGGATGCCGGCGAGATCGACCTGGCGACGCTCGGACTCGACTTTCCGAAAGCCATGTTAAGCCTGAATGACACCAATGTTCTGTTCGGCGCAACCAACAATATCGGGGGGCGTCGCTACACGATGATCGATTCGACCGTCTACCTGCTGCCGGACATTCACCTGCCATTGCTGTCGCAGGGTCTCCCGGGCGTCGTCGATCGGCGCCTGTTGCCGCGCAATTTCAGGCTGCAAAGCCTCAAGCTGCCCGAGCTGGAAATTGGCCGCGACGCCGGCAACCAGTGGCAGCTGGCAGCCCCAGGCGAGTTCACTTCGCAGCAGATCGAGCGGCTGCTCGGTAACTGGCAGGGGCTGGAAGCATCGCGGGTCAGGCAATTCGACAGCGGCGGCACGCCACGGCAAAAAATCGAAGCACTGCTGGAGGGCGGCGAACGGCAGGAGTTTTTCCTGATGTCGATCGATCCTGAAATCGTTATCGCCAATCCGGGTATCGGTTTGCAATACCATTTTCGTGCGGACCTCTACTATGAACTGATAGACCTGCGCGACGATGAGAATCCTGCTTAGCCTGATGATGCTTATCGGCGCAATCCCGGCGCTGGCGCAGGAAGCGCTGCCGCGTCTCGAACTCGGCGTCGGTTTGTTCGCGCTCGACTCCCCGGATTACCGCGGGTCGGCCGGTTCATCCTCTTACCTGCTGCCGGCCCCCTACGTCAAGTATCGCGGTGATCGCCTGCGTGTCGACGAGGGTGCACAAGGAATTATCTTCGAGTCGCCCGACCTGTTATTTTCAATGAGCGGCAACCTGTCGCTGCCGGCAGACGAGGACACGCCCGAGCGCGAGGGCATGGCCGAGCTCGAAGCGATCCTCGAAATTGGGCCTTCGATAAACTATCGCTTACTGCGGCTGCATGACAGCGCCTGGTGGATCGATCTGCCGCTGCGCTTCGCCTATACGTTGGACGGGAATCTCGAAAGTATCGGCTGGGTGTTCCAGCCCAGGCTGTCATGGCGCCAACCCGCGACCAGACTGGGCGACTGGAAACTGCGCTTCAATATCGGCCCGCTGTATTCGAGCGACAGGCACCATGATTATTTTTACACGGTCGACGCTTTCGACGCGACCGCCACGCGCCCGGCCTACGAGGCTGACGGTGGATTCAGTGGTTACCGCGCCGAATTTACCTACAGCAGACGTTTCGGCATTTACTGGCTGGGCGGTTTCCTGCGTTATGACAACCTCGATCACTCGGAAATCGACGATAGCCCGCTGGTTTCCGAATCCGATTCGTGGATGGGTGGCATTGCGCTGGCATGGGTATTCCATCAGAGGTAAGCTGGCGCGATGCCCGAGTTACCCGAAGTCGAAACTACGCGGCGCGGTATCGAGCCCCACGTCGTCGGCGAATATATCGACGCCGTGATATTGCGCGAAACCCGCCTGCGCTGGCCGATCAGCCGCGAGGTAGCGAGCCTGCAGGGGCGACAGATTCGCGCCGTGGACAGACGCGCCAAATACCTGATCATGCGTCTCGATAAGGGCAGCCTGATATGGCACCTGGGTATGTCAGGCAGCATGCGGATACTGCCAGCCGGAGCCGCCATCGCCGTCCATGAACACGTCGAAATGCAGTTCAGCAACGGCCAGGCGCTCAAGTTTCGCGACCCACGTCGCTTCGGCGCACTACTCTATTGCGGCGGGGATCCGTTGCAGCATCGCCTGCTGCAGTCGCTGGGCCCCGAACCCCTCGGAGACAGTTTTAACACCGAATACCTGCATCGCTGTTGCCGGCAGCGCAGCGCGGCAATTAAAACGGTGTTGATGAACAGTCATGTTGTCGTTGGCGTCGGTAACATTTACGCCAGCGAAGCATTATTCCGCGCCGGCATTCGCCCGACACGCGCCGCGCGACGCATCAGCAAGGCGCGTATCGGCCTGCTGGTCGACGCGATCCGGGAAACCCTGTCCACGGCGATCGAACACGGCGGTACGACCCTGCAGGACTTCACCCAGGCCAATGGCAAACCGGGCTATTTCCGGCATGAATTACGGGTATACGGCAACCGCGATGCATGCCAAATCTGCCGCAAGCCGATCCGGCACGTCGTGCAGGGACAGCGCTCGAGCTATTACTGCCCCGGATGCCAGTCGTGAATATGGAACGGGATCGGTTACGCCAGCAGCTTGAACCTTTTTTCTTCAATCGCTGGACCATCGAAGAGATCAGCGATGTTATTCTCGAAATCGACCCTCGCTGGCGGCAATTCCTGCTCGACTGGATACTGTCGCTGTCCAAAACCCATCCCGAGATTGCCTACCAGTTTGCCAGCAAGGCGGGTTTCGCATTGCGTACCATTGGACCCGAGGGTTGTGAAAGCTGGTTGCAGTCGGCCCTCGACGTCTATTTCGAACAGGGTCTGGCTGCCGCGGTCGAAGCCCTGTCAAACCTGGATCGCTTCATCGCGGACCGACGTAAAAGATCGCGCGGGCTCGAATTTGCGAATATTCGCGGCGTGCTGCAACACTTCGTACATGGCCTCAACGGCCGGCGCCTGTCGCTGGATACCAGCGACGAGGTGCTCACCGACAGCGAAACGCTGTACCTGCCGGCGCTAATCGACCAGTTCCCGCTCGAGCGGCAGAATTTCGCCTGCTACCGTGCGATAGCGGTTCACCAGTGGGCGCAGTGCTGGTACGGCACCTGGCGCGCAGACACAATCGCACAGATTCCACGCGACGGACCTGCTCTGCGCACCTTCCACTACCTCGAAACGCTGCGCCTGAACGCCTGTATCGAACGCGATTATCCGGGCCTCGCGCGGCAGATGACGGCTCTGCAGCAGGAGATTCCGGAAGCCTGGAAACCATTGCAGGCGAAACTGTGCGATCCATCCAGCAATGTACTTGATTCGATCAGGCTCAGCGCGGAACTCTGGGACAAACCACGACCCGATCCTTTCCCGTTCCAGGGCAAGCTCGATCCCGACCGGGTACAGGCAAAGCTGGACGCGCGACTGCAGCGCGAGCAACAGCAGTTACGCCTCGCACTGTCCCGTTTCGCCAATCGAAACGACAGCTTCCGGGACGACGATGCCGCGGTGTCCGTAGATGCTCACGATGAGATAAGATTTGAACTTCTTGACGAGCGGGATTCGGCGCCCGGTTTCGAACTCGACGGCATACCGATTGCGCCCGACACCGAGATCGCAGACCTCGCGGTCTCAATCCTGCAGGATCTCGGCGAAATACCGCGCGACTATCTGCGAGCAGGCGGCAGCGCGGATTACCGCGCCAGCCTCGAAGCCTGGTCGGGCACAGACGATGCGGACGAAGCCCCGAAGGAAAGCGACCAACGACAGGCCGCTCACTTTTACGACGAATGGGATTACACGCGCAAGGCCCATCGTAAGCGCTGGTGCGCGGTGCGCGAGCGCAGTATTAACCCCGACTACGACTCCAGGTTCGTCGATGAAACCCTGCACAAGTATCGCGGCCACATCAAGTCTCTGCGGCGCAGCTTCGAGGCGCTGCAGGACGAGTATCGCATCCTGAAAAAACAGCCAGATGGCGAAAACCTCGATATCGACGCGCTGGTCGAGGCGATATGCGACGCGCGTAGCGGTATGGAAATGACCTCCCGAATCTATCGCAAGGCGCATCGGGTCGAGCGCAACATCGCGGTCATCCTGATGGTCGATATGAGCGGTTCGACCAAGGGATGGATCAACCTGGCGCAGCGTGAAGCACTCATCCTCCTCGCCGAGGCGCTGCGCTCCCTCGATGACCGCTATGCCATCTACGGATTTTCCGGGAATACGCGCAAGCGCTGCGAAATCTTCAGCATCAAGACCTTCGACGAAATCTACGACGACGAGATTCGCGCCCGCATCGCCGCCATTGCGCCCCAGGACTATACCCGCATGGGTGCAACCATTCGCCACCTGAGCCATTTGCTCGACAAGGTCAACGCGCGCACCAAGCTGCTGATAACGCTCTCCGACGGCAAGCCCGACGATTACGATACCTACCACGGCGAATATGGCGTAGAGGACACCCGCATGGCCCTGTTCGAAGCGCGCCAGCGTGGCATTCACCCGTTTTGCATCACCATCGACGAGCAGGCACGCGAATATTTGCCGCATATGTACGGCGCCAGCAGTTACGTGCTAATCGACGATATCGCCCAGCTGCCCTATCGGATCTCCGAAATCTATCGCAGCCTTACCAGTTGACATCCGGGGGGATTCTTCCCGTGGACGAATTTCCCCATATGTCATCCCGGAATTCGCATAGCGAATATCCGGGATCTCGCGCTTCCCCTCATCCCGTCATCCCGGAATTCGCTCAGCGAATATCCGGGATCTTGCACTACACCCGTCTTCCCCGGAAGCGACGCAGGCGCAACCCGCGCGTCGGACCGCCCGGATCTATCTCTACCCATCCCGCCATCGCGGAAACGCCGTGCTCCCGCAGCCCCCGGTTCTGCAGCGGCCGAAATTGCTCTATCATCGGACGACCGATCCCGAAGAAGAGAACCGCGATGTCCATCCATGCCATCGATTCGAATATCGATCCGGTTGCCCAGGCGAAAATTGACCTGGCCGCCTCGCTGCGACTCGCGGTATTTCACGAACTCGAAGAAGGCATCGATAACCACTTTACCGTCACCGTTCCCGGTTACGACAACCGCTACCTGGTGCTGCCGTTCGGCCTGCACTGGTCGGAAGCCCGCGCCAGCGATATGATCGTTTTCAACGAGGCCGGAGAAACCCTGGAGGGCGACGGCGACGTCGAGCTCTCGGCGCAGTGTATCCACGCCCCGATCCACCGCATCAGCGGGCGCCGGGTCGTATTTCACACGCATCAGAACTGGGCGCTGGCGCTGAACATGCTCGAAGACAACCGCCTGATTCCAGCCTGCCAGACCTCGGCATTTTTTGCCGGTCAAATCGCCTACGACGATCACTATTCTGGAACCGCCGATACCCTGCAGGAAGGCGCAAGGCTCGCTGGCCTGATCGGCAACCATTCGGTCGTGTTCCTGCGCAATCACGGCATCCTGGTGGCGGTCGATTCGATCGCCAGGGCTTCGCGCATGCTATACATGCTCGAGCGCGTTTGTCGCGCCCAGATTCGAGCGATGAGTACCGGACAGAATCTGTTGCCGATTTCGCAAAGTGTTATCGAGCAGGTGCAGGCACCCGACGCCAAAGACCGTCACCAGGGCAGGCGCGACGATTTATTCTTCGACGCGATGAAACGCGTGCTCGATCGCGAAATGCCCGGCTACGCCGACTAGCGCTGCCCGGGCAGCATACCCGGTTGCCGCAGGCCGGATTTCTTGCATGCGGACCATGGCTTCTCTAACATCCAGAATCCGCGCACGGAATTAAAGGTCAATAACATGTCGAATAAATACTCGCATAGCCTCGTCTTTCTCCTGCTCGCAACGGTTTTTACAACGTCGGCGCCGGCCGTACCCGGCGAAGGCACTCGAATCATGATTTCCGCACCGTCCGATTACGCGGTTGCCGCCGGCAAGGCAGTCTCGGCAAAAGGCGGCAACCTGATCGATGTCGCCGTGGCGGTCGGGCTCACGCTGGCAGTGACAAATCCCTATAACGCGTCGCTTGGCGGCGGAGGCTTTGCGCTGGTAAGCATGGGCCGGGGTGTGGAAGTGCTGGATTTCAGAGAATCCGCGCCGGCCGCCACGTCCCCCGAATTCTATGTCAAACGCGCCAAAGGCGATTCGATCAACGGCGGCGCGGCAGTCGGCGTTCCGGGCGTCGCTGCCGGCCTGTGGGCGCTGCACGACAGGTACGGAGAGCTGAAATGGAACGCGCTGTTCGATACGGCGCTAGACCTGGCGACGCGAGGCATGGAGGTAAACGGGATCTGGTCACGCAACACCGAGGCACAGAAAGACCGCCTGAATCCGGCCGGAATCAAGCACTTTTTCAAATCTCCGGGGCAGCACTACCGGCCCGGCGAAACGTTTTCACAGCCCGCGCTCGCGCAGGCGCTCGAACTTTTCCGGAGCCGCGGGCCCGACGCCATTTACAAGGGCAGCGTGGCGCAGGACATCGTCGCCGCGGTAACCGCGAGCGGCGGCGTGGTCTCGATGGATGACCTGGCCAGTTACAAAGTGCGGTGGCTGAAGCCGCTGGAAACCGAATTCAGCGGCTACCGCGTCTACATGATGCCGCCGCCGAGTAGCGGTGGAGCTGTTATCAAGGCCGCGCTGGAACTCATCGAAAAAGTGAATCTGCGGGCTCAACAGCCACTCAGCGTCAACGAAATCCATTTGCTTGCCGAGGTGCTTAACCGCTCGTTCAGGGGACGGGCTCTGCTGGGTGATCCGGATTATCACGATAATCCTTTCGCGAAAATCCTGTCGGACGGATACCTCGACGAAATGGCGCACAGCATCGATCTGTCGAGAGCCGTGCAACTGGAGCCCCTGCTCGACAAGCCCCTGGATGATTCCAATGAAACCACTCACTTCTCGATCCTCGACGCCGACGGCAACGCCATCTCGCTGACGGTAACCCTGAATGGCGGATACGGATCCGGGGTTGTATCGGAAAAATACGGCATTTCGCTGAACAACGAGATGGACGATTTCACGACGCGGCCCGGCGAGCCCAATATGTTCGGGCTGATGCAGGGTTTCGGCAATCGCGTGCAACCCGGCAAGCGCCCGCTCAGCTCGATGAGCCCGACGCTGGTCGAAAAAGACGGCAGAATAATCATGAGCCTGGGCGCGGCTGGCGGCCCGAGAATCATCAGCAGCGTCATCCAGACGATTTACCGTGTGCTCGTTACCGGGCTTGATATCGACCGCGCGGTGCAGTTTCCGCGGGTGCATCACCAGTTTTTACCGAACAAGCTCTACCTGGACGAGTTCAAGTTTTCGCCGGAAGTGGTGGCCGGTCTCGAGCAACGCGGCCACGAAACCGTTGCGCAAAGGCCTTCCTATCTCGGACGAATCAAGGCGGTGCGCCTTAATGAAAAGAATTACCTGGAGGCGACTTTCGATAATCGCAGCGAAGGGGCCGTCGGTGGTTATTGATTCTGCAAATCGAGACAATAAAGCAGTCGCAGGCCCCACCCCCGCCAGGTTCTAAACGTCACCGGTCAGGCGCCTGTATTTCTCCATCAGTTCGTCCCTGGTCTCCCGATAATCGGGATTGAAAGGAATGCATTCAACCGGGCAGACCTCGACGCATTGCGAGGTTTCAAAATGCCCGACGCACTCGGTGCACAGCATCGGATCGATCTCGTAGTATTCCTCGCCCGGCGAAATCGCGTCGTTCGGGCACTCGGGTTCGCAGACGTCGCAATTGATGCATTCGTCGGTAATCATCAACGCCACGAATTGTTTCTCCTTCGGTAAATCATTTTCTCGCCTGTAATTTCTCGGTCAGCCGGCGCAGTATCTCGGGATGCAGGAACTCCGACACGTCGCCATCCAGGCGCGCAATCTCACGCACCAGGCTCGACGACACGAAGGCGTATCGCTGCGCCGCGGTCAGGAACACGGTTTCGATCTCCGGCGCGAGCGAGCGATTCATCCCGGCCAACTGTACCTCGTATTCAAAATCCGAAATCGCGCGCAGTCCGCGTATGATGACATCGGCATTGCATTCTCGGGCAAAATCGATCAGCAGCCCGGAAAAGCGTCTTACCGAAAAATGATCATTCCCGTCAAACACCGTTTCCAGCATGTCGAGCCGTTCGTTGATATCGAAAAACGGTTCCTTTGCGGGACTATCGGCGACACCGATGACGACATGGTCGAACATTTTCAATGCGCGCTGGCAAATGTCGATGTGACCACGCGTAACCGGGTCGAAGGTGCCTGGATAAATCGCAATTCCGGTCATGGACTACCTCTTTCGGCCGGCATTTGCTGCCGCGCACAATAAACGCCAGATTCTAACCACTTAGCTGCCATTCGGCTATAGCGTAGTTAACCTGCCCGGCCGATTTGAGCTGCAACCATTCCAGCCGGGGCGACGGCAATTCAAAATCCTCGGCGTTCGGCCATTCGAAATAAATTCTCGCCCCGGGCTGTAGACAGGCACTGGCCTCGAGTCGTTCAATGACCTGGTGACGCAATCCCGGGATCGCATACGGCGGATCGACAAAAACCTGATCGAACCGGTGCTGCAGCCGCGCAATCGACTCTAGCGTGTCTCCTGCGATAATTTCGATCGCGTCGGGATCAAACCTTACCGCCTGCCGCCGCAGGCTCGCCAGCGCCGCAGGATCTCGCTCCAGCGCGACCAGCCGCCCGGCGCCACGCGACAGGGCCTCGAAACCCAGCACACCAGTGCCGGCAAAACAATCCAGCACCGTTGCGCCACGGCAATGCGGGGCCAGCCAGTTGAACAGGGTTTCGCGGATTCGGTCGGGAGTCGGGCGCAATCCATCGATATCGACAACCGGGATTTTACTGCCGCGCCACTTGCCACCGATGATCCTGACCTGGGATTTCATTTGAACCGCCGTTTTCGCGCTTTATGCGGGTTTGAAGTGCACAGATGGAATCGCTTTCTGTTAGCATATTGTGCCTGAAATCTGTTTCCCGGGAAAACGATGTTCGGATTCAAATCAACCAGTAAAAATCACGCGGAGAAGCCGGCAGGACTGTTTGCCTCGCTGCGCCAGCGCCTGTCGAAAACCCGGGAAAACCTGTCCGGCGGGCTGGCCGATCTGCTGCTGGGCAAGAAGCAAATCGATGACGATCTGCTGGAACAACTCGAGGATCGGTTGCTAATGGCCGATGTCGGCGTCCAGGCAACCCGGAAAATTACCTCCAGCCTGACCGAGTCGCTACAGCGCAGCCAGTTGGCGGACAGCGACAGCCTGATCGAAGCGCTGAAGACGACGATGTCCGCCATCCTCGAACCCTGCTCTCTCCCGCTAGTCGTCGATCCGGGCAGGAAACCATTCGTCATTCTGATGGTAGGCGTCA
>Ga0224512_10000884_pt1 | contig 30518 bp, 25 predicted proteins | sample SF_May12_sed_USG_4_FD_169103 | JGI IMG/M metagenome (GOLD analysis project Ga0224512, IMG submission 169103) | Sediment microbial communities from San Francisco Bay, California, United States - SF_May12_sed_USGS_13 | ecosystem: Environmental > Aquatic > Marine > Sediment | place: USA... | reverse complement strand
CGACGGCGTTTACGGCCATCGGCGCGATGTTGTCCGAGTCGGTCCCCACAAGGGTCCGCGGGCTTGCCATGGGCGGCTACAACACGTGCATATACGGGGGGTTCGCGGTATCCGCGGCGACCCTCGGCGCGGTGATATCCCGTTTCGGATTCGCCGCCGGATTCGCCGTCTCCGCGGGACTTTGCGCCCTTTCGGTCCTTGCCTTCGCGGTCGTTTTCCCGCATCCGCCTGCCCGCGAAAACGGCTCGGTGGACCCGTGACAAAGGCGCTGACGGGTTCCTCCGGAAGCCGCAACCCAACGTCGTCCCGAGCGGGGCCGGCCGCATAGACTAACACTTGATTCCGCCAGCGCCGAATGAGATTCTTTATGCTGATATGGAGAACAAGCTCGAAGAAAAGGCCACCATTGGCATCGGGCCGCTTGTCCAGGCACTAGCGAAGACCTACCACTGGGCCGGGCTCTACGGGACGGACCACCCGATTCTCGCCAAGCGCGTGGGAGAGATGCACACCGCCCTTCTTTCCCGGTTGTCCGATGAGCCCGAGGGATTGCTTTTCCTCGGGATCGCGCGCGACAAGGTCCTGTACCGAAATGAGTTTGTCGGGGAAAAGCAGGAGCTTGTCGGCCGCCTGACGGAAAGCCTCTATCTCCGCCAGGTGGCGACGTTGGGATTCGACCCGGCCGTCACCCCGGAAAGCCTGCTGGCGCTGTTCCGCTACCTTCACGATTCGAAAGAAGGGAAGGAAACGGTTCCCCCCGAGCAGTTTCTCCGGGAAAGCGGCATCAGGGGAGTATCCCTCTCCCCTTATAACTACAGGGAATTGCTCTCCCGCAAGATCCTGGATCCCGATGCCACCGGTGCGCCGGCCGAGAACCGCGAGCAGGAACTCTGGCGCCTGCTTCTCACCCCCGATTTCACCGACCAAGTCGACGAGGCGAAAATCCTGGACGAGCTCACCGACTCGCCTACGCTGCTCAACGCTATCCTGCGGCGCGCGAAGGAAGCGGGAACCCGGGAGGGGTCCCCGGGCCAGGAAAAAGCGCAGGTGTCGGGGGAGGTGTTGCGGAATGTCCTGGGCCGCCTCTCCACCTTTGTCCGGGGTCTTCCGACGGACCGGAAACGGCAAATCTTCGTCTCCATCGGCTCCGGGCTCGGGGAACAGGCCAGTGGCACAACCGGCGTGGACAGCCCGTACAATCTCCTCATCGCCCGCTCCCTTACGGAAATGCAAACGGACGAGGAGTTCCTCGATCTGGTCGCAACCCTCGTCTCCCTCGAGGGGAAGGGGGGAGAGAGGCTTCGGAAGTCCTTCGCCATCCTTGCCGGCGAGCGCAATGCGGGAAATGCCCTCCTCTCCCGCGTCGGGGAACGGGTGCGGGAGAGCAAAAAGGTGAAAGACTATTACGCGCAGAAAACATGGGAGACGGTCGAGAGACTCATTCTCTCCCGCGGGGAAGAGAAATACATCCAGGACGACCATTATCAATTCCTCGAGGACCTTACCGCAATCCGGAAACCGTACCTCGACCGGGTCGGAAAGAAGACGCACGACGACCTGGGAGTCAAAAACTCGTTCGAGGAGAAGGAAATCCGGAGAAGAACCCTCCTCGTTTTGCTGGAGATATTGCGAGGCGAGAGTCAGGAGGAGGATTTTCGCGACATCCTGGAGGATTTTCGGAAAGCCATCCCCAATCTGATCTCCCAGAATGACTTTGCCTCCCTGCATGCGGTTCTCCTGGGTCTGGAATCGATCTCGGCGACCACGCAGACGGAGTGGAAAAACTACTTGCAGGACATCCTCCATTCCGTCGACTTCGGGTATGTCGCAGATCTGTCCCTCTCCGGGGATATCGAAGAGGACGACGCCGAAAGGATCCGGGACCTCCTGTTGAGATTCGGGACCACGGCCGCTCCGCCGCTCCTCGACCGGCTTCTCCTCGAACCGGAGGCCGTAAAGCGCCGTCCCCTGATCAGGCTTCTCACGACTATGGGGCCAGCCATCGTCCCGGAAATCATCCGCCGACTGTCCCACCCGAAATGGTATTTCGTCCGAAACCTTTGCACGATTCTCGGAAACATCGGCGACCGGCGGACCGTGGAGGGCCTGCTGCAAGCGACCTCGCACATCGACCACAGGGTGAAACGGGAGGCCATTCTGGCAATCGGGAAACTGGCAGCGCCCGAGGCCGTTCCCGGCCTGGGAAAGATCCTGATCGAGGAGAGCTTCTTCTCCTCGAAGAAGGAGGACCAGATCCGAATCGACGCGGCAAGCTCGCTGTACCGGATCGGCGGGACGGAAGCCCTCGCGTTCCTGCACCGGGGGACAAGCGTCCGGAGGGCGGCGGTTCGATCCCATTGCATGGGGCTGCTCGGCAGCCTGTCGGAGTAACGATGAAAGACCGCAAGGAGCTATTCGGCGTGATCCTGGACCTCGCCCAGGTGATCCAGGCGTCGACGATCTACCCGGACCACCATCAGCGTGTCCAGCAGCTGCTCTCCCGCCTGCACGAACGGATCCTCCGCGTGGCGGGCGACGTCGGCACCATCCACATCGGCGTCATCGGCGACCGCTTCGTCGTCGACGAGTTCCCGTTTCTGGAGATGAATCCCGCGTTGGAGAAACTCCTCAGGGACATCCGGGAGAAGGGAATGGAGAAGATCTCGATCAAGGAGGGGTTGACGTTCGGCGAGCTGAAGCGATTCGTCTTCTTTCTCGCCACCGGGAAGGAGGCCTCGCCGGGGACGAGATTCGAGGCGATCAACTACGGAACCATCCAGGCCATCAAGAGCAAGGACGAGGCGGACGGGGCCGAGGCGACCCTCTCCCGTTCCCACCTCCTGTACGGCGCTACCGAGGTGTTGCAGGGGATTCTCAAGTCGTTGTCGGAGGGGAAAGGCGGGGAGTCGGTGTCCAGCGCCCAGGAGATCGTTGCCAGCATCATGAAGACGATCCGCCAGGATGCACAACTATTGCACCGCCTCATGCAGATGCAATCCCACGACGACTACACGGTCACTCACTCACTGAACGTTTCCGCGATCGTCGTGGCCCAGGCCACTGCCCTCGGGTTACCGGAAAACCGGCTCCTGGAGATCGGCCTTGCGGCGATGCTCCACGACATCGGGAAGGAGATGGTTCCTTCCGAGATCCTGCAGAAGCCCGGAAAGATCAATCCCCTGGAATTCGCCCGGATGGCGGAGCACCCCATGCTGGGTGCCAAAGCCCTAAGAAAGATGGACTGCGGTTCCGACCTCCCCCTGATCGTGTGCTTCGAGCACCACATCAAGTACAACGGATCCGGGTACCCCAAAATCCCGAACCGGGGGCCGCTGCACCCCGTCTCCTACATGACACAGATCGCCGACGTGTACGACGCCCTGCGAACGTACCGGCCGTACCGGAAAAGCCTCGACATCAAGACGACGCTTTCGATCATGGAAAAGGGGCGGGGAACGGAGTTCGAGCCGAGGTTCTACGACAATTTTCTAAGGGCCGTGCTCGCGGATCAGGCCGGCGCGGAGGCGTAGACGCTCTCGGCTTCGGCGACGAGGCGGTTCATCAGCTCCCTTACTGTGGCGATATCCTTGATCTTCCACACGTTTTCCCCGGCGAACACCAGCCCGTCCTCCGTGTCCCCGTCCCGGGACATGTCCAGCCGGTCGATGATGCAGAACGTATGGTCGCAGCTCTTCAGGCAGTTCCTCTTGCACTCGCCGTCGTAGACATTCTCCCCCCCGAGCAGCCGGTCCAGGAAGCGGTTCCGGATGGCTCTCCCGGGCAGTCCCACCGGGGACTTCATCAGGGAGATGTCCTCTTTCCTCGCGTTGAGATAGGCGTTCTTGAAGGAATCCGGGACGTCGCACTCCTTGGTGAGAACGAACCGGGTCGCCATCTGGACGCCGTCCGCCCCGTATCGCCCCATCATCTCGGCGATCTCGTAGCCGTCCGTGATCCCTCCTGCGGCGATGAGGGGAACCTTCTTCACGATTTTCCGGATTTCCGGGAAGAGTTCGCGAAGCGGCCTGTCGGTCCCGAGGTGTCCTCCCGCCTCCTTCGCCTCGACCACGATGGCGTCCGCGCCGCACCGTTCGGCGAGCTTGCCGAATTCGGGCGAGGAGACGATGGAAACGACCGGGACATTATGGTCCTTCCCGACCTTGAAGATGTCGCGGGAGAACCCGGCGCCGGTTACGATCATGTCCGCCCCGGCCTCGATCGACGCCATCACGGTCTCCGTGAAATGACGGATGGCAAACATGATGTTGACGGCGATGATACCGCGGGTCATCTGCTTCGCCCGGCGGATGTCCTCCTTCAAATCATCGATCGGGATTCCCGATCCCCCGATCGTCCCGATGCCGCCGCACTCGGCCACCGCGGAGGCGAGCGACGAGGTCGATATGCGCACGGACATTCCCCCTTGGACAATCGGGAACCGCGCGGTAAGCTTGCCGATCTTCAATTCCGGAAGTTTCACCCGTCCCCCCCCAATGCAATGGTTCATTCTAACGGGAAACCCTCTCCTTTGTAAATTATCCGGGCGAAGATTCCGTTTGTTCCTCGAGCTCCCCGGCTCCGGGGTCGCCTGTGCTCTCTCCGTCCCGGAGGGAGGCGGAAACAGCGGAGGACCCGGAGGATCCGGATGCTGGTATAATACCGCCAATCATGATTCCCCGAAGGGAGAGAAACGGGGAAGCGTCATGCGGCTTGCCTCCTCCGGTGCGCGATGCGGTTGGGAGGGGGAAGGAGGTCCTTACCGGGTGCATCCGGTAAGGAAGGGGAGGTGTTTATCGTGATCGAGGCGATGGTCCTCGAGGTTCCGGGCGTGCGCGTCACAAGATCCCCCGATGAGCGGTCCGGGCGGGAGCCTCTGACCCTTGCATAGCGGGTTCGCCGTCCGCCCCTTGCGAAGCGGCAGTTCCGGGAATCTCACGCTCGTCGAGCACGGGGGGACGATTCTTTTGCTGGACGCCGGGCTGCCCTCCCAACGGGGGCTCGCCCAGGCACTCTCCGAGGCCGGGACCACCTGGGAGGATATCGACGCCGTGCTGGTCTCCCACCTTCACGGGGACCACATCCACCCGTCCGCCGTGGCATGCTGCGCCCGCCACGAAATCCCCATCATCCTCCACGAGAAGAACGTCAGGCCGTTTTCCCGAAAAATCCTGTCCCGTTCTCCCCTGTCGGGACCGGTTTGCACCTTCGACTCGAAGGAGTTCTCCATCGGGGCCATCCGCATCCGTCCCTTTCCCGTCCCTCATGACGCGGTAGGGGTAACCTGCGGGTTCCTCTTCTCGGGTCGCGCGGCAAACCGGGAGATCCGCGTCGCGGTCGCCACCGACTTGGGCAGCGGCGGAAACGGTCTCTTCGAGGAATTCGTCGACAGCAACCTGATTCTGATCGAGTCGAATTACGACCCGGAAATGCTTGCGGCGAGTCCCCGTCGGGACCGGACGAGGGTCGATTCCGAGGTGGGGCATCTGTCCAACGAGCAGACGGGAAAGTTCCTCGCCCGGGTGATGCTCGAAAGCCGGACCCTCCCCCAGACGGTCGTCCTTTGCCACCTGAGCGCCGACCACAACACCCCGGCAAAGGCGGTGGGGACGGTCCGGGAGATCCTCTCCCGCTACGGATTCGGCCACGTCCCCGTCCACGCGGCGCGCCGGCACGGCCCTTCGCCCCGGTTCTTCGCGGTGGCCAGGCCGGGGAGTTGAATATATACTCGGGGCATGACGTCATTATGATGGGAAGGGGAGTCCCGATGAGAAAATTGCTCTGCCTCGGCGTCGCTTTGGCGTTCCTTTCGGGGGTTCTGCCAGGGTGTGCCGGTGTGAACCAGACCGCGCGCGACAACCCGAAGACGACCATCGGGGCAGGAGCAGGCGTCCTGGGGGGTGCCGTTGTCGGGGGGCTCATCGGGGGGAAACGGGGAGCGTTGATCGGCGGACTCCTCGGGGGGCTGGCCGGCGGGGCGGTCGGCCACTACCTCGACCAGCAGGAGAAGGATCGCCTGCAGACTACCCAAGACTACCGCTATTCCCCCGCCCAGGGGGCCCAGATCAGGATCGAAACGGTCCGGGCCAATCCCGCCGCCCTGTCCCCCGGGGAAACAGTGAACATCAACCTGACTTACGCCGTCCTCACACCTACTGCCGACACGCAGGTCCTCGTCCGGGAGACCCGGGAGATTTTACTGAACGGCAATTCGGTGGGCCAGACGTCGATCGATGTCTCTCGCGAAGGAGGAACCTGGAAAAGCACGGTCCCGATCACCTTGCCGGCCAACGCGGCCCCGGGGAAATACCGCGTCATCGCTTCTCTCGACTCCCGGACCGCCGGCACGGACCGGAAGGAAACGTCCTTCCAGGTCAGCCAGTAGGGGAAGGGTTCCCATCCATAGTGTGCATCCTACCGGGCCCTCCCGCGGAAGGGCCCGGTTTTTTTCTGCCGCACGGAACTCCCTCTCCGCCTCCATGCCTAACGTTGCCGAAGGAGGGTTGTTTTCCTATACAATGGACGACATGACGGGAACCGTACGCCAGGAAGACATCGAGCTGCTCGCAGAGGCCCGGCACTGGGACCCGTTCTCCGTCCTCGGCCCCCACGTCGTCTCGCTGCCGTCGAGGAAAGTGGTCGCCATCCGCGCGATCCTCCCGGACGCAGCCCGCGCATTCGTGCTTGCTCCCCCGGGCAAAGAGGAGGACCGCACGGAGATGAGACGGCTGCACCCCGCGGGCGTCGTCGAGGCGATCTTCCCCGGCAGGGAGGAACTGTTTCCCTACCGGATCGAGATCGAAAACGACGAAGGCCACCGCTGGCAGCAGGAGGACCCGTACCGGTTCGACTGCGTCCTCTCCGACTTCGACATCCACCTTCTCGGGGAGGGGACCCATCTCGAGCTGTACCGCAAGCTCGGGAGCCACCTCACGGAGATGGAGGGGGTGGCCGGGGTGGCCTTTTCCGTGTGGGCCCCCAACGCCGGGCGGGTGTCCGTGGTGGGAAATTTCAACCACTGGGACGGCCGCCGGCACCCGATGCGCAACCGCGGGGAGTGCGGCGTCTGGGAGATTTTTATCCCCGGGCTTTGCGAGGGGGAGATCTACAAGTACGAGATCCGCTCCCGGGAATCCGGGGAGGTTTTCCTCAAGACCGACCCTCACGCCTTCCGCTACGAACACCCGCCCCGGACGGGATCGATCGTCTGCAACATCGACGGGTACTCCTGGAGAGACGAGGCGTGGATGTCCCGCAGGCGCACGGGGAATCTTCTGGAGGAGCCCATCGCGGTCTACGAAGTCCACCTCGGGTCGTGGAAGCGGAAGGAAGGGGAGATCCCCGGCTACCTTTCGTACCGGGAACTGGCGGACGATCTCGCTCCCTACGTCCGGGAGATGGGATACACGCACATCGAGCTTCTCCCCGTCACGGAGCATCCTTTTGACGGCTCGTGGGGATATCAGTCGCTCGGGTATTTCGCCCCTACATCCCGCCACGGCTCCCCGCACGACTTCATGGCCTTCGTCGACCGTTGCCATCGGGAGGGAATCGGGGTCCTCATCGACTGGGTCCCCGCCCACTTCCCGAAGGACGCCCACGGACTCGCATTCTTCGATGGGACGCACCTCTACGAGCACGCGGACCCGAGGAAGAGGGAGCACCGGGACTGGGGGACCTTGATCTTCAACTACGGCCGTCGGGAGGTAGCAAACTTTCTCCTCTCGAGCGTCCTGTTCTGGCTGGAGAAATACCATATCGACGGGCTGCGCGTGGACGCGGTGGCTTCCATGATCTACCTCGACTACTCGAGAAACCCCGGGGAATGGATTCCGAACGAGTTCGGCGGGAACGAGAACCTGGAGGCGATCGCCTTCCTGCGCCGGATGAACGAGATCGTGCATGCCCGGTACCCGGGGGCGGTGACGGTCGCGGAGGAGTCGACCGCCTGGCCGGCCGTCTCCCGCCCGGTCTATCTGGGGGGCCTGGGGTTCACCCTCAAGTGGAACATGGGGTGGATGCACGACATGCTCGAGTTCATCAGCAAGGCCCCCATCCACCGGAAGTACCACTTCGGGACCCTCACCTTCGCGCTTCTCTACGCGTTCCACGAGAACTTCGTCCTGCCCTTCTCCCACGACGAGGTCGTCCACATGAAACGAGCGATGCTGGACAAGATGCCGGACGCCGACCTCTGGGAGAAGTTCGCGAACCTGCGGCTGCTCTACGCCTACATGTACGGCCACCCCGGGAAGAAACTGATTTTCATGGGGAGCGAGTTCGGCCAGTGGGAGGAGTGGAACCACGACCATTCCCTGCAGTGGAATCTCCTGCAGTGGGACTCCCACCGGGGAATCCAGAAGTTTCTGCGGGAACTGAACCTCTTGTACCGGACCTGTCCCGCTCTCCACGAAATCGACTTCCGCCCGGAGGGGTTCGAGTGGATCGATTTCCGGGACGTGGACAGCAGCGTCGTCTCCTTCCTGCGCCGGGGGAAGGACCCTTCCGATATCATCGTGTGCCTGTTCAACTTCACCCCCGTGGTGCGTGAGGCGTACCGGATCGGCGTTCCCACCCCCGGGGTTTACCGCGAGGTGATCAACAGCGACAACGCCGCGTACGGCGGCAGCAACGTGGGCAACGCTGGGGGGCTGACCGCGGAGCCGATCCCGTGGATGGGCCGGCCGTTTTCTCTCTCCCTAATGATTCCTCCGTTGGGGGCCCTGTATCTTCGGCCCGAGGAAACCATGGATCATCGCCCACCCCGATGAGGACGGCCCTCCCGCCGGAGATCCAGCCGGCGCACTACTCCACTTTCCAGGCACTGCGCCACCGGAATTTCCGTCTCTGGTTCTTCGGCCAGCTCACCTCCCTCGTCGGCACCTGGATGCAGACGATCGCACAGAACTGGCTGGTATACCAGCTCACCGGTTCGGCGTGGGACCTCGGGCTCTTGAATTTCGTCGGTGCTATCCCCCTGGTCCCTCTCACGCTGCACGCGGGGGCGATCGCCGACCGGTTTTCCAAACGGCGTATCATCTTCCTCGCACAGGCGTCGATGATGATCCTCGCCTTCGTCCTCGCCATTCTCTGCGTCACCGGGGTGGTAAGGCTCTGGCATGTGCTTGCGCTCGCCTTTCTTCTTGGAGCGGCCCAGGCGATCGACATTCCCGCGCGGCAGGCCTTCGTCATCGAGCTCGTCGGGAGGGAGGATCTGGCCAACGCCATCGCGCTCAACTCCGGGACGTTCCACGGCGCCCGCGTCATCGGCCCGGCGATCGCCGGAATTCTCGTGGCGTCCATCGGGGTATCCGGCGCCTTTTTCCTGAACGGGGTGAGTTTTCTCGCGGTCCTGGGAGCGCTGTTCCTGATGGACGCAACGCGGATCCAACGGGCGGAGCCGGACGAAAAGAGCGGAACGGACCTGTGGGGAGGAGCCCGGTACATTACCGGGAACCGGGCGCCGGGCGCCATCGTACTCCTCGTCTCCCTGACGGCCTTCCTGGCGGTGCCTTATTACGTCCTCGTCCCGATCTTCGCCAAGGAGGTCCTGGGCGGAGGGGCGGGCATGTATGGGGGACTGATGTCGGCCGCGGGTGTGGGGGCCGTGCTGGGATCTCTCTACGCCGCCTCCGGAGGAGCCGTGCGCCGGAAGGGATCGCTGCTCACCGCGGGAAGCCTCTCCTTCCCCGTCCTCCTTCTGGCCTTCTCCCTTTCCCGCAGCTACCCGGGGGCGATCTTCCTCCTGGCCGCCATCGGGTTCGCCTTCGTCATTCTGAACGCCCCGGCGAACTCCCTCCTCCAGACGCTCGTCCCCGACCACCTGCGCGGCAGGGTGATGGCCATCTACGTATCCCTGTTCCTCGGACTCATGCGGCTGGGGGGCCTCCTGGTGGGGCTGCTCTCCTCGGCCACGTCCGCCACGATGGCCCTTGCCATCACGGGAGCCGGCAGTCTCCTCGCGACCCTGCTCGTGCTCCGGAACTTCCCGGAACTCCGCAGGATGGAATAGCGTCCCGGGTGTCGCTGCCCCCTGCGCCGGGAATGCAATCGGCCCCCGTTCGGGCCATACCTGACGAGGGCTCTTCCCCCTAAGCTGTCGCGGCAGTGCGTGATGAACGGCTCCCGCATCCTCGGAGGGGGCCCCTCGCTTCGTCGCTCGACTTGCGATACACCCGCAAGTCTGCGCTCGCCCTTCCTCCCCGATAAGCTCCGCTCGGAACCCCCTTCCTCGGCTGCTCCGCCGATGGCGCCCCGTTGCAGGGAACGCAACGGGAGGCGCCGTATGGCACGTTCGCCGGGTGCCACCGGGGACCCTCAGGCGATGCGGGGGGTTCCCCGGAGCGGCGTGTGGAGCGAGACAGGAAAATCCCCGCAAAGCGGGGTTCGTTCCGGCGAGCGGAACCCGCAGCGAGCGGGCGCAAGGTCGCGAGCGTAGCGGAGCGGGAATCCCTCGCGAGCCTGGGTCCTCGGTGATCGGTTGGGTTACGCCTCCGTCCCCCGGGGAGCCTTCGCGAATTCCTTCCATGCCGGGAGGACTTTCAGGAAGACCGCCAGGATGATCAGGGGGAGCGCGAGCAGGCCGAGTGTGTACAGCAGTCCCTCGAGCCCCCCGAACTCCATCTTGTACGTGGTCAGCCCCCGGAAGCTCTTGGAGAACATCTGTCCGCCGATCACAACGTTCCATCGGGTGGCGAACACGCCCCCCTGGATCAGGATCAACGAAACGAAGTAAAGCATCTTCCGAAGTTCCTCGCTCTCGCGCCACCGCCGGAAGATCTTGATGGCGGAGAGGATCCCCAGGGGGAAGAGCATCCCCATGAGAACCTGGACGATGACCAGGCTGAAGAAGATCTTGTTCATGACCAGCTCGCCGAGGATCTTGATCTCTTCCTCGCTCTGGTAGATCCGGTGGATGAAGTCGACGAACTCCAGGGAGAAGTCGACGATCACGGCGTAGAAGAGAAAGGACATCCCCTTGTCGACGCACTTCATATCGATCTTCCCCCCCATCATGGGGTAGATGACCATGTAGAGGAGGATAACCAACGCGATTCCGGAGACGATCGCGGAGAACAGGAAGACGATCGGCATGAGGACGGAACTCCACCACGGGTTCGCCTTGATCGACCCGAAGATGAAGCCGACGTACCCGTGGAGGAGGAACGCCGATGGGATTCCGACGATGGTGATGACCTTGAGCGCCTTGTTGTCGAACCGAAGCGCCTCTTCGCTTATGTCCTTCGAGAACAGGGAGAGGACGCGGTGGACGTGCCTCATCACACCCGTCTCCTCCTTCGACCAGACGATCATATCCTTCCGGTAGTCGAACCAGATCTCGACCAGGAGGACCACCATGAGGTACCAGGCGTAGACGAAGCCGAACATCGCCATCGCGGAGCTGGTCTGCGGGGTGAGAAAGATCTCGTAGGCGCGGAACGGGTGCCCGAGGTGCGACACCAGTGAAAGCGGCGCCACGAGGAGGAAGGCGAGCGCCGTGAGAAGGGCGAGCCGGTAGAGGGGCTGGACCTCCTTCACGTTGAAGACCTTGACGAGCGAGGCGAGGATGAACGCTCCCGCGACGATCCCGGTGATATATGGATAGACGACGATGAGAAGGCCCCAGTGGACCTCGATCTCGTTGGGATAGATGTACCCCGTGATATGCGGGAGAATCGCGCGCAGTTTTTCGATCATGGCCGGGTTCATCGCACTTCTCCGTCCATATTGGCGTAGAGGACCTTCGGCTCGGTGTTGAGGTTCGGCTTAAGGACGAAGATCTTGTTCATCCGCTTGAACCGCGTCATCGGGCTGGCCGCGCTGTTCAGGTCCCCGATGACCCGGGCCTGGGTCGGGCAGACCTCGACGCATGCGGGGAGCAGGTCACGTTGCAGCCGGTGGTAGCAGAAGGTGCACTTGTCCGCCGTGCTCGTCGCCGGGTGGAGGTACCTCGCGCCATAGGGACACGCCTGGATGCAATACCGGCATCCGATGCACGTCTTTTCGTTCACGAGCACTACCCCGTCCTCCGTGGTAAAGGTGGCACCCACGGGGCAGACCTGGACGCAGGGGGGATGCGCGCACTGGTTGCAGAGCTTCGGAACGAAGAAACTCCGGAAGATGGGCTTCGAGGGGACCTCCGCGTCCGGGGACAGCCCCATGTGGATGTTGGTGACCTCCGCGTCCCCGGTCTTCGGAATCATGTACCGCTCCACCCACGTACGATAGAAGAATGGCTCCTTCGGGACGTCGTTCTCCGCCTTGCACGCCACGACACAGCGCGCGCATCCGATGCACTTGTCCACCGAGACACCAAACCCCCACAGCGTTCCGGTGGGTTCCGCCGTCTCCAGAGCCTGTGCCGGGAGGATCCGGAGGAAGCCGCCCAGGACGCCGCCCGACAAAGCGAGAGAAGATAGAAGTTTCCTGAGGAACGATCGACGGTCCATCATTCCACCTCCGGCAGGTGGGGGTAATGGCATTGCCAGCAGACGTATTTCTCCCCGTGTGTGGCCAGGTCGATTTTCGGGGAGCCCTTGTAGGACGATTCCTGCCCGTGGCATTTCCCGCAGAAGTCCCGGCTGGAAGGCTTGGTCGGTTTTACGATCCTCGGGGCAACCCGGTGCCGGCTCGGTGCGTTGTGGCACGTGGCGCACTTGAGCTGGACGTGGTGGGATACCGAGAGCGTCCTCGCAATCTCGCCGTGGCATGCCGAGCACTCCCGCGGAGCCGTCGGCGGCTTCGGGTCGTGCGGATTGTGGCAGGTAAAGCACGCCTTCATCGGGTTGTGGGCCACGGGGCTGATCATGGGGAACCCCCTCGGGCGCGAGGGGTTGAAGGTATGGCACACGGGGCAGAACTTCCTGTCCCGTGGCGCCGGCGGCTTGATGTTGTCCGGGTCCTCCGTGTGGGCTTTCGCGGGACCATGGCACGTTTCGCAGGACAGATCACGATGATATCCCTTTTTCTTTTCCGCGACGATCTCGTCATGGCACTCCGTGCAGGCAACCGCGCCGGCGTACTGCACCGGCTTGGCCGCCTCCTGTTTGGTCGTTTCCGCCCACTGGATCCTGGTGTCCTTGAACCGCGGGGGGATGACGAACTTCACGACGACGATCGTCAAGCCGATCACGGCGGCGAAGACAATCAAGAGCCTTGCCAGGGCTTCGGGCATCTTCGAAAAAGGCTTTTTCATCGCCGAGGCGATCCTCCTTACAAACGTGACGAGGGACGTTCTGTCCGGCAGATCCAATGCTTGTCCTTATTCGTATCCATTCGATAAATCACGGTTTCGAAGAAACGGGGAAGGCATTGAAAATCCCCCTCCTTGTGGAGTTCCCGTTCCCCCTCCCACAAAATGGAAAGAAGGTTATCTGAGGAATCGATCGTTGTCAACTGCGTAAAATGATTTCAATTTTTATGGAATCCCCTCCGTGCATTCCGACCGCACCGAAACGCATTTCCATTCCAGTCGATCCCCCGCCTTCAACAATGGTTCTTGACACAAGCAGCAGTAAAAAGGTAAAAATCTGTATCTCGAAATATAAGGTTGCGCTTACGCTTCATTCGGCACGACAGTATCAACTCCGATACCAGCGGAGGTGTGATGAGCCCTTGGAAGCTATTTGCCATCCCTGCCTTTTGCCTATTCTTTATAAGCGGTTGTTCGGATTCGACAAGCGTTACTCAACCCATTGCATATAATCACAAGAAGCATATAGAAGAAGCAGGACTTTCCTGTTTCGACTGTCACTCCCTGGTACAAACCCACCAAAAAGCCTCTCTTCCCAATATCCAATTTTGCAAGAACTGCCACGAAGAAGCGATGACGGACAGCAAAGAAGAGGAGAAACTGGTTGCTTACATCAAGAAAAATCAACCGATCCCATGGATTCAAGTACATCGGGTGCCCGACCATGCCTATTTCTCCCACAGAAGGCATGTCTCGCTCGGAAAAGTAGCCTGCCAGGATTGCCACGGCGACGTGAATAATATGACCCTTCCTTTTTCGAAGCCGCATATCCCAATTAAAATGGAGTTTTGCATCCGGTGTCACGAAAAGAAACAAGTAATCACCGATTGCGCGGCATGCCATCGCTAGTTCACAGGAGCGGAATGTGAAAATCTCTCGTCGCGTATTTCTTCAAATGTTGGGAGCAACGGGCGCTCTCGCGGGGGGGGTCTCCCGGATCTGGGCGATACCGGACGAGTGGAGGGAGAAACTGCGGTCCGGGCCCCGGCTGGAGACGTGGAAAGTATCCACCTGCGGACAATGCCCGGCGGGATGCGGCATTCGCGTCAGGCTGATCGACGATATTCCGGTCCGGATTCTCGGCAACCCGATCGCCCCGGTGAACAGCGGGTTTGCCTGCCCGATGGGAGAGGCGGGGCTCGAACTCCTCTACCATCCCGACCGGATCGCTGCGCCCGTGCGGCGCAAGGGGAAGAAGGGAGAGCGCGGGTGGGAACCTGTTTCCTGGGACGCCGCCCTGGAGCAGATCTCCCAGGCTCTCGCGAAACCGGGAAAGGGGAAACCACCCGGCCCGTTCGGGTTCCTGATGGGGGACCGAAACACGCTGCTCACGCAACTTGCGGGGGAATTCGCCTCCCGTTCGGGGTCTTCCCACTTCTTTCCCTGGCGCATACCCAGCGTCAACGAGCTGGGGTTCTGGCAGGGAGGCTTGGAATATCCCCCCCTCGCTTTCGACCTTACGCGGACGGATTACATGATCACATTCGGAACGAACCTCCTGGAGGAGCCTCTGTCCCCCGTATACTTCAACCGTATCTACGGGAAATTGAAAGGGGAGAGGGCGCGTACGGGTCTGAAGATGGTGCATGTGGACGCGCGCATGTCCCAGGCCGGCCGGAACGCCACAGAGTGGGTGCAGATCCGACCGGGAAGCATGGGGGTCCTCGCCTTGGGGCTTACGTACGTGATCCTGCGGGACAATATATACGACCAGGACTTCATCAGCCGCCACACGCAGGATTTCCGAAAAGGAAGCGATGATTTCCAGACCCTGGTCACCCGGGACTACTCCCCCGACCGGGTTTCGGAGGTCACCGGGGTCCCGGCGCAGACCATCCTCCGGCTGGCCCGGGAATTCAGCTCCGCGAAGGCGCCCCTGGCTCTGGCCGGGGGGACCATGGCCTCCAGCGAAATGGAGCTTTTCACCCAGTGGGGGGTGGCAAGTCTAAACGCCCTGTCCGGCAGTTTCAGCGCGGAGGGGTTGTGGCGCGATCCGGCGCCGCTCCCCTGGGACCCGTTTCCCGTTTCCGCCTTCAGCCCCCGGTCGGGCGCTTTTTCCCGCAAGCCGGAGTACGGCCTCGGTTCCGACCTGCCCGCCTCCTGGATGGCGGAGAATCTGCCGGCGCTTGCCGAAGCCGGCAAACTACCCGACCTGGAAACGCTTCTTATCGCTCATGTCAATCCAGTATTCCAGGCATCGAACCAGAAGGCCTGGAGAGATTGGCTCTCCCGGATCCCTCTCGTTGTCCAGTTCGCCACGATGATCGATGACACCTCTCCCTATGCCGACCTCGTTCTGCCGCTGACTACGTATCTGGAGCAGTGGGACCTGACGCTGCCCACTCCGAATCTTCCCTTTTCCCAGCTGGGCCTGCAACAGCCGGTCGTCCCCCCGATGTCGGGCGCGCGTCCCCTCGGGGACATACTCCTTAGCCTCGGAAGGGAGGCGGGCGTCGACCTGCACCCGGGAAGCAACGGAAAATCATATGAAGAGTACGTAGAAGCACGTATGAAGCAGATCTTCGCTTCGGGGAAGGGGACGCCGTTCTTCGAGGCGGTTTCCCTGGAGTTCCTGGAGGATCTACGCAAACGCGGCTGGCAGGTATACAGCTACCCGGCCTTCGGGGACTTCTGGCGTCTGCTCCAGGAAAAGGGGGGATGGTGGGATCCGGGGGAATACCCTGCGGTGGACTGGAAGAGGAAAAAGAAGTTTCTCTTTCCGACCACCTCCCGCCTGGCGGCCCTGTTGAAGGAGTCCCCGGTGCCTCGACCGGAGCGAGATGGCGAAACAAAAGACAAGACGCCCAACCTGTGGCTCGAAGAAGGGATCCGGAGACCCGATGGCCCGAACTCCTTTATCCTGGTCCCCTTTACCTCGCTCATGAACATGACCGGTGACGGTGCGAGCCAGCCCCTCCTGCAGGAGATGTTCGGACTCTATTCCCGGCTGTACTGGCAAACCTGGGCGGAGATGCACCCGGAGAGGGCGAAACGCCTTGCGCTTCGGGACGGGGACCTGATCCGGGTGGTTGCCGAAAAAGGCCAGATGACTCTTCCAGTGAAGATCGTCCCGACGGTCTCGACGGAAATCCTGTCCGTTCCGTTCGGCCAGGGGCACGCCGAGAGGGGAAGAACCCCGAAACAGATCGGGGCGAACCCGGTCGCGATGCTCGACCACCATGCGGATCCGCTGAGCGGGCGCAACTCGTGGCGCTCGACTCTCGTCCGCGTGGAGAAGATCAACCGATAAGGAGTCTCGCCGATGAAGTGGGGAATGGTGATCGATCTGCAGAAATGCACCGGGTGCGGGGAATGCGCGGCCGCCTGCAAGATGGAGAACAACGTGGCCATCGTGGAGCAGAAGGAATCGGAGATGGGCCGGACCATGCTCTGGATGGACATGCTCACCATCTACGAGGGGGAATACCCCCGGCTCCGGGTGCGGCAGATCCCCCGGCCCTGCATGCACTGCGATCACCCCCCCTGCACGAAAGTCTGTCCGGTGCGCGCCACGTATATCAACGAGGAAGGGATCGTGGCGCAGATCTATCCCCAGTGCATCGGGTGCCGCTACTGCATGGCCGCCTGTCCCTACACGGTGAAATCCTTCAACTGGTACAAGCCCGAATGGCCCCCCGGAATGGCCCGGGCCACCAACCCGGATGTCTCGGTCCGCCCGGTGGGTGTCGTGGAAAAGTGCACCTTCTGCGTTCACCGTCTCCAGAAGGCCAAGGAACAGGCGAAATTCGAGGCACGGGATCTGCGGGAAGGAGACTTTCAGCCGGCATGCGCGGATTGCTGCCCAACCGGCGCGATCGTTTTCGGAGACCTGGAGAACAGGGATCACCAGGTGAACCATCTCGCGCACAGTCCTCGTGCGGAGAAACTCCTGGAAGATCTGGGGACGGAGCCGAAAGTCATCTATCTGAAAGAGGTGGATTAAATGGAACACGCCTCCGCTCGGCCTCATCCGGATGCGGCGCTGCTCAACCCCATCGAGAATCCCGGAAGAATGTATTACTACATCGTGGTGGGGCTGCTGGTCATCATTCTCTACACCGGATTCGTGTATATTCGGCAGCTCTGGTTCGGACTGGGCGTCACGGGGATGGCCCAACCCGTCACTTGGGGTTTTTACATCATCAATTTCGTGTTCTTCATCGGAATCAGCCATGCGGGCACGCTGATCTCCGCCATCCTCCGTCTGTCCAAGGCCGAGTGGAGACGGCCGATCACCCGCATGGCGGAGGTCATCACCGCGATCGTCCTCGCGATCGGGGGATTGCATCCCATCATCGACCTGGGCCGACCCGACAGGATATCGCATCTCTTTTTCAACGGCCGGCTCCAGTCTCCCCTGCTCTGGGACGTCGCCAGCATCACGGCGTATTTCACCGCCAGCACGATCTATCTCTACATTCCCCTGATCCCGGACATCGCCATTCTTCGGGATCGCGGAGTGAAACCGCGATGGCTGTACGAATTTCTTTCCTGGGGCTGGCAGGGAACCGAACGGCAGCACAAGGTGCTGGACCGGGCGATGAACATCCTGATGGTCATGGTGATCCCGATTGCGGTTTCGGTACACACAATCATCTCCTACATCTTCGCCATGACCGTGCAGCCGGGCTGGCACAGCACCATCTTCGGCCCCTACTTCGTGGTCGGGGCGATATTTTCCGGCATCGCCGCGATCCTGGTCCTGATGATCGTCTTCCGCAAGGTCTTCCACCTGGAAGGGTACCTCAAGCACATCCACTTCAACTACTTGAGCATCCTGCTGCTGATCATGTCGCTGATCTGGTTCTACTTCACGTTTTCGGAATACCTGACCGGCTACTATGGCCATGAACCCAACGAGATGCGTGTGTTCTGGTACAAATTCTCGGGCGATTTCGCGCCTTACTTCTGGGCGATGATCATCTGTAACTTCGCCCTCCCGGTCGCCATCCTCTGCAACAGAAAGACCCGCACGATCCCGGGGATCCTGATCGCATCCCTCTCCGTAGTCGTCGGCATGTGGATGGAGCGGCTGATCATCGTCGTCCCGTCGCTTGCCAATCCCCGCCTGCCGTACCCCACGGGGATCTACATCCCCAGCCACACGGAATGGATGCTGTTTATCGGGGGAATCTCGGTGTTCATCCTGGGGTACATGATCTTCGCCCGCTTCTTCCCCGTGATTTCGATCTGGGAGATCGAAGAAGGGCGTCACGAGAGCGCCAAGATCGTAACCGAGCGGATCGCCTCTTACATGCCGGACCCGGAACCCTCTACGGCGGGGGAATAGGGAGGAATCCGTTAAAAAAATGTGTCGCGCAGCGAACGGGAGGTTCTATACACTCAATGGAAGGGATACGGAGATCCGCCAATGAATAAGAAAACCATAGAAGCGCTTCAGATACTCTCGATTTCCCTGATCTGGGTGTTGTTCACCGGGATCGCCGTATGGATCGTCACCCTGATCAGGGAATCATTGAAACTTCATGACGCCCCGGATGCGTCGGTCGGGATCAGCATCGTTGCGATTCCCGTCTTTTTCACCCTCGCTTCGGTCCTGACATACGTGTTCGTCGGTTTGCGAAAAGGGCGGAAAGAGGAATCGGAACCGTAGGGAAAATCCGGGGCCGGATCGCCAGGAACAGATCGTCGAGGGGGGATGACATCCATGCTGTATGGGAAATCGAGCGTTATTGCCGTTTGCCTATCCGGAGTGCTTAGCCTTCTCGCCGCCGCATTCCTCCTGATCGGGAGCGGGTGCAGCAAGCAGGAAACCGGTCCAACCGAACGGACCATCGCGAAATCCCAGCCTGCGGCATTCCAGCCCCACCTGAACAGCGACCTCATACAGGGCCGGAAGGTCTTCGAGGAAAAGCATTGCAGCCAGTGCCACTCGATCTTCGAGCGGGAGCGGAAGATCGGGCCCAAGCTGGGATCCGACAAGGTTTACGGAAGTTTCCTGGATCTCTTCTCCACCCTTTGGAACCACGCCCCGGCCATGGCGGTGTACATGAGGAAGGAGGTGTTGGACCGCCCCCAGTTCAGCACCTCCGAACTGAACCAACTGGTTTCCTTCCTCTACATGCTCCCGTATCTCGGCGAATCGGGGAATCCCCGGAAAGGCGAGGCTTTGCTGAAGGAAAAAGCCTGCTTTCAATGTCATTCCCTCGGCAGAAAAGGGAGAAAAGACGGGGTACCGCTGGATGCTCTTGGCGTCTACCAGTCCCAGGTCGTCCTGCTGCAGCGAATGTGGAACCATGGGCCGGAGATGATCGGACAGATGAAGTCGACAGGTACCGCCATCCCTACCTTTTCCGGCAACGACATGACGGACATCTTCGCCGCCCTGACGGAATCGGCGACGGAGAAGACCCGAAAAGTATTCCTGGGAGTCGGAAATACGGAAAGCGGGCGGAAACTATTTACGGACAAGGGATGCATCAAATGTCACGCCATCTTCGGAGAAGGAGGGAAGGACGCGCCGGATCTGGGGAAAGCCGTTTCCCAGGCGAACGTCACGTCGCTGATCACCCAGATGTGGAACCACGCGGGAACGATGCGGGAAACGTTTGCCAGGAAGAAACTGTCGTGGCCGTATTTCCACGAAACGGAGATGAACGACCTGGTCGTGTTCCTTTACTCTTTAAATTACGATGACAAACCCGGGGATGCCGCGAAGGGAGAAAGAATATTCCGGGACAATCGATGTGTCGACTGCCATTTCAAGACCGACGCGGACAAACAGAAGATCGTCGGTGACATCAAGTCGGCCAACGCCATTTTGTTCGCCACGCAGCTTTGGAACCACATCCCCGCCATGGAGGCGGCCATGGTGACCCAGGCAGTGCCGTGGCCCAATATGAGCGGCCAGGATTTACGGGACGTCCTCGCGTTCCTTCGGAGTCAATGACCGGGAGTTCGGCGACCGATTTCCCTCATTGCGCAAGCAAGTCCCCCTCTTCCTCGACCTCATCCACACGGCGGACGAGGAACAGTTCGTCGCCGATGTGCGGGTGGATCCCGTCATCGCTTACGTGAAAATCGCCGTTCATGATCGGGATCGCGATTCGAAGGAGCATCGTGAAGATCAACAGCCCCGTCGCCCAGATCCCCAAGGAAACCAGCATCTCGATCCCGGTGGGGGAATACTCGTAAAAACCACCGAGAACGTCGGGGACAAATCCCGGAATCACCAGCCCCATCCCCTTCTCGATGTACACGCCGATGAAGACGAGGATGCAGCCGATATTCAGGGTGATCTGGTTCTCACGCGTCTGCGGGATCAGAAAGAGGAAGAACGCCGTGATGTTGAACAGGGTCGCGGTCCAGATGTAGGAAACCAGGTCCGCGTGCCCGTGGAGCCCCTGGTAGAGGTAAATCATCGGCGCCAGATGAGCGGTATCGGAGTAATACTCCTTGAACACCTCGGCGCCTAACAGGAACAGGTTGATGAACATCGCGTAGGCGATAAGCTCCGCGATCTTGAAGATCGCCTCGTCCTTGATCTTGAACTTCGTCCACTTCCGGATTACCTGGAACATGAGGATCATGCCGGCCGGCCCGGAGCAGAAGGCCGAGGCGAGAAAGCGCGGGGCGAGGATCGATGCGTTCCAAAAAGGCCTTGCCGCCAGGCCGTTGTAGAGAAAGGCGGTCACCGTGTGGATGGAGATCGCAGCCGGAATGGAGAACAGCAAAAGGGGCGTCACGTACTTCATGTTCGGCTCGCGCCGGTAGTAATAGTTGTACAGCATGTACCCCGCGATCGAAAAGTTCAGGACCAGGTACAGGTTCAGAACGACAACGTCCCACGCCAGAAGGGACTGGGGGAAATTCAGGATTCCGATCTTGGGGATCAGGTGCCAGAACCTCTCCGGTCGTCCGAGGTCGACCGTGACGAACAGCAGGCACATCACCATCGCGGAGACGGCCACGAGTTCACCGAGGATCGCGATCTCCTTGATCGGCTTCCACTGGTAAACGTACGCCGGGATAACGAGCAGAATAGCGGCGGCGGCCACCCCGACCATGAAGGTGAAATTGGAGATGTAGAACCCCCAGGACACCTGGTCCCGCATGGCGGTGGTGATCAGCCCGTTGTACATCTGGTTGGCGTACGCGAGAACCCCGATGGTGATAAAGGCCAGGAGAAGGTAGATCCACGTGTAGTAGAGCTTGCTGCCCTGCCTCAGAAGGGTGAAACACCCCTTGATGAATGCCCAGACTTTCTTCATCCGTGGCCTCCCCCGCGCCTCACACGGAGTAGAAGTAGTAGAACTTCGGCTGGGTATTCAAATCCTCCTTGAGGATGAACACCCGCTTGTTCTCGATCACGAACCGGATCTCGTTCTGCGGGTCGAGCAGGTTCCCGAACTTGCGTGCCCCGACAGGGCAGACCTCGACGCATGCCGGGTACTTCCCATCCGCCTCCCGCGTGCGCTGCATGCAGAAGATGCACTTTTCCACTACCCCCACGGGCCTTGGCCGGTTCCCCAGGTAATGCGTGTCCGGGTTCATCTCCCCGGCCGGCAGTCCGGGCTTCTTCCAGTTGAAATGCCTCGCTCCGTACGGGCACGCCGCCATGCAGTACCGGCACCCGATGCACCAATTGTAATCGACGACCACGATGCCGTCGTTTTCCTTCCAGGTCGCCTGGACCGGGCATACCTTGGTGCAGGGCGGATTTTCGCACTGCTGGCACTGGACGGGCATGTAGAAATGCCCTTCCTCGGGGACATTTGCCGGGTTGTAATACCGCTCTGCGTGCTCCAGGTCCACCCCCCTCTCCTTGTCGAGCCGGAGCACCGTAATCCAGTGGATCTGGGGGTCGCGGGATTGGTTGTTTTCGCCAACGCACCCGTACACGCACCTGCGGCATCCAATGCACCGGGACAGGTCGAGGCCATACCCGTACAGCACGCCTTCCATGGGAGGAGACGTCTTGACCTTTACCGGCTTGCCGTAGCGGGTGCTGTATTCTTTTTCGAGCCGTGACACGACATCCTGAATCTCGGCCCTGCTGAGTTCCCGGAAATTTTTCTGGAAGAACGATTCCCAGACAGCGGCGGAGGCGTCCTTCTTTGGAAGGGCCAGCGCGCCCAACCCCGCTGCCAATCCCTTCAACGCTTTCCGGCGCGTTAGCCGGAATACTCGTTCGTCCCGTGTTTCCTTATCCGGCATGGCATTCTCTCCTCGCAAGATAACCATACATAAAAATACCTTTTCCTACTGTATGTTTTCGGACCGCTCGGGGGGCGCCTTCGGCGAAATTGGCTTGAAACGGGGGTTGTGGGGATTGTGGCAATGCGCGCACAGCAGGTACTCCTTCCTCCCGTTCCACTCCCCCGTGCGCTTCCCGTGGATGCCCATCCTCCAGTCGCGGTACTTGTCCCCGTGGCACTGGCCGCAGAGCCGGTAACTGTGATTGAAATCAATCTGCTCGCCGGACACCAGCCGCAACTTGTCGCGGTCCTTCACGTCATGGCAGTCCAGGCACCATCGCTCGTTCTCCGCGTGGTTCTTCAGCTGGATGTCCGTGTGCTCCTCCTTGAGCTCCCGGCGCTTCGGGTTCGGAGTCATGTCGGCATGGCATTCGGAGCAGGGGAAGATCCCCTCCGTGAAGGGAGGGGGTGGAACCATGTAATCCTCGGTCTCCGATTTCGGGGGGGTGAGCCAAAACTCCCGACGCCCGGCGTGCCCCGCAACCGCCACGAATACCAGAACAACCGCCATCACGAACAGGATACCAATGCGCGTTGATCGATTATTCATAACACGTCCCGCCTTGTGTTGAAAAAGTCCAACGGTACTTTCCTCCTACGGAATGGGGAGGCGGACGTTTCGGCCTGCCTTCCCCTGCCGGGCTCTTTTCACGTGTCGGGCGATTCCTTCGCAGACGCACATCGATTCGGAGCAGCACACCGCCCGGAGGGCCTTCTCGGATCCTTTCTGCCGCGGGTTGGCTCCTCCTACCCGTCCTGCATTCGCAGGCCCTGGTTTTCCAGAAAATCCAGATACTCGTAGATGATGTTGAAGTGGGAGTCCTCCTCGCCCGAAAGGAGCTTGAAGAACCTCTTTTCCTGGGGATTTTTCGCATTCTTCGACATCCGGGCGTACATCTCCCGCCCCATCGCCTCGAAGGCTAAGGCCCTGCGCATCCCGTCCGCGGCCTCCCCGGAGATGATCTTCTCCTTCCGGATCCGGCTGTGCTCACGCCGGAACAGGCGCATCCTCGCGTCGTGCGGCGTGGTCGACACCTTGGGGAATTTCCCCTCCTCCTCGAGTTTCCGGGCGATCGCCTGGATGTCCTCCATGTGCTTCGTTTCCATTTGCGCCAGCAGCGAAAACACTTGCTTGGCGAAGGGGTCCGCGCTCTTGGCGGCGGCCGCGGTGAAAAACCGTTTCCCCTCGCTCTCGAACCGCAATGCCCTCTCCAGCGCGCTCGCGAGGCTCTTTTTCCCGCCTGTCGGACCGGATTTCGGCATTTTTCTCCCCCCTTCATGAAAACTGAATTGACGTAGTATTATCCCTCTCCGACCGCCGTTTTTCCAGCGCTTTTCCCCCCACCCCCGGGAAGTCTCTCATTCGCCCCGGCGGCCTGCTCCTTCTTCTTGGGACGCCGACCGGCCGCCAGGATCTTCTTCCTGAGGCGGATCGCCTTCGGCGTCACCTCGACCAGTTCGTCCGCGTTGATGTACTCGATCGCCTTCTCCAGCGACATGATTCTCGGCGGGACCAGCCGGAGCGCCTCGTCGGCTCCCGCCGCACGGATGTTGGTGAGTTTTTTCTCCTTGGTCGCGTTGACGTCCATGTCCACCGGGCGGGAGTTCTCCCCGATGATCATCCCCTCGTACACACGCTCCCCCTCGCCCAGGAACAGCGTGCCACGGGGCTGCAGATGGTAGAGGGCGTACGCAGTGGTGCGCCCCTCCCGGTCAGCCACCAGCGCTCCCGCGACCCGGTCCCGGATGGTGCCTTGCCAGGGTTCGTACCCGTCGAACAGGTGGTTAAGCAGGCCGGCGCCTCGCGTCTCCGTCAGAAACTCCGACCGGAAGCCGATGAGCCCCCGCGAGGGAATCCGGTACTCGATACGTGCCCGTCCCCTCCCCGGGTTGATCATTTTTACCATCTTCGCCCTACGGGCCCCGAGACCCTGCGTGACGGCCCCGAGATATCCCTCGGGGAAGTCGAGGAAGACCCGCTCGACCGGCTCGAGGAGCACGCCGTTCTCGGTCCGTGTGACAACCTCCGGGCGGGAGACGGAGAGCTCGAATCCCTCCCGGCGCATCATCTCGACGAGGATGGCCAGCTGCAGTTCCCCCCGCCCCATCACCGTGAAGGCGTCTGTCCCCGAAAAATCGATCCGCAGCGCCACGTTGACCAACAGTTCCTTCTCCAGCCGCTCCCGGAGCTTGCGCGATGTGACAAGGCTTCCCTCCTGGCCGGCGAAGGGCGAGGTGTTGATCGAAAACACCATGGAAACCGTGGGCTCGTCGACCGCGATTCGCGGGAGCGCGCGCGGATTTTCCGCATCGGACACCGTGTCGCCGATGCTGGCCCGCTCTGCCCCGGCCAGCGCGACGATGTCCCCGGCGGAGGCCTCCCCCACCTCCTTTCTCGACAGCCCGTCGTAGACGTAGAGCATCGTTACCTTGACCCGCTCCACGGCGCCCTCTTGCCCGCACACCGAAACAACATCCCCCGCCCGGAGGGTCCCGCAGAAGACCCGTCCGACCGCGAGCCGGCCCACATACTCGCTGTAATCGAGGTGCGTGACGAGCAGCTGCAAAACGCCCGCCGGGTCCCCGGACGGGGGGGGAATGTGGGAGAGGATCGCATCGAACAGCGGGCGAAGGTCATGCGACTCCTCCCCGTCCTGCCCCCGTGCGGTCCCCACCCGGGCATTCGTGAGCAGGATGGGGAATTCGAGCTGGTCTTCCGCCGCATCCAGATCGATGAAGAGATCGTACACCTCGCTGATCACCTCGCCGATCCTGGCATCCGGGCGGTCGACCTTGTTCACCGCCAGGACGACGGGGAGCTCCCTCTCCAGCGCCTTGTTGAGCACGAAGCGCGTTTGCGGGAGCGGCCCCTCCGAAGCGTCGACGAGGAGCAGGACCCCGTCCACCATCTTGAGCGTCCGCTCCACCTCGCCGCCGAAGTCGGCGTGCCCCGGGGTGTCCACGATGTTGATCTTGACGCCGCGGTAGACCACGGAGGCGTTTTTCGCCATGATCGTGATCCCCTTCTCCCGCTCCAGATCGATGGAGTCCATCACGCGGTCCGGAACGACCTGGTGCTCCCGGAAGATGCCGCTTTGCCACAGCATCGCGTCGACCAGCGTGGTCTTGCCGTGGTCCACGTGGGCGATGATCGCCACGTTCCGGATGGCGGGGGAAGTCATGCGGGCCGAATCCGTCACGCGAAGGAACGCTCGAACAGTTCCCGGATGGCTCGGCGGCCGTTCTCCTCGAGCAAGCGCGTCCCGGTCCCCGTGAACCGGGCGCTTCGGACTTTGGGCTCTCCGGCCTCCTTCACTTCCTCCCAACGGTCCTCGGCCCACCGGAACCACCGGTCGGCGTCCTGGTCGAAGACGAAGATCGGCTTGTTGCAGAGCTTCGCGAACTCGGCGCCCCAACCCGTACCGCCCCGGACGGTTCCGTCCTCCAGGATCTTGCCGATCACGTAGATCTCCTGCCCGGCGTTGACCTGGTACCAGATCGTCTGGAGCACCTTCCGGATCCGGGGGGCGTCCGAATAGGTCCGTTTCATCAGCCGGGAGACGTAGGAGAGGCTCACGTCCCCGTTGCGGAGCTCTTCGCGGGTCAGGACCCGGGCCCCCCGGGACCGGGCGATGTCGTTTCCTTCAAACGTAAAGTGGATCTCCTCGATCCCGAACCGTTCCGCCTGGACGCCGAACTCGTATTCGGCCCCGGTGGCGCCTCCGCTGTACAGAATGCTCTCTTCCTTTCTCATGATCGTCCTCTCCCTGCCGTGTCAAACCCGGGCAGGATGCCTACTATAGCACGGTCGGCGCGGGGGCCGGAGGAGAGCGCAGCAAGCCGCAGGAGGGGGGCGCAGTGAGGTAAAGCGCAGGCGTGCGGGTTCACCGCACGGCGAGCCACGAACGGAGCCCCCCTCCGAGGCGGCGGAGCGAGACCCGCGAGCCAGGGTCCCCGGGAGACAGGCGTGGGTTCCCCTACCCCGGGAGGAGAATCGTGGACAGTAAGGGAACGTAGGTGATGACGAGCACGCCCAGGAGCAGAATCAGGATAAAGGGGAGGACCGACCGGTACACCTCCCCGAGGGGGCGGTCGAACCGGTAGGCGGAGAGGAAGAGGTTCATCCCCGCCGGGGGCATCAGGAACCCAAGCTCGAGATTCGCGAGGAAGATGACCCCGAGGTGCACCGGGTGGACATCGAATGCCAACGCAAGGGGGGCGATGATCGGAACGACGACGACGATCGCCGAGAAAATGTGCATGAAGGACCCGACGACAAGCAGAAACACGTTCAGGATGAGGAGGAAGACGTACCGGGAGTGGATCGTCTGGCGGACCCACTGGAAGACCGTCTGCGGCACCCCCGCGTCGATCAGGTATCCCGTAAGACCCGTCGCCGCCGCGAGGAGGAGGAGGAACCCCCCCACAAGGCGCGCGGACTCCGTCCCCGCCTCGGGGAACTTTCCGCGCAGGCTAACGTCGCGGTGAACGAACACCTCGATGCAGAAGGCGTACAGGACGGCCATCGCGGCCGTTTCCACGGTCGTGGCGAACCCGCCGAAGATCCCGAAAAGAACGATCACCGGTAAAAGGATGTCCCATTTCGCCTCCCACACCGCCCCGCCAAGCTCCGCGAGCGAAAATTGGGTGCGCCTCGCGCCGGAGAGGACCCCTGTCCGCACCGCCCAGCCGGTCATGAGCAGGACGAGGAGGATGCCCGGAAGGACACCCCCGAGGAACATCTTGTCCACCGGGATCCCCGCCACGACCGCGTACAGGATCACCGGCAGGCACGGCGGGAACAGGAGCCCGAGGGACCCCGAGGCCGTGAGGAGGCCGAAGGAAAACCTCTCGGGGTATCGTTCCGCGATGAGAGCCGGCAGCAGTATCCCTCCCAGTGCGACGATCGTCACGCCCGATGCGCCGGTGAACGTCGTGAAGAACGTGCAGACGAGCACCGTGACCACGGCGATGGCGCCGGGCATCCAACCCACCATCGCCCGGAAGAGCCGGACGAGGCGTTGGGAGGAGTTGCCTGTGGTGAGGATGTATCCCGCGAAGGTGAAAAGGGGGATCGTGGCCAGCGTCGGGGAGGTCACGAGCCGGTACATCTCCACCGGGATGGAGGCGAGAGGGACCTGGGAATGCTGGAAGAAAAGAACCGCCAGGCCTCCCAGGACCGCGAACAGGGGAGCGCCAAGGAACACGGCCGCGGCGAGGACGGCGAGGGAGACCGCGAAGGGGGCGCCCCCGGACAACAGGTCGGACGAAACGACGAGGGTGCCTGCCACCGCGAGAACCGCCGTCGCCGCGCGTCCCCCCCAGGTATCGGAGGAAAGCCGAATCAGCCGCCACGCGACCAGGGCGAACCCCAGGGGGATCGCCGCCTCGGCCAGCCAGACGGGCAGAAGAGGGAGAAGGTATCTGCCATCGGCCCACTCGATCCTGACGAGGGTGACCCCCGCGTAAGCGAGGAGGAGAGAAACGGACGCGGAAACGGACGCGGAGAAGACCGACGCAGGCTTCCGGAAGCCCTCCGGGAACAATCCCGCGATCGTCCCGATGGACAGGAGACGCCCATCCCGGGCGGCGATCGCTCCGCCCAGAAACCCGATCCACAGGGTCCCGTGCTGGACGAGCATCGTCGAGCCGGGGACCCCGGTCCGCCAGAGCCGCCTTCCGACGATCTCCAGGATCGGCAGGAGAGCCATCGCACAGAGGATCGCGATGGACACCGCGTTTTCCGCCCGGTGAAGAAGTGAAACGCCCCCCTTCTGCGGGGTCACCGTGTCATCGCCCTTCCCGGGCCAGCGGATCTGCGGAACTCGTCTCGGTACTTCACCACCATGTCGAAGACGTCGGCAGGGATGATCTTCCCCCGGATCTGCGGGTAGATGTCCTCGACGATTTTCCGCCACTCCGCCTCGACCGAAGGGGAAATCTTCGTGATTTTCAGTCCATTCTCAACCATCGCTTTCATCGCTTGTTCGTTCAGGTTGCGGATCTCGCGCCGGAGGCGCTGGCTGGCGTCCCGGGAGACTTTCAGGATCTTCGGCCTCAGCCCCTCCGGGATATCCTCCCAGGCCCTCTTGTCGATGATCGTGGCTCCGGTGAGCGGCGCCCACTTGAAATCCGCCATGTTCGGAGCAAGGGCGAACCACTGGAAAGCCACTGCGGCAAGGGGCGTCGCGTTGAAGGCGTCGATCAGCCCCGTCTGCAGGCCGGGCAGGATGTCGACGACCGAAATCGGCACGGGCCGGAACCCCGCCTTCTTGTAAAGCTGGGTAAGGGGCTCGTCCCCGGCGCCGATGTAGAGTTTCATGCTCTTCATCTGGGAGGGATGCGTAAAGGGCTCCCTCGCGAAGAAGTATACCCACCCCGCGTCCCCCCAGTTGAGGACGACGTACCCCTTCTCCTCGAGGCGCTTCTCCAGCAGAGGGGAGAGACGGTCGCGGACGTAGTCGAACTCCTCGTCGGAGGCATACATCATCGGCACGTGCAGGCCGTAGAAGGAACGGTCGAGGAAGGCAAGTCCCATGCCCGTGATCGCCGCGGCGTGGAGCTGCCCCACCCGCATCTTGCGGAGCATCGCATCCTCGTCCCCTGCCACTCCTCCGGGATAGATGCGCAGGACGATCGCTCCCTCAGAGACCTTTTTCCATTCCTCCCCCATTTCCAGCAGGACGCGGTGCCACGACGACCCCTCCGGGGCGATGGTCGCCATCTTGATGACCGTGGGATCGGCGTGCGCTGTGCGGAAGGAGAAAAGGAAAAGAAGAACAGCGATTCCCCCCGCCGCCTTATTCCAGAAAGAGATCATCCACCCTCCCCAGTAGCCAATTTGCCTTGCGCTGCGCGAGGAGGTTGGCGAGCCGGAATTCCGGGGCCTTTATCCGCGCGTCGAAAGCGAGCGCCCGGGAAAGAAGCGTAAGAAACTCCCCCCTGTTCTGCGTTCTCACGGAAACCGTCTCGGCGAACGTCACCAGGGGGGATATCCTCTGCCCGCCGCCGAGCTCCATCGCGCGAGCGAAATGGCGCCTCGCCTCGTCCAGTGACCCCCCCATCGCCTCGGGGCGTCCCCCCTCAAACGCAACGAAGTATTCATGGATCGCGCCCTGGTCGTAATCCTCCTGCAGCGCGAGGGCCCTGCGCATGAGAGATTCGACCCGGGGCAGGTCCGAGAGCATGTGGGGGTCGCCCCCCGAGAGCGAGATCGCAAGGCTCCAAGAGGCGGCGGTCCAGAAAAGCAGGGGGACATCCTCCTTTTCCGCCATCGCCGTTGCTTTCGTCGGATCGGCGAAAAGCCGTTTATGGAACCCGGGATGGGCGACCTCGAGACCTCTCATACCGTACTCCTTCGCCCTCTGGAGGAGGCGTCTGGCCCTTGCCTTGCCCGCGGCCGCCCGTTCCCCGTCTTCCTCCTCCATGGCATCCTGCCAGACGAACGCCGTAGCGTACTGCGTGAACCCCCGGCAAAGGGAGGCGAGCAGCCCCCGGTGGCCCGGCTGTAGCTCGAGGAAAGCCTCCTCCGCTTTCAGAGCGAACGGAACGGCTTCCCGGACCAGCTCGGGATCGTCGTCGGACGCAAAGACCTCGCCCCCTGCCGAGATGCCGTCCGCCATCCTCCCGAGAACGTAGGCCCGGGGCGAGCACCCCACGGAAAACACCAGGAGAAGCAGTGCGAATGTCGCCCTCACCGCGCGCAACTTATTTTCCGTTGGATGCCTCCTTCCGGGGACCGTTTCCCAGCGCCTCGCTCACCTTCTGCCCCAGCTCTCCCCGGCGAAAAGGTTTCCGGAGAAACCCCGAAAACCCCGACGCGACGATCTCGCCGATCCTCCCTCTCTCATCGTACCCACTGGCCAGGACCGCCCGGGCAGAGGGAGATATGCTGCGGATCGCCGCGAACGCCTCTTCGCCGGTCATCCGGGGCATCATCATGTCGAGAAGGACGAGGTCGATCTCCCCGCTTTTCTCCCGGTAGAGGTCGACCGCCTCCCTCCCGTCGCGAGCCTCCAGAACGCGGTAGCCGAAGGACTCCAGCATGGCGC
>Ga0224512_10000883_pt1 | contig 30529 bp, 29 predicted proteins | sample SF_May12_sed_USG_4_FD_169103 | JGI IMG/M metagenome (GOLD analysis project Ga0224512, IMG submission 169103) | Sediment microbial communities from San Francisco Bay, California, United States - SF_May12_sed_USGS_13 | ecosystem: Environmental > Aquatic > Marine > Sediment | place: USA... | reverse complement strand
AACTGTGGTTACCGCAGGGTATGCACATCGATGCAGAGGATCGTCTCTACGTTGTCGATAGTTACAACAGTCGCGTTCAGATCTTTGAACGCATGAGTGCAGCCGCTGGGGCAAACGATGGTGGTCGGTGATCAGGCGTCGGCCTCAGCATGTCCAAGCGAAGGGAGGAGGTAGTATGAACAAAACCAGGTCTTTTTCAATTGTTGGGCTTGGCTTACTGGCCATGGTGCTGACCCTTGCCTGGTCACCCATGGTCTATGGCCAGTCATTTCCGGACGGGACGACGGTGAAGGAAACCCTTCACAACCTCCGGCGATCTGCGGTCGGCCCGATGCCCGTGGAGGACTACGGGGAAATCTGCGTGTATTGCCACACGCCGCACAATTCGAACACCGCTGTGGCAGCACCGTTGTGGAACCGGACGGCGCCCGCGGGTCCCTATACCATGTACAGCAGTCCGACTCTGGATATGACCATCGATCCAAGCCCGGGCGGCGTCACGCTGGCGTGTCTTTCCTGCCACGACGGGACGATCGGCGTTGATGTCATCATCAACGAGCCCTTCTCGTATTCCGGTTCAGGTGCAAAGGCGGGTACGATTGGGGCCTGTGCAGGCTGTCACGATGGCGACAGTCCTCCGGGAGGGCTTAATTTCGAGGGGACGCTCATCGGAACGGATCTATCGAACGATCACCCCGTGTCGATCCAGTACGATCCGACGGCCGACTCCAAATTTCACCCGGCGGCGGATGTTGTGTCCGCGGGTCTCCCGCTGTACGTCGCTAACCGGGTGGAGTGCGGCAGTTGCCACGACCCACATTCGGCTCAGTGGCGACCGTTCCTCCGTATGAGCAACGACGACAGCGCGATGTGCCTGACCTGTCACAACATTTAACGGTCAGCGATTGCGTTAAGTGGAAATCAGGGCTAGAAGAATCGAGACCGGCCGCTGGATAGTGGTCGGTCTCGTTGCTCTGCTGGGATCGCTGGGATGCGCGCGTGCTCTGTCGGGCTTTTTCGATCTTCCCTCCGGGGATGACAAGAAGCCGGTCGCTGTGCCGAGGGCGGCAGCCACCGAGGTCGAGGTGGCTGCACCGCCGCCCATTGAGTCGGTACTCGATCGCAAGCAGAGTCGCGAGCTCCTGCCTGACGATTCGATGGGCGGGGTGGATTGGGTCGCGGCGTTGCGCGAAGGGCTCATCCGGCCCCGCCCCGGTCTTCCCGGGGACAAGCCGCCTCCGGACTTGACAGGATTTCGCTACGACATGGTGTTCGAAAGCGACGATCCGGAGTACGCGGCGAGCTTTCCGCATTCGTCACACGTCGAGTGGGTCGATTGCTTGAGCTGCCACCCCAAGATCTTTCCCTCGGGGCACACGCCGATTACCATGGACGCGATCGATGAAGGAGAACTCTGCGGCCGCTGTCACAGCCAGGTCGCGTTTTCTAGCGAAACATGTCATCGATGTCATTTCAATACGGAACCGGAAACGGACGACACCAAGCACGACTTCATGGGGGACATCGTGCTCGCGCGTGGCCAGCCTGGCGGCGACGTGACCGATCCCGAAGACCTGCCGCTATCGCGGTTTCCCCATTGGATCCACCGCATCCGCTACCAATGTCGGGCCTGTCATCCGGGTCTCTTCGACATGCGGGCCGGCGCAGCCGTCATCACCATGGCGGAAATGTCTGCAGGCAAGTCGTGCGGCCGCTGCCACAACGGGCGCGACGCCTTCCGAGCGCAGGTGGACAACTGCGATCGCTGTCACTATCAGGGGTCACCCGGTGGCAGTTCGTCTCCATGATGCGATGGAGCGCATTGGCGGTCGCTTTACTCATAGGCCACATGTCCAGCGCCCTGGCCCAGCCGGTGGGGTTCGTTCAGAAGGGCCCCGCCGAGATCGGTTTCAACTTTGACGGATTGTGGATCGATCGCGACCGCGACGGCGGTGAGGGTCGGTACGGTTATCGCGAGTGGATCCGTTTGCAGCTCGTCGGCGAGGCCCTGGATCGTCGCCTCCTCAATTATCAGATCACTCTCCATCCGGCGCTGGCGCAGAGAAGCTCGGCAGGTCTCACCGAAACGGTCGAATCGCGCCAGTTCGGGTTTGATGCCGGGGTGGACTTACTTTCAGCAAAACCCGTGTCATTCTCGTTCGCCGCGCTACGCTCCGTGGGTCGCACATCGGGCGCATTTGGCACCCTTAGTGACTTCGAAGTGGATCAACTGAACGCGCGCGTTCGCGTTCGCAATCCATATCTTCCCTTTTCAGTGCGCGCCGGGCAGCGCTCGCGATCAAACAGTTGGCGCCCCGCGGCTCAACAGTCCGTGTTCCGTATTTCCGAGGCTATGAACACGTTGCAACTGACGGCTCGCAACGCCAAAACGGGACTGACGCTCGAATACACCGACTTCGAGGATCGGGAGAGAGGAAACGATTTCATTGCCAAACGCGCTTCCTTTGATCACGCGTTGCGATGGGGCAAGCGGAGTCAGCTCTCCAGCACATTCGACTACCTGGATCGGACCGGAAGTTTCCCCTACGAGCGACGGCAGTGGCAGGAGCGTCTCCGTCTTCAGCACACGTGGGATCTGGTCACCGATTACAGCTTCCGTCTTACGGACCTGGAGAGTTCTGGGTTGGACGCACGAAGCCGATCCGGTAGCTGGTCTGCGGGCTATCGCCTGTCGTCCTTTATGACCATTGGTTCGAGCGCATTCGCCCAGTCTACCGACTTCGACAACGGACGCCAGAGTAGCTACGGAGCGGCACCAAGTCTGAATTTCTTTTTTGGTTTGCCTGGGCAGTCTCGTCTTTCCACGGGAGTGTCTTTGGGTTGGGAACGTAATCGCCGGGAGTCAACGGTCGACCAATTCATCGTCGTCAACGAAGAACACGTGGTGGATGAATCCGGTAGCTTCATTCTCGATCACGTTTTTGTCGATCCCAAGAGCGTGGTGATTACCGATGCAAATGAGGTCGTGTTGTATGATCCGGACTTCGATTACCGCCTGCTTGCCACCGAGTCTCTGGTTGAGGTGCTTGTTGTGGTCGGGGGCCGAATCGCTATCGGTGACACGGTGTTCGTGGACTACTCGTACGACGTCCTGCCCAATGAGCGTTTCGACGCGGTATTCGGCAGCTACAACGTTAACCTCGACCTGGGGTCGCGGGTCGATGTCTACCATCGACGAACCTTGCGCGACAACCGCGTCGTGGAAGGCCCCGGCTTGGGCGTAACGGATTTTGACGACAACACGACGGGAATTCGGTGGACGCAGCGCGCGTTCGGGGGCCTACTGGAACTCGATGGGGAGCGGCGTGGGCGAAGAACCGGCGACTTCGATTACACGACATACCGTCTGCAAACGGGACTGTCTTTGCCCCTGCGGCCAAAGCTGAGCGGCACCGTGCGTGCGGCGGGCACCACGACCGACGCCGAGGATAAGCGGATCGACGTGATCTCCAGCAATATCACCCTGATCTGGACACCGGTACCGTCGTTCAGGATGCGAGGACGCACATCGACCTGGTTTTGGCAGCAGGAAGATGCAGGCAGCGAAAAGCTCCTCGGAGGTGGGCTCGATGTCGAGTGGCGAGTCGGCCTGGTGGAGGCGACTGTCGTGTTCGATTTGATACGGCGCAACATCCAGTCTGATCAGACCGAAAGCCGTCTCACATTCAACCTGGTGAGGTGGATTTAGATGCGACGGTGCCTGGTCGCTATGCTTCTCTTTTGGCTCGCGGTCGCGGTCGAGAGTCGTGCTCAATCCCCCAGCGGTCCGCACGACAAGGGCAGGAAGTGCGACGTCTGCCATTCGGTGCACAACTCGGCGCTCGTCAAACTGCTAAGAGCCGGTGGCGGCGGCGAGGACGATTTCGAGATCGCGACTTCCGCGGTGGGTGGGAGTTCCCTGGGCTGCCTCTCTTGTCATACGACGCCCGGGTTGCGGGGTCGCTTACCGATGTACACGGGGCAGCCGGCACCGGTAATCATCGACGGCAAATACCTGGGGCTGGATTTTAGCGATGATCATCCCTTGGCGCGGGCCGGGGGTGACAACTCGCGACGAATGGGCGATAGGCGGGCCATCAGCGGGACTCGATCACTGGCCGAGCAGGCGGCGGTCGGGCCGACGCCTGCGGGGTTCGACAACACCCCACTGCCGGGGTGCACCGCCTGTCACGACGTGCACAGCGGAGACTTGTTGGCATCTGGAGCGGAAAAAGAGCGGGCGATGTGCGGGGCATGCCACACACCGGGAGTGTACAGTCTGCGCGAGCACAGTGCGCTCGCTTGCTCGAGTTGTCACGACCTGCATGGTGGGAGCGGCAGGGCTCTTTTGGCGGATCGCAGTGACGATCTTGTCTGTCTGTCTTGCCACTCCACAGCCTCGACGCCACCAAACCGGTCCCGCGGGGTGGCCGTACCGCCCGTCAATCCCAGCGCGCACGACGGCAAGCCCATCGAAGCCGTCGGACGCTGCTTGGAGTGCCACCCGGCCCACCACACATCGAACTGATGACGATGTGCGTGCGGGCCGTCGCGCATGCGACCCATGGTGTCCCCCCTCGTGAGCCCCGTATCCAGCAGCGTAGAGAAACCCTTGCAGGACAAGCCCGACGATCGAGTCAAACAACACTCCACCGCCGGGCTTTGTAATAACCCCAGGCCTAGTAAATACGCGTCTTAGATCATATAGAAGCGGCTGGACCCTCCATTAATCGTAGGTTAGTTTGGGTGTTGAGCTAAATCCGCCCAATCTAGAGCTACACGAGTGTTCGTAGCACTCAAGCTTTTCCCGGAGGTGTCCAGCCATGAATAAGTATATATGGGTTGGTCTCGATGTCCACCTGGATTCCATCACCGCTGCTATTCTCGAAGACGACGCTCAGCAGCCCGAAGTCGTCACACTCTCGGGTGACCTGATGAAGGTCCGACGGCTGTTTCGGCGGCTCTCCAAGAAGGGGCCGGTCCGGGCCTGTTACGAGGCCTCAGGCTCCGGTTTTGTGCTTCAGCGCGTGCTCTCTCGCGATGGCTTTCACTGCGAGGTCATCGCCCCGTCGCTCATCCCCCGCAAGCCGGGTGATCGGCGGAAGACCGATCGTCTCGATGCTGTCATGCTGGCCCGGCTCTATCGCAGCGGCCACCTCACCTCCGTCCACGTCCCAACTGAGGACCAAGAGGCGCTGCGACGGCTCTTGAGGCTGCGATACACCTATCAAGTGTACAGCAAAGCGACCAAGCTTCGTATCGGCCGGTATGCTCCGCAATCATGGCTTCGTCTACCGCGAGGGCAAGTCCTACTGGACAAAGACACACCGGAAGTGGCTCGCCAAGCTTCGGCTTGAACTCGAGGGCCCTCTGCAGACGGCTCTCGCCACCGAACTCGAACACCTCGAGTATATCGATACCCAGTGCGGAGCCCTGGACTCGGAACTTGAACGCTTCGCCCACGCACACCCGTACCGGGAAAATGTCGACGCACTTTGCTGTTTGCGAGGTGTGAAGACCCTTACCGCTTTGACACTGCTGTGTGAAGTCGACGACATCCGTCGTTTCCGGTCGCCCCGATCTCTGATGGCCTACTTCGGCCTGGTGCCTTCAGAACGCTCCTCCGGAGATCGCGAGCGAAGAGGGCCCATCACCAAGGCCGGTAATGTTCACGCCAGACGGCTCCTTATCGAGGCGGCCTGGAACAACCACCACCGCAGTGGTGCCGACCTGATCTTGAAGCGACGTCGCCAGGGTCAACCCCCGGCTGTCGTCGCCATCGCCATCAAGGCCCAGCATCGTCTATACAAGAAGTTCTGGAAACTCGACGAACGCAAACATCGCCACGTCGCCATCACCGCCGTTGCCAGAGAACTCACTGGCTTTGTGTGGGCCATACTAAAAGCGGTGCCTCAGAATTAACTGAGACACCGCTGTGAGAAGTCGAGAGGAGAGCTTCGATAGGAGAACCCTCGTTTGACGTATGCGGTATCGGTCTTTGACCCTAACCCGCGAGATTAGATAGAGGCAGCTCCAGACGAACACATGAAAATGCGGTATCGTACTTCACGCGTAACCCGCGAATATCAGTCTGATGATCGTCGGTAATCGCTCTCCTCTCAACTCAACAAAATGGAGGTTGACACAGCCGCTTCCATATCACTTCAAGAACACCGCCTTGCGCACCGCGCTGAAGTCGCCACTGCGCATGCGGACAAAATAGACACCCGACGACACCGTGACACCGCTGTCGTTGCGGCCATCCCACAACACCGACTGCGGACCCTCGGGCCGGGTGCCGTCGACCAATATCCTGACCAGGCGTCCGCCGACGTCGTATACACCGATCCTGACCGGCGCCGAGCGCGGCAGCTCGAATGGAATCACCACGCTGGGGTTGAAGGGATTCGGTCGTACGGGTGATAGCGCATACTTGGCCGGACTCAGCTCGGGCACACCGGTAATGAGGTCGACGACCTCGAACTGTCGCATCATCTCGTGGTCTTCGTGCTCGATGATGTGGCAGTGATACGCGTACCTGCCGGTGTAGCCCTCGAAGCGAGCGATCACACGCAGTATTTCGCTGGGCCCCACCGGTGCGGTGTCCTTCCACCCCGCCTCGCTCGAATCGGGCGGCACTCGCGGACCGGCGGGGACCTCAATCGAAAGGACTTGGCGCTTGCTTTTCTTATTATAGCCCAAGTCCCAGTTTGATGACAACCCAGTTGGTCTGTGTTCGCGCTCTCGCGGGAACGGATGGATCCTGTGCGGGCAACAATAGCGGAAAGCCTCTGCGCGTGAGCCGTCACCCAAAGAGCGGGGGAACTTCTGGCAGAGGATTCGAGCCGCCGGCGGTGTGCCGGCGGCCCTTGCACTCTGGTAGCGTCAAAGCCAAGACGCTACGGCTGGACGGGACACTTAAAATCATTTTCAGGAACCCGGGTAATGGTGACGTCACCCGAGCTTGCCGCCGCCTGGACCTCGGCAGCGGACGTGAGCAAACGGGGCGTCGTGTTCCACATGACACTATGAAACGCCCACTGACCACCGTGGTAGCCGCGCGCGCCGGGTGCTACCGCTACCACAGCAAGCTGATCGCTCACACCGTTCATGATGGCGTAGAGCGCGTCTCTGCCCTCTTGGGGCGATGCCGATGGCGGCACGACCGTGCGGACGATGTGACCGTTATAGTAGAGCTGCCCAAATCCCGGCTTCGCCGCATACACTGCCGCCACCAGCGCGGCGACAGCAAGCAAAGAAAGAACGAACGATTTCTTCATGGAATTTCTCCTTCCCCCATGGGTGTTCGAGATGAGATCATGACGTGATGAGGGTCTGTCCCTCGTCCCAGTTACGAGCGACCGGACTTTGTGTGACCGCAATTCCGCTCGCGCTTGGGCGCCGTCGCTCGGCGGTTGTTCCCCCCGGGCACGACGCGTGCCCGAGTTCTTTGACACACGTCGTTTGCCCGTGCGTAATCATAGAGGGAGCCATAGGGGTGACTGAAGAGGATCAACGAGATACTGCCGATGCAGGTCATACGGCACGGCAAGCCGGTACGGGATCACTCGATCGCGACCTTCTACAGGGGGTGCAGCAGCGGGAACGGGGTGCGTTGGGCCGTTTCTTCGATGCCGTGTTCCCGTTTGTATACAACCTCGCGTACCGGTTCACCGGTGACCGTTCGTCGGCACAGGATGTTGCCCAGGAGGTATTTCTCAAGGTGTACCGTGCCGCCGATCGACTCGATCTCGACCGATCTCCGTATCCGTGGCTCACCGCGATCACGGCAAACACCTGCCGCGACCTGGCGCGGCGAGTCGCCACGCGCGCCGAGGAACCTGTTGACGAGCTGCCCTCCGACGGGCCGCCCGACAGCACGCCGGTGCCGGATGAGGCACTGGTCCGCAAGGAAGAGGAAATAATGCTGGAAAGGGCACTGATGTCGCTCGATGAGTCGCATCGCGCAATCGTGATTCTGCACGACTACTGCGGGTGCTCGCACGAGGAGATCGCGTCAATTATCGACGCATCGCACGCGGCGGTGCGCAAACGTTACTCGCGAGCCCTGGAGATGTTGCGCCAAACCATACGGAAGTGGGAGAAATGACGGATCGACCGGATCACCCGTGGGATGACCGCACGATCGCGCGTCGTGTGCGCGACCTGCCCCCCGCCGAGGCAGACGATGCCTTTCGGCTAAAGGTGCGGGACTCGTTCGTCTCCGGTGACATCGACGGTGTCTCGCCCCGTGCCTCGCGTGCTGCGACCGCGCCTGCATGGCGCCGCGGGTTCCGCTGGCTGGTTCCGGTCGCCGCGGCTTTTGTGGTTCTGGCGGTGGTCGTCCAGCTGCGCGGGCCGCGACTCGAACTGCTCGATGTTGCCGGCGACGGTACCGTGCAAGTTGATGAACGCAGCTTGCCGACAGGCGACCGCGAGGCCCTGTCGCGGGCCTTGCGCGGAGGAGCCACCGTGGACGTGGGCGAAGAGGTTACGCTCGATCTACGTGTCCCGCGGTTTGCCGTCTACGAGCTGACGCCCGGCACGCGGATGACTCTGCCCCCGGCACCCGGACGCTGGTTTGGCCGGGCGGTGGTGTGCAGCCTCGAGGCCGGTGAGCTGCGGCTAAAGACGGGGTCCAGATTCCAGGGAGCCGAAATGACCGTGTACACGCCCCACGGTATGGTGGTCGTCACGGGCACGCTGCTGTCAATCCAGTCCGACGCAGACGGTACATGCGTTTGTGTGCTCGAGGGAACGGCCCGCGTCGGCGTGGATGAGGATGATCTCGAGCCGGTCACTCCGGGTTACCGCAAGATCATGCTAAAAAACGGCACGGTTTCGATCGTACCCGTCAAACCGATGCACCGCGATGGGGTGTTGGAGTTCGATGGGCGGGTCGGCCAGCGGTTGCAGTGACGCTACAGCGCTCGAGGCCAACGGCCGTTCTTCACGACGAAACAAGGAGAAGATCATGGAGACTCCTCGATCGTGGCCCATGGTCATGGCGATGACACTCGTCCTCGCTGCCTGCGGCGCCAATAAAATGATGGTGAATACGAACGGTCTCGAGAACATAGAAGCCCTACAGCGGGATCTCGACACAACGGATGCGGAGACTCCCACCGTTGGTCAGTACCAGAGCGCCCGCGGAGAATTCGTCACCAGCATGAAAGCCACGATGAATCAAGAAGCAGCCGAGTCCGGATCGTCCTTGCGTACTATCAAACATATCATCGTAGGAGCGGGCGCGGTTCTGGGTTTGGGAAGTATGATCGTGAGCTTTATCGTCGATGACGACGACACTAAAACAACCATCGCACAAACGGGTGGAGCGGTGGCGGGTGTGGCGAGTGTCGTTGGCCTGCTACCCCTGGGATCGGAAGCAAAGGGCGGACACAGCGTAGGAACTTATCTCTCACTCGAACTCCCTCGGTTTGAAGCGCGTTGGCCGCACGATATCCCACAGGCTCTAACCGCCAACGAGTGGACCGATTTCAAACGCGATGCGCAGCAGATGCAGACCATGGTAGAGCAACTGAGAAGATGAGGTGCGTCGACTCGGAGCGTCGCCGATTCACACACCAGTCCCCTGCCACAGGGCCCCGCCTGTCGCCCGCTGAGAGTAAAGCGACGCTGATCGTCGTCGAAGTTTGAAACGGAGGAGCGATGTCCAAAGAAATGACTATGGGAATGGTTGGTTCATCCACCAAGGAAAACGAGAAACGGGTTGCCATACATCCGGCCCATTTTCATCTGATAGAAGCCGAGGCGCGACGCCGCATCTATGTCGAGAAAGACTACGGTAAGCGCTTCAGAATCGGAGACGATCAAATCGCACGCGACGTCGCAGGGCTGATGACGCGCGAGGAGCTGTTTGAGAAGTGCGATATCATCATGATCTTCAAGCCGACAGCAGCGGATTTCCCCTTCTTTCGTGAGGAACAGGTGATTTGGGGCGCGCTGCACCTGGTGCAGGGTGACGCGATCACTCAGACGATGGTCGACAAAAAGCTGACCGGTATCGCGATGGAATCGATGTTTATTTGGAAAAACGAGCGGGACACGGACGTTTGGATCTTTCACACGCAAAGTCAGTTTGCCGGATATTGCAGCGTCCTGCATTCGCTGCAGCTGCTGGGCATCAAGGGCTGGCACGATCAGCCAAAGAAGGCAGCCGTGATTAGTTTTGGTGGTGCCGGGCGAGGTGCCGTGCACGCCTTAATGGGTCTGGAGTTCACGGATATCACAGTCTTTACACAACGTCCGCCAATCTCCGTATTGGGTACCATCCCCACGGTAAAGTACGGTCAGTACGCACGTCGTCAGGGATCTCAAGAGGCGATGGCGGTGTTGGCAGACGGCACCCGGATTCCCTTCGCGGAAGAACTCGCCAAGTACGATATTATCGTCAATTGTGTGTTGCAGGATACCGACAAGCCGATCACGTTCATTCACAACAAGGATCTGGACACGCTCAGGCCCGGCACGTTGATCGTGGATGTGAGCTGCGATACCGAGATGGGATTCGAGTTCGCGCGGCCCACGTCTTTCGACGATCCCTTGCTGACCTTTGGCGATCGCATTTCGTACTATGCGGTCGATCACTCTCCCTCCCTGCTCTACGATACCGCATCCCTAGAGCACAGCAAGACCGCCTGGCCCCATGTCAAAGACGTGCTCGACGGCGAAGCCGGGTGGACGCGAAACCCAACCGTAGGCAAAGCCATCGAAGTAAAAAACGGAACGATCGTGAATCCCAAGATCTTGAGCTTCCAGAACCGCGAGCCCGTCTACCCGCATCGCAGGCGGTCGTGAACAAGGGTGAGCACCGTTTGTACCAGCGGCGGAATCGGACAGAACGTCGGTCCTGCAACCGCCGGGTTCGTCGACAACAAAGTCTGCAACTCAAGGATTGAGCGGGACGTCCGCGGAGGCCTGCCTAGGTGCCGGCGGGTACGGGCTCGCCCAGCGCCCTGCGGATGATTGCAAGAAGCGAACGGGCATCAAAAGGCTTTTCTAGAAAGGCGAATGCCCCCAAATCTCTGGCTTTCTCCTTCAAGCCCGGCTCTTTGCTCGCCGTAATAAAGACAATGGGCGTGTTCGCTGTGTTCGCCAGGTTTCTGAGACGCTCGGCCGCCAGAAAACCTCCACCCGCTGGCATCGAGATGTCGAGAATGATGAGATCGGGCTCATTCTTGACCGCCAGATTCACGCCCTGCGAACCGTCAAAGGCACAGCCGACCTCGTAACCCTTCGACTTTAACCGTACGCTCAGCGCCATAGAAATCTTCTGATCATCTTCAATGATTAGGATTTTCTTCATATCAGCTTTCCTCTCCCGACTGATGTGCCACTAACTCCGACACCTGTTGAACAGGCACAGTAAAGGTAAACGTGCTTCCTTTTCCCTCCGTGCTATCGACGGTTATCTCTCCTCCGTGGAGCTCTACGATACCCCGACAGATATTTAGACCGAGACCCAACCCACCCTGGCTGGGAGATTCGGAACGATCGACCTGGTAGAGACGATCGAATACCCGCTCCCGGTGCTCCTCCGCAATACCGCAACCGGTATCCTCGACAGACACACGCACGTAATCAGGAGCTGCGGGGTCTTGGATGGCCCGAACGTTCACCTCGTCTCCCTGCGCTGTAAATTTTATCGCGTTACCCACAAGGTTCGACACGACTTGTGTGATTCGACGGCGATCCGCGCGCACCGCTGGCAGTTCAGGTTGCACGTGCGTTGCCAGACTCAATCCCTTGGCGTCCGCACGTCTTTTGAGCATCCTTATCACGTGCCCAATCACGTCGGTCAACGAAGTGGGCTTGGGATCGATGGTGAGCTTTCCGGTTTCGAGTCGGGTTGAGTCAAGCAGGTCGTCTATGTAGTACGTCATCTGATCGAGACTTTCGCGCGCCGTTTCCAGATATTGACGCTGTTGCTCTGCGATGGGGCCAGCTATCTCATCGAGCAGAATCGACATGAATTCACGAGCCGAGGTCAGTGGTGTCTTCAGCTCGTGCGAAACCGCATGATAAAACGTTCGCACCTCCTCGCTTTTCCTAACCAGGCTTTCGTTGGTCTCCTGAAGTTTTTTTCGCTGCTTCTCGATTGCTTCGCGAAGCTTGTGTTTTTCGATGGCATGTGAGATCGATCTTTTCAAGCTGTTCGCGGACACGGATCGCTTAGGGATATAGTCATCCACTCCCGCCTTCCACGCTTGCACGGCGATCTCTTCGTCACCGCGCCCGGTAAGAAAAATAAGAGGCCCTGCGTATCCGACGTCCCTGATCCTATCGATAACCTCGAGACCCATATCCGACCCCAGCATGTGGTCGAGTATCACGACATCCGGGTGTCGCACCGCCAGCTCCGCGATACCGGACGTGGCATCGTTGTGGGCAATTAGATCATACTCCCAAACCTCGATCTCATCCAAGAAGCGCTGGATCAAGACGATATCCGCGGGGTCATCGTCGATCACGATAATTTGCAGTTCGTTTTCCATCGATCAGTCACCACTCGGAGGCAGTTGCACCAACTCGAACCAATACGATTCCAGCGTGTTTATTAGTCGCACGAACTCATCCATGCTCGCCGGCTTGGTGATGTAAGAGTTGACTCCGAGGTCGTAGCTTCGGAGCACGTCCTCCTCGTGCTTGGACGTGGTCAACACGACGACGGGAATGCGCCGCAGCAGTCTATCGGAGCGCAACTCCACAAGAAATTCCTTGCCGTTGATCTTGGGCATATTCAGATCGAGCAGTATAAGGTGAGGCCAGGGCGATATCTCGGCGTCCTGGTACTTGCCTTGCCGGTGCAGGTAGTCCAGAGCCTCTTCACCATTCTCTGCAATGTACAAATCGCTGTGAATTTTGGACTCCTTAAATGCCCGGCGAGTTAGTTCCTGGTCCCCCGGATCGTCCTCGACGAGAAGGATCACGACTGGTTGATCCTTGTACTGATGCATCTACTCACCTCCGGTTGTTATTCCAGCTCGCATAACACACCTCTGTCTGGCGCCTCGGCGTAGTCGATGCCCGATAGCGTGAACTTGAAGTGAGCGCCTTCGCCCAACGCTGATTCAACCCAAATGCGCCCGCCGTGACGTTCGACGGCCTTGCGCGCTATGGCAAGACCTATACCGGTGCCTTCATATTCCGTGCGTCCGTGCAGGCGCTTGAAAGGAGAAAAGATCTTCTCGGCAAATTTGGGATCGATGCCGATACCGTTATCTTTTATACCCAAAACCATCTCCCCACTCTCACGTGCGCAGGTGATGTGTATTCGCGGTTTTTCCCCCGTGACAAATTTGAGGGAGTTGCTAATAAGATTCTGAAAGAGCTGACTTAGCAACGTGGCATCACCTCGCACGAATGGCAGCTCATCGACGACGATATCCGCACTCTTTTCCTCGATACGCAACGAAAGCGCGTCGACAGCCGATCGCACGCAATCCCCAACCGCGATTTGATCCCGCTTTAGTGCTGAACTGCCTGTTCGTGACAGCTCGAGTAGATCGGTGACCAGCATTTGCATTCTTGACGCAGCACTGGTGATGAAGTTCAGGTCCTTCTCGGCGCGTGGCGAGAGATCACCTCCAAGGTCGGTTTGCAGGAGCCTGCTAAAAGAGATCAGTTTTCGCAGGGGCTCCTGGAGATCGTGCGCAGCGATTTGCGTAAAATCTCTTAGCTCCTCGTTGGCCCTCCCCAGCTCTCGCGCACTCTCTTCGAGCTTTCTACAACTCTTGCGAAGCTCGAGCTGACTCACCACCTGCCGGGCGAGGGCCCGGAGCGTATCGAGCTGCTCCTCGTCCAGCTTGCCCGGCTTGTGACCGATCACACAAAGCGTCCCCAAGGCCATGCCGTCCGCATTAACCAGCGGAGCCCCGGCGTAGAAGCGGACCTGGGGCTCGCCGGTAACGAGCGGATTATCGGCAAAGCGTGGATCCAAAAAGGCGTCCTCTACGATAAGCGCGTTGTCGGGCTTTAGTATGGCGTGCGCGCAGAAGGCAAGACTTCGTGATGTCTCGCACGCGGTCAGACCGACCTTCGATTTGAACCATTGCCGCTCGGTGTCTATCAGGCTGACCAGCGCGATCGGCGTATGGCAGTGGCGTGCCGCCAAGCGGGTGAGATCGTCGAAAGCCGCCTCGGGCTCCGTATCCAGCACCTCGTAGGTGTTGAGGGCGGCGAGCCGTTCGGCCTCGTTCTTTGGCAGCTTCGCTTCTTCCATGTGTACTCCCCGTGCGCAGCTCGAGTGAGCGGGTTGGCAATATGGGTCGGGTCGAGTTTGAAATGCGTATGTGAAGCCGCGAGCATGATTTGTGCCAGATCGCCGGAGGAGAGGTCGTCCCCCGCAACCGGATCACGAATCGGTTTCTCGGCATCCCGTGGCCGAATTCCGCCCGATCACCTAAGCGGGTGGGGGCCATACTCTTGATAAAGTCAAATCTATGTGCTACCACCTTCTTATCCAGGAAAGCGGCGAGAGATTTGGGATTCGGTGGGTGGGTTTTTCTCACGACCAAGTACAGAACGGAGACTCAGCTGGTGATCTTTCGAGGAGTCTGTAACGCATGTGCGCACGGCAGACGCCAAGAGCTGATGAAGCAATCATGAATGGTATCGCGCTTTTTGTTTGTTTTTTTTGTGGATTGTCGTAGATAACCTGTCGGCTTCGCCGTCACCCACCGCAACCCGTAGTTGGGGATCGAATGTCCAGCCGAGACCTCTCAGATCCAGCGCTTCTTGTGAAAGAATCTCAGCATTAACCCACCCATGCCCATGATCACTCCCCAAAAGAAGGCATAGCTCCACTTCCACTTGAGTTCCGGCATGAATTCAAAATTCATGCCGTAGATGCCAGCGACAAAGGTGAGCGGGACAAAGATGGTCGCAATAATTGTAAGCACTTTCATGACTTCATTCATCCTGTTGCTGATACTCGACAGGTAGAGGTCCTGCATTCCTGATATCATATCCCTGAAAGACTCCACCGCGTCTATGACCTGAATCGTATGGTCGTAGACGTCTCTCAAGAAGATCACAACACTCTTCTTTATCAGCGGAGACTCGCTTCGCTCCAACCCACCCACCACCTCTCGTAACGGCCACACCGACTTGCGCAGCAAGATCATCTCACGCTTAAAATGATGAATCTTGCGCAGTAATTCGGGCGTTGGATCACCGACCAGCGCCTCCTCGAGCGTTTCAATTTTGTCGCCGTAGTTCTCCAGAATAACAAAGTAGTGGTCGATCACCGCATCGAGAAGCGCATAGGCGAGATAATCGGGTCCCATTTTGCGAATACGCCCTTTTCCGTCGCGAATACGCTTGCGTACGGGATCAAATACATCTCCCTCGGTTTCTTGGACAGAAATCACATAATGATCACCCAAAATGACACTGATCTGTTCGCTCATGACCTCATCACGCGATTCATCATGACGAAGCATTCTAAGGACAATAAAGATATAGTTCTCGTAATCCTCAAACTTCGGTCGCTGGTGAGTGTTCACGATATCCTCGAGGACCAGTGGGTGCAGGTCAAGACTCGCCCCTAGCTTGCGAAGCAACTCAACGTCATGCACCCCATCAATGTTGATCCAGGATACAGACGCGCCACCGCGATATTTGGCCCATTCTTCGATCGCTGCAATGGTTTTTTCGTCCAAATGGGTTGGGCCGTAATCCATAACCTTTACCTTGACCGGTGGCAATTGTTCGCCACCGATATACTCTAGCGTGCCCGGTGCAAGCCCGACTTTCTTCGACCTTCTATGAAAAAATCTTGGCACGGACATCTGTTTTCTATTTATCATGTTAGTATCCCGTTCGTTTACAGGATGGGTCTCGCCAGGGCGTGACATCATCTGTGGCTTTTTTGTCGCGGAACAAAGAGCACCTTCTTCTCCACCTCTAAGTTGACTACAACCATCCAGTCGGCATAATCTGGATCGATCTCCCTGAGCGCCTGGACAACCTCCGGTTTAAAACCTTTATCGATAACATCGACGCGTCCGGGCCACAGGCGAAACTTGACACGCAAGAATGTCCTGCCGGAAAGCGTTGTCTTCTTGCCCTCGACCGAAGGTGCTTTTGGTAGAACACCTGGATACTGTTCGTACGTGGCCTGAGCCACCGTTTCAATAGTCTTCTCCATTTGCTTCGAGCGCGCTGGGTCTTTTGATAGCGTCACATCAGCGATGTAGCGAACATAACCTTTAGGATAGTTGACGACGTTGCCGATGGTGCGGTTGGGGATAAATACTTCCGCCCCGAATGAATTCACCAGAACGGTGAAACGAAGGCCGATGCGATGCACGATACCCACTTGACCGGAGATTTCAACCATATCGCCAATATCCAGAAGATCGGAGAAGATTATGGTCAGTCCCGTAACCACATCTTGTACAAAACCCTGTGAGCCAAAACCAATGGCCAGCCCAAGGATTGAGGCGCTGGCCAGATAGGCTTTTAGCGACAACCCCATCTCTGAAAGGATCATGCCGAAGGCACCAAAGTACAGGGCAAAGATAGCCACGCTGACAACGAGGCTGGAAACCGTTCGTAGTTTTGAAAACGATACGCCCATGCGCCCTCCGGCAAGGGCAGCGCCCAATCGTCGCACCACAAGGACCCCGATATGCGCACCGATAGCGATGACCACGATCACAAACGCACGGGTCCACCCCGTTGTGTCCGGCAACAAGTCTTTAATCGGGGAGTCCATAGGTCGCACTCGGAGTTTTCTCAGCGTCTATTTGTGACGTTCACGAATCCTATTATACGCAATGCGTCTCGTTGATAAGAACAAGAAATGTATGCTGGTGCACCCTGCGCGAGCTCGATCACAAGCTACCGGCCTGCGAATAGATTGCCGAGATTTATCGTGGTTCCGATAGTGAACTGTAAGTCGCTTGCGTCATCAGTGAGCCCGATGGTGACCGCCGAGTCCAGAACCAGTCCGGTTTTCCATTCATAGCCCGCTCCCAGCGTGGAAAAGACGGAACTTTGATCTTGGTCTGGGATAAAGACCCCGGCCACTTCGAGAAAACCGTTGAGTCTTCCGAGCAAAGGATGTCCCATCGCCAAGGCGATACCGTGAGCTATGTCGACCTCTCCGCTACTCGGTACACCGAGCACACCTGCCTCATAATAACCGACCAGCGTGGCTGTATTGATCACCTTGGTAACTATGCCCGCTAACGCGAAATCGACCTCACCGCTGCCGAGTCCGTCTTGATCGTCTGCAGTGGGAACCTTTGCCGCCAGCTGAAAGGCGGCTGACGGAGTGTTTTCGCCTTCATCGGTGAAACGATACCTTGTGCCCACGACGACATCACCCGCCCCCTCCACCGCGTCTCTCTCTCCTTCGAGGCGCACATACGGCGACCAGCTCAGGAATAGTTCCGATGATTCACCGGCACCCCATTTCACCGTGACCGGCGTGTCGACCTGGTCTTGATCATCAACCGCTACTCCGAGCTCCGCCTCGATCGTACCTTGCGCCGTTGTTCCTGTGTCAGAAGAAAAAGACGGCCGTTGCGGTGCCGCCGCATACCGGCCTGTCATCGAACAGGCTGGCAACATCCACAGCGCGCAAACCAACAGGACGGGCACATAGCAGGACCCTGCGAGTTTAATCTTCAAGACTACCTCCGAGGTTGTTTTTGCTTGCGCCGCTGATTCAAGCCCACTCCTTGGCGGGATGCGTCGCACCGACTTACGCTAGTCGTCGAACAACACTACGCCGATTTCGTCTACGGCCACTCAGCAATGTGTTGATTAGCTCACGCATTACGTGACAGCTGTTTGGCCGTATTTTCGATTACAGGATCAAAGTGCACGTCGAGTTGTGGAAACGCGATCGCTATGCCAGCAGCCTTTAGACTCCACCATATCGCTTCGTTCATCTTGGATTTGGCACCTCGCACTCCCCACGGATTATCGATCCACACGGAGACCTCAAAATTGACCGAAGAATCGCCAAATTCAGTCATCAAAATCACGGGATCTTTCTCGCGGGACCGCCACGACACCTCCTGTGCCGCTTCCTGCAGGGTCTTTCTGACCAGCGCCATATCTGAACCGTACTCGACCCCCACCGTCGCTCTTAGCCGGTACAGGCTATCGCGCAAGGTGTAGTTCTTTACCGTCGATTGTACCAAGGTGGAATTGGGGATGATCAAATCCTCTTCATCCAGAGAGCGGGCAACCGTCGCCCGCGACCCCAAGCTGACAACCCGCACCATCCTGTCCTCCACCTGCAAAATGTCGCCCGGTTTGATGCTTCGCTCCCCCAGCAGTATGACACCCGAAACAAAATTTTGAGCAATGTTCTGCATGGCGAATCCCAGGCCGATGGCAAAAATCGCCCCCGCTGCGAAAAGCGCGGTTAGATTGATGCCCAAGGTATGAATTGCGATGCCGAAACCAATGCCGAGAACGAGGTAGTGCGCAAGGCGACTCGAAATGCCGATGGTCGCTTCATCCTTGATACCTCTCACTGCATAAAACCTGCGCAATCCTCGTTGCAGAAGGTGTGATGCCCACAGAGTGACCATGACCACTAAGACAAACATCAGTAGCGTCAAAATGTTAACCGGGGTCCCGGCTAAGACAAATAGCCTCGTTTGCAATATCCGCCCGAGAAAAGTGACTATCTCACCGATATCCATAAATCACCTCGATCCAGGTTGAAGGTTCGCGGGCTACATTCAGGTGACAGTCATAAACGAATTAAGTTTCAACATTAACCTCTCCTGGACATTGAACGAGAAGATAAGAGAACAAAGTACGGGCAGCAGCGGCTGGGCGGTAGTTCTTGAACAACGGATTCTCCGTGGGTATCGGGTCTCAAACCTGACATATGTGACACCTACTCCACACCGATGTGAACCAGTGCGTCTCCTTGCGTCACAACGGGCTGGTTGTTCACGCCGATAGCGTATCCCGTCAGCGGGGACTGAACACTATACTCGGTCTCGCCGAAGGGATCTGTTATCGTTGCTATCGGCTGACCCTTTCGCAACTTCTCACCGATCTTGATGGAAGTCCGAAACAAACCCGAGTACCTCGCCCGTATCCATTCTGCCTTACTGATCAGCGTGGTCTTTCTCTTGAGTATCTTGCCCTGCTTCATTTTCAGACGCCTCATCAGCCTGATGGTGCCCTCAATTCCCTCAGTAATCGACTTCTCATCAAAACGTGAGGACTCCCCACCTTCATAAATGATCAACTGTTTGCCCCGCTTGCGCGCCGCGCTACGAAAGGATTTGTCGATGCGCTTGGAGTGAATCGTAAAAGGAGCACCAAACCAACGTGCAAGCTTGAGATTAAAAGGATCTTCAAACGAACATCGCGTCTGTGGGTAGTTGCTGCGTGCTGCTCCACCCGTATGGAAATCCACTCCGTAGTCGGCGTGGGGCACGATGTCGGTCATCAGAACATGGGCGATTCTGCGGGCAAGGGATCCTGTTTTCGACCCAGGAAAGCTGCGATTCAGATCCTTACCGTCCGGCAGGTCACGGGCGGTGTGTAAAAATCCATAGACGTTGACCACAGGCATAGCGATCACAGTACCGGTCGAGGGAACCACGATATCCCTGACTATCATACGGCGGATTATTTCAACACCGTTGAGCTCATCACCGTGCAGACCTGCCGTAAGCAACAACACCGGACCGGCCTTCTTTGCCCGATACACGTTGACCGGAACGTCGATTACGGTGTGACTGGGGAGCCGCGCAATGTTCAGATTGATCTGGACGGTTTGCCCAGGATAGACCGCGTGGGAGCGTATGACCATGGCGTCTCGCATATTCAGACGCGAATGCGATCCCTTCGCCCGCGCTTTCTGGGGGCGTTGCGCTCGATGTATTCAATGATCGCGCCTGCCACATCCCTACCCGTCGCCCCTTCGATGCCCTCTAGGCCCGGCGATGAGTTGACTTCCATGATGAGCGGACCTCTCTCCGATTGCAGCATGTCGACTCCGGCGACCGATAGCCCCAGTGCTTTCGCCGCCGTGACCGCTGTAACCCGCTCCTCCTTACTCAACTTGATAAGGGTGGCCGACCCGCCCCGGTGTAGATTTGAACGAAAATCGCCCTCCAAGCCCTGGCGGCACATGGCGCCGACTACTTTGCCGTCCACGACAAAGGCACGGATATCGCTGGAACCGGCTTCCCTGATAAATTCTTGCATCAGAATATTCGCCCTCAGCCCGTAGAACGCTTCCAACACCGACTTGGCCGCTTTCTGGGTATCCACGAGCACGACGCCGATGCCCTGCGTCCCTTCGAGAAGCTTGATGACGAGTGGAGCACCACCAACACTGCTAATCAGATCATCGATATCGGAGGCGTCGGATGCGAACGCCGTCACCGGCATGCCCACACCGGAACGCGACAGTATCTGCATGCTACGCAGCTTGTCGCGCGAACGCACGATGGCCTGGGATTCGTTGGCCGTAAACACATTCATCATCTCAAATTGTCGAACCACTGCCGTCCCATAGAACGATCTGGATGCTCCGATTCTGGGAATGACAGCGTCCACGCGCGAAAGGTCACGACCTTTGTAATGCACGAACGGCTTATGTTTCTCAATGACTACGTAACACTTGAGAAAATCGATGACGTCGACATCGTGACCACGTGCGTTGCCTGCTTCGACCAGCCGTCTAGTAGAGTAGAGCTTTTTGTTTCGCGACAACACAATGATCTTCACTTTTTTATCCTACCTTTTAGCTTTGCCCGGTAAGAAAGGTTGTACCTGTTGATGTCTACAAGAAATCCCTGACGCAGCAGCTGCCTGCCCAGTAATATGGGGAAGTTCATATCTCCACGATCCGCTAACGACAAATCGATCTCGAAAACTTCACCGAAAAGTCTGATGTTCGTTCTGATCACAATGCGGTCTTCCTTGTGTCCGAACGAGCTCTTGACGGATCGCGACCCAACTACCGGCAGCACAAGCTCCCTTGGGTTGTAGACTTTGTGGCGTGGGTCGAAAAGACTGAACCTCACCGACGGCTGCGCGCGACGATCGATCAAACTAATGTTACGACAATGGATCGACGATGTATAAGCCCCGGTGTCAATCTTCACGTCGACGTCGGACAACCCCAAAAGAGGAAAGTCGGCTTTGTCCTTACGTCCAATAATAAACTTTGCCGTCTTCTTTTGTCTGCGCCCCCGGCCACCTATTTGTCCCATTCATACCCACGCTTCCTAACTAAGGTGCGAGAAAGTCCCAACGCCAATACACGCGCCGCGCAATCAAGTCCGTGGAAAACGGGCGGCAATCAGCCCCAGAACAAATCCGATACCAAGCATCACTAAGACGACAATCATTTGCGACATCTCCACCTTCCACCAAAACAGCCGAAACGTAACGACCTGGCTGTTCTGTATGAGGATAATCAGGGCGAACACGATCGCTACAAGAAAGGAGATAACTTTAGGTTTCATCTTGGTTTTCACCTCCGTAGTAAGATCCTGGTGAGACCTCGGGCAAGGTCATGTCGGCGCCGAGTAGCGCACCGGAAACTCACGCGGCCACCATTAGTCCACACGGCCAAAACCAAACATCACTCCGATGAGCAGCTTGAAATCAGGAATATCACCGATTCCAAAACGGGTCTCCAGGTTGTAATAGTTCTTTTGTCCGAAAGGCAGCTTTATGCCACCAACCAAACTGAGCCCAATTTCCGTGTCCGTATCACCTTGATCCGGAGAAATAATACTGATGGTCGGCCCCAATCCTGCGTAGAAAAGCGCGCTCGCCTTTGGAGGTGAAAAGAGATCGAGCTTAAGATCGAAGTTGAGCGCCGTCAAATTAACATCATCGCCAAACCCAAAATCAACACTGGGAGCGAAACGCATTCTCGACACACGGCCCATGACCGATTGAACGCCGAGCGTGTATTGGTCTGGATTCGTGCTGAAACCAATCGGCCTGACACCGATGGCGAAATTTGCGTCTTTCGCCGTCGCCGATGCGACGAGCGTACAGACTGTCAGGACTACAGCTAAGACACTTGCCAAAACCCCTTTGCGAATCTTCATTTTACTCTCCTCGTCTTGTTGCCCACTTGGCTGGTTTCTTTTCTTGTGCACGAATACCTACGCGGGACGCTGCGCCCCATTCACCCCCGGGGTAGCGTTTGCACGACGCTAACCATCTCATGATACACTCTTGCAAATTTGTTCGGCGGCTTTTTGCTGACCCATCCCCTTATCGTCTTGGTTTCGGGGGATAATTGTGGTTCGGTTTTGGCCGCGGCGTCTCCGTGCCCGGCGGCTTGACGGCGGGCGCGGGCTCCTCTTCAACCGCTTTCTCGTCGTCCCGCTCCTTCTTCATGACCTTTCTCCTTTACTCCGCCCGTGCGCACAGTCGCGGCAGATCACGGTCTACCAGGCGGTACCGGACGCAAACACGTTAGGCGATACTGCTTAACGATATTATACACAACAGATTAAGAGCGCAACAGCGTTGTCGGCGGCCGCTAATCCCGACCGACGTTCGCAAGGGTAAATTCCGAATTCATAGGAACTTTCACGTCACTGACCGAGAACCACGAATTCCACGCGTCGGTTTAGTGCGCGGCCCGTGGCTGTAAAGTCATCGGCGATCGGCCGAGCCTCCCCGTACCCTTGAGCAAGGAGTCGCTGCGCATCGATCGCAAAGTTCTTCAAGAGATAGACTCGAACCGCACTCGCGCGTGCTTGAGAAAGATGCAGGTTGTGTTCGGCGGTCCCCCGGCTATCGGTGTGTCCACGGACTTCCAATCGGACATCCGGGTGTCGCTCCAGCACGATACCCAACGCACTCAAGATGGTCGCGGAAGCGGGCAAGAGCGTGGCCTGATTGTTTTCGAATAGAACGCTTACCGTACGAAGAAGTCCGGTATCCAGAATCGCGCGCTCCACCTCAGCTGATGTACGCGGCGGAGGCATGTGCCGCGGTAATGTTAGTGCAAGACCTGCATCGCCCGTTGTGTCCGCCGCCGTGAGCGGTGTCAACAACGTGTCTACCGTCGACGTATCTGTCCCCTGGGACGATGCGAGCAACGTATCCCCGGTCAACGCGTCGGCACGACCACCCACGGGCACCGGTATGGGAATGGGTGTCGTGAATGCGGAGCCACTGCCGGAGTCCCTCGATTGCAGCAGCGACGAAGGCGAGCGCACAAGCGCGGTCAAGGCCGCTCTCTGTGAACGTTCGAATTCAACCAGCCGTCGGTCGATATGCTCAATCAACCGTGTCTCCATGCGATAAAGATCGATGCGGGCAGTGTCTGCAAGCATCGGCCCGGCCAGCGCCATTGAGTCCTGCGTCGGTACCGTCGGTAATACTCGCATGGGTAGCCGTAGAATTCGCACCCCGCGATTATCGCGAAGCAAGCGAATGCGAACGCCACTGGCATCCATGAACCTGGTACGCACAAACCCGCGCACCATGGGTGGCGGGTCCTCCGGCACACCGGTCGCCACCGTGTCCGCCGCGTTTTGTGCGTGTGCGGCCTCGGGGAACCACCCAACTTGCCCAAAAAATAATATGACCAAAAAGATGAAGCGATTCATGACGTTAGAATCTCAAGCGGTATCCGCTAAGTAGTCGGTTGTTGTCGAAATCCTGATTCATATACTCGATAAAGAACGTGCCATAGGCAGTGCGTACATCGCTTCCGATCAACAGGTTTAGAACGAGCTCTAGGTCATCGCGGTCGAGAAAACCCAGACCCAACCCACCGTAGGGATACAGGTAGTCGGCCAATCCGATACCGAGATCGTAGGCACCGTTGAGGTTGACGTTGTACGTGGTCTTGTTGTCACCGAAGCCGACCACGACCTCGGGCAATAGCCGGTACGGTCGGCCTGGACGATGCAACTCACCGCGCACACCGACCAACGCCTGGTGCGGGCGATCGATGTTATAACCGAGGAGCGGATGAACGCCCGCGAAACGCGACCTGGGCGACGCCATCGCAGTCGTTACCACGCCCGCTTCACCGACGGGTGGCGCAACCTCTTGAACCTTTGGCGGCCGCAAGTTCACGGTCGGCTCGTCTTCAATAACCTCACGGTACGGCTGGGGTTTCTGTGCGCTTGCCTGCTCTTCCTTCAAAGTGGCAAAGCGAGCCTCCATATCGCCGAGGCGGCTGTCGATGGCATCCTGCAGACGTTGTATCGCTTCCGCCTCGCTGGTCGCGGGGCTCTCGACAGGCGCCTGTGCGCGCTCTTCACGAAGAACGCCGCGAATAATCTCCTGCACCTGCGCGGGCGTCAAAGCAGGACTTTGCCCGGCGGGCACGGTCTGCGGCCAAGGCGTGGCGACACCCGCTGGCGTCGTGGTCGCCATCGCCGGCGGGGACCCAACGGGGATCAGCGACCCGGTGGTCGGATCGATATAATAGGTGAGAGGTTCGCCGCCGATCGTCTCGACGCTTACGCCACCGGGCTTACCGAAGCGAACGTAAAGCTCCCCTTCCTCGGGTACAGGCACACTCATCCAGCGATCACCTCGTCCCTGGGCGGTAACCAAGGTGGGCGAAACCGTGCGCACCGTCTCGGCCTTGGTGCTATCCTGGCCGGACTTCGAGCGCGTTGGCATCTGTGCGGCCGCCACCGTCGCCGGATCTGACTTTGCCACCACCGTGTCGCTTTGAGGCGCTTCGCTCAGCGCTTGCTGCTGCGCGGTGACGACTGCTACCAGCGAGTCGATGCGAGTTTCGGTACGCGAGAGCTTCTGCTCCTGACCCGTTAATTTCGACGCAAGCTGTTCGCGCTCGCTACGCGAAGCCGCCATCTCACGACCGAACACCCCACCCGACTTACCCTTACCCGAACCGAGACCGAAACTGATGCCGGCTGTGACCATAGTGCTGGTTTCAACACTGCTGGGATCGCTGACGTTGTCGACCCCTGAAGAGCTCATCAACATCGCGCGCACCCCACCATCCACGCTCAAGGCACTGCCGAGTGGAAGGACGATTCCCACACCACCAAACGCGAACGGGCGATCTTCGACAGCGGCCGTGCCGTTGCCGACGTAGCCATCCCGGGCGTCCATGTAACCACCACCAGCCATCACATAAGGCGTCAGGCTGCCTGCGACGTCGTTGAACGCCAGCTTCAGCTCACCGCCGTAAGCCTGCAGGTCGTCGAACTGTGTCCACGAGTCATCCTCGGTACCTCGCCAATAGAAGCCACGCAGGCTGACCAAGGCCCCCAGGTCGATGCCGGCAGCGATGCCCACAAACCGCTGGTCGTCGCGGAAACCCAGTGCTTGGTCGAAGTTCACTTCACCCGCGGTGGGCTCCAGGCGCAGCGCGATACCCTTGAGACCCGCTCGAAATTGCTCCTGTAACGCACGATCAAGGTCAGTAAGCTCACCGCGAGTACGTCCGCCCAGATAAAACTGCAAGCCGATGCTTGCGGCAAAGTTGTTGACGTCGATTCGCTCGATATCACTCGACATAAGACCCAGCGAGGCCAGCTCGTCTTGGGAAAGCAGCGATGAAGCGGGATCGTAGCGATAAGACAAATTGTTCGCCTGAGCAACGACAGTATAGCGTTCCCTGAAACTGTACTGAACACCGATGCCTCCGCTCAGATATATCGCCTCGCTCTTGTTGAGCTCGGCGGGGTCAAAACGCACGACGCCGCTACCGAGCGTGATAAACGGGAAAAAGGCCCCTCGACCGATGTTGAACTTCACATCACCGCCAAACCGGTGAAAGTCGACGCCTCGTGCGGGCAGCTGCCGCAACAGTGCCAAGGTTGCTGTGTCGAAGCCCGACAGGTCGCCAAAATCAGTCCGCAGATCATTATTGAACAGATAAATACCGTTCAATTCAATGAACTCACCGAAGGCAAAACCGATCCGGCCACCAAAAAGAGTCGTGTGTTTCAAGGCGGCATCATCCGCGAAACGGATACCTTCGATGACCGGGGTCAGTGTGTAACTGACACCGCGGACCTGGGCCCACACCGTGTTGCCGAGCGCGTTGATACCGGCAGCTATCACAAGAAGGATTAACAATTGAAACTTGCAGCGACAAATAACGCGACTGCCCATGAGCTCTCTCCGTCCGTTGTCTGAGTTTTGCGGGGAACGCGACGGCGCAGGCGCCGCTCGGTTCACCCTCCCCTGTATGACACCGGCGCAGATCAAAGCGGCGGGTCAAGATCGGGGTCTGGTTGTTACGTGTGGTTTGCTTGCCGGGGTCTGGAGACCGCTGGCGACTCGTCGCTTCGCAATAACGCAATTGAGGTGCCAAATCGGCATTTCTTGCCGATATCTACTCAACTATCTTTTTAACAACGGGTTAAGAGACAGGTGAACAGTTGTCTGCGGTCGTTGTTGCTCTGGCTTCGGAATTTGTGCTTCCGAATTTATCGGAACCTGTGCTTCACTAACCTCGGGGGTGACTTTTATGCTAATCCGGATACTCCTCCTTGTGGAGGATGAGAAAACCCAACGGCGGGTCAAGAATCTGCTGCGCGATCGCGACGCGCTCATTGGCGTCAAAAAAAAGGGAGAGAACCTGTGGCAACGCCTCGCCGCCCAGTCATTCGATGTGGTAGCGGCCGCCGAGAGCGAGCTCCCCTCACCCATTGAGGATAGCATCGCCGCCATTCGGGCCCTTCCGGGTGCCCCCGATGTCATTGTCTTTCGGACAGACGACGACGCGGAGATCCAGGCTGGGTTGGTGGCGGCGGGAGCCGTGGCGGTTCTGTGGACGGGAATTCACGATGATACCCTGAATGCCACTCTGGCAGCGCTCTTGGAGAATCGCTTGACCACGGCCCAACTGCAGCTCAAAGTCGCCGACTCGGAAGAGAACAGGCTCGGAGATTTTGTCTCATCGAGCCCGGCGATGCATCGACTAATGAACGTCGCGCGACGCGTCGTTGAATCGGACACCACACTGCTTATTCTTGGTGAGACAGGTGTTGGCAAAGAATGGCTAGCGCGTTCAATACATGCCGAGAGTCCTCGTTCCGGTAACCCCTTCATCCCGGTGAACTGCGCTGCCATCCCCGAGGGCCTCGTGGAGAGCGAGCTTTTCGGTCATCGGCAGGGTGCGTTTACGGGAGCCAAGCATGACCACCGCGGTTATTTCGAAATGGCACACGGGGGAACCATCTTCCTGGACGAGGTCGCCGAGATGTCGCAAAACCTGCAAGTCAAGCTCATGCGGATACTGCAGGAAAGGACGTTCCAACGGATCGGCAGCGAGAGGATGATCCAAGTCGACGTGCGGGTGGTTGCCGCGACCAATCGTAACCCATCCGAGGAAATCGAGACAGGCCGCCTGCGAGAGGACCTCTACTACCGGCTCGGCGTCGTCACCTTGACCGTGCCGCCGCTCCGTGACCGCAAGGAGGACATACCAGCGCTTGTCGAGAACTACTTTGCCATCTTCCGTGCCCGGCTCGCCCGGCCCATCTCGACAATCACGCCCGATTTTATGGACGCACTGGTCGCTTACGGATGGCCGGGCAATGTGCGGGAATTAATCAACGTGATGGAGAGGGCCGTCTTATTAGCCAACGGTGATTCGCTGACGCTGCTGGACCTGCCGGACGAGATCGGAGGGACGTCTCACAAATCAAGGCCTGCCGCGGCCGGACCGTTGTCCGAGGCACGAGAACCCACGGCAGAATACTTTGCCAAACCGCTTAGACAGGCGCGCCGCGAAGCCGCTAACGCTTTCGAACGACGCTACCTCACCCACCTTCTCGCAGCGACCAACGGTCGCATTGCAGAGGCCGCGGCGAAAGCCGGCATCACGCCGCGCGGTCTCTTCGCCAGAATGAAGCACCATTCGCTGCGCAAGGAAGATTTCAAGTGAGGGTACGCCCGTTTTGCACCTGCTCGCGCACAGGCGGTTGACCGGTGCCAGTCTAGCCATCTCGGCCGAAGCCGTGTGCACGATTATCGCACGATGGTAAGCGATGAAGGCGGGCTAGAACGCCTCGTCGAGGGTGACGTAGCCGCGCACCGAATCCTGGCCGATGGCCAGGTCCACGCGCGCGTTCACCTCGTCGTTCGATCCCAGGCGCAGGCCGAGGCCGAACGTGGGCCGGATGTAGTTGGCCTTTAGCCTGTCCAGCTGTGGCCCAACCACCGCCGCGCCGGCAAAGACAACCCCACCGAGCCGCCTCCACAGGGACGATCGCAGCTCCAACTGGGCCGACACCATCACCCGATCGAGATAGCGCGCCGTGCGGTAGCCGCGTGAGTGCGCGCGGCCGCCCAGAGCGGCCAGGCGCCAGAAGGGCGGACTGCCGTCGGTGCCATACATGAATGCCTGGGCCGCCAGAACGCGTCCGCCGCCGATCCCGACGTACCGCCGCAGGTCCACGTTGTAGACGGTGAAGTCGTGACCGTCGCCGACGCCGTCGTCGAAGCCCAGGAAGAAGGCCTGGTGGTGACTGCCGGACCGTGGTGAGTAACCACGATCGCGCGTATCCCACTCGAGCAGCACCCCACCGCCCAGAACGGTGGACGGACTCACGCCCGCGATCATCGCACCCGCCAGCTGCCGGTCGGGCTCGTGCTCGATGAGCCGACAATTCTCTACTTCGCCGCGCAGTCCCACTTTGAAGTGAGGCGCGATGCTACGAAGAATCTCCGCGTAGTAAAGCGTGTTCTGCGGCCGGTACACTTCCTTGTTCGACGCGGGCGTGGCCGGTCCGATGCCGTAAAAACGCAGCGGTATGGTGCTGATGAACAGCTTGGTGTTGAACAAATACCGGCCCTCTGCCCACACCAGCTTGAGGCGAAGCTCGCCCGAACTCTGGCCCTTGAGCGTCACTCGTCCCTTCAAACGAACGTCGGAGTATGGGTCGTCCGCGGACACCCGAAACGATTTGAGAACGTGGGCACCGAGTCCCAGGCTGGTCTCGGATGAATAGTACGCACGCGGGACCCACACGAAGCCCCACTTGGAGAACTTGGGTTTGAACAGTTTTCTTACAATCCCGCCCGCGCTCGCCTCGCTTGCTTCGGTGCTGTCCACGTTCGCCCGCGCAGCCGCCGCAGCGGTCCCGGCGGAGAAAACCAGGTTCAGCACAAGAAGGTGCGTCAGGAGGCGCAGCTGCATAGGGACGGTTCAACTCGCGATCTCAAGGGGTGTCTGCGGCAACCAGGATGAGTTCGCTTCAATTGTAGGTCATCACAAGGGCAGGCCGCAAGCCCAAGCCGGCGCGGTTTCCCACGGTGGCCATTGGCCGTTGTCAGGCGGTGAGGCGATTAGCGATCCACGGCGATGACTCGCCCGCTGGCGCGCGCGCGGTAGGCCGTCACAGAACGGCTCCAACCCTGGCCACGATCGACCTGCAGTTCAATGGCTAGAAAAGGGTATTCTCCGTCTGCTTGGCTCGCGGTCGCGGCCGGACCGGACGATAGTGAAATGATGTTGCCACTTAGGTCGGTCCACGGCGTCCAGCTGGCTGCTTTTCGATCCGCGTTCACGGCCGCGCAGCGCACGCGGTAGCGCGTGCTTGCACCGGGGTAGACGTGGTGCTTGACGCCGAGGTCGGTGAAGCGCACGCCGCCGCCGGAATTGACAAAGAAATCCAAGGGCGGAATCTCTTCGAAGAACGCGCGCGCGATCTTGTCGCGGCGGACGATCATCGCGTGCGTGATGTAGTTCGTTGCCTCGGCGTGCGGGTACTTGGCCTGCTCGACGATAGCGCGAATATGTTCGTCAGTGAAGGCGGCCACGATCTTGGCCGCCCAGTAGGCGTCACGACGAGTGGTATTGGCGAACGCCGTGTTGGGCTGGAGCGGTTTGAATCGCTTGGGATCGAACTGTTCGCTATCGAAGAACCCCACCTCCGGCAGTTCGCGCGGCCGCGTACGCCGGCGCCAGGGGTCCTCTATCAGACCGGCCGAAATGATGCGCCCGAAAAACGGCAGCGGGTCCACGGTGAACTCATAGCCGTGGCGCGCGGCCGGGCCGCGTGCACCGGCGCCCAGGGTGCTGGCAAAATCGATTAGGTGATGTTTGATGTAGCTGCGCCCATTTTCGGTCACGTACATGTCCAGCGAGTTGTGCTGCTTGGTGTCGAAATGACTGAGCCAGGCGGCAAACACGTACAGTCCGCGTAATTCGCGGCGGTCTTCGTGCCGGACACGATCGTTGGCATCGTCCTTGCGGCGACCTTTATAATCGAAAGGCCCCACCGGCTTGCCATCTAGGAATCTGCTGGAGATGGCCAGCCATTCGCCGCTTGGCAACGCCGCCACACTGCTCAGAAGCGCATCGAGGTCGACTTCGGTCATGGCGGCTCCATCTTTCAGTTCCACGCCGGGACCAACCGCCACGTCCTCACGCCGAAAGGTAACGACCGCATCATCGGGCACGTTGTATCCGGCACCGTACAGAATTCGGTTGGAGACGACGCCGGCCCCGGTGGTTAGACCCAGAAACCCGGGCGGGTCGAACTTGATTACGTACACCTGGCCGGTCGCATCCTTGATGTTGAAGCCGGGCGTT
>Ga0224512_10000882_pt1 | contig 30542 bp, 32 predicted proteins | sample SF_May12_sed_USG_4_FD_169103 | JGI IMG/M metagenome (GOLD analysis project Ga0224512, IMG submission 169103) | Sediment microbial communities from San Francisco Bay, California, United States - SF_May12_sed_USGS_13 | ecosystem: Environmental > Aquatic > Marine > Sediment | place: USA... | reverse complement strand
GAGGAGCTATCAAGCGGCGCGGCCCGAGATGTTGCCCCTCATCATGCGACAGGCCTATGCACTCATGCTGTCCGGCCGGCCGGGACCCGTCAATGTCGACGTCCCCCTCAACGTCTTCGTGGAGGAGACGGACGAGCCCGTACCCAACCCGGACCAATGGCGGGCCGGCCTCTCCACGCGGGGAGGTGCCGACCCGCTGGCCGTCAGGAAAGCCGCGGCCATGCTGGCCACGGCACAACGACCCGTGATCCTCGCCGGCGGCGGCGTTCACGTCGGCGGCGCTCAGCGCTCCCTTACCGACTTCGCCGAGCAGTTTCGGGTTCCGGTCATCACCACCCCGCTGGGCAAGGGAACCATCGGGGAAGGCCACGAGTTGAGCCTGGGGCCAACGGGCCGCAACGGAACCTATGCAGCCAACGCCGCCGCCCGGAACGCCGACGTGCTGGTGGCCCTGGGAACCCGATTCGACGACCGGCCGACCAGCGCCTGGATCCCGGGAATGACCTTTGAGATCCCACCCACCAGACTGATCCACGTCGACGTCGATCCTGCGGAACTCGGAAAGAACTACCCGGCCGAGGTCGGCGTGGTTGCCGACGCCGGACTCTTTCTCGCGCAACTCGCAGACGAACTGGAGGCGGAGGCCGATCGGGTGAAGAACGGCCACCAGCAATGGCTCGACCTGATCGCCCGGTGGAAAGGCGACTGGGACGCGTTCATGCGATCGCGGGCGACGGACGATTCTGAGCCGCTGAAACCCGATCATGTGGTTGCCGAGATCGGTCGGGTGCTCCCCACCGACAGTATCGTGATGGCAGACGTGGGCGTGCACCACAATTGGCTTCTTCAGCAGTTGCAGTTTCCGCCGGAAGGCCGCTTTCTCCAGGCGTGGGGTTTCGCGTCGATGGGTTTCGCGGTGGCCGGATCTCTGGGCGCCAAATTCGCCGCGCCTGATCGGCCGGTGGTGGCGGTAGCAGGCGACGGTTGCTTCCTCATGCACTCGAACGCCGTGGCGACGGCGGTTGAATACGGTCTCGGCATCGTGTGGGTCGTCTGGAACAACCGCGGCTACGGATCGATCGCCGGTCAGCAGGCAGGCTTCTTCGGCCAGAATCGCGAGATCGCCACCCGGTTTCGGAACATGCAGACCGGGGAACTCTCCAGCGTCGATATGGTGGGACTCGCCCGTTCAATGGGTGCCGACGCGTTAAGAGTGGACCGCCCTTCGGAGGTGGCCCCGGCGGTGGAAGCCGCCCTTGCTTCGGGCCGGCCCTCGGTCGTCGACATTCGGGTCGATGAGATCCCCCAACCATCTACCGGCAGCTGGGATCTCCCCCCCAAGGAGGCTCCGTTGCCGAGCTTCGGGTGGGACGGAGAACGGAACGAGGGCATCGAGCGCGAAGAGATTCGAAAAATCTACGAGAGACAGTGACGATGAGCACCGCCGGAACGGCCAAAGATGCAGACCTGACCGCAGTCTGGATGCCTCATGGTGGGATCGACGAAAACCTCCGTACCCATATCCACGACAGCGCAAAAGGGCCTAAGCCTCTCCTGGCCAGGGGAATCGAAAGCGAAGGCCAGGATCTCGTCCTCGTTCCTACCTTGCAGGGTCCGACCCCTCCCCTCGCGGCCGCCGTGGGGCGAGATGGCGCCGACGTGGTCTCATATTGGAGGCGGTACCCGGCCGATGCCGGACAAACGAACATCTTCGATCGGGTCCCATATCTCTTCTCCGTGCGAGTCTTCGCGCCTCCCCCATGGCAACAGCCGCTGAGAGATTGGTTGGACCAAGAGCACTTCGAGCGCCAAACCTCCATGGAGGGTGTGTTCGCCAGCGAGGGTTACGAGCCCGTGACCGGACAGTTCCATTTCTTCAATCTGTGGGCGATCGCCCACCCCGATCTGATCGATTCGGCGGAGTGGATAAAGGTGCGGGATTCCCCCTGGTACGAAGAGGTACGTCCCGGGTTCCAGGCGAGCGTGGTCCGCCGGGAGATCTACCGGACCCTGGAGCCCGACTCTTGATTCGGCCAATCGATTTTGCTGGACGATCGTGGGGACCGTGGATTGCGGGTCGGACCGTCGCCGGCGCCGGCGAAGCCGAGATCATCGAAGCGTACCGGGGTGGCGTGCTGGCGAGCGTCGGGCTGGCGGACCCCGGCATGGTGGATGCAGCGGTGCAGACGGCGGTCGCCGCCGCACCCTCGGCTGCCGCCCTTCCCGTCCACCAGCGAGCCAACATCTTGCGGCGAGCCGCCGAATTGGTCGAAGGGTATGTCGAAGAGCTAGCCCAGTTGGTGACCCGATCGACCGGCAAGGTCATCAAGGACACGCTGCGCGAGGCGCGGCGGGTGGCCTGGACCTGCCGGGCGTCTGCCACCGCGGCTGAAACCCTGGAAGGCGAGTTCTACGCAGCCGACATGATGCCCGGCGGGGAGCAGATCACTGCCTACAGCATTCGCCAGCCGATGGGAGTAGTAGCCGCCATCACGCCTTTCAACGCTCCGCTGAACCTGGTAGCGCACAAGCTGGGCCCCGGCATCGCGGCAGGCAATACCCTGGTGGTCAAGCCTGCTTCCGCCGCCCGGCTCCCGGCTCTCCGCCTGGCGCAGATCTTCGGAGAGGCAGGGCTGCCGCCGGGCATCATCAATGTGCTTCCCGGTGGGCCCGAAGTTGCCCAGGCGTTGGTTCGCCATCCTGAGGTTCGCATGATCACGTTCACGGGAGGCCGTCAGGCCGGCGAAGAGATTCTGAGGTCGGCCGGCGTGAAGCGAGTGCTACTGGAGCTCGGCGGCAACTCGCCGAATCTCGTTCACCATGACGCCAACCTGCCTCTCGCCGTCGCCCAGTGCCTGCGGGGAGGGTTCGCCAACAACGGGCAGAGCTGCAATTCGGTCCAGAGGATCTACGTCCACAGCCAGGCGATGGACGAATTCACGGCTCTTCTCGTTGCAGCCGTCGGCCAACTGAAGGTTGGGGATCCTCTCGATCCCACCGTGGACGTGGGCCCTCTCGTTGATGAGGCATCTGCCGCCCGTGTCGAAGAGTGGATAGACGAAGCGCAAAGCGACGGCGCCGAAGTACTGGTAGGCGGCCATCGTGATGGCCCGATGCTCCAGCCGTCGGTGATTGCCAACTCGCCGGAGGCTTGCCGCCTGGCCGTCGACGAGATCTTCGCCCCCGTAGTTCTGCTCTTCCCCTACGAGGATCTCGACGACGCCATCGCCCGGGCCAACCAAACGTCGTTCGGGCTGCAGTCGGCTATCTTCACCAGCTCGCTGGACGTCGCAGGCAAGGCTACCCGGGAGCTGGCGGCAGGTGCGGTTCTCGTCAACCGTTCGTCCAATTTCCGTGTGGATCACCTACCGTACGGCGGGGTCAAAGCGAGCGGACTGGGACGGGAAGGACCCCGTGAGGCGATCCGTGAGATGACGGAGCTCAAACTTGTCATGATCGCGCCGAGCGAATCGGAGTGATCCTACGGATCGCCCGGGCACGATTGAGGCGGAACACGCGGCGGTATCGGCGGCGCAACACTGGTTCGCCGGGGACCAACCGCCCGCCAGAAGAAAGGTAACAACCGTGGGAGAAACCACCAATCCCCAGAAAGAACTGGCTGAGTCACTTTCCGGGATCACGGTCGACGACCTCCCGGCACCGGTGATCGCCAGAGTCAAGCACCTGATCCTCGACACCATCGCCAGCGCCCTGGCCGGACGGCACGGCAACGAGACGGCGCAGATCGAAGCCTTGTCGCAACAGATCGGCGGGGCAGCAAACTCGACCGTGATCGCCGGTCCGCGATCCTCTCTGGTCGGTGCAACTCTACTCAACGGGTACCAGATCACGGCGGTGACGGTGTGCGACGTGCACCGGCCGACACTATGCCATGTCACCCCCGAGGTCTTCCCTCCCGCGTGGGTGGTGGCCGAGAAGACCGGAGCCTCCGGTGCCGAGTTTCTGGCCGCCGTAGCGGCCGGCCTCGAGACCACGGTAAGGGTGGGCCTGGGTACCAACTACCCGGAGTTCCGCCGCCGGGGCTGGCATTCCCCCGGAGTGACGGGGCCCTTCGGCGGGGCAGCGGCGGTTGCCAAGCTGCTGGATCTCGACGACTTCGGGTTCGGCCGGGCCCTCGGCCTGGCGGGTAGCCAGTCGGCCGGCACCTTTGCGGCCTGGGGAACGCCCACCATCAAGTTCCATCAGGCACGCGGCGCCGTCTCCGGATTGCTGGCGGGGCTGCTCGCCGCCGAGGGATTCAAGGCCTCCGAAGCGATCCTGACCCACCCCGACGGGGGAATCTACAACTCGTACTCGGATGGAGGCCTGCCAGAACTCGCCACCGAGGGCCTCGGCGACCGCTGGGAGTTGATGGATATCTCCCTGAGACTGTGGCCGGCCGCCAGCTCTCTCCAAACGTTGATAACGGGCGTCATGGCGCTCGCCATCGAACACGATCTCAACCCCGCCGAGATCCTCTCGGTCAAGGTGGGGCTCTCGGAAACCGTATACGGAATGCACGGAACACTCGACTGGGAAACCAAGTTCACCGCTTTGTTGAGCGCACCGTACGTGACCGGGGTAGTTCTTCACGATCGGCAGTGCTGGCTCGATCAATTCGGCCCGTCGCGGATCGCCGATTCGCACCTCGACGCTTTCATAAGGGAACGGGTGCAGGTCGAAATCGACCCGTCCGTCGAAGGCACCGCGGCCGTCGTCGAGATCTCCCTGCAGGACGGAAGAGTGCTCAAAGACGCCAGGGCGTTCGGCAAAGGCGACGCGCAGGATCCCCTCACAGAGACCGAGATCGAGGACAAACTGCAGCTCGCCGCCCGGGGGCTCATCTCCGACGCAGCCCGCGACGAGCTGGTCGAGCTCGTCGCAAGGCTCGAAGACCTCGGCAACGTCTCCGCACTCTGCGCACTGGTCAGGAGGGAAGGAACATGACGTCCGTGAGTAGCGAGCTGGCCGACTTCGCAACCGGACTCCAACTCAATGATGTGCCACTCAGGACCCGCGAGCGAGCCAAGGAGCTGCTGTTCGACGCGATCGGTTGCGCGGTGGCGGGTTATCTTGGCGAGGAAACGCCCCAGATCGAACGCTTCGTTGAGCGACTCGGCGAAGGGGGAGACACAACCGTAATCGGTCGACAAACCCCCTCAGATCTGCTGGGAGCGACTCTGCTCAACGCCTACCTCTCCACCGCGGTGACCGTCTGCGATGTGTACGTGCCCTCTCACTGCCACATCACTCCCGAGGTCGTTCCGCCGGCGCTGGCGATAGCCGAGCAAGAGGGGTCAACGGGCCAGGATCTTCTGCTGGCCATCGTGACCGGACTCGAGGTGACCAGTCGGGTAGCTGCGGGCCTTGATTATCCGGCTTTTCGGGCCCGCGGTTGGCACGCGCCCGGGGTCATTGGACCATTCGGGGCCGGCGCGGCGGTTGGAAAACTCCTAGGAGCAGACCATAACCAGATGAGCAATATTCTGGGGCTGGCCGGGAGCCAGTCCGCGGGCACCTGGGCCGCCTGGGGGACTCCGACAGTAAAATTCCATCAAACCCGGGGAGCTGCGGCCGGCTTGCTGGCGGGGTTGCTCGGAATGCAGGGATTCCGGGCTTCTCCTGACATTCTCGGCCATCAGGACGGTGGCATCCTCACCACGTATTCGGGTGGCGGGAAACCTCAAGCCATCACCGCCGGTCTGGGCGAGGAATGGGAACTGGAGCGAATTTCGCTTCGCCTCTGGCCAGGCGGCACACCACTGCAGACGGTCATCACCGGCGTTAGCGACCTCCTGGACTCCGGCTGGAGCGCATCACTAGATGACATTCAGCGGGTAACCGTTACCGTGGCTCCCGGCGTCTACGACCAGCACGCCCGCTTTGTCGAGCCCACCGGGACCTTCGAGTCGCTTCTCTCGATCCACTTCGTATTGACGGTGTTTCTCCAGGAACACGGCCTATGGCTGGATCACGTGGGGCCGGATCATTACCTGGATCCCGGGATGAGGGCGTTCCAGCGCGATCGAATCGAGTTGAAGTCCGATCCCGCTCTTCCCCCGACCAGATGCCGGATCGAGGTCGAGTCACCCCAAGGAATTGTCGAGGTTTCGGTTGCAGCACCAAAAGGCCATCCCGACAACCCGGCCGAACGACAAGAGCTGATCGACAAGTTCTTACGATGCACCCGGAATCGGCTGGAGGAACCTGACGCTCTGGCCGCCGCCTGGTTGGGGCTCGAGGATGCCGACCAGGTGAACGAAATCACCGTGCCTCTGCGAAGGACGGCTGTTTAGCGTCGCCGCGCGGCGAATTCGACTCCTGGGGTCATCGTCGCCACCATCGCGTCGGGCGTTTAGCGACACCGTCGGCGTCCGCGCGGCTCTGTTGATTGCGGTCGGGCGGGCGTCTGTTCGATCCCGTTCATAATGGCCTTGCCGAAGCCGCCCCATCACCCCGACTATCGACCGTTTCGCCACGCACAGGATGGATTCGCTAGTGTCCACTGGGGTTGACTCCCCGGCAGGCGACCTACGAAGGAGGTGCGATACGGCGATCTCCGAGGCGGCCCCATCAGACCTGCGGGACACTCGGCGCACGACCGGCGGCGGCAAGTTGACTCGTTCGTTTCTACGCCACTTCCTCGTGTACGGCGTAGCCTTGGTGATCTCACTGCCGTTCCTGTGGGTGCTTCTCTCAGCGTTCAAGCCGGAACAGGAATTGGCCGGCTACCCGCCGACGTTCATCCCCGAAACGTGGACCTTCAGCAACTTCACCGAATTCTTCCGGGCCACCCAATTCCACAAGGCGATGAGAAACTCGGCGATCCTTGCCGTCGCCACGACGGTTATCTCGATCCTCCTGGCGGCTCCCGCCGCCTATGCGCTTTCTCGTTTCCGGGGTCGCACCTTCTCCTGGATAGCCCGGCTGTTTATCTTTTCCTATATGGTTCCCCCGATTCTTCTCGTGCTTCCAGTTTTTCGAATCTTCTTCAACCTCAACCTTGCCAACAACCTCGCCGGGCTGGTCGTCATCTATGTGGCCCTGGTCATGCCTCTCTCACTTTGGATGTTGCGGTCTTTTTTTGCCGGCGTGCCCCGGGAGTTGGATGAAGCGGCCATCGTTGACGGTGCCAGTCGCCTGCAGGCCTTCGTCTACGTCATCCTCCCCCAGGCCCTCCCCGGCATCATTGCCGCCAGCATCGTGGCGGCCAATATCGGCTGGAGCGAGTATCTATTTGCCTCCACCCTGTTGACAACCCCTGACCTGTTGACGATCAGTCCTCGCCTGGAGAGCTTCATGGGTCGGGGTCTCTACAACTGGGGCTGGCTGATGGCCGGGTCCCTCGCCGTCACCGCTCCGCTCCTCGTCGTAGCAGTAGCACTTCAGAAGAGGTTCGCGGCGGGGATCGGCGCAGGCGCATTGAAAGGTTAATGGAAGAGAAGGAGGGTCTTTGGCAAAGGAGGGAAAGGGAACAGTCTGAACGGAAGCGGCTGAGCCGCCAACGAAACAGTTGAGCCCACTTTTGATAGGAGAACACTCAAATGAAGCGAAAGAGACGCCCGAAGTGGTGGATACCGCTGGTAGTCCTGGCGATGATCGTAACCGCCTGCGGCGACGGTGATACGACGGACACCACGGCGGATGCCGGGGACACGGAAGTCACCTTGGCACTCCCACCGGACATTGCGGAGGATCCTGATTTCGCAGGAACAGGCATCAAGGTGGTGCCGTTTCTGACGGCTGAGAACTCTCCGGAAGCGGTGACGCAGATCACTGCGATCATCGAGGAATTCGAGGCCCAGAATCCCGGGGTTGCCATCGAGCTGCAACTAACGTCAAACGACAACCGGGCTGCCCGGATTATCAACTCGGCGGCGGTGGGTGACGAGCTTGGTCTCTTCGAGATCGAGCGGCGCTGGGTGCCCGATTTCGTCCAAGCCGGCTGGTTGCTGGAATTGGACGACATCGTCAACGATATTGGACAGGAGAAGTTCATCCCGGGTTCGATGCTCTACTGGCCGTGGGATGGTCATCTCTACCAGTACACGTCAGACCTGTCAGCGGCTTCGATGTTCTACAGGACCGACCTGTTCGAAGAAGCCGGGCTTGGCACACCGGACAGCTACGAGCGCCTCCTCGAGGCTTCGCAAGCCCTCCACGGGCAGGACGGCGTGTCGGGCAACGCCTTCGAGGAATCCAACGATGGTGGAGTCCAGCGGTTTACCACCTTCTTGTGGCAGAACTGCGGCGATTTTTACAACGCCGACGGAACGCTGGCCTTTGATCGCGATGGCGCCAAGACGGCGACGGAACAGTACGCGGAGCTGAACAAGTACACCCCAGAGGACTCGTTCTCGTGGGGTTCTCGTGATCCGGTCAACGCCTATGTTGCCGGTCGTGTAGCGATGTCACTGTATCCGGCCCGGTTGGCCTTCGAGGTCGCCTCCAATGCCCCGGATATCGCCGCCGTTACAGGAATGATCGAGCCCCGGGTGGCCAGCAACGGTGAAGGTCCCAAGACCTTCTACGGCGCTGTGACCAGCTTCTCCATCGGATCGACAGTCAAGCATCCTGAGGAAGCCAGGAAGTTCCTGGAGTTCATCTTCACCGGTGAGAACATGGTCAACTTCGCCCTCGGCGCGCCCGGTCATGTCGTGCCGCCGAACAAAGAAGACCAGGCGGCTTTGCTGGCAGCCGACAACTGGTATGTCCAGGAATACCAAGACTGGATGCAGAAGGCCGTCGAATCGACGCAGTACTTCAACCACGAGGCGCAGAACATGGGCTCCATCAAGGAGGACTGCACCTTCGAGAAGTCCCTGGTACCCATGCCGTGGTCAAGCCGTGTGATGGGACAGGCGCCGGTCGTAACGACCATGTTCCAGAAAATCTCGCTGGAAGGCGTTTCAGTAGATCAGGCCTACGACGAGGCAGTCGAGGACTTCCGAAGGGAAGCCGAAGATTGGAAGGCTGCCAACCCGTGGTTCGAGCCGGTTGACGCCAACTGGATGGAAGAGTACGGAATCCATATTGGTAGTTGAGATGAGAACGGCGGAAGACGTTGAGTAGCTCGGCATCTTCCGAGCGAGGTGGAGGCTCTCCAAGAGCCTCCACCTCGCCTACCCGAACGACGGACTCCCGCCAACAGGCCGACTCGTCGGTCGCAACAGAGCCGGGATCCAAGAAGAGACGAATCGGGCCGTGGAATTCCCGCAAGCGCATGTCGCCCCAGCAGCGTCGGGACATGCGGGTCGGATTGGGAATGCTGATACCGGCGGTCCTTACCACGGCCCTGGTTCTGATCTACCCGATGATCGTGGCCCTACAGAGCAGTTTCTACAAGATCAACACCGTGACCCGCAGCCAGACCTTCGTCGGACTGGATAACTACCTCGGTCTGCGGACCGACCCTGAGTTCTGGGCCGCTCTGTGGCGAACCATCTACTGGGTGGTGGGAGCCATCAGCACCCAGGCGGTCGTCGGCATCATGGTCGCGCTGGTCCTCAACAAGAAGATCCGCAACCTCAACTTCGTACGGGGAGTGGTGCTCTTCCCCTACCTGGTACCGGCGATCGTGGCCGTACTGACCTGGCGATGGATATTCAGTGGGACGGTCGGGGTAGCCAACTACTTGCTGGTCGACGTTACGGGCATCTTCGAAACTCCCATCTCGTGGTTCCATCCCAGATTTGCGATGATCTCGGTGGTCATCATGTCGCTGTGGAAGTACCTACCTTATTGGGGGTTGTTCATTTTGGCGCGCCTGCAGAGCGTGCCGGAAGAGCTGCACGAAGCGGCCCTAATCGACGGCGCCAGCCCCTGGCAGAGGTTCAGGTTCATCACGTGGCCCTGGATCATGCCCGTTGTCATGGTGCTCGTCGTGCTGAGGAGCATTTGGGCCTTCCGTGAGTTCGACATGGTCTACCTACCGGCGGCCGGCGGTCCGCTGCAGCGCACGACCACTATTCCTGTGTACATCCGTCACGTCGCCTTTGACCTGACCGACATCGGCCGGGCCGCGGCCGTGGCCATAACCCTCCTCATCCTGGTGGTATTGCTGAATCAGCTTTACCTCAGAATCTACGAGCGGTCTGAGGCACGGCTCGACTGAAGCACGAATTGCCCACCGCTACCCACCCAACCGGTGCCGATTGATCACGAATTGGGCGCCTCGCGGACGTGCCGATCCGAAAAAGGTATCAACAGCGTGCCGGTTAGAGTGACCTGATGATTGAGGCTCGGGGACTGACGAAGCGCTACGGCGACTTCCTCGCGGTCGACGACGTCACGTTCACGGTCGAGCCAGGGCAGATCATGGGGTTCCTTGGCCCGAATGGTGCCGGCAAGACCACCACGATCCTCATGTTGCTTGGCATCCTCAAACCCGACCAGGGATCGGCCAGGATCTGCGGCGAGAAGGTCGGGCCGGCCCACAAGGAGACAGGCCGTTTGATAGGGGCTGTGTCCGAGCACTCATTCCTGTACCCGGAGATGACCGTTCTTGAGTACCTCCGGTTTTTCGCCCGGATCTACCGGGTCGATACCCCGGACAAACGAATCGATGAAGTCCTCGAGGAGTTGAAGCTGGGCAAGCGCCGGCATGCTCTGGCCGGGTCGCTATCCAAGGGTCTTCAGCAGAAGGTGGGCCTGGCGAGGGCGCTGCTCCACGAGCCCCCGGTGATCATTCTCGATGAGCCGGTTTCGGGGCTTGATCCGCACGGGCTGCGCGAGGTTCGGGAGATCATCGTCCACCAGCGAAACCAGGGTAAGTCGATCCTCCTGTCGTCACATGCCCTCTCGGAGATAGAACGCTCGGCCGATCGGGTGGGGATTATCCGCGACGGCCGGTTGCTGGTCGAGGCCACTCCTGCCGAACTGCAGGCGCAAACCGCCGGAGTCCTCCGCCTCGAGGTCGAACTCGACCGACCGGGCGGACCTTTCGAAACGACAGTACTGCTGATCTCGGGAGTCGCCGCCGTCGAGCACGAAGACAGCCGTATGAGCATCACCATCGACGGATCCAACCGAGCCCAGGCGCGACAGGCCGTGTCACGGGCCCTTACTGCAGCCGGGGCGACGATCCTCGGGTTGCGCGAAGTAAAGGGATCGCTCGAGGACGCATTCGTGACCCTGACCCAGGCTGCCGGCTCCGGAGAGGGGCGGACAGAGTGAGTTCTCGACTGGGATCTACCTTCCACACAGTCGGGGTTCTCGCCGGCCGGGAGTTCCAGATGACGATGCGGAGCTCCTCAACGTACGCGGCGCTGGGGCTGGCCCTTGGTTTGGCCGGGTGGATGCTGAGCAACGACGTCGCCCTGGTCAGGGACAATGGGCTCATGGTTCAGGCGGCACCCTTCCGGGGTCCGCTCCTGGGGGCCTTGGTCGTTCTCTCGTTCTTCCTGGCAGTCTCAGCAGTTCTGTCGGTCGCTCGCGATCGGGACCGCGGGACGCTGGAAGTCCTCTTCTATGGACCGATCGACGAGGCGACCTACCTCAGTGGGAAGCTGGTCGGGCTCCTCGGCGCCTACCTCGCCTTAATGCCCATGCTGCTGGCCGGACTGGTCGTCCTGGGTATCTTCACCCGTTTTGAGATCGGGCTCAGGCTGATCGCGGCGCTGGTGCTCTCGCTGATCCCGGCAGCCGGCATCGTAACTATCGGATTATTGCTGTCGGCACTCGCCAAGCGGGTGAGGAGCTCGATCCTCTTCTTCATCGCCGCGGTCGGTCTATTCGTCGGAGCCGGCGTCACCTACTCGTTCGTCTCGCGCATCCCCATCGATGATCCCGCCAGCCCCATCCTGCCCTTGCGGGATGCCCTGGGAGCGGTCGACACGGTACTTTCCCGGATCTCGCCTTTCACCTACCTCGAACAGGTCTTCGATTGGGCCAACATCGGGTCATGGACGGCGGTTGGCCGATCTCTGGTCCTCTCCGTGGCAGGCACGATCGTCGCGGCCGTGCTCGCCCGACTCGCTCTTCGGTGGCGAGGCGTACGGACCCGGGAGGAGTAGGCGTGAGCCGATCAACTCGCCTCGTTGTTGCCGGCATCGCGCTCGTCGCGGTTGTTGTGATTGGATTCACTCGTCTGGGGGGCGGCGATACGGCTGGAACGGAGAAGGAAGAATTCGTCTACTACCCGCTGGTGACGAACGGATTTGAATACCGACGCGTCCCCTACCCGGAGGACGTCCCGACGATGAGGATCCTGGCCGGCGAACCGGTTGTCATCGAGGCGACCCGGAGCATTGTGTCCTTCTGGCCGATAACTCGAGAATACCTGGCCGACTTCGCGAAACTCGATGAAAAAATCCCTGGGGTTGCCGAGGTCGTGGATGAGAACGGGACCGTGACGGTCTTCGACCCTGTGCCTTACACACTGTGGTATCCGCGCGGGCCGGGGGCAGAGCCGCAGTTTGTGATGGGAGCCGAGGCGCAACCGACGTACGACGCGTATGTGGAGGAGGGACGCGCCGCTTTCGAGGCGGACCGCCAGTACCAGATAAGAGTCGCCGTGCTGCAGCAAGAGATAGACGCGTGGCTGAAATTGGCCGCTGATGGCGTTGACCCGCTCCCCGACCCTCCGGGTGAACTAACCGAGTCGCCCCCCGAGCCGTATCTCGGTTACGCAACCGAGCCGGATCTCTCTTCGATAGTGCAGTTGCCCGCCGGGTCGTACACCCTTCGTTGGAGGGGTGATGATGGACAGATCATGGCCGGAAGCGAGCGCGAACTGTTCGTCGCCGCCTCAACCAGGGCAGGGGTGTCCTACACCATCATTCCCTACGACCGCTGGACGCAGCCCGTCTTTACCTTCGATCCCGACGAAGCCATCTACCTCGCAGAGGATCAAGAGGTCTTTCTGGCGCCGCTGCGGGCCAGCCGGTACAGCGCACATCTGTACACCCGACTCCTCGACCCTCAAACCATCGAAGTCCCCGACCGCAATGTGGCATTGTGGGTACCCGATGAAACCAGCCCGGACCTTTCCGGGTTCTCGCTCCAGGTGGGAAGTGGAGGCGATCGTGCCGGAAACATCGCTTGGCAGGGTTATCGCGTCTTCCAGGAACCCAACGCGACTCGTGGCTACACCATCGACGAATTCGACGTCGAGGGAGCCCTTCAACCGGACTTCCATGCGATGCGGCTTCCGATTGACCAGTCGGTTGCGGCGATCGCCCTCATTGACCCTGCCGGAAACGAAGTAGCGAACAGCAGCCGCAACATCCGGCGGGTGCCTGCGATTCCGCGGGCAGCTCTCTACCTGCCTGCCGTTGCCTTCCTCGGTCTCGCCGTCTCGCTGCGGCTCTTCCCAACGGGACGCCAGGCGAAGAAGAACTGAAACCCTTGGAGTACCGGGCTACTCGGATGCAGCCGATGAACCGGCGATTCGCCCAAACACGACGCCGGCCGTCAGAGCAGTTCCTCCGGGGTAGTTGTGGTAGAACAACCGCCGACCAGTTCACCTGCTGCGTAGAGCCCGGCGATCGGCAGCTGATCCTCGCCGATGACTCGAGCCTGCTCATCGATCCGCAACCCACCGAAGGTAAAGGTAATGCCGCACCCGACGGCAAACGCCTCGAAGGGCGGCGTGTCGATGGTGTTCGCCCAGTTGGACTTCGGGATCGTTAGCCCGACGGTGCCTTTCCCGTCCTTGATGTTGGGGTTGAAGCGAACCTCCTGTTGCACGGCTGCGTTGTAATCACCGACGGTTTCGAGGAACGAAGCCGGGTCCAGCCCCTCCAAGCGCTCCGCCAGACCCTCGAGGGTATCGGCCTTCGCCTTCGTCACTTCCTGGATTCTGTAGTCGTCCTGGAGCAAGTGCGCCACCTTGGCATCGAAGATCTGCCAGGCAAACTGATCAGGCTGCTTGATGATCTCGCGGCAGCACATAGGTGAAATTCCCCATGTCTGCCCCTTCATCGACGAAACGCTCGCCACGGGCATTGACCATGATCCCGAAGGGGTAACTGTGCTTCTGGAAGCCGTCGCCCACCCGGAGGTCGCCGAACTCGGGGGCGTTCAGATCCCAGGAAACGCCGTGGGCGCCCGACCAATGCCCGTACGGCATGGCGCCGATGTCGAGGGCCATCCGCATCCCGTCGCCCGTGTTGCACCATGTGCCCCGCACCTTCGCCAGGTCCCAACCCGGCCCGAGATAGCAGGCCCTCCAGGCAGCGTTGGCCTGGAATCCGCCGGCGGCCAGCACCACCGCGGCTGCGGGAATCTCGACGATCCCGCCATCGCGGTGGACCCGAACCCCCTCAACCTTCCGGCCGTCGTGGAGAAGACTCAAAGCCCTGGATCCGTAGGAAACCTCTGCGCCTTCCCGCTCGGCGGCACGGAAAAGTGACTCGACCAGGGCGACACCACCGTCCGCAACCTCGAGGATGGCGCCGCCCGAGAAAGTGAATCGCCCGTCGACTTCGAACGCCTGCCGCCCGAAGGCCGGATAGAACCGCACACCCTTGTTCTGGAGCCAGCGCACCGCCGCGTGACTGTTCCGGACGAGGATGTCGACCAGATCGGGGTCGGCTCGATATTTGGTGACGCGCGCCATATCGGCAAAGAACGAGTTCTCGGCTTCTCGAACCTCGAACTCACGTGGACAACCTTTGCGGTTGATCAGAGACTCCGGCTTACAACCGGAAAACCTCGGTCGCGGTGCCACCGAGGACGAGATCGAGATCCGCCTGCGACAAGCCTGCCGATCGATACTTGGCCAGTTCCGGAGCAACGTTCTTGGGATGATCCGAACCGTACATCACCCGCCGGGCACCGACCCTGGCCACCATCCCGGCGAGATCGGAGGCTCTGCACCATGAGGTCTCCAGATAGATGTTGTCGAAAGTCTCGGCGACGGCAATAGCGGATCCGGTGAAGATGCTCCACCCGGCATGTCCGAGGATGATGGTCACGGTCGGGAATTGCTTGGCTCGCGGCAGGACCATCGTTGGATCGGCAAACGGTATGCCCGGCCCGGTATGGAGCATCACGGGTACGTCGAGTTCTCTGGCTGCCTCGAATACCGTTCCTCCGTCGACGCTCAGCGGATTCAAAGCGTGGCCGATGGTGTGGAGTTTGATCCCCACGAATCCGAGGTCACGCACACAGCGCGAGACTTCGGCGAAGTACTCGGCAGGGTCCCGGTGGGGACTGATGCTGGCAAACCCTCGCACTCGTCCCCCCGATTCGGCGGCCAGGGCAGCGATACGGTCGTGCGTGGCTACCGGATCGAGGGCTCCGGGATAGGGCTGGACCAGGGTTACGTCGAATCCCTCCGCATCATGCGGTTCCAGCACGTCCTTTTCAACCATGTCCAGGTCGAAGACCCGGCATTCGCCCAGGTGATAATGCGAATCGACCAGCATCTGCCTACCTCCTCCTACTGCGAGAATGCTCTTGGTGGAGAATTCGATTTCGCCCGATTCGAGATTGCCTCGTCATAGGGCCCGACCGGTATCAACATCGAAGAAGTGGAGCTTGGTGACGTCGAACGGTGCGTTGACCGTGTCGCCTCGCTCGCTGACACAACTGGGTGAGACCCGGATGAGGAACGGAGCGTGGTCGGGTCGGTTGAAAGCATCGAGATGAAGGTAGCTGTCCGCTCCGAGGCGTTCGACGAAACGCACGGTACCCTCGACAACCTGGTCCCGGTCTGATTTCGGCTCCAGCTCCGAACGAAAGGCCTCCGGCCGGAGACCGACCACGACCGAAGTCATTTCAGACCGCGCGACACCAGGGTGGGATGCCAGCGTGTCTCGATCGAGGAGAATCCTCTGGTCGTGGACCACTGCCAACACCCGGTCGCCTTCCTTCCGCAGCTCGGCCGGAAAGAAGTTCATAGCAGGACTCCCGACGAACCCTGCCACAAACTGGTTGACCGGGTTTCGATAGAGCTGGTACGGAGGGTCCACCTGCTGAAGGATGCCTTTCCTGATCACTGCTACTCGGCTGCCCATGGTCATGGCTTCAACCTGATCGTGCGTCACATAGATAGTTGTCGTCGCGAGCTGAAGTTTGAGCTTGAGCAGCTCAGCTCGCATTTCAACACGCAGCTTGGCGTCAAGGTTGGAGAGCGGCTCGTCGAGCAAGAAGGCGGTGGGATCGCGCACGATCGCCCGCCCCATAGCCACCCGCTGCCGTTGCCCACCCGAGATCTTCTTCGGCAGCCGATAAAGTAACTCACTGATCCGCAGCGTTTCCACGCCCTCTTGGACCTTTTCGTTGCGTTCCTTCTTTGGCACCCCGCGGAGGCGAAGGCTGAAACCCACGTTGTCGCTAACGTTCATGTGCGGATACAGCGCGTAGTTCTGGAACACCATGGCGATCCCTCGCTCCTTGGGAGGAAGGTGGTTTACGACCCGGCCACCGATGAGGATCTTGCCCGCCGTGATTTCCTCAAGACCGGCGACCATCCTCAGCAAGGTGGTTTTCCCGCACCCGGATGGACCCACCAGCACCAGAGTTTCTCCGTCCTCAACGGCGAGATTGAAGTCATCGACGGCCTGGGTCCCATCCTCGAAGACCTTTGAAACCCCTTCGAAGGCTATGTCGGCCATGCTTGGCGCCTTGGAATCGAGAACTCTGGGGGCATGTTAGTCACGGTCACCAAGGGGGCTGGCGAGGGGGTTTGGCGAGGCTGAAGACCCTCCAGATGGCGTGGTCGATCCAAATAGCACCCCAAACTCGAGTGGCTACCCGCCGTCCAGCATCGGCAGGAAGGTAACCTCGTCGCCGTCCTCCGGAGCAACCGCCGCGTATTCCCTCCGGTTGATGATGCGATCGTTGTGTACGACGAGGATCCCGGCTCGTATCGTTGGCCCGTTCCTACCGCACAACGCCGTAGCGAGGGTCGGGTCGTCGCCGGCCAAGCGACTTACGACGTGCTTCAGATGCTCGCCGGCAGAAAACGCGACAGGGATCTCCCGCAGACCGGTCGATTCCGCCTCGACACCCTCGCTGAGCATTCGATGGATTCGCAACGTCATCTGGGCCATAAGGTCCTCAGGCCTCCAAATCGTCCACGAGCTCTGCTAGATCGAGCGATTCCAGAGTATGCGCCAAAGGCTTGCCAGTGTGGCGATCCCATCCAACCAACTCAAAGTAGAAGGACTTCATCCATGCGAAGTGATCGGCCACGGACTTGCCTTCCGCCGGTCCGTCGGTCGGCGTCGATCCGTATCGGGGCGAAGGGACTTCCAGGGCGGGATCGAGTCCGTGCCGGAAGTTGAAGACCCGCAGCTTGTTGATGGTACGACGACCGATGGTGAGGGCGTCAGAAATGGACAGGTTCCATCCCGTGGCGGCGTTGACGCAATCCATTGTCAGTTGAGGGTGCACGGTTATGAACCGACAGATGCCGAGGCTGTCCAAGAAGACATACCATCCGTCGATCTTGGCGTTGGCACCGGCAACTTCCCAAGGGGAGAAAGGATCGCTAACGGGCGGATGGCCGAATAGGGCGGGCGAAGTCAGTCGGGACCCCGATTGGATCGTGCTGGTCGCAGACACGCAGGTATCCAGCATCTCGGGCCAGGCAGCGCGATGGTCGTGACCGCGGGGAGTCGTTCCTTTCATCACGTAGATTCCCAGGTTGGGAGCCTCACCACCCACCCGGGCCGAGGCCCGCATGACGCCTTCGGCCAGCAGATCTCCGACGCCGTCCCGCCGGCTGATCTTCTCCAGCATGGCGGCAACAGCCTCCACGTTGTCCCAGCGCATGTCCAGGCCGTCCAGATCCTCACGGGTCAGGATGCCCTTTTCGTAGCACTCGAGAACCCAGGCGATCGTCCAGCCCGCCTCATTAGCGTCCATGCCCAACTTGTCGGCGAGATTCGTCAACATGACCATCCCCCCGGCATCGGTGTTGCCGATAACCGATCCCCAGGCTGCCATGTTCTCGTACTCGGGTTCCTCCCCCTCGTAGCCCTCGTAGGGTCCTTCGGTGACTTTGATGTACTTAGTGTGCCTGATGCTGCAACCCCAGCAGGCCTTGTTGCGATGCTCGAAATGGGTGCGGAGGTACTCCCCGTTCATGTCTTCATGCTCGGGAAAGATGTTGGTGGTGTAGTTCTTGGTCGGTAGCGTGCCGGCCAGCGCGTAGGTCGAAAAAAGGCCACCGGTGCCCCATTTGTCTAGCAGACCCCCTTTGGCCGTCTTCGCTTCGTGATCCAGTTCCTTTGCCTTCGCTCGCAGCAACTCATTGTCGAAGACGGGAATCGTTCCCTTGGTGCGGGAGATGGCGATGGCCTTGAGCCGTTTGGCTCCCATCACGGCACCGGAGCCGTTCTTTGAGCAGACGTGGCCCCGATCCCCGGCGACGACGGCAAACCGGACCAGGTTCTCGCCGGCCGGGCCGATCCCGAAGGCGCTCATCATCTTGGTTCCGCCGAGATCCTCACGGATGGCGTCTTCCGACTCCCATGTGTCTTTGCCCAGGACGGCCGTGGCGTCTTTCAACTCGACGGTGCCGTCTCCGATGTGCAGGTACACCCAGCGGGGAGACTGCCCCTGGATGATCAAGGCGTCGTAGCCGGCGAATCTCAAAAATGCTCCCCAGAAACCATTGGCCTGGGTGGTGACCGCCTGGTTCGTCATGGGCCCTTTGGTGACGAGACAAAAGGTCCCCGTCCCCGAGACAACGGTCCCACCCAACGGTCCCGACGCCATGATGATCCGGTTGTCGGGATCATCCCACTCAACACCGGGGGGAACCTCGCGATACAGGAACTCGGCGCCGAACCCCGAGCCCCCGACGTAGCGGTCGGCTGTCTCCGGGGCAAGCGCTTCCTCGACAATGGAGCCATCGGTCAGATTCACCCGGAGGATCTTCCCCATGTATCCCCACAGCTGCGGTGTCACCATCATTCGCGCCTTTCCAGAGTTCTGGCGCCTCTCGACGCCCGGCAGAATGCCTCGACAGAAGCGGATTCTAGCAATCCGTGACGGCCGGAACGTAGGGCCCTGCTTCGCTCACGGTGGGCAGGCGCCGATACAGCTGTACTGCACGGTGCTTCCAGACTTCAAAAGCGACCGCATTCTCCCCGGACTGGCTGCGCATTCGATTGCCCATCACGTGCCTCCCGATTCCGCCCCCTGACCGCCGGCAGTTGGCCTCAGGCCGGCGGTGCGGTCACAAGGATTATCAGAAGGGACATGGCGAAAGTGAATCCGATCGCGCCTGTGACGATTCCGCCGGTGGCCAACGCCCGCCCTTCCAGCTTGTAAGGCGCGAAGTCGATCTCCTTCTTGGCTCGCCGGCCGGCGAACACGGCCAGAAGCCCGAGGATCCCCCATGCCAGTCCGAACACCAGCCACAGCTGCGAAAGCAATCCCAGGATGAGGGACACCACAGCCAGCCCGCTGTAGCGGAGTTCGGAGGGTGGAGGCGGTGGATCGGTCATTGCATTTCTGGGAGCGATTCAGGCGACACCATACCGTCGCGCAACGTCTTGCGGTGGAAGGCCATCGGCAGAACGCACCCGGTCGGCGGCAAACGCCAGCAGCCGAAGTCATATAGCGGAGGCGGACGGGAATCGAACCCGCCGGGGACCTTTCGACCCTAGCTCACGATATGCCGATCCAGGACACTCGACGGAGTGGGCGTTCTCGCACATTGTGGCTTATCTGCTCTGGTCGCAATCGGCTGAACAGGGATTACCGATGGCCCTGACGGTGGAGCCCATTGAATGTTTGCATGAGCCTGCTTCACACGGGCGCGCAGACACCGGAAGGCGCGGCTCGCAGTCGCCTCGGCTCCCGTGCAGCGCTCGCACCCGTTCGGTCGACGCCCGCCTCGATGGACCCGGGCAGCGACGTTACGCAGCGTCAACTTCCCGTATGAACTCGGTGATAGGTGTGGTGCCGGCGTCGGGTTGTTCGACGAGGACCATATGTCCGGCACCCGGGACTGTCACCATGCGTGCATCCGGGATGGCGCGCTGGGCTTGCTGAAGATCCTCGTGGAAACGGGGTTCGCCGGCCAGTTCGTCCTCGCCGGCGATGATCAGGGTGGGCGCCTGGATCTGGGCGAGCAACTCCGGCGAGGTGCCGGGATGGCCGAACACCTCACGGATCATCGGTGCCGCCTCGGGCACCAACAGCGCGATGAACCGCTGCCGCCACAGCTCCCGATCGTCGGCGCGGGTCGGGTCGGACATGAACGTCGTCCCGAACATGTTCCGCATGACCTGCTCACATACCCGTCGTAGCATCGCGCTGCCGACGGGTCCCAGCCGTCGGCTCGCACGCACCATTCCGATCATCATGTTGACCTGCCGCAAATCCGCCCGGGAAAGGCGTCGCGTACTGAATCCGAGGAGGACCAGCGAGCGGACCCGATCGGGGTGGCGAGCCGCCAGACGGACGCCGACGAATCCGCCGATCGAAGACCCGACCCAGTGGCATCTGCCGACGCCCAGCTGGTCCAACAGCGCGACCGCGTCGTCGTAGAGCCCTTCGGTTCCCATCAGGTCCGGTGACGGCTGGGAAACTCCGAAGCCGCTGTCGCCCTGACCACGGTGGTCGTACCTGAGGCACCTGTAGTCGCGGCTCAACGAGGCGACGGGCGCGTCGAACAACCCCCGGTTCGTGAACGGGTTCGGCGCGAATACGACAGTCTGCGTGCCGTCGCCGACCTCTTCGACCCTCAGCCCCGTGCCGTTCACCGAGGCGGTCCACTCTTGGCCTTCCCGTTCTGCTCTCGGTTCTGCAGTCATCGAGAACCACCTCCAAGCTGATTATGTCATCGCCGGTCGTGCCCTTCGAGGGTTGATAGACACCTGAGGATTACGTTCCATATCTTGCTCACTCGGCTTGTTTGTAGCCGGTCAGGCAGGCGGCTTTGACCGTCGTTCCGATCAGGGCTTCCTCTTTCACCAAGAACCCGGCTTCTTGCGTCAGACGCACCAACTCGTCGAGGCTCAGGTTTCGGCCCGACGCTGGCCCCCGCCCCCACGTTCTCAGATAGCGCAGCCCCAACCGGATTCCTGCCAACAGTGGGGTTCCCTGCGATGTGACGTCGGCCACGACAACCCTGCCGTCGTCTCTCACCACGCGGCTGCACTCTTGGAGAATCAAGGCGGGATCGTGGACGATATGAAGGAGGTTGACCATGAACACAGCGTCGAATGCTGAGTCGTTGAACGAGGTCTTGTAGGCGTCTTGCTTCTGAAACTGGACGTTGCTGTGCTCTCCGAGCTTGGCCCTGGCCTGCTGGAGCATCGGCTCGCTCATGTCGGTGGCGGTCAGGTCTTTCACAAGTGGGGCGACCGCTTCGGAGAAGGTGCCGGTCCCACAGCCCAGTTCCAACACAGCATCTGTGGGTGTGAATTGCTTCTGCAGCCAGCTTTTGATGTCGTTGGTCAGGCCCGCTCCAACGATGTAGAAAGTGTCCTGGTCAAAGGTCTCTGAGCGATCTTGCCAATACTGGTGTTCAGTCCCTCTAGTCGACATGGACAGTCCCCTTTCCCGGCACTCCACCACAAAGACAGGTTCCGACGATGATGATGAACAGCGCGGTTGTCAGCGTGGTATCTCACTCCCGTCCTTGTCCTTCATCGTACGCCCGGTAGGCTGGCGGGTATAGGGCTCTGTGCTCGCAATGGAAGAGTCCCTGTAGCCCACCATCGGGAACCGCTACTCCACTTGTAGGCCGTGGCCACTCCCTGCGGTGACTTCTCGATATGGCTGACGACCTCGCGGGAGTGCGTTCATGAAGCCTCTGGGTCAACGAGTCAGGGGAAGAGCCCGCCGACGATTGTCGGCTAGCCCATAGCCGGGAAGCTGCGATCGCTCTCCTTTTTCTGGAAGCCGGCCGCTTAGCCAGCGCATAATCACGCCGACCGAAGCAGCACCGACCCACCCACCGGCGTCCTCGACCGGGCAGATAGGGGGCATGGCGCCGCCACCCCAAGTGGTGACGCCATGCTTGGGGGTTAGCGGCTGGCTCCTGCCACGTAGGTGGCGACGATGCAGGTGGCGTGCCGGTCGAGGGATTGTCGGGCCCGGTCGTAGCGCATGGTTGCTCTGGGGTCGGCATGGGAGGCTGCTTCTTGGACGTCGCGCAGGACGACGCCGGCGTCGAGGGCGGCGGTGATGAACGAATGGCGCAGCGAGTGGGGGCTGATCTGCTTATCGATCCCGCCCCGCTTGGCGAGTCGCTTGACGATCCCAGTCGCCCCATGCCGATCCAAGCGGCGGGTCCCGTCCCAGTTGAGGAAGATGGGTCCCTCTTCGCGTTCACCAACACAGAGGTCGACGGCGCGGGAGGTGCGGGGAGCGAGGGGGATGGTGACGATCTTGCCACCCTTACGCCGGATGGTGAGGGTCCGATGCCCCCGCTCCGATCCGAGATGTTCGATGTCCGCGCCGAGCGCTTCGGAGTCCGAAGGCCGTTGAGCGCCAACAGACACCCCAACGCATGATCCCGACCCCCAGCGAGACCGGCCTGGACCAAGAACATGCCCAGTTCGTTGCGGTCCAACCCGGTGGCGTTCGATTCGTAGCTGACTTTGGGACGACGCACATGCGCCGCCGGGGAACGGGCGAGGAACTGTTCCCGAACCGGCAGATCAGGAGAATCGGCCAAACGACGCTCGCCACGGTCAGTGTTCGCCGCCCGGCGGCGATGCCAGCGCAGTACGTGCCGATCCCGGGCACTCGTGGAAATGTGCGTTCGTGTACTCGATTTGGCGATCGGGACGGGTTGAGCCTTCTCGTGCCGTTGTCGCGCACCTCATCGAGGCTCGATCGTGCTTGAGATTCGCTGGTCTGGGAGGTGGATCACCCGGTGGCGTTGTCAACGCCGGTCGGATTCTGCGCGGTGCTCGTAGAAAGCCACAGCACCTCGGGTGGCGGGGCGAGCAGCACGCTTGAGGCTCAACACCATGCCTCGTGGAAAAGCAACTCCCGACTCTGCTTCCGTGGCGGCAGTCTGGCTAGCTCGGTGTCAGGCCCACAAACGATCGGGGCGTAAGATTCGCTGAGGAGTGAAGATGACACTGCTTGGCAGATTCCTCTCTCAAACTGGAAAGCCTCTCGGACGATTCGGCAGGATTCTCGTTCGCAGCATGAACTTCGGGCATTCCGGCTTGACGTTCTTCACAGCACCGAAGGGTGGACCGCTGCGCAGAAAGGAGTTCAGCGCGGGACATTGGAAGCCGGCACTGGAGGAAGCCGGTATCGAGCACCTCCGCGTCCACGATCTCAGACACACCTGCGCGTCACTCCTCATCGCCACCGGAGCCAACCCGAAGGCGGTACAGGCAACTGGGTCACTCTTCGATACAGGTGACCTTTGACCGCTACGGACACCTCTTCCCGTCCGATCAGGAAGCCCTCGCTGCTCGGATGGACGCGGTGTATCTCGGATCTCTGACCGACACCAGACGGACACCAGGTCATAGATCTGCGAAATGGGCAAGCACTCGTGAAATGATGCAGTCTCCGAAAACCCTTGCGGCACAAGGGTCTTCGGAGCTTTGGCGGAGGCGGACGGGAATCGAACCCGCCGGGGACCTTTCGACCCCCCACCGGTTTTGAAGACCCATTCAGGCCTTTGTCATTGTCTTTCGATTTCTCGCGTTGACGTGAAAAGGGCCCCTATTTGTTGGGGCCTTGGGCGATTGGCTCGAATGTGGTTTTGCGTAATCTTCGGTCAGTTTGCAGTGTCTGACGGACACCTGACGGACACCTCCAGGAGCCACCGGTGCCTCATCGGCAAGGGGTAGACACGGCTGGACCATCAAGCTAAGTTGATGGTATGGATCCTGTGATCGTGGCGACCGCCCGCAAGCACGGGGTCAACGACGACGACATGCTGCACGCCTATCGCAACCCAATCCGAGTGTTCGGCCTCGACGACCTGATCATGTTGATCGGCGCCGACCAGGCAGGGAACCTGCTTGAGCTCGGCGTGGCAACCGGCGAAGGCGTTGAGTTCATCGTGCACGCCATGCCCGCCCGACCGAGATTCCTGAGGTGACCGTGATGCCCCGATCAATCCAAGAGATACTCGATCACGCTGACGAAATCGCCCAGCGACTCGAGGACTACGAACCAGCCGAAGGCGACGAACGACCCGTCGAGGAATACCTCCTGCAGCGGGCCGCCCTGGCCCGCGCCCGAAGCGAACGGCAGATCGTCGACGCAGTCACCGCAGCGCGGACTGCAGGGATCTCCTGGAGCAAGATAGGCGAGCTCCTCGGAACCTCAGCTCAAGCCGCCCAACAACGGTACGGCGCCGTTGTCGAGCAGGTGTGACATCACATCCCATCTCCGAGCCATACAGACGTGCGTCGGCGGCTGCACGCATTCGTGAGGATATGGGAGTAATCGTGTCCCGGTTTGTTGGACGTCGGGTGACTGGCATGGGACTGTCGGGGGTGGTCCCGGCTGGGGTCAGAAATGGATGTCCGCATGTCTCTTGTGTCTAGCTTCAAAGCTGGGTGCTGGCGTCTTCGAGCATGCGTGCCTTTCAAGTGACAAGATGATCCGCGCAAGCGAAACCGGTCAGGTCAGTGCCACGCCATGGAGTTCGGCGAGTTGCTCGACCAGCCGAGCGACGGTAACTCCTTGGCGGTCTGCGCCAGCCCGGATCAGCGCCACAGCACCGTACAGCGCGTACCGCCAGTAGTCATCGGTCTGCCACCAGATCACCTCGTCCAACAGGTCTGGTTCTAGCCCACCTCGCACCGATGCACTGGTCAGGATCGTGTACTGGATCTTGCGGTTCTCGCGGCCTCGGAACTCGCACTCGGGCAAGTAGGTCTCGCGCAAGCCCTCATAGGGAATCGGGTTGTCTCGTGTGGTGTCGGCGACCTCGAGCACGTCCGCGGCCAGGCGCATGAACACCTCACCTGGAAACGTGTTGTTCTTCGGGTGGAGGTCAGATACTGACTCTGCAAGTTCGAACACATTGGCGCCGCCCGCCAGTCCAGTCAGCAACCGTCGGAGCGCTTCCAGGCGGTCATCTTCGGTTGGACTCTTCCGCGCCATGGCCAGAATCTACGCCTCCCGAACGGAGCGGTACTCCTGCCGAGTCCAGCTGGAGTGTGACACTCGCGTCCCTTGCCATGAACGGGTGGTTGGCACGACCACCGTCCTTACTCTGCGTGGCGGAGCGCTTCGGGCGAGAACCGCAACTCGATGTGCCGGTATGCGCTATTCGAGTAAAAGGGCGATATGACGCATAACGCGGTGATATCGGACGGCGTTTTGGGTGTGATCGCGACAGAGCCGGATGACGTGTACGGCCTGGTTGCTGCGGTGGGTGTATCCCTATCAAGCAGCCGGGTGGCTGGCTGATGACGACACGTCTCTGGTTGGAGGTCAACGCCTGAAGCAGGTTCCTGGTTTCGGACTGGGCTAAGGCTGATCCGGTCGGCTGGATGCTCCCTCCAGGCGCCGTGGTTCTCCAAGACGGGCGGTGGCCGGCCATCGATAAGCGAGTCCGATGATCAGGCCGCTCGCCGTCAGCGACGCCAGCGCCTCCCAGGGCAGCACCCGGTCCGAGGAACACTCCTCCACCCAGGTGGTCCCTTCGCTGGTCGACGACGCGAAGCTAGAGACGCCGATGGACGAGCCGGGAAGGTCCCATCGCCATCCCGAGTCCAGGCCCCGGACGGCGGGATCAACCTGCTCCACTCGACCATCGTCGGCCGTCAGAGTGCAAGCCGGATCAGCATGCCCGTAGAGGAGGATGAGAGGCACGATCACCGTGACCGCCAGGAGCGGTCGACCGAGCCAAACCCAGCGCGGTTCGGGTAACGGTCGTGGCCGGTTCCGAATCGCCAGGATCCAGGCTCCTCCGGCTATCAGCCACACCGGGGGGAACTCAGGAATCGTCACTCCGATGACTGCTGCGCCGAAGACGGCAGCCAGTAGGAGCGCAGGCCGCCGCTCGAGAGACACCAGGGCGAATAACGCAGGCAGCGCCAAGGCCACCGCCGTCGCCACTGCTTGAAACACGGTTACCTCGGTCCCTGATCGGATCCCTGATACCGCCCCGACAATCGAGAAGAGGATGGCCAAGAGAGCTGTGCCCTTCACTATGTTTCGGTTCCGTCTGATCCGTGAGTAAGTATCCATCGATGTCACCCCCCACACACCGGACGGGACCAGTTGTAGAAGTCCACTGCCAGAACCTGACCGTCCTTGGTGTCGGCTTTGTCGAAGAACTTCACGATCTCCTCGGTTGGTCCGGTGACCACCAGGGTTTCCACCAGTGGGTCTGAATCGGCCAGGTAGTCAGCAACCCGCTGGAACTGGCCGCTATTTGCGCCCTCGAAGAGTTGGGCCGCCACGTTCGGGTGCTGGGCGAGGTGGCTAATCGCCCGCCGGACCTCCACCAGAGCGTTCCGCACCGAAGGGCCACTCACCCCAAAGGATCCGCCCGCGTTCGCTGAGGAGCCGGTGAAGACACTGGGTGGGATCTGGTCGGTCCCGACGCATGTCGAATATCCCAACATGCGGAGCGGATCCGTAGCTGCGACGGCCGGATCGGCCTCCGAGAGCAGGAACCCGGCCCATACGACACTCACATCGGCGCCAGGTGAGTCTGCCAGCGACTGCGCTTGGTCAACTGATATCGGTTCGTAGAAGCGGACCGATACGGTGGCAACGGCACCGCCGCCCAAACGGCCGAGTACGTCTTGGGCAGCTCCCACTTTGGGATCGGTCTCGATGAAAGGCCAGAGCTTCTCCCCTCCGGATCCGAAGGGACCGATGCGTGACGACACGGTGCCGAGATCGACCATGCCAGCCCCGATGGGCATCTGGACTGTGGCGGTGAAGGTCCTGTCAAACGCTCCGGAGTCGATGGTGAAGTCATCCACGACCGCTCCCTCGTTGAACATGCCGGCAACGTCGTAGGTTGCTCGAGCGACCGCCGCCGCCCGTCCGTCCCGGTTCATAAGAAGCGGGTGGACAACGAACGTCGAGATCACCCAAAGACCAACGACGAGTAGGACGAGCATCCCGGCTGCGTCGATCACCGTGCGCCACAACGCTCGCCGAACCGAACGACGAAGCGTTCTCTCATCGACGTCGACGCTGCCCAATGCTGTGAGGTCAACGGGAGCGACACCGTCCAGGACCGATCTGCATTCCGAACACCCGCCGAGATGGTCTTCGAGTTGATCGCGGATCGGCCGGTCGAGTAGCTCGTCGACGTAATCCTCGAGGAGTTCCTGAGCTTCTTCGTGGTTCATAGATTGGTCTCCGTGTAGTGAGCCCGAAACGACACCCTGGCACGGTGGATGAGCACTTTCACCGCGGCCGGTGAGCATCCAATCGTTTCGGCAACCTCCGCGTAGCTCAAACCCGCCTGGTCGGCCAGCAGCAGCGCGGTGCGCTGTCGTTCGGGCAATTTTGATAGTGATCGTTCGATCAGCATCAGCTGGGTAACATCGGTATCTGTCACCCCTTTCTCCTCGATCTTGTCAACGGGAATAGCGCGGCGTCGTCGCGTGTCGTCGATGAAGACGGATCGGGCGATCGAGAACAGCCACGATCGGGGATTCCCACCTCGATAGCCGCTCATCGATCTCGTCGCCTTGACGAAGGTGTCCTGCATTAGATCCTCCGCCCAGATCGGGTCCCGGCATAGAGACACCAAGAACGCATAGACCGCGTCCGCATGCGCCCGATAGAAACCTTCGATCGGTTTGAGTTCGATGGGGTTGACAGTAGCCACACGTCCTTGGTCCTCCCGGGCCGGTTTCTTTCTTCCCAGGGGAGACGAGTTGGAGGACCTAAAAGTTATGGTCGTTCTGAATTCCTCGATAGTCGACGAGCCGTCGCCGCGATCGAGAGAAGCCCGAAGATCCTGGCGCAAGGTAAGAACTTCCAGTGGCAGTTGCCGCATGTGCTCGACGACGGGTCGCTGGTGGCGAGCCGCTTTGGGTTTGGGGACACCACCTTGCTGGTGCTGCGTGACGGGAGTCTGTACACCAAGACCATTCCCCAGGCGGCCAGCGTCAAGATCGACGACGGCACCGCTATCTACGGTCTGACAAAGGACGGCGAGGCAATGAGCATCGACCCGTCGACGGGTTTCGCGGAAACAGTCGACTGGTTTGTGACCCGCGGCGGCACCCGGTTCCAGCTATGGGTTTCGGGCAACGTGATCACCCTGTGGCTGCCCGATGCGTCCGTCCCCAACATCCACCAGCTGCAATTCGTGTTCGAGCCGGATCCGTCCGACAGTGTGTTCGTGGGCCTCGAAGCTGCCGGAGGGAACGACGGGACGATCTTTTTGTATCTGCTGGGAGGAACCGGCTCGGGAGCCGGCGGCCAGCTCGGTGGGTTCCTGACCGTCTCTCCGGACGGAACGGTCGCCCCGATCGAAGTGACGCGCGAACCCAACGTACGCTCCGATCCGGGGAGCCCAGCGCATCTCGGGGCCAACCCGGTGACGGGCACCCCCTGGCTTATGTTCGTCGACGAGGACGCCGTGCGGGTTTTCGCGCGGTCGCACGGTTGATACGAAGTTGAGGAAGTCACTTTCACATGATGGAACTTCGGGTGGAATCATCAGTCCGCACCGGCGGTTTTCGGCATAGACGGTCGGTGGCAGTCCTGGTCTCGGCTTTGGTGCTGGTCTCGTGCGGGCGCCCTGACAACGGGCGAGCATTAGAGGTGTTTGCTGATTGCCTGCGACGCAACGGAGTTGAGGCAGAGGATGTGGAGCTAACCCTGAACTCCGACGGTTCAGTTGCGGAAGTCTCCGTAACGATCATCAGCGAGGGCGGCGTCGCCTACGAGCCAGCAGTTCGGCTCGCATGCATCGAAGAGGTCGAACTCAACCAGTGACCTGCCTGAGCGCCAAAACCACACGGGCGTGATGAACCGCCCATAGCAGGCAATCGGCGGGAGCCCAGAGCGTGTTCTCGGCACTTGCTGTTGTCTTCGGTCTCGGTGAGGCACTCGCGACCGCACCCCGACCACATGACAACCGCAAATGACCGGTGATGACCGTTGACAACGGGTAGTGAATGTCCAGCCAATACTGGATAATCGGTGAGAACCGTTGATAACCGGCGGCATGGGGTTTGCGTTCACACGGCAAAGGTCACAGGTTCGACGCTTCCGACTGCTGTGCTTTCTCGGAAACGCCTAATGATGTCGGAACTCAAGCCACCAAACGGAACTCGCCGGCCGGGACGCCGCGTGGGGTTACGGTTCGACTCGTCCCTCCGACACTGAGAAACCCCCAGGTCAACGGCCTGGGGTTCTCCTTTGGGTTGGGAAGTTCTGTCAGGGGAATGGTGGCGAGGTGCCCAATTACGTGCCCACATCGTACAGATCGGCCATCCGTACTGCGGCGTCGTAACTGAGGTCATCGGTGACATGCTGATAGATATCGCCCGTTACTGCGATGGAACTGTGCCCAAGTTGGGCAGAAACGAGTTTTGTTGGCAGGCCGGCGCGGAGGGCATTGGTGGCCCAACTGTGTCGCGCTCCGTGGATCCCCATGTGGGGGAGTGCCGTCCCTTTGACAAGCTCCACGCCCAATAGTGGCCGTCAATCGGACGGTCTTCTGTGCTGCCCCTCGTACGGCGTGTTCTCGCTGAGACTGCTCTGCGCTGCCCAGATACCTATGACGGCGAGTACCGCTATTACAGCGAACAAGAGGAAAGTGCCCATCATGTACCTCCCAGGATTTCATACCTTACGCGGGTTCGTTTCGCTCTGCCGTCGCTCAGGGTGTAAATGTCACGGTTCCAGGGGTCTGCCGACTACGCTGACCCACCCTGCGCTGCGACGGCCTGGGTGCTGAGGGGCTGGGACTTTGGGCCGTCGAGCGTTGCATTTCCACTCATCGACATACGAGCCGGTGTCCCTCACCCCGTCTTCAACTCACGTGTGATTGCGACTCCAACCTGACGCAGCGATCGGAACTATCCCGATGAAGCCAAACCGGAAAAACCGGGGGGCGGGTTGGAGGCGCGGTGTGCCGGCGAGCGGCCCGACGACGCCGGCCCTGCATATGTATTCGATTCGAAAAAACGACTATTCGGGCGGCAGCAGCCGCTCGATCTAGCTGCTGTTGGGGCCGCCTGCGGGCGGTAGAGGGTGGGACTTCACTTCTTACGGCTTCTACCCGGTCTGGTGGGTTGAAAAGCAGTGATCGTCTGGTGCGGTGCTTCGCCGGTCAGTGTTTCCCACTCCACCGGCGACGTATCCGACCGGTGGTGTAGCACTCCCGGTCTACCGGCTTCCGCACTCGATCTTCGTCGGAACTTCTGGAGCCTCCCGATCGTCAAATCCGCGAATTGGGCAAAACGAAAACGAAAGGATGGCTGAAGTGAAGACCCTGAGCCGCGCTCAGATCAGATGGATGGGCGTCGCGGTGATAGTGGTGGCGGTTTCGTCGATTGCATACGCGGCGACCGCCGGCGGAGACGATTCCACAGGCGGAACGACCCTACAACAGGTCGGCCAGCCCATCCCGGTTGAACCGGACGGCGGAGTGGGCGATACCCCGATTCCGGTTGAACCGGACGGCGGAGTGGGCGATACCCCGATTCCGGTTGAAC
>Ga0224512_10000881_pt1 | contig 30546 bp, 31 predicted proteins | sample SF_May12_sed_USG_4_FD_169103 | JGI IMG/M metagenome (GOLD analysis project Ga0224512, IMG submission 169103) | Sediment microbial communities from San Francisco Bay, California, United States - SF_May12_sed_USGS_13 | ecosystem: Environmental > Aquatic > Marine > Sediment | place: USA... | reverse complement strand
GTGAATGGTACCGACGATGTCGCGCTGCTCCCGGTCTAAACGGGTGTCAACCAGAAGCGCGCTCATTCCAATGACGCCATTGAGCGGCGTGCGAATTTCGTGGCTCATATTGGCCAGGAAGGTACTCTTGGCTTCGTTGGCCCTTCTGGCGCTCTCAATGGCCTCATTCAGGCGGCGGATGAGGGCCGAAATATAGAGAGGCAACACGCCGAGGGACAGCAAGATACCCGCGCCGATGGGGAGGTTCTGCTGCCAGAAGCTGCTGGTCATCAGAACGACACCGAATCCGACAGTGCTCAGCGCCATGGCGCTGTAGATATAGCCCGCCCCGTAACGAAAACCGTTACCGAAAGTGATCCACAGATAGATCATGAATATCGGCACGCCGAGCTCGCCGCCGGCGTAGATACAGTACGAGATGAACGCAATGTCGCTGACCATGCCGTAATAACGGCGAAGCACGCTCTTTTGAGGATATAAAAGTATTGCGGAAAAGATTCCCATTGCCGACAGGAAAGCGGCTGTCACAACGATGCGGTTGACCAGGTAATTTGGATTGGCTGGATCGGGGTTAAAGACCCCGATCCAGCAGGCATAGGCGAATACGGCGATCGAGATTACAAGACGAAGAATCGCTTGTTCAGGCTCCGTATCGGGGCAACTTTTCAACCGAGATTGGATGGTTCTTAGCAAGATCCCCACCTCGGTGATGATTGAAAGGTTTTGCTGCACCTTAACTCTCGCTTAAAGCAATCCCGCAGAATGACGGCTGCGATAGCCTGCGCCCCATCCAAGAATCCGCACGGGGCACTCTATAAAACAACAAGAAACATTATGGTTCATTTTTGTAACGTTTTGTAACCAAAGCCGTTTCCAATGGCGGGCGCAAGCAACCCTTTAAACCGTACTCGCCGCCGCGCCGCATCGGCCAAAGACTGTATTTTCGCCGCCCGAATAATTAAGCATCGAATCTAAATTGCTCAAATTCAAGTGAACCAATGTTAACTATTGCCCGGGCGTGGCCATTGTCTGGGTTACAAAGCGTTCAAATTTAGCGGGCGCGGGGAGGATCAGGGGAGGGTTCGAAGCCACTGCTTCGAGCTGGGAGCGAACCGAAAATTTCCAATGATTGGCCGGCTGACGGTAGGGCGCGCACCGCCCGGGTATTTCCCAAGCGACTACGCGTTGACCGGGAAAAAGTATCGGATTAACGGCAAATGAAGGGTTGCGGGGGCTGCCGCGGACCCCGACGGACTGGGTCGGCTGGAGTACGGCGGGCCGCCGGGAACCCGGGGGGGGCCCGACAAACCGGAAGCCACGTCACGCCCGCGTCGAAAGGCCGGCAGCCGACATTTCAAGCGCCGCCTAGGCACCCGCGCCCGATCCGCGCCACCAGCACGATCGCGACGGACCTATAAATCCCCAGTCGACAACAACAGCTTTCAGGCCTGGAGCCGGGCCTGGGCCCTCAGCAGATAAACCATGGTCTGTTCGTCTTTTGGCGTCAGCGAAAACGCCGCATCTACCCATACGTCCACCGCCCGGCGCAGGGCTTCCCGATCCAGCGTTGGGGTGGAAGCGCGGATAGCGCGCCGCAAGGCCTGACGGCCGCTGAAATGTCGATCATGACTCCTGATGTAGTCGCGGACCGCATCCTCCCCCTGGCCGTTGCCGGCGAGAACGTCGACCAGGCCCAGCTCGTAGAGCTCTTCCGCAGAATAGGTCCGGCCGCTCTCGATGAATCGCTGCGCCTGCACGGGCGACAGCCGGCGGGTTAGGAGGTGGTAGGCCCCCATTCCCGGGAAGAGGTTGAACAAGATCTCAGGGAATCCCATCTTGCACTGCCGCTCGGCCACGACCACGTTCGCCGCAAGCGCCGCCTCGAATCCGCCCCCAAGGGCCTGCCCTTGAACCAGGGAAATCGTGGTGACGGGGAGATCATAGTTATTGGCGTTTTCGTAGATCATGTCGACACAAGCGGTCGCATATCGGCGAAGCGTCGCGCGATCTTTTGTAGCGATACAGCGGCGAAAAAGCGCAAGGTCACCGCCAAGACTGAAAACACCGGAAATACGGGATCCAATTACCTGATAGCGCAACGGGTTCGGGTGACCGGTCAGCAGCTCATGGTTGACCCTTTCGCGGATTTCACGCTGGCCTTCTCTGAGATCGGACAACAACTCGCTGGTGAATTTGGGCGGACAGGTGGATTTAAAGAAGCCCCAAAAAATCCCGTATTCCTCCTCGAAAACGCTCTCATAGAGCCTTTCTTGAATACTTGAGTAGGTTTCGGAAGCAGACCCCTGGTAGGACGCCTTCGAAGTTCCCGGACCAAGGTGTGTGGCCAGTCTTGCCCTAGCAAGGGCCCCCTGGGCGTGCACGGCTGTTACTTCATTTGTCATTGTGGCCCCTCCTGCCGGTTCTTTGACCGGTCTATCGCCAGATCAAAAATGGCACGCGCATGTAGCTCCTATCCGGCAATCCATACCCGGATGGCCGCGCGCCGTAATCGAGATCCCTTCGCTCGATTCCGCTCCCTGGCTCGTCTCCTCGCCGCTCCTGCCTGTTACCGGGCCCGCAAATGACCCTGTCGGGCCACGGGGCCCAACTACAGGCTCTGCACAAACCTCTAAAAGGGGACCTTAAAAAAGCTCGAGCTTCGTTTCCGCCGCATCTGCTGCAGCGAAAGACCTGCCCATTCGCTCTCAGGCGATTTGAGCTCCCGCGGGGCGATTTCTCGACCCTCTCCCCGTCCACAGGCGATTCAGCGCCGTGGTGTGCTTATCGAATGCTTCTGGCCGCCATACCGACACTCCGGCGGCATCCGACAATACGACGATCTCCATGTTTCGTTCGGGGAGCCAACCCATGGATCTGATCTGTTCCGGAATCTGAATTCGTAACCCGCCCTTGCCGTAGCTGGTGGGCCGGCCAACGGAAGCAATCAGTGCCGACATGTGAAGTTTCTCCGCATCGGGACCGTCGTAATCGCGTAGCTCGTAGGGAGAAACGAGCCATTCGGTTTGTTGTTTTGATTCGTCGTCCAGGTGGCAAAGCAGCCAAGCGTGAAACTCTTCTTCGGCGTCCACCAGCAGCTGACGGTGCCACACCAACGGCACGAAGCTGACGGGCTGCTTCTCGAGTCGAAGCGGCCCAAGACTTGCGGGGACACGTACCCTATTTTCCGAGTCCACGTCATTTCTGGTAAATCCTGGCATTCTGAGGCCGTAATTTCCGAAGCCTCTCTGCTCTGCCTGTTAAGCCTTTTATATATATAGCATTTATTAAGGTATCCGAACATGTGAAGTTAGTCGTTTTTGGTAGATTTTGGTACTCCCTTGTCTAGATTGATGGTAGCAGCCCAATGCCGTCGGGAAAAGATTCCTCCACCAAATTCTTCTCGGGCAGGGCAAATTCCCGCATCACTTGCTGCGTGAGGCAGCGCCCCTTTTGCGACAAGGGACGGCTCCTCTCGGCTTCGGATGAGGAAAAAACCCGGGCGTGATCCGGTAAAGGGACTAAGCGATTCAGTCGTGGTCCGACGCCGGGCCGAGGTCGTGCGAAGAGAGGGTCACCCTAGCGGACAGAGCAAGAAGGCTGACGCCCCGCTTTCTCGCGAAGCGCGTACAGGTGCCGCGGGTCCGTCCCGTGTAATGGGCGGTTTCAACCCGCGTCAGGGAGGATGCGGATGAGGCTTAAGAGTGCGGTCTAGCCGGTGAATTCGACCCGGGCGGCAAACTTGTAGCCCACCCCGCGCACGGTTTTGATCAGCTTGGGCGCTTTCGGGTCCGTCTCGATTTTTTTCCGCAGCTTCGCCACCAGGACGTCAACACTGCGGTTGAGCGGTGACCAGTCCCGACCCGCGAGCAGATTTGAGATTTCGCTCCGGCTCAAGGGCCGGTCCGCGTGGGTCACCAGGGAGGCGAGGAGCTGATACTGGTGGCTGGTCAGATGGACCACGCGGCCCTTTGCGGAAACAAGCTCCTGGGTGACTAGGTCCAGCACCCAACCCTCGAAGCGTACCCTGGACACGGGAACGGTGTTGGTCTGCCGCCGGGCTTTCGGGGCGCGCCGAAGCACCGTTCGCACCCGGGCCAGTAGCTCGCGGTGATCGAAAGGCTTGGTCACATAGTCGTCAGCGCCGATCTCGAGGCCGACGATTTTATCCACCGTCTCGACCTTTCCGGTGAGCATGATGATTGCCACGTCGGACCGAGCGCGAAGCTCGCGCGCCAGATTCAGACCGCTTTCGTCCGGCAACATCAGGTCGAGAATGACCAGGTCCACGGGCTCGCTGGCGAGACTCGTACGCATCTGTTCCCCGGTGCCTGACTCGTTGACCTGGAAACCCTCCGTGCGCAGGTAGTTGCAGACGGTCCGGCGCAGGCGCTCATCATCGTCGACCATAAGAATAACGGCGGGAGCGGACATGCGTGATTCGGTGGGTCCCAAGTTATTGGCCAGTCTGAATTCGCCAACCCCAAGCCATTCTATAGGATTGAAAAGCCTGATAGCAGCGGCGTCTCTGTCGCCAGGTACGCCTCAGCGGGTATCATCGAACCGGACATCGCAGCATTGAGATTCGAACGGTGAGTGAGTCTAAAAGGCCGGCGGCGGCACTCGATTCAGTTCTACACGAGCGCATGGACGCGATCAGTGACCTCGTGAGGCGCGTCAGTCACGACTACAACAACCTGTTTGGAATCGTCATCGCGGCTCTGGGAATTCTCCAGGAGGACCTCGACGAACATCCAGGGATCTCCCAGCTCAAACCCCTCATTACTGACGCCCTCTCCGCAAGCAAAGAGGGAACGGAGCTCATGGAACGGCTTCTGGCCTGCACCGGATATCGTTTGTTGCAGCCTGAACCCGTCGACGTGAGAAAGTTGCTGGCTGAGCTGGAACTCCGATTCCAGCAGGTCATGCCCGAGGACATCGCGCTTGAGCTTTTGGTGGATTTTAATCTTCCCCACGCCTACGTGGACCCGGCGGGGTTGGAAAGCACGATTCTCGATCTTGTGGCGAATGCCCGGGAGGCGATGCCGGTGGGTGGAACACTGCGCATCTCCGCCGATAGCTACTCTATTGACGGCGGCGGCGACGCAGGGATACGCCCTTTGTCCCCAGGGCAATACCTGTCCATCGCCGTGTGGGACACCGGATCGGGAATCGATTCTTCGATGCTGGGACGTGTGGTCGAGCCCTTCGTGACCACCAAAGAGCCGGCCAAGAGTCGGGGGTTTGGCCTCAGCAAGAGCTACGGCTTTGCGCGGCAATCCCGGGGCAGAATACTTCTGGAAAGCGAACCGAACCGCGGAACCAAGGTGACGCTGGTGATTCCGGCTGTCGCCCCGAACTCGGGATGACCCATGCCGCGACGCTCGGGGTCCGAGCCGGATAGACGCGGCCCGGCGGCTCGGCAACAAAAACGGCGCCTTGGCGCCGCTTTTCTCAGAGGGTATACCTAAAGCAGCTTCAGACTGAGAACGAGGAACCGCAGCCGCAGGTCGTGGCGGCGTTTGGATTGTTGATGACGAATCGCGCGCCCTGCAGATCTTCCCGGTAGTCCACTTCGGAACCCATCAGATACTGAAAGCTCAACGGGTCCACCACCAGGCTGACACCTTCCTTTTCGAACACGGTATCGTCTTCCTGGGTGGAATCCTCGAAGGTGAAACCATACTGAAAACCCGAGCACCCACCGCCCTGGATATAGACCCGCAGCAGAGCGGCTTCCCGGCCCTGCTTGGAAATCAGCTCCTGGACCTTATGGGCGGCGCTGGAGGTCAGCTGAATGGCGCCCGTCATTTCTCCAATCAAATCGCTCATGGGGTTACCGGTTGTCTTGAGGGTTTCGTCCTTAAGCCCTGCAGTATACAGGTGATGCCGGTGAGACCGATCTTCAACCCCCGAAGTTCAGGTCTCCTGGGCCATTTTCAAGGTGGGGCCCTGCTCCAGCCGAAGCGGCTCGTCCCCCTGCTGCTCCCCGCGGTGCACCAGATTGCCGTTGACCTCAGCACCCATCGCCATCTCGATGAGCTGGTAGTAGACATTTCCGGTAATCCGAGAGTTGGCGGCCAGCTCTATCTGAGCGTTCGCGTGGACGTCGCCGATGACGACGCCGTTCAGGACCACATTGGGCACCCGCACCTCGCCCTCGATGGTGCCGTGCTCACTTAATGTGAGCACCGAGGTTGAGTCATCGTCAGCCACCACGTTGCCTTTTACGGTGCCGTCCACGTGAAGCCAACCCGAAAACCGAAGATCGCCGAATATCTCGGTTTGTCGACCAATAAGAGAATCGATCTTCGAGGCCCTAATCTTCTTGCGTTTTCCAAACATCTCCAGCATTCCTTACCCCACGGCGCGCGACCAGTCGAAAGCCTTCTCCACATCGGTTGAGCGCCCGCCCCGGGTCTGTACGTTCACGACAACGCGGTGAGGGACGAAGCCCTTCGGCAGGGTCATCCTGCCTTCGAGACGCTGAAAATGCTTGAACTGGAACTTCAGGGCCGGGCTGTCCGAGTCGGAGACTTCTTTTAAGGATAGCTGCTTTAAATCACCGTGCATCTCCCCGGAAACCAACAGGTTCACAGTCCCGGAAATGAGCCGGTCGTTGCGCATATTTCGGGTCAAAACCAGGGAGTATCTATACGCATCGGTACTACCCTCACGTTCCACTATGAACGTATGGATTAATACCCCCTTGGTTTCATTACTGGAAACGATGCCCCGATAGAAGGCGACCTCCTCACGAAGCTCCAGAATTTCACCCTGAAGCTGTTTCAGGTAGGTGTCCACGTCGGCATAGGCCTTGCCATCGATCTGCTTGCTGCGCTCCAGTATCGCAACCCGGGCCTTCATGTCGTCGTTTTCCTCGATCAATAGTTTATTTTCACGCAGCATTGATTTTCGCTCCATCTCCAGACGGGTCACCTGCGCGTCGCGGGTTTCCTGCCTGTGCTCGCTGAGGAAGTATCCCGCTGCGCCTATGGCGATGCCCGCCGCGACCATAGCCACCATCCGGCGCCAGGGCTGTCTTTTCTGAATGATGAAATTGGGCTTCATCTGTCTATTTTCGTGTTCTCATGTGCAAACTTTAGCGCTTATGGGCGACGGCTTCAGGGACACAAGGCAGCGCCGGCCAGTCCCTCACGCTCATCGAATCCGAACATGATGTTCATGTTCTGAATTGCCTGCCCGCTTGCTCCCTTTACCAGGTTGTCCTCCACCGCCAGCACCACGACCGTTTTACCGCCCCCGGGACGATGGCAGGCAAGGCGCAAAACATTGTCTCCCCTAACCGACGCCGTGTCCGGATGACTCCCTGGCGGCATCACGTCGACGAACGGTTCATCGGCGAAGCGCTTTTCATACAACAACTGCAGGTCGACCCGGTCGACAATGAGCTCTGCATAAAGCGTAGCGTGTATACCGCGAATCATGGGGGTCAGGTGCGGAACGAAGGTGAGGCCTACGGGCTTTCCGGCGGCCAGCTCGAGCTCCTGTGCGATCTCCGGCAGGTGCCTATGCCCGGGCACGCCGTAGGCTTTGAAATTGTCACCGGCCTCACAAAAAAGTGTATTCAACGCCAGCTTGCGGCCCGCGCCGCTGACCCCGGACTTGGCATCCGCGATGAGCCGGTCCGCGTCCACCAGCCCGGCTTCCAGTAACGGCAGAAATCCGAGCTGCACCGCTGTCGGGTAGCAGCCGGGATTGGCGACAAGCCGGGCGCTGCGGATCCGTTCGCGGTTGACTTCGGGCAGCCCGTAAACCGCCTCCTTCAGAAGCTCGGGGCATCGGTGCTCCATTCCATACCAGGTCGCCCACAATTTCGGATCCCGCAGCCGGAAGTCGGCAGCCAGGTCGACGACCCGCACCCCGGCCTCGACCAGTTCGGGCACGGCCTCCATGGCGGTGCCGTTGGGCGTGGCGAAGAACACCAGGTCGCATTGAGAAAGCGTCGCGGCGTCTGGCTCGGTGTAGATCAGGTCGACACGCCCGCGAAGACTCGGAAAGTGATCCGCAACCGGGCGGCCGGCCTCGGCGCGCGAGGTCACCGCAACAACGCTTGCCTGGCGGTGACCGGCAAGAAGCCGCAGCAGCTCGGCGCCCGTGTAGCCCGTACCGCCGACGATCCCAACGCGGATCATTTTCATGGACTCTCTGTTCCGTGTGTCGTTGAAGAGGGAAATCTTAGCAGAGCTTAACGATTCGCCCGAAAGGGAGTGAGCGCGGGGATCCGCGCACGCGGTGAAATGACGAGTTAGATATAATCGTATTCACACCCAGGTAAAATAAGCAAAAGGCACGCGCGCTGTTTCCGTCGACCGGGCGCAGTCGATCAAAGTGCCAGGCCCACCATCCGCGGGCGCCGTCGCCTCTGCTCTAGGAACCTGACCGGCGGGGTAGGCGATGCGGTTAAAGCCGATTACCGAGCCCTGGTACGTGCAGGCATTAGACAGACTGAGGGAACATCTTGCCCATGCGGAGGCCCTGCTTCCACTCGCGCTCGTGGGCCTTATCAGCGGCCTACTGACGGGCGCAGTCGTCATTGCATTCCGCTGGCTGACGGAACACGCTCAGATCATGCTGACGCCGATAGCAGGACCGGAGGCCTTCGAAGGGCTGCCGTGGTCCTACCGGCTCGCGCTGCCCATCGCCGGAGGCCTTCTCATCGGGGTTATTTTCCAGCGTGCCTCGGTGGGCTCGCGCGAGGTGGGCGTCGTGCACGTGATGGAGCGGCTCGCTTACCACTCCGGACGGATGCCGTGGAAAAACGCCGCGCTGCAGTTCTTCGGTGCGGCCCTGTCCATAATGTCCGGGCACTCGGTGGGACGCGAAGGACCTGTCGTCCACGTCGGCGCGGCCAGTAGCAGCCTGCTGGGTCAGTGGCTGGGATTTCCCAATAACAGCATTCGGGTACTGGTGGCCTGCGGCGCGGCGGCGTCTATCGCCGCCTCGTTCAATACCCCCACTGCCGGAGTCATGTTCGCCATGGAAGTGGTGCTGATGGAGTACACCCTGGTGGGATTCACCCCGGTGATACTTGCGGCGGTGGCGGCGACCTCGCTGGCCCGAGTGGCATATGGCCCCGCCCCGGCGTTCGACATACCCATCATGCAGATGACTTCCTTGTGGGAACTGCCCTACATCCTGCTGGTAGGCGTGCTTGTTGGAGCAGCCGCCGCCCTGTTTATCCAAGGGATCCGCTCCCTCGACGTTTGCTGCCGGGAGATACCCTTGTGGATGCGGACCACCGCCGCAGGCCTCGTCACCGGCTTATGCGGCTTGATTGCGCCCGAGGTCATGGGCATCGGCTACGACACGGTGGAGCTCACCCTCCTTGGGGAGATGGCGCTCGGCGCGCTCGTCACGGTGGCGGCGGTGAAGCTTGTGGCCACCGTCGCCTGCATCAGTCTGGGACTCCCTGGAGGGCTCATCGGACCAACGCTGGTCATGGGCGCTGCTGCCGGCGGCGCTCTGGGCGTAGTGGGACACGCCATGGTGCCGGACATGAGCTCCAGCGAAGGTTTTTTTGCCATGCTCGGCATGGGGGCGACGATGGGCGCCACGCTGCAAGCACCCCTGGCCGCGTTGATGGCCGTTCTCGAGCTTACCGCCAACTCCAACAGCATTCTTCCCGGCATGTTTGCGATCGTCACAGCCACGCTTACAACGCACGTGCTGTTCAAGAAACGGTCGGTATACATCAATATGCTTCAGGCCCGCGGGCTCGATTACCGCAACGATCCGGTTGCCGTGTCATTGAGGCGCACCGGCGTGGGGGCAATTATGGAGCGCCGCCTGCTCGCGCTGCCGAGGCGAATCGACGCATCCGCGCTTCCGCAGCCGGAACCACCGGCGGAGTGGGCCCTGCTCACGGAAGACGATCGAGTTTCCGCAGTGCTTCCCTGGGACGCGCTGGAAAAGTTCATGGCGGATTTTGTTGCCGGCAAGGAAATCAGCGAGGAGCTGGATCTGTTGGAAATCCAAGGCGCGCAACAGGCTTTCGACATGGTCCGGATACACGCTACCCTGGCCGAAGCCATCGAACGCATGGATCGAAGCGGCGCGCAGGTGGTGCTGGTCACCGGATCCGACCACCCGGTGCCGGGCAACGTCTACGGGGTGCTGACACGGGATCGCATAGAAGCGGGCGTTCGATACCGGACTTGAGGACCTTTTAAATGCGCCCGCTTTCTGTGACATCGCGCTTGTCTCGCGGCAAACGTTAGACTGTGCCCATCGTTTAGGTGCGCCGGCAGCCGCGCAGGAACGGAACACGCTCCCGAATTCCGCTTATGTTGTACGTCAAGGCACTGCACATCATTTTCGTCGTCACCTGGTTCGCCGGGCTGTTCTACCTGCCGCGGCTGTTCGTCTACCACGCCACTGCCGACGATCCGCCCGGCATCGAGCGCTTCAAGACCATGGAGAGAAGGCTATTCGTGATTATGACCATAGGTGGAGTCGGGTCGCTGATTTTCGGACTTTGGCTTACCTTCGCCTACGCTTGGCAGGCTTATGCGTCTAGTCTTTGGCTGCATCTGAAATTCGCCCTCGTGGCGGTGCTCATCGCTTACCACGTCTATCTAGGTAGACTGGTGCGGGATTTCAGGTACGATCGCAACCGTCACGGAGAACGGTTTTATCGCTGGCTCAACGAGTTTCCTTCGGTGATTCTAGTCGCCGTGGTTATTCTGGCCGTAGCCAAGCCTTTCTAAAGCTGCGGCCGCCCGGAGGTCATTGATGGCACGAATGGTCAGTTGCGTGGTGCTGAAACGAGAAGAGGAAGGGCTCGATTCGCCCCCGCATCCGGGGGAAATTGGGCGGCGCATTTACGAGAACGTATCCAAAGAAGGCTGGAAGCAGTGGCTGCAACGGCTGCAGATGATCATTAATGAAAATCAGCTCAACACCGCCGATGCCATGAGCATCGAGCTGATTGAGAAGCACATGCTGGGCTTCTTTTTCGATGAGGGAGAGTATGGCGGCCTGCCGCAGGGGTTTAGAGCGGCAGGCGGAAAGAAGTGATGCGAGACGCGTAACGCGTGACGCGAATGCTCGCCCGACTCCTTTAAGAGCCCGCTTGCGTGCGAATCTTCCAGAGCGCCAGAATCAAGTAACCGCGCCCAAGCCTTCGTCCTGCGTGTGCAAATAGGGGCGCACCTGCAGCGGGCGTTGGTTCCCCGATCGCGCATCACGCGTTACGCGTCACCGAAGGCTCTATATGCCACACCGGGGCGAGTACGAAGTTTAGGCACGCATGGGCTTTGCGCAGGGCGTCTTCCACCGCCTCCGGTGACTCACCCAGAGCGAACACGAAACCCAGATAGCTGCCGCCCTCGGGAAGCGGAACGAGCTCGTAGCCTTCGCGCACCGCGATCACCAGGTCTTCAATACCGGCAACCTTGCGGGCCGCCATCACGCCTTCGACCCGGCGCAGCACACCCGCCCCGGGAACGGGGATCATCAGCACCCCCGCGGCGCCTGAACGGGGGCAGATCTGGATCTCCTCACCCACCGCCTGGCGCAACACCAGCTCCTCGAGGCTTTGCCCGGTTCCGAAGCTGAGCAGCCGGGCGCAGTCACCGCCGATGGTGCGGGCGGCGATCTCCAGCACCCAGACTTCACCCGAGGCGACGCGCACCTCGGCATGGATCGGACCCTGGCGAAGCCCGTAGGCGCGGCAGGCATCCTCCACCCGCAGGGCGATCGCGTCCTGGACCGTGGCGGGAAGTCGCGACGGCGTGACGTAGTAGGTCTCTTCGAAGTACGGCCCTTCCAGCGGATCCGGCTTGTCAAAGACGGCGAGAATACGGATTGCCCCGTCATCGAGCATCCCTTCCAGCGCGAACTCTGTTCCCGGGATGAAACCCTCCACCAGCAGGTAACGGCGCTCCTCCGGGTCGGAGATTTGTGTGAGTAGCGGCGCGATTCGCCGGCAGGCAACGGCAAGCGCCATGGACGTGTCGGCCCGAATGACTCCGCGGGAGGCCGACAGGGCAAGTGGCTTGACCACCAGGGGATATTCCAATCCTTCGAGTTGCGCCTCCACCGGAGCGCTCAGGTCGATGCGTCGAAACGGCGGCACCGGCAGGCCCGCCCGGACGAGCGCCAATCGAGCCAGGTCTTTGCGCCGGGCGATGCGGGCTGCCGAGGGCGGGTTGTGGCTAAGCCCGAGTGCGCCGGCAACGTGGCTCGCGAGTTCTACGGTGGCGTCATCGGTTGCCACCACAGCGTGAAAAACTTCCTGCCGTGCATGCTGGACGATGGTTTCAAGGGCTTCCTCGGGATTATCCAGATCGACGTGTATACCCGACGAGATTTCCGGAATGAGCGAGTACTTACCCCGGCAAGCCACCACCAGGTCGATGCCGAGCCTGCGGGCGGCCTGATAATAGGCCGAAATTCGGTAGCTGCTATGGGGCGCGATGAGAAGGACACGGGGTCCGCGGGCGCTGGGCTGCTGCGCGTCCGCCACGGGCTCATGGCGCCGGCGCACGGAATGGTTTAAAGCGGTGACCCGGGGTCAGCCGCAGCCACCGCCCGCGCCAACCGCCGCGCCGCATGCGCCGCAGGTGGCGCTGCCACCCACCGACTGGAAGACGTTGTTGAAGACGAAAGTCGCGCCCGTGTCCCGGGCGACGTAGTCGATCTCGACACCTTGAAGATAGTTGAGCGCTACGGCATCGACGTAGATCTCGTAACCGTCTCCCTTGAGCACTTTGTCCAGTTCGGACTTGTGGTCGGTGAAGGTCATGCCGTAGGTCATACCGCTACAGCCACCGCCGGCCACGTAGATGCGAATGGCCTCGATCTCTTCGTCCTCGACGTCACCAAAGAGCCTGGTGAGCTGCTCACGCGCGGCCGCGGTGACCGTCATCTCTTCGTCGCTGATGTCGTGTTTGAAAGCGGGAATGGATTCTTGGCTCATGATTATTTCCGTCGTCCTTTTCCGGAGGCGAAGCCCCCTCAGGTAAAATTGTTGCTGTCAAATGGGGTCAAGGCAAATCGGTTTGACGGCGCTCGGCCGGGGAGGTTCCGGTAGCATTCCTTCGCTAGGTCAAAGCTCCACCATCTCGAAATCCTCTTTTCGGGCGCCGCACTCCGGGCAAACCCAGTTGGGCGGTATTTCTTCCCACTTCGTCCCGGGGACAATACCCTCGTCGGGCAGACCGTCGGCCTCATTGTAAACAAATCCGCAAATGACACACATATAGGACTTCATGCACGCTCCTTGTTCCCTCGACGGCGGCGTATTTTCGCACGCCGGGGATCCGGGTTGGAACCGGCGCCAGGGCTCAGGTCCAAATTGATAGAATCTCGCTTCATGAACTCGCCCGCAGCCAATACCCCCACGGTCATGATTTTTGCCGGCCTCGACCCTACCGGCGGCGCGGGGCTGCAGGCCGACATTGAGGCCATCGTCAGCATGGGCTGCCACCCGCTTCCGGTCATTACCGCGATCACGGTTCAGGACACTCGCGACGTTCGCAGCGTTACCGCCATCGATCCCCTGGAAGTCGTCGGCCAGGCCCGCGCGGTGCTCGACGACATTCCGGTATCCGCGTTCAAAATTGGCCTGCTCCCCAGCGTCGGAACGGTGCAGGCGATTCATAGCATTCTCGCCGACTACCCGGATATTCCGGTGGTGATGGACCCGGTCTGCGTCTCGGGCGGCGGCAGCCGCCTGATCGACGAGGAGCAGCTGGACGCCATGGTGTCGCTGTTGTTTCCCGCAACCCTGGTCGTCACCCCGAACATCCTCGAGGGGCGCCTGCTTGCCCCTGAGGCGGATTCCCCTGCCGCCATGGCGCAGCAAATCCTCTCCTACGGATGCAGCTACGTCTTGCTCACCGGGACTCACGAAAACACCGAGCAAGTGGTCAATCGCCTGTATGCAGACATGCGCTTGGTAATGTCGTTGTCCTGGGAACGACTGGAGGGAAGCTTCCACGGCTCGGGCTGCACTCTAGCCTCGGCCATCGCCGCCCGTATCGCCCACGCGCTCGAGCCCGTGGCGGCGGTCTCCCAGGCGCAAAAGTACACCTTTGAAACCCTGAAGAACGCCAGACGCTTGGGCAAAGGACAGTATCTGCCCAACCGGCTGTACTGGGCACATGGTTCCCGGAGGCCCACTTGAGCGCCGTGTTACGCCGCGGCCTCTATGCCATTACTGCTGACGGATCAAATGGAGAGAGCACCATCCAAGTCGCGGTAGCGCAAGCCCTTGAAGGGGGCGCCGTAGCCGTTCAGTACCGGGACAAGAGTGAAGACCACGCCCGCCGGCGGCGGGAAGCCTTGGAGCTCAAGGCCCTATGCGGCGCCCGCGGAGTGCCCCTGATCGTCAACGATGACGTCGAACTCGCCTTAGTCGCGGATGCCGACGGTGTCCACCTGGGCCGGCACGACCCGGCGCTGGAATCGGCCCGGGACCGGCTCGGCGCCGAGGCCATTATCGGCGTTTCCTGTTATGCCTCCCTCGAACGCGCCGTCGAGGCCGAGCGGGCCGGCGCCGATTACGTGGCTTTTGGGCGCTTTTTCCCTTCCGCCACCAAACCCGGAGCGCCCCCGTGCCCGCTCTCGGTGCTGGAGGCCGCCCGGGACACGCTTACCGTCCCGGTGGCGGCCATCGGCGGCATCACCGCGGACAACGGCGCCACCCTGTTGGACGCGGGCGCCGACCTGCTGGCGGTTATAGACGCGGTTTTCGGGCAGGCAGACGTCCGCGCGGCAGCCGCCCGCATTGCCGAGCTGTTTGACTGAGGCGGAGACGCGCGCCCGCGCCGCCGCCTGAGTAAGTACAAGGCTCTCCGGTTTCCCGCTAGAATGCATGATTTCGTCACGAACGAAGTGATTTGCCTCCATAACGGGCCTCACATGAAGTACAAAACCGAAGACCTGCGGATCCGCTCAATTTCCGACGTGATCCCGCCCGCCCAGGTACACGACGAGATGCCGATTACGGACGCCGCGGCAGAGATCGTTCACGAAACCCGCCAGGCCATTCATCGTATCCTCCACGGTCAAGAAGACCGCCTGCTGGTGGTGATGGGTCCATGCTCCATTCACGATCCGAAGGCGGCCCGCGAATATGCCTCCCGACTGAAAAAGTATCGCGATGCGCTCGGCGATCGGCTGCTGGTGGTGATGCGGGTTTATTTCGAGAAGCCGCGCACCACGGTGGGCTGGAAAGGTCTCATCAACGACCCCGATCTGGACGGCAGCTTTAACATCAACAAGGGCCTGAGAATCGCTCGCGAGCTGCTGCTCGATCTGAACACTATGGGTGTCCCGGCGGGAACGGAATTTCTAGACCTGATCACGCCGCAGTACATGACTGACCTCATCAGCTGGGGCGCCATCGGTGCACGCACCACCGAGAGTCAGGTTCACCGCGAGCTGGCGTCAGGCATTTCCTGCCCGGTTGGATTCAAGAACGGCACTGACGGCAATATAAAAATCGCCGTGGACGCCATCGGCGCGGCGAATCATCCGCATCATTTTCTGTCGCTCACCATGTCGGCCAAGTCAGCGATTTTTTCCACTGCCGGCAACGAGGATGCGCACATCATTCTCCGAGGCGGCAAGAAGCCGAATTACGATGCGGCGAGCGTCGACGAAACAGCGAACGCGCTCAAGAAAGCAGGCCTCGCTGATCGCATCATGATTGATTTCAGCCACGCCAACAGCAGCAAGCAGCACCAGCGGCAGCTGGAGGTTTGTCGCGACGTTGCCGCTCAAATCGCTTCGGGAGAACAGCGGATCATGGGGGTGATGGTGGAGAGCCACCTCAAATCAGGTCGCCAGGATGTGGTTACGGGGAAAGATCTCGAATACGGTCTGAGCATCACCGACGCCTGCATCGGCTGGGACGATAGCGTAAAGGTTCTCGAGGAGCTGGCCGATGCGGTGGCCGAGCGCCGGCGCATTCCGGCGGCGCGGGTGGCCTCCTGAGCTGACGCCGACCGGGCCGGCCGACGAGATTCCGATTACCAGCCGGGAACCTGGTCGGCGGCGATCCCCTGGTCTTCGAGCATGATGGGGATACCGTCACTCACGCGGTAGATGGTCTTGCCATCCTGGGTGATGAGCCCTTCTTCCAGCGGTGCCTCGGCAACCGATCCGTCCCGAAGCTTGATCTCACCCTGTTCGATGGCGCGGTTGAGTATGTCCAGCTTGTCTTTCGCCAGCGGCTTGACCGGCGCCTTGGTCACCGGGCAGCAGAGAATGTCGAGAAGACCTTTGTCGATGCTCATGAATAAACGCTCAAATCGATCCTGTGGATTGGGTTGCGGAACCATTAGAACGGCGCGCGCGCTCTTTTCGTAGCATTTCTGCGACCAGAAATGCAAGCTCGAGGCTCTGACTGGCGTTGAGCCTCGGGTCGCAGTGGGTGTGGTAGCGATCCTTGAGATCGGCTTCAGAGATCTCCTGGGCGCCGCCTACGCATTCGGTGACGTTTTGCCCCGTCATCTCCACGTGGACGCCGCCGGCGTGGGTGCCCTCCGCCAGGTGCACCTGAAAAAATCCTCGAACTTCTTCCAACACGCTGTCGAACGCACGGGTCTTGTAGCCGGCGGCGGACTTTACCGTGTTCCCGTGCATCGGATCGCAGGACCACACCACCAACCGTCCCGCCCGCTGCACCGCCCGCACCAGAGGCGGCAGGCTCTCGCCGACCCGCTTGCAGCCCATGCGCGTGATAACGGTCAGCCGGCCGGGAATGTTCTCCGGATTAAGCAAATCAATGAGTTGAAGCAAGTCATCCGGCTTCGCCGTTGGACCAATTTTCAGCCCCAGCGGGTTGGCAATGCCGCGCAGGAACTCCACGTGGGCGCCGTCCGGTTGGCGTGTTCGCTCACCCAGCCAGAGCATGTGAGCCGAGGTGTCGTACCAGTCCCCGGAGGTGGAATCGACCCGTGTAAGCGTCTGTTCGTAGCTGAGAAGTAACGCCTCGTGGGAGGTATAGAAGTCCGTGTGTTGCAAGACCGGCGCGGTCTCCGCCGTTACGCCGCAGGCCTCCATGAATGCCAGCGCATCAGCAATGCGGTCCGCAATGACTTTATAGCGGGCACCCTGGGGACTATCGGCGACGAAGTCCATGTTCCAGCGCTGCACCTGATGAAGGTCGGCGTATCCGCCTTGGGCAAAGGCGCGGATCAAATTCAGCGTCGCGGCGGCCTGACTGTAAGCGCGCACCATGCGCTCCGGATCCGGCCTGCGCGCGGCCTCATCGAAGTCGATTCCGTTGACGATGTCTCCGCGGTAGGCCGGCAGGGTGCGTCCGTCGCGGGTCTCGGTGTCATCTGCACGCGGCTTGGCGAACTGCCCCGCCAAACGTCCAACCTTGACCACCGGGCAGGAAGCGCCATAGGTCAGTATGGCCGCCATCTGCAACAGCACCCGGAAAGTGTCGCGGATATTATCCGGGTGAAACTCAGCGAAGCTCTCTGCGCAATCGCCGCCCTGCAGTAGAAAGCTCCTGCCTGCGGCAACCTGAGCGAGTTGGCTCTTGAGTTTCCTGGCCTCGCCGGCGAACACCAGCGGCGGAGACCTGGACAGGCGGGCCTCGGCATCGACGCAGGCGGCGGCATCGGGATATACGGGAAGCTGGCGCGCGGGCAGCGCGCGCCAGCTATGCGGCGACCATGCGGTGTTCTGCATCAATGCTTAAAGTCCCGAGTTCGGGACGTTCAGGATAGCGGACTGGACGCCTCTTCGCGCGATGCACCGGTGTTGTCGGCAAACCTGACCAGCACCATACCGGTGAATTTGTCGTCTTTGTAGACCTCGACGCGGAATGTCGTGCCCGCGTTATCGACCGAGAATCGGCGCGCAATCGCGTCTCTTCTGATCTCGACGCCGCTTTCGTTGCCGACCCCGGTGCGACGCCAGCCGATGACGTTCACCCGGTAACCCTCCTCGGGCTCAACCAGGAATGCTTCGTTCGCTTCCACGATTCGACCGAATCCAACGGCCTTACGCTGACCGTCCACGTATATGCCGATGAAATGCCGGCTGGCGTCGTATTCAAAGAACTGGGGATCAAGTTCGGTAATGCGACGGTTTCCGTAGCTCACCCGGTAGCGTGAGCCCTGCCTCAGAATCGCGACCAAGGGACTGCTCGCTTCGAAGTCGATCTCGGCGTCCTTTTTCAGCGGCACGTAACCGAGCTTTTTGCGCGCATTTGCCATGTCGAGCAACACTCGCTTGTTATAAAAACTGACCTGGATGTTGCTGTCTATGCTGCGCTTGACTGATTCCGGGGTCAGCTCGAATAAGCGCTCGAACTCGATCCCAAAGCGCTGCATGTAGGCCTCGAGCACCTGCAGGTGGTAGTACGCGCGAAGATGCGTGGGCAGCGACTTGCTCGTCTCTACACCCACCGCCGGCTTACCGTTATTAATGGCGTAATAAGTGAGGGTCTTCGCCATCTCGCGGTCGCCCTCGCGGGTGCGCGTGTTTTTAACCCTGTAGGAATGGTCATTGTCCAGAAGCCGTTCGTTGACGTTGCCGGCGATCTCCCTTGCAACATCACCCAGTTCGCCGAACCGAATCGATGCGATGGACTCCTGATCGATGATGATGCTTTGGCCCCAGCGGCGCGGATTTCGAAGCTGATCGATGTGGCGTTCCCGATAGAAGCCGCTGCCGTCGTGGAGATTGAATACGAAATCCACCTCGTTATCGGTGATGATGCGCTTGATCTTCTCGACCCGTTCGTAATCCGGATCGCTCGGAGGCACCGCCGGGAACTTACGGTTCATGTCCCCGTAAATGCCCCTCGAGCGCTTGACGATGCTTTCAAAATTGAGATTCGGCACCACCCAAACGGCGCCGCGGGTGAAGCGGTAATGGGTCACCAGCAGCGAGGCGGCATTGAAGCCACCGGGTTCGTCGCCCTGGATGCCGCCCACCACCAGCAGGGTATTGCCGGGAAGCGTGCCGTCGTTACGATAGAGACTGAACTCGAGACGGCCGGGAGCCCCGGCGGTGGTCTGAGCAGACCAGGCCACAGTGAGCCAGAGCATCAGCCCCGTTAAGAAACAGAAATTTGTCCTTTGAAAATAATCCCCGCGCATCTTTAAGAGCTTAGACTGCCCTGGCTTTTTTTTCGGCCCATGCGCTAATCCGCGCGGGGGACTTGTTCGAACCCGGATGACGTTCAGGGCACCGGGTCATATCCGCTGCTCCCCCATGGATTGCAGCGCACAATCCGGCGAATGGCAAGCCAGCCGCCGCGGCATAAGCCATGACGGGAAATCGCCTCGGCGGTGTATTCGGAGCAAGTGGGCAGATGCCGGCAGCGCGGCCCCAGGATCGGAGACAACACCAGCTGATAGCCACGGATCAGCCCGATCAGCCCGCGCTCGGCGAGGCTCGGCCGTGGCGGTCGCGCCGGATCCTCTATCCGACCTTGCGCCATTTCGTGCCGCCGGGCCCGTCTTCGAGCACCACCCCCCGCTGCGCCAGCTGTTCGCGAATACGGTCGGCGGTGGCAAAGTCCTTATCCCTTCGCGCCTGGTTTCTCGCCGCCACCAGGCGATTGATGGCGTCCTCGTCGCCGTCGCCGACATCTCTCCGCTCGAGCCAGGCATCCGGGTCGCTTTGCCCGATGCCCAGCAACCGGCAGGCGGCCAGGAGCTCGCGTTTAAGTCTCGCCTTTTCCGCCTCACCGGTGGCGCTGTTCAGCGCGCGGACGATTTCAAAGGTCTTGGCCTTGGCCACCGGGGTATTGAGATCGTCTTCCAAAGCCGCGACCACCGCAGCCGGCAGGGCGTCCTCGGAGAACTCTTCTACTTCGACGTCCTCGACTTCCCGAAGCGCGTTGTAGAGCCGATCCAGTTCCCGCATGGCGGCGGGCAGGGTGTCGTCGCTCCAGTCCAGAGGTTTGCGGTAATGGCCGCTGATAAGCGCCATGCGCACCGCCTCTCCGGGCGCTTCCTTCAGCAGATCCTTTACCAGCAGGACATTGCCTATGGATTTGGACATCTTTTCCCGGTTGACGTTGATGAGCCCGTTGTGGAGCCAGTAGCGGGCGAACGTTTTGCCGTCGTGGGCGCAGGTGGACTGGGCGATCTCGTTTTCGTGATGGGGAAATTTGAGATCGTTACCGCCGGCGTGAATGTCGATGGTGCGCCCGAGATGCTTCTCGATCATGGTGGAGCACTCCGTGTGCCAGCCCGGACGTCCGCGTCCCCACGGGCTGTCCCAGCCGGGCTGGTCCTCGGACGATGGTTTCCACAAAACAAAATCTACGGGGTCTTTCTTATAAGGTGCAACCTCGACTCTCGCGCCCGCAATCATCTCTTTACGGTCCCGGCGCGACAACCGTCCATATTCGGGATAGCTCGGCACGTGAAAGAGCACGTGGCCGTCGGCAGCGTACGCGTTACCTTTCTCAATGAGCGTCTGGATCAAGCCGATCATTTCAGGAATGTGTTCGGTTGCGCGAGGTTCCAGGGTGGGCGGGCCCACGCCAAGCGCCGCCATGTCGTCATGATAGATACGGGTAAAACGATCGGTAATCGTGGTGATGGGAACGCCCGCTTCTTTCGCCGCGTTGTTTATCTTGTCGTCTAAGTCGGTGATGTTTCGCGCGTAGACCACACTGGGATAGCGGCGCTTCAAAAGCTTGAAGAGCAGATCGAACGTTACCGGCGGGCGCGCATTTCCGATGTGCGGATGGTTGTAAACCGTGGGTCCGCACACGTACATGGTAACCCGAGACGGATCCAGGGGCTCGAACGCTTGCTTTCGCTGCGTGAGCGAATTGTAGAGACGAATGGTCATCAAGCTTGAGGTTAGGTTTCGAGAGCGGGCCCGAAGATCCGCGGCTAAAGTTTCGTCGGATTCGGCGCGTCACCGTACACTTCTTTGGGGTCGAAGACACGCTCGGTCTCGGTAAACTCGAGCCTGACCGGCGCGGCCTTGGCCGCACCGGAGCCGGTCGGCAGCTCTCGGTAGAAGCAAGAGCGATAGCCCACGTGGCAGCTCGCCCCGCCCGTAACCTCAACCCGCAGCCACACGGCGTCCTGGTCGTCGTCGATCAGCATGGCCTTTACCCGCTGCACGAAGCCGCTGGTGGCGCCCTTGTGCCACAAGGCCTTGCGGCTGCGGCTGAAGTAATGCGCTTCGCCGGTCTCCATGGTGCGCTTGAGCGCTTCCCCGTTCATATAGCCGTGCATCAGCACTTCACCCGACTGGTAATCCGTCGTGACCACAGGGATGAGTCCGTCCCCATCGAACTTGGGCGCCAGCTCCACGCCCTCCTCGACCTGCTCGATGCTTTTTCTGGCGGCAAAAGCCGCGTCCCTCGGTGTGCTCATTTTCCGGCCTGCGTTGGCGTGCAATTTGAACAAAGCCGTAATTTTACAGGCAATAACCGGCCCCGGTCATGGCCGGCGGGGGAGAAAGCGGAATACGCTAGACTCCCGGCCCGTTTCTGCTTAAGAGATCTTGCTCATGAATCTCGAAACCCTCGGGCGGACGGACTCGGCGCGGTCCGACGAGGCGCGCTCGAACCTGCTGGCGATCGACCGGCGAATCACCGGCGCAGATGCCGGCAGCCACGGGCTTCCCGCCCCGCACGCGTAAATTCCGAAGGCGCGGCAGGGAAATTTTTTGCGTGTGTCCGGCGAGGCGGTAGAGCATATCGCTCTCGCCGGAACGGTGATCTCTTTCGTCACGCCGAGCGCGGCCGCTGTCGAGCAACGTTTACGTGAGGTATTCTGTCGCCGCGGGAGGTTTTTCGAAAGCGCGGGCGCCGCCTTCCCGATGCTTTCAGAAGACGTCACGTCGTTGACACTTGGGGTGGCGCATCGTCTGGGCGCCGTCCGCAATGAGATCGTGTTCGGTGACGCCCTTAAGCGCAGCACTTTTTAAGCCGAGAGGGAAACAGCATGGAACTCGTAATCCTCGATCGAGACGGCGTCATTAACCAGGATTCGAGCAAGCACATCCGCTCGCCGGAGGAATGGATCCCGATCCCGGGCAGCCTGGACGCCATCTCCAGGCTCAACCGCGCGGGCTATCGGGTGGTGATCGCCAGCAACCAGTCGGGGATCGCGCGCCGCCTGTTCGATATCGATACCCTCAACCGCATCCACGAGACCATGCATCGCCAGCTGGCGGAAGTCGGCGGCCACGTGGACGCCATCTTCTTCTGTCCCTGTCTTCCCAAGGACAACTGCGACTGCTTCAAGCCGAAACCCGGCATGCTGCTGGAGATATCGGAGCGGCTGCGCACGCCGCTGGAAAAGGTGCCCTACGTCGGCGACAAGCTCATCGACGTCCAGGCTGCGCGGGCCGCCGGCGCCCGGCCGTTTCTGGTGAAAACGGGATACGGAAAAAAAACTCTCAAAAGCAAGGAAAACTTTGACGACGTCGCGGTCTTCGAGAACCTGGCCGAAGCTGCGGACGCGCTCATCGCCGGATAGCGCGCTATGCGTTCCTGGAGCACAACCTGCTCTTGTCTGCCCCACCTTCTCGGCTAATAACGTCGTGAGCTATTTTTCCGGCATCTCCCCCACCAGAAGCTGCGGGTCGATGCGCGCCTCGAACAAGTTCATGCGCCAATCCAGATGCGCGCCGGTGACCCGGCCGGTAGCGCCTATACGCGCGATGAGATCGCCTTTCTTGATTCGATCGCCCGTCTTCACCAGCACCTCGCTTAAATGAAGGAAGCTGGAGGAAAGCCCGTGACCGTGGTCGATGACCAGCGTGCCTCCGGAGAAAAACATGTCCGGCTGCGCCAGTGTCACCACGCCGTCGGTGGGCGCCACCACCGGAGTGCCTACCGGCGCAGCGACGTCCACGCCGAAATGGGGTCTGCGCGGCACCCCGTTCAGTACCCGCTGGCTGCCGTAGACTCCGCTGATTCGCCCCATCGCCGGCCAGATGAAGCCACCGAGGAAGTCCGTGCGGGGCTCGTCCCGTTGGCGCGCGGTTTTGATCAGCGCCGCCTCTTTGTGTATGCGCTTCATATCCTCGGGCTTTGGCGTCACTTTCCGCGGAGGCAGGCCGTCAATCCGCTGGATCTTGTAATTGCGCTTCGCGATCTCGAGACGGCGCGCGGTCTTGCGCCCATCCGGAAAAGCAATCTCGAGGGTCGATTCCGGCTTCGCATCGCGACCAAATCCGATGAGAAAAACCCCGTCGCCGGATACCCGCACGTTGCGCTCGTCGAAAGTCACCCGGGCGCCGGGAACCGTGTAGCCGGTGATGAGTCCGCCCTGAACGAACTGGCCGTCGAAGCGGAGCTCGGAGGCGAAAGAGGCACAGGCGAACGTCAGCAGAAAGCAGAGCAGGCAGCTGCGCGCGCTGAGAATGACCGCCATGGAAATGTTCCGCATTCCGCCTGGATTTCTCCCCATCGCCAATCAGGCGCCCTTCAGGTTTTTTTCCCTCGGGTTGAAGATCTGCGCGGGAGGCGGCGGCTTTTTGAACGGAGGCGCGGGCGGCGGAACGACATGCACGTTGAGATCGCCGAGGTTCTCGAAGGCGTTTTTCGAGAAAGGATTCTTAATCGTCACTACCGCGTTCGCTCGAATGGCCTCGTCGATGAGGTTCTGTAATTTTTCCGCCAGCTGGGTCTGCCAGGGCAGCCTGTAAAAGCTCGGTTCCAGTGAATCATCCAGCCGAAGCCAGAGGTAGATGGCCTTTCCCTCGTCCAGGCTGACACCGAGTATGACCGCTTCGTCCACGTGTCGCTTGAACCATTCATGCTCCATGGGCTTGGGCTTGCTCAGCAAGTCATTCACGCTGAGGTAAGCCACCGGAACGAACAGCGCCGCAATGAAAACGGCGACAGCCCGTATTGGGGTTTTGCGCGGCGTCCACACGGCGATGGCCGCGAGGGCCGCGGCGACGCCGATAAGCAGAGCGAAGAAAATTATCAGGGTTTCCACAAAGAGGGCACCGTTACGAGCCTCCGGCGCAACGTGGTAACGCTGCCCGCAACGAGCTCGCCATTTTCCATCAAAGTGAAGCGAAAGGCGGTCTCCTCCTGATTCCGCCGCTCGAGGTCGATATTGGTTTTCAGGATCTGCCTCAGGGTGTCGTATTTCTGCCGAACGCTCACCACCACCGTTACCGGCACGACAAGTCCGCTTGGCACCGGCCCGTACATGTGCACGTTGACAACGTACTCGCCGGCCTTGATACCGCGGCTGTACGAGACTTCGTAGTTCAGCTCAGTGGCATCGCCTTCCGATCCCAGATCGTCCCGCAGCAGATTGAACAGCTCGCTGTTTTCATTGAAGAAACCGACCGGCACGTCGTTTGGCCCCTGCACCCACAAGTCTACGTCCACGGGCAGGTCGTTGGGCCAATGGATCTCAACGACGACGTTACCGGGAGCTTGATGCTCCTCCTCTTTCTGCTTGGACTCGGTGATGTGCGGCAAAATCACAATGACCATGGCGACAAAGCCGATAAGTGCCAACATGAGCACGTCGCGAAACACCGTGCCCGTGGTGTCTTCATCAAATTCGTCAGTTTCCCACACAGCTCTCCCCGACCTCGACGATTGCGTTGTACAGGTGCATCGTGCCGGTAGCGAGCATGCGGTAATTCACCATCAGCCAAAGATGCAGTACCGCGCCGAGCAGCGTCGTGTATAAAGCGATGGACATGCCGTTGATGAGCGTTGTCACCATAGGGGCAATGTTATCCACCGCAATGCTGGATTGCGGATCGACCGCGGAAAGTGCAACGATGAAACCGATGACCGTGCCCACCAGGCCGAGAAAAACCAGGCTGTTGGCGGTGTGACGCACGACCGAGATGTAATTGCCCATTCGCATTCGTAGCGCGTTGGCGCTCAAGCTGCGGCTCTCCGGGCCGCGTCCGGCAATGGATGAAAGATATTTTTCGGCACGCGAACCCTGTTGGCTGGCGCCCGCGCGAAGGTCGTTGAGCTCGCGGCTTATCCGCAGCACGAGAGCCACGCAAATGCCGAGCCCAAAGAGAAAGACGATGAATATCACCGCGGAAAGCCAGCCCGTATAGCCGACAATCGCGCCATCGAGCCAGCCCTGAAGAGAAACCGCGGCCAGCAGTCCGAAAGCCACGATGTTGACCAGGGCGACGCGCAGAACCAGCAGATAGCGGTGCAGCCAGGTGACGGCAGGGGCCGCCGGCGGCACCGCTAACGCGTCTTCAGATATGCTGACCAAGGATAAATTCCTCCGCGGAATGAAACCGGCTCATAAAGAGTAACGGTTTAAGGCCAGAGTGGGAAATAGGCCGAAAACTCATCGACTTACACTCTTGGTTCGCAGACCGGGTAGTCGTCGGCCATGGGCTTTAAGAGTAAAAGCGCCGGCCTTCGCTCGCCATTTCCAGCAGCAGCGGCGCGGGCTCGAAGCGCAGACCATGGATTTGAGTGTAGTGCTGGAGTCGGTCGACCACCTCGCCCACGCCCAGTGCGTCAATGAAGCGGAAAGGACCGCCGTGAAACGGCGGAAATCCGAGCCCGAAAACGGCGCCGATATCACCGTCACGCGGCGATCGCAGTATGCCTTCGCCGCGGCAACGCGCCGCCTCGTTTAACATCTGCAGCACACAACGCTCGGAGATCTCGCGCTCTTCCATCGAGCCGTCGGGCTTAACGCCCAGGACATCATAAATCGAGTCATCGACACCCTTCCGGCTCCGGCCCCCGTCGCCGTACCAGTAGAATCCACGTTGATTCTTGCGCCCGAGTCGGTCGTCCTTTTTTAGTCTCTCTAGGCCCGGTGGCGGCTGCATGCGCTCTCCGAAAGCCTTGTGCATGATCCCGCCCACCTTGTCCGCAACATCGATGCCCACCTCATCGAGCAAGGCGACGGGCCCAACAGGGAAGCCAAAATTCTTCAGCGCGGAGTCGATACGCTCGATGCGCACGCGCTCGGACAGGATCCAGGCGGCTTCGTTCATGTAAGGCGCCAGGACGCGGGACGTATAAAAACCGGGACCATCGTTCACGACAATGACGGTCTTGCCCTGACGTTTACCCAGCGCCACGCACGTGGCAGTGACTTCGTCGGCCGTGTCTGCAGTCACAATCACTTCGAGAAGCGGCATTTTCTCCACGGGAGAGAAATAATGCATGCCGATCACGTTACCCGGCCGATCCGCCGACTTAGCAATGTCGCTGATAGGAATGGAAGAAGTGTTGGTGGCAAATATGATGCGGTCGTTACCCAGCGACTCGATATCCCGAAGCATGCGATGCTTTAAATCGAGATCCTCGAATACGGCTTCGATGACCACGTCGGTGCCGACAAATCCAGCATAGTCCGCAGATGCCGTTATCCGCGCCATGACGCGCTCCCGGGTCGTCTCGTCCATGCGCTTTTGCTTCACCCGATTGTTCAGCGGATGGCGAACACGTTCGAGCCCGCGTTCCGCGCTTTCCGCGTCGCGGTCCTTCAGTAACACTTCCACGCCCGCCCGGTAGGCGCTTACAAAACCGATGCCTGCGCCCATGAAGCCAGCCCCCAGAACGCCGATCTTCTTCACCTCTCGCGGCTTGACGCTTGCGTCCTTTATCCCGCTGTCTTTTTTAAGCGAGGTGGTGGCAAAAAAGATATTAATTAGCTCGCGAGCCTCCGGGCTCACGGCCAGATCGCCAAAGGCCTTGGTCTCGGCGGAGAGCCCGGCCTGCAGACCTCGCTCCAGTCCCGTGCGCACCACTTCCAAAATGCGCAAAGGCGCAGGATAGTTTCCGCGAGTCCTGGCCAACGTCAGCTTTTTTGCTTTAGAAAAGAGAAGGTGCCGGCCGAGCGCCGTTTTCGCCAGCAGCCAGTTTGTGAATCCCGAACGGGTGAAAATGGAGTCCACGGGACGCTGTAGCGCGGCCCCGTTCACGCTCAGCTTTTCAAGCGCCAGCGCGAATTCCACCGCTGCATCACGCAGCCCGGATTTATCCGTCAATCGGTCAACGAGACCCAGGTCATAGGCCTCCCGGGCACGCAGCTGTCGTCCACTGAGCATCATGTCCAGCGCGGATTTCACCCCGATGAGCCGCGGCAGGCGCTGCGTCCCGCCGCCGCCGGGAAGCAGACCAAGCTTGACCTCGGGCAGGGCGAAGCGGGTGCTGTCACTGTCGCTGGCCACGCGGGCATCGAAGGTGAGAGCGAGCTCGAGCCCGCCGCCAAGACAGTTGCCGTGTATTGCCACAACGGTCGGCACGGGGAGCATGGTGAGCCGCTGCTGCATTTGCTGGAGCGTTCGCGAAAGCGCAGACGCGTCGACGGAAGAGCGTAGGTCTCTCAGCATCTCCAGATCCGCACCGACAATGAAACTGTCGGCCTTTCCGGAGATCAGGACAACCGCTTTAAGCTCCTGTTTGCGTTCAAGCTCACCCAGCAGCCGTTCGAACTCTTCTCCAAGCCCTGCTTTTAGCGTGTTTACCGAAGCCTCCGGGTCGTCCACGACCACTATCGCAACGCCGTCGGTGCGAAGCTCGAGGCTGAGTACGTTACCGAACTTGGTCACTTCGTTCATGGTTCTTTCGCGAAAACCGGTATCAGCTCCGCTCCAGGATCATGGCTGCCGCCGTCGCGCCGGCGCCACATACGCTGATAAGCCCGAAGCGCGCATTCCTCCGCTTCAGCTCGTTAGCGAGCGTCAGCACGATTCTGATCCCGGTAGCGCCGAAGGGATGACCAACGGCAATGGAGCTGCCCAGAGGATTGAGAATTTCCGCATCGACTTCTCCGATGGCCCGCTCCTTCCAGCCTTCGGCCCACGCCTTGAGGTTGCACGCCACCTGGCCGGCAAAGGCTTCGTGCATCTCCACGATGTCCATCTTTTCGAGCTTCAGCTTGTTTCGTTCCAGCAGGCGCGGAACAGCGACTGCCGGCGCCATCAGCAGGCCGTCTTTGGGATCAATTGCGGCAAACTCGACGTCACGGATGAACGCCAGCGGCGCAAAGCCTTCGCGCTCGGCGCGCGCTTCAGTAGTAAGCATGACCGCGGCCGCGCCGTCGGTGAGGGGGCTCGAGGTTCCGGCGGTGATGGTGCCGCTGGGTGACGGGTCAAATATCGGTTTAAGCGCCGCGAGCCGTTCCAGCGTAGTGTCCGGCCGAATGAGCGTATCGCGATCGGTGCCGTCCAGCGGGTGAATTTCTGCTCTAAGGCGCCCGTCCTGCGTTGCCGCGTGGGCGCGCTGGTGACTGCGCAAGGCGATCTCGTCCTGAGTCTGGCGGGAAATTTTCCACTCCTTCACCATGAGCTCGCAGTGCTCGCCCATGCTGAGTCCCGTGGAGGGCTCGGCGATGGCGGGCGGTTCCGGAATGAAATCTCCGGGCCTCAGGCGCGCCGCCAAAGCCAATCGCTCACGCATACCCCGGGCGTTGGCCATATCGACGAATATGCGGCTCGCCCTCTCGCGAAACAGCACCGCAGGGTTGGACATGGATTCCACCCCGCCGGCGATGCCGAGCACCGCGCGTCCGTCGCGGAGCGAATCCGACAGCGCGCTGACCGCGGAAATACCCGTAATACAGTTGTCCACCAGAGTCAGTGCGCGCACGCTGGCCGGTAGACGGCTGGCGAAACAGACCTCCCGCGCGAACTGCGGAATACGCGGCGTGACCACCACGATTCCGAATTGGAGCTCCTCCACCGCCTCGGGGTCGAGACCGGACATTTCCACCGCACCGTTGACGGCGTGCACACCGAGCTCCAGCGCCGAACGGCGCCTCAATACCGTTCCCACCTTGGCAAACGGCGTTCGCGCGCCCGAGATGATGGCGATGCGTGATCCTTTTCTTTGCTTCATACCGGCTGCTTCGCGGATCCGTCGTCATCGGCCGCGGGCGCGGCTGCAGCTTCAGTTTCACTCATTAACGCCTCCCAGGTGTGTTCGGCAAATCCGACCCCCGCCTCGTCAAAGTAATTGAACGTGGTGGTGGCGCCCGCCTCCAATATAGGAGCAGCTTCCTCTTCATAGACATTGGTGGCGCTGATGATTCCTCCGTAGCCGCGATGCCTAAGCGATCGGATGGCAATCTGCTTGGCTTCCGGATCCGGCATCGTCAGCAGAATCGCTCGAACCTTTTCGAGATTCAGGCGATTCCAAACACCCGCATCTTCCGCGTCGGCGAAAAGTCCGCGTCGACCCTTTTGCCGATGGCGCTCGATCTTGCCCGGGTCGGAATCGAGCCCGATGACCTTTACGTTGCGGCTCTTTAGAAACTCATAGGCGCCTGCGCCAACGCGGCCCATACCGAGAATCACTATTTCAGCGTTGCCAAGGGAAATAGGTCCGTCGTCCGGGTGCTTATCTTTGCTCTCGAAACGGCACAGCAGCCCCTCCCAGCGCTCGTAGAGACCATGCGCAACCTTGTTCACCGGCGCAGCAAGTATGAAAGAGACGGCCACGGTAATGGCCAGGTACACCAGCCACTGCTCGCCCAGCCAGCCGTTCTTCACCATGAGATCGCCGACGATCAGTCCGAACTCGCTGTAGCTGGCGAGAGTGATCGCGGCGAGAAAGCTGGTGCGGGCGCGAAGCCGGAAACGCAACAGCAGGAAAAAAAACAAAATTGCCTTGATGGGCAGAAGTAAACAGAAGATCGCCGCTATGCCAAGCGCCGTGAGATCTGGAAGCCCCGACAGTCCGATTTCGAGAAAGAATCCCACCAGGAAAAACTCCTTGAGACCCCACATCGCGTTACCGAGCTCGTTCGACCGCGCGTGGTCCGCCAGCATGGCGCCGAGCAGCAGCGCGCCGAGCTCGGAGCTCAGGCCCAGAAGCTCGAAGCCAAAGCCGCCGCCGAAGGCCAGCACCGCCCCGAACAGGACCAGCAGCTCTCCATGACCGCTGAATTCCAGCAACCGGTGGATGACCGGCCTCAACAGGGGCAGTGCCAGCAGGCCCAGCGCCCAGAGGGACGGCGAGTGACCGCCGCTGACGCTCAGCAGGCCGACGGCGACCAGATCCTGAATAATGAGAATGCCGATGGCGATTCGTCCGTGAAATGCGCGCAGCTCGCGCTTGCCTTCGAGTACCTTTGCGGCAATGACGGTGCTGGAGAACCCAAGCGACACCGCGACAATGACCGCAAGCTTGATGCTAAGCCCGCCGTAGAAATGCAGCGCCGCACCGAGCAACAGGGTGGTAATGGCAAGATGCGCGAGCCCGCCGGCCCACACCTCCGGCTGCAGGAAGTTCTTGATTCGCACCTTCAGGCCTACCGTGAACAGCAGCAGGAGCACGCCCAAGTGGGCGGCTTGGCTCAAGACTTGGTTGCTCTCGTGGCCTAGCGCGTTGAGACAGAAGCCGGCAGCAAGAAAGCCGACAAGAGGAGGCAATCCCACTCTTTGAAATCCGAGACCCAGGACAAAGGCGCTAACGATCCAGAGCGCTTCCATGATTTATCCCGCTTACTTTTTCCAGCGATGCGCGCCTGGAGCATACATTCTTGCGGGCGAATTTCACGACCCGCGGCGAAAAGTTTCTTTCCCCGGTGTTTTGGCTGGTTTTAAATTTCACCAGCGCGTATCCAGGCGCCAGAGCCCGGCGCGGGCCGCGGCCACGCGCGC
>Ga0224512_10000880_pt1 | contig 30574 bp, 25 predicted proteins | sample SF_May12_sed_USG_4_FD_169103 | JGI IMG/M metagenome (GOLD analysis project Ga0224512, IMG submission 169103) | Sediment microbial communities from San Francisco Bay, California, United States - SF_May12_sed_USGS_13 | ecosystem: Environmental > Aquatic > Marine > Sediment | place: USA... | reverse complement strand
CAAAAGGAATAGGAACGCCGTGAAAGACCTCGTCTTGGCATCGAATCGCCGCTCGAGGTACTCGTACGCGGTATACACGCCAGAGCCGTGCAGCATCGGGACGATCGTCACCCCGAGAATGACCATCGCGAGCGGTAAGCCGAGGTAGGTCTGCACGAAGCGAAGCCCGTCGGTCGCGCCCTGGCCCGTCGTGCCGATCATCGTGATCGCCGACAGCTGCGTCGCCATGACGCTCAGTCCCACGACCCACCAAGCGAGGCTCTTATTGGCTACGAAGTAGCCGGCAATGGTGTCGGTGTCCTTCGACTTCCGAATGCCATCTACGACGACGTACAGGAGGTAGGCGACAACAATGGCCCAGTTGATCCAGTGCATGCGTCAGACGTTGTAGACGAACTGGAGCAACCCGAGCAGCGTCAGCGCAACGGCTTGCACGATGAGAACGCGGATCAGCGTCGTGCGAAATGGCGTCCGGTTCTGGTCTGGTCTGGAGCCGTTCGGAGGCATGGGGTCGGCGGGGTTGGAGGCAGCGCCAAGGTCCCGCACATGTACAGCGAGCGCAACCGCCGTTCAGTCGCCCAGGCAGATCCCCAACGCGCGGGCGGTGGCGACAACGTCTCCGTCGAGCGGCACCGTCTTGGTGGTCGCGATTGCGACATCGAGCGGGACGGCGAGGACCTCGGGTGGGTCGAGCGCGACCATGCATCCGAAGGAGCCCTCGGCTGCGAGTCGGACAGCTGCCGCCCCGAAGCGGAGTGCCAGAAGGCGGTCATAGGCGTTTGGTGCCCCCCCGCGCTGTAGGTGGCCCAGGACGAGGTCCCGCGTCTCGTGGCCCGTCTGCTCCTCGATCTGCTCGGCGAGGAGGTGCGCGACGCCACCGAGCCGCTGCTGACCCTTTCCGGTCTGCTTGAACAGTGGTTCGCCTCCACGCGGGAACGCGCCCTCGGCGACGACCACGATGGCGAACTCCCTTCCCTCCTCCCACCGGCCTCGGATCTTGTCACACACGAACTCGATATCGTACGGAATTTCCGGAATGAGGATCACGTCGGCGCTCCCGGCGAGGCCCGCATACAGCGCGATCCACCCGGCGTGACGCCCCATTAGCTCGACAACCATGACCCGCTCGTGCGCTTCCGCCGTCGAGTGCAGCTTGTCGATGGCGTCCGTGGCGGTCTCGACCGCGGTGATGAAGCCGAACGTGAGCGTGGTCACAGCCAGGTCGTTGTCGATCGTCTTGGGCACGCCCACGACCCGAAGCCCCTTCAGCGACAGCTGATGCGCGACCGCCAGCGCCCCGTCCCCGCCGATGGCGACCAGCGCGTCGATGCCGTGGTCGGACATCCGGTCGACAACCTCCTGAGACCTGTCCACGTATGTGATCGACCCGTCATCCGCCTTGACGGGGTATTTCAGTGGATTGCCACGGTTCGTCGTGCCCAGGATGGTGCCGCCGAGATGCGTGATGCCGCGCACGGCCTTGCGGTCCAGGCGTACGACCCCGCCCTCTCGGAAGAGTCCGTCGTAGCCGTCTTCGATGCCGTAGACCTCCCATCCGCGGCGGATCCCCGCGTGGACCACGGCCCGGATCACGGCGTTCAGACCAGGGGCATCACCCCCGCCGGTGTTGACGGCGATGCGTCGAATGTCGGCACTCATTGGCTCAGGGAGTCCCTCAGAAGAATGGGCGTCCGGGGAAAGCCCGGACGCCCATTAATATGGCGCTACAGGGGTGGCGACAAAGTCAGAAGTTGAAGCGCATGGTCCCGCCGAACTCCAGGCCGAATACACTCACCGATTCTTCGTTCGGATCCTTCATCTTGCCAAGCAGCACCCGAGCCTTCGGGAAGAGGTCGTGCCCATAGATGCGGACCGGGATGTCTCCCCCCACGCCAAACAGCCAGCCCGACCCGGCTGTCGAGCCGTTCGAGGCTTCGCGACTCTGGATCTTGGCGTCGACGTGGGGCCGGAAGACGAAGCCCCCGCCCAGCGCGACGTGCCCGGTGACGCCACCAATCAGGAGATTCTGGCGCGGCGTGTCGGCAGAGGCGACGTCGACGCTGTCACCCTGGCTGTCCAGGACGATGAGTGAGAGGTCGCCATTCTGGCGGATCAGATCAGCCGCGTACACGGTCCAGACGCCTCCGCCCATCCGGAACGCATAGGTCCCGTCCAGGCGGAAGCGATTCCCCGCCTGGAAGAGATTGCGATCGTCGGCCTTATCGTCGGAGTAGTTGATGAACGTCGCACCTAGGGTCATGGTGCTGTTGCCGAAGTTCCGGTCGACCCCGAGGCGCATTCGGCGCTCACTTCCCGGCTGGTACTCTAACGAGGACTCGTCGCCGGGGGTCCCGGCCACATCGGTGCGCGGGTTGAACTTGCCGCGGAGAGAGTAGGAAGCGGCCAATCCGAGGCCGAAGCCGTTGAACGTCCGCGCCACGGCGACCGAGGAGGTGACCGCGAAGCCTCGCCCCCAGGTAGCCTCGCGGAACGCGAAGAGCTCCGTAGACATCACCGAGGACACCAAGGCTTCCTCGCTATCGTGCTGTGCGGTACCGGTGGGGATGTTGAACCCGAGTGTGACCAAAGCCCAGGGCGTTGCTTGGTATTGTGCCCGAACGCCCGTGTCGACGGGCCCGGACAGCTTCAACACGCTGTCCCCGGTCTGCACACGACCCTCGGCCCATGCCGAGTACACGTCGAACATCAGCCCCTCGACGGAAGAGACGGGGATGCGCGCAGCTACCGGGATCATGAAGAGAGACGCACCGTCTGCGCCGAGCCCGGCGTCAAAGTCGTAGCTCTGGTATTCGATGCCAGTACCGACCGAGTACTGCGCGGTGGCGGGCGCTACCGCGGCCCCCACGAACGCAAGAGCAAAGACGGCGGCGCGCAGCGAGCGGGTCACTCCTCACCTCCCGGCCGCTGAATGACGATCGTGATCTGCGCCTCGACGTTTCCGGGCAGACCCTCCGTGCCGGTACTCTCGACGCTCGTGTCGACCGTCTTCGTGCCCGACCCGGTACCCGTGTCCGTCGGGCCTTTGTTGAGGAGCCCGTCCGTCGGCCTCGGCGCCACGCCCCGCGTCACGTGTTCCAGCGTTCCGTTGACGGAGGTGTTCCCGAAGTCTTGGGTGGTGCTGGCAATCGGGGGCCCCAGTGCACCCAACCCCGACTCGCCGGTCGCGCCCGCCAGCCCCGAGAGGTCGGCCGTGGTCATCCCAGCGGCGTCCAACAGGCCCGAGACCTGAGCCATCGCGGCGGTCCGCGAGGCGTAGCCTCCCGGCTCGAGTTCGACGGATTGCTGAAACTCGGCCTGGGCGCCCGCGTAGTCTCCCTGGTCGATCAAGCGAAGCCCCCGGCCGTAGGCCAGGAAGGCGAGTACGTTGCTCATCCGGTTCTCGAGGATCGCCTGCTCTTCGGCGGGCGTCAGAGTTACGCCCAAAACCTCCCGGATTGTTCGGATGACGATCTGCTTCTCCATGTCGAAGAGGCCTTCGAGGAGCGCGGACTCAGTGAGCTGCCCGGCGGACGCCGTGCTGGGGACGTTCAGGACGTCCGCGTCGGTCTGCAGATCCGTGTCCCCGAGGGTCGTCAGGACGCCCTGGAACACGTGCTCGGCGCGCAGCATCCGCCCGGCACGCGCCCCTGTCGTCGGCTCGGCGTAGCCCGAAGACGTAAGCGACATCTCGTCGAGGAGCGCCTGAATCTGAGAGCGCTCGAGGACGACCAAAGCGTTCGATACGGCGAAATCCGTGGTCATCATGTCCGACAGCGCGTAGACAAGCGGCTCGAGGTCGTCCCTGTCCGAGTTGAACGCCATGGGGAGCACGGCCACCGACTGGGGCGTGACATCTGCAGAGCCGGCGATCTGCGCCTCTTGGATCAACGCCTGCTGAGCCTGTGCGCGGAGTAGATTCCGCCCAATGAGCGTGAGTCGCTTCCGGACCTCGTCCCTGGCATCCGCCGAGGCGCCCACGACGAGGTACTGGTTGTATGCCTCCCGTGCCGCGGACCAATCCTGACGCTCCTCCTGTACCATCCCTAGGTAGAGAAAAGCAGCGCCCGATTCGTTGCCGGCCTCGATGGCGCCTTCGAGCGCGATCTGCGCGGCGTCGAAGTCTCCCGCCTTGAACTGGGCCATGCCCAGCTGGACCTGGAGATCTGTGTCGTCAGGGGATGCCGCGACCTCCTGCTGGAGTCTCGGCACGTCCACCGCCTCGACGTTTGGCAGGCCAGGAGCACAGGCGGCCAGGCCCAAAGCGACGAGGAGGGGGAGGTAGCGTCCCCCACTTCGGCGGGAGGGAAACGTCATGACAGGCTCCTTGTGGAGCGACGGGACATCGCTAGACAAAACGCGGGTAGGCACGCGAATAACGATCCGCTCGCTTCCCCGCTGGTACCCATTTAAACTATAGGATGCGGTCGGATGACGGGCAAAGGAAAAGTTACCCCGCGCCTGACTTACGCGCCGCCTATCCAGGCACTCGTAGGGACCTGTTCCTGCGTGGAGGATCTCGGAATGCGTAGGCAAGCCATGGCGTTGATGGTCATCGCTTTAGGGGCGATGGGCAGCGTTTGGGCAAAGCCTACGTCGGCCCAGGATCTGCCCACAGTGGCCGTACTCGACTTCTCGGGCCTGATGATGGGTGACGGGGCTGCCGCGGTTCCGCTAGGCAAGACGGTGGCGGCGATGCTGGTCACTGAGTTCAGCGGCCGTCCTGGCATGCAGGTCATCGAGCGGGCCCAACTCAACGACATGCTTAGGGAGCAGGACCTCGCGCTCTCGGGGAGGGTCGACGAGTCTAGCGCGATCGAGATCGGCAAACTGCTCGGGGCGCAGTACGTCCTGACGGGCCAGGCGACGGACATCGTGGGCAACCTCCGGATGGACATCCGGGCCGTCGATGTCGAGACCTCGGAAATCTTGGCGGTGCTGAAGATGTCCGGCCTGACCACCGAACTGTTTTCCATCATCGTCGACCTCGCGGACGACTTCGGGGAGATGCTCAACCTGACGCCCCCGTCGGCGCGACCGGCGATGGAATCGATTCCTGTGTCGGCCACGATCGCCTTCAGTCGGGCGGTTGCCTTCGAGGATCGGGGCGAGGCCGAACGGGCGATCGAGTTCTACGAGAGGACGCTCGAGATCCATCCGAGCCATCGGGACGCGCAGCGCGCGCTCGAACGCCTTCGGGGAGAGACATAGATGATACCCAACGACTTCTCACGCGGATTTGGGCCGGCGGTCTTGTTCGCCGGCCTTCTGCTTCTGCAGGTACCGAGTCTCGAGGCTCAGGCCATCGTCTTCGAGGGCGAATTGCCGCGGACCCTCGTGTTCATCGATGAAGAAGGGCGCGGAAAGGTGGCCGCGCGGGAAATGACGTCCTTCTTGCTGGAGGCTGGCTTCCCCGTGATCGATCCGGCCCTCGCCATCGATCAGTCGTCGCAGGAGCTGGTCTTCGCGGCGACCAACGGCAACGACGGTGCGGCTACGCAGCTCGGACGCGATTGGGGTGCACAGCTCCTTATCCTCGGCGTGGCCGACTATGAAACCGTGCCGGATCCCGTGAGCGGTACGCTCATCACTGCGACGACGTACGTCGCGGTGCGGGCGCTCCGGCTGGACCTCGGCGAGGTCGTGTCCGACGCGACCGCCGACGCCCGCGGGATCGACGCGACGGGCCAGGCCGCGCGCACGAAGGCTATCCGCGCGGCCACCCAGGAGGTTATCGGGACCTTCATCGGACCCGTCCTCAACGATTGGGAACGGAGGCCTTGGGAGGAGACGGCCTACTGGCGTCCCGATCCAGGCTCGGTCGAGGAGCTCGCGACGCAACAGACGGCATCGACGGGCAGCGCCCCGGGCATCGCCATCACGCGGGCGGACGTGCTGCCTTCAGGGGACGCATCAGCGACGCGAGGCATCGGCGTGGTGCGACGCGACGAGGGTGGCCTCTCGAACGTACAGAACCTCGTTCGGCTCGAAGGCGTCGTCGTGGGCGATGCGCGTTCGGTAGAGGTGAATGGTGCACCAGCGCTCATCGAACCGCTGAGCGGTGATGATGCCTCGCGCTTCGGCCTCGGTACAGGGAATGCGCGGAAATTCTCCCGCGAGTTCACCCTTCCGGTCAGCCAGGACAGCGTTTCGGTCGTTGCACGGGGCTCCGGTGGACAGACCGTCGAGACCTTCGCCGCGCCTCGCATCGACAAGCGGTGGGCGGTCGTCGTCGGTGTCGGCCAATACGAGTCGGACGACATCCCAGACCTGGAGTTCGCGCCGGACGATGCCCGCGCGGTGCGGGATTTCCTCCTGAGCGACGCGGCCGGTCCATTCGACGAGGTGCTTTATCTCGAGAACGAGCAGGCTACCGGCGCTGCAATGCGCGAGGCGCTCTTCGTCTTCCTGCAGCAGGCAGACTGGGACGACCTCGTGGTCATCTACTATGCGGGGCATGGCGCGCCCGACCCCGGTAGGCCGGACAATCTGTATCTGCTCCCCACGGACACGAACCTGGATGCACTGGCCGCGACCGGTTTCCCGATGTGGGATGTGAAGACCGCGCTCCGGCGCCAGATCGCTGCGGAGCGCGTGCTCGTCATCGCGGATGCTTGTCACTCGGCGGGGACCGTTGACGGGGAGACCGTCGGTGGCGGGGACACCAACCAGATCGCCGGTGGCTTCCAGCAGCTCTTCACGCCGTCGCGGCGCCTCATGATGACCGCCGCCGATACGAACGAGTTCAGCCTCGAGGACAGTCGTTGGGGCGGCCACGGGGTCTTTACGCACTACTTGCTCGAGGGCCTGGCGGGTGCGGGCGACCTCGACGGCGACGGCATCGTCACGTTCACCGAGCTCTTCGGGCACGTGAGCGAGGGTGTGCGGGGGGCTACGAACGGACGGCAGAACCCGCAGATGAGCGGCTTGGGTGATATCCCGCTGGCCCTGGTAGGCGGGTGACGCAGGCGTCCTAGTACTTCGGCTCCATCGCGCCTCCATACTCTGCATCCGTGATCGAATTCCTCGAGCTTCCGTGGGTCCAGCGCCTCGTCTTCGGCCTGGGCGGGCTGACACTCGGCCTCCTGTTCGAGTACGTGGCTGTCGATCGGGTCAAGCGGTTCGCGGAACGGACACGCTTCAAGTGGGACGACCTACTTCTCGAGGCCCTCAAGGGGCTGCCGACCGTGTGGCTCGGGGCGGCCGGCGCGTACTTCGCGCTCGGCGTCGGGGCCCCAGATCCGCGCCTGACCTCCGTGGCGTACTCCGTTCTCTCGGTCGTGGCGATAGCGGCCGGGGTCCTTGCCGGCGTGCGACTCGCCGGCGGTGCGGTGGAGATCCTCTCCACCGAGGCGGCAGGTACGATGCAGTCGCCGACGCTCGTGGTGAACCTCGCCAAGCTCGCGGTCGGGATCTTAGGGGCGTTCATCATCCTTCAGAATCTCGGCATCCAGATCACGCCGCTGATCACGGCGCTCGGGATCGGAGGTTTGGCCGTCGCGCTGGCGCTCCAGGACACGCTGGGCAACCTCTTCGCGGGCGTGCAGATCATCCTCTCTCGCATGGTGCGGACGCGCGACTACGTGAAGCTCAGCTCGGGCGAGGAGGGGTTCGTCAGCGACGTACGAGCCCGTCACACCACGATCGAGACGTTCCCGGACGGGAACCTGGTTACGGTGCCGAACTCCGTGCTCGCGTCCTCGATCGTGAAGAACTACACGTTTCCCCTTCAGGCGCTTTGGGTCAGCATCGATGTGGGGGTCAGCTACGCGAGCGACCTTGTCCATGTCGAGGAGGTCACGCTCGATGTGGCCCGCAAGGTTCTCGCCGAGCTGGACGGTGGTGTGAAGGACCAGGAGCCGGTCATGGTATACCGAGCCTTCGGTTCCTCTAGCATCGACTTCGAAGTGCGCCTGAAGGTTCAGGACTTCCGCAGCCAGGGACCGGTGCGCCACGAGTTCATCAAGCGCTTACACCGGCGCTATGGTGCCGAAGGAATCGAGATACCGTTCCCGATCCGGACCGTCATCATGAAGGGCGAGCTTCCAGGCTGACCCCGATCCGCGGCGCGTTCTCAGCTTCTCCCACCTCATTAATGAAGCTTGCTCCCTGCCCCGGGCGGGCCTATCTGTAGGTACTTGCTCATGTTTCGCTCTACCTCAGAGGTAAGCGAGTGCCGAACCAGCCCCGGCTCGCGGTCGAGTCGATCGCCGGAAAGCGGCCCTACCAAGAAGACTCGGTTCTAGCCGAAACGCTGGCAGACGGGCGCACTTTGGTGGCGGTCGCCGATGGAATGGGAGGGCATGCCGCCGGTGAAGTCGCGAGCGCGCTGGCGCTCGAAACGCTCACCGATGCGATTGGGCAAGGAAAGCCGCTCGGCGACTCGTTTCGTCTGGCGAACGCTCGGGTACACGAGATGGCGAGCGAGCCCGGGAAGCAGGGAATGGGGACGACCCTCGTGGCCATTCTCGTCGATGGGGGGGAGTTTTCCGTCGCGAATGTGGGCGACAGCAGGGCCTATCTCATCTCAGCCAACGGCATGCGGAAACTCACCGAGGACCACTCGTTCGTGGCAGAGGCCATGAAGCGTGGCCAGTCCGAAGAGGAGGCGATGGCCACCCCGTGGCGGGACGCGCTGACCCGCTCGATTGGCACCGATGGAGAGGTCGAAGTCGACGTCTTTGGACCCTTTCCCATCGAGCCCGATTCGGCCTTCCTGATCTGCTCGGATGGCCTGTACAAGACCCTGTCCGACGACGATCTGTGCGAGCTCTTTGGGACTTCCAGCGGACCGAGGGGAGCGGCGCAGTCTCTGGTGACGGCGGCCTTCGACAACGGCAGTGATGACAACATCTCCGTTGCCATCGCGGAGTATGGGACGGTGCCGCGGACGGCCGCGCCATCGACAATTGTTATGGACGCGTTCGAGCCTGACGAGGCGCCTGATGCCGTCGCAGGATCGGCCCCATCCGAACCGTCCAGCGCGGCGGACACGCCCCTAGGCGCGGTTCTCGAGGAGAGCTCGGTGGTCGGAGGCCTGCCGGTCGGGGCGCTCGCCGCGATCGTGCTCGTGGTAGGGGCGCTCGTGGCGATCCTGGTCTTCGGGGGCTGACCGACCGGCGTTAGGCTACGTCGTCCATGAAGGTGAGCTTGAGGCCGCCGGCCTCGACCACGTCACCGTCTTTGAGTTTCGCCCGCTTCTTGCTGCGCCCCCGGACGGTCATCGAGCCGAAGGTCGCCAGAAAGCGCACATCCCAGCCGCCCTCGGTCTTGATCACCAACACGTGATGCTTCGGCGCCTTCGGCACCTGGAGGTCGCACAAATCGTCGGTGCCGATGAGCACCGCCGGCGCATCGGAGAGATAGTGCGTGCCGCGCTGACCACCCGATTCCCACAAGACGTGTGCGCGCTTCTTGCGGTCCGAGTCCTTGAGCAGCTCCCGGACTTCATGGGGGTTGATGTGCATCGTCCCCTGGGCGCCCCCCATCGGCGCCTGCCTCGCCTGCGTCTCGGGCGCCGCGACCGGCTTGGGTTGCTCCCCATCCCCGAGGACCTTGCCGAAGACGATCGAGAACTTCCCGAAGCCGATCTCGTCGCCCAGTCCGAGGGAGTGGGCTCCTTGAATCTTGGTCCCGCCAATGAACGTTCCGTTGGATGAACCCAAGTCCTCTACCTCCCACCCGTTGTCGCCGAGGCGAATCTCGGCGTGGCGGCGAGACACGGAAGGGTTGTCGATGAGGACATCGACGCCCTCGTCGCGTCCGATGACGATCGATGGCTGCTTGAAGTCGTAGACCTGCATCGTTCTGCGGCCGAGAAGCAGCGTGAGCTTCGGCATGGGCGATCCCCTGGGGTTGCTTACGATCCGATGCTGCGTCCGCCGGCTTCGGCGGCCCAGCTATTATGTCCCGCGAAGTCCGTCGGGTCCAGCGTGCTCGACGTCGGCTATGCGCCCTGGAGTTCCTGCGATACGGCGCGGCAGCGTGGGTGATCGGGGACCAAGACCAGGCATTGGCGGACCAGCCCTTCCGCTTCGTCGGCGGAGCCGTCGGCCAGCGCTGCCGATGCATCCCAGGCCATGCGTTCCCCGACCTTCAACAGGAGAGACCGAGCTTCGCCGCTCTCGGGCTCCACCGCGGCGAGACGAAGCGCGTAGCTCTGCACGTCGCCCCCGGCGATGCCGTAGTACTGCGTGCGCGACTGGGCGCGTATTACGAGGTCTCGCAGCCGCTGGATTTCCCACGTCGTATCCACGAACACATTGGCCTCGCGGAGCTCCGCGACGGCCTGCGGGATCTCGCTCTCAGGCACGCTCAAGAAGAAGGGCGATACCAGCGGACCGAGTTGCACGTACCCCCCCAGCCCGCCGTCATCCAACCAGGTGCGGTCGATGACGCCTGCCTGCACTGAGGAGCGCAGTGTCGCGGCATCCATCGTGCGGCCCCACGGTTGTACGTACCACGCCCCACCGAGGAGCAGCACCGCAACAGCGGCCAGGGCGAGAAGGCGGCCCTTGCGGCTGGGCTTCGGTGCGGGGCGGGCGACGGGTCTCGCCGTCGCGGCCGCGGTCTTGGGCTTCGGGGCAGCCGCTGGAGCCATGTCGGCAGCGGCGTGCTCGTCGCCAGCGGCCACCCTGAGGAGTGCGTCTCGGAGGTCTCGCGCCGATTGGAACCGACGGGCCGGATCCCGCTGCAGCAGTCGCATGACGACGTTGGTCATGCCGGCCGGGACGGACATCCCGGCCTTCGCCATCGGAATCACTTCGGCGCGATCCGTCGCTGCCATCAGTTCGTAAATCTGGTCGGTCGGCTCGTGCGCGAGCTTTCCGAGCCACGGATCCCGACCCGTCAGCAGCGCGTACAGGATCACGCCGAACGCGAAGAGGTCAGTGCGTCCGTCCACTTCCTCCGCACGCAGCTGCTCTGGTGCAGCGTAGCCCGGAGTGCCCAACGTGCCGACGGTCGTGAGTCGGCTGTCCGCCTCGCGTTCGGCGATCTTAGCGATGCCAAAGTCGAGTACCTTGATCATCTCCTCGCCCGAGCGATCCGTGGTCAGCATCAGGTTCTCGAGCTTCAGATCCCTGTGCACCACCGGCTCGGGTCCCTCGTGTGCGGCCATCAGTGCGTCACAAGCCTGTAGCGCCAGCCGAACTGTTCGGTCGACCGGGAACGGACCCTCGGTCTCCAGGGCTTTCCCGAGGCTCTTCCCCTCGACGAACTCCATGAGGAAGTAGATCAGCCCGGCCTCGATATCCTCTTCGTAGGTTGCCAGCCCGACGATGTGCTGGGAGTCGGTGCCGAGGCGCTTCATGATCTGCGCCTCGCGCAGGAAGCGCTTCCTCATCTCCTCGGCTTCGGCGCCCGTGAGCCGGTCGACTCCGAGGATCTTGAGCGCCTCGATCCAGCCGCCCTTTACGTCTTGGACCTTGTACACCGTCCCGAACGATCCCGCTCCGAGGCGTTTCAGGATGCGCCACTTGTTGCGCATCAGGGTGCCTACGAGGGGGTCTTCCTGGGTCTTGGCTGCCTCGGTGGCGGCTTCGTCAGCCGCCATTTTGGCGAGCTCGTCGGCGCTCCAGGGGATCGTAGGCTGCTGCGGCGGAACGTCCTCCGGATTCCAGGCCATCGTAGGCTGTGGTGGCGGTTTCTTGCTTGGGTCGTCGGGGCTGGACACGCTCGGGCCGTCCTCCGGGGTTCGTTCTCCCTGGAACGTAGGTATCCCGCGGAACGATGGTCAATTCTCTTCACGACTCTTGCCCTGACAGAGTGGCGGTCTTTCTTTGCATTCATGCGACCGCTCCACCCCGCTTCACTCCTCTGTTTGGCTGGACTTGCGGCCTGCTATGGGCCGCCCGACCTGCCTTTGGCCGAACTGCCACCCACGCCGGAGCTTTCGAGCGTGGTCTTCCAGGCGGTCGATGCCGGAACCGGTTCGGCGCTCTCCGACGACGAATTGACGGTTCGGTATCTGGTGCGTGCGCCCGTCACGCTGGACGAGACTTCGGTACAGCGCGTGCCCTCCATCGAGCCCTACGAGATCAGGCACGTCATCCAGGTTGATGCGCTTGTACTCGAAGTCCGCCTCGAGGCCGACTCGTACTTCCGCCTCGATACGGTCCTCTCGGTGCCTCGCGGCGCGACAGCCGGTCCCCTGACGATGCGTATGTCGCGTCGTCTGAACCTGGTGGCCTCGGAAGTGAGTCCGCCCGACCCCGAGCCTGAACCCGAGCTCGGAGGCCGGCCGGCCGGTGGAGGACGCGGGTCGCTGCCGACAACAGGCGCTACTACCGACCGACGGGCCCTCCTGGCGGGCAACCAGGCGTTTCAGCGCGGGAGCTGGCTCGAGGCCACGGAGGCCTATGCCAGGATGCCGCTCCCCGACGATCCGGCCAGCGACTACGGTCGTGAGTACTCGGATGCTCTGGTTCGTCGTGGGGTCGCCCACATGAACCGCGCCGAATACGGGGCAGCGCTCGAGGTACTCGAGGCAGCCGCCGGGTACGGCTCCCCCGGTTTCCAAACCTACCTGCGTCTGTCCGGAGCGCAGTGTGCCGTTGGCCGGACGGAAGAGGGCCGCGGGACGCTGGCCCAACTGGAACGGGGCCTGAACCGCCGCTCCCAGAACGACCAGCTCCTCATTGGCGCGCTCATTCGATATGAGCGGGGCCTGTGCTCCCATGCCGAGTTCGATCGTTCGCAGACCACCCGGGAGCGGGTGCGCACGGGCTCCCGGGCCATCACCGAGCTCCAGGGCTTTATCGACTTCGGGGACCGCATCGAGCCGGTGCCTCCCCAGGTCCAGCCTGCCATCGAGGACGCGCGTAACCGGATCGAGTTGATCCGTCGCCGCATGGCCGGCAACTAGGACCGACGAAAAAGACGGCCCCACCCTCTTGGGTGGGGCCGTCGGTCCCTCTAGGAAGAGGTGAGGCTGACTAGAACGTCCAGCCGAACCCGCCGCTCTTCCGATCTGCCGGCCAGGCCGGACCCGTGTCACCACCCGGGTTCGCGCCCATGCCCATGTAGCGGAACTTCTGGAGCCGTGATCCCTCGTACGTCTCCGTCGTGTAGATGTTGCCCTGTGTGTCCGTTGCGATGGAGTGCACCGCGAAGAACAGCCCTGGCTGACGGCCGCCGTCGCCGAAGGAGTACAGGATGTCCAGCGACTCACGCTCCATGACGTACACCTTCATGTTCTGACCGTCGGCCAGATACATGAAGCGCTGCTCAGGATCGGGCGAGAATGCGACATCCCACGTCGAGCCCTGTGACAGCGTCGCCGGAGCGACAATCGTTTCTTTCACGAACTCGCCAGCCGTCGTGAAGACGGAGACGCGGTTCGATGGGCGGTCGCAAACATAGACCATTCCGTCGTTGGCCCGGTCCGCGCAGTGCACCGGGGTGCGGAACTGCTGCGGGGGCGTCTCACCTGGGGTGTACGCAGGCGTACGGTCGTCCGAAGGAACGTTGCCGTACGCGCCCCAGAAGCGCTTCATCGCGCCCGTCGAGGCATCGAGGACAGCCACGCGCCGGTTGCCGTACCCGTCGGCCACGAAGATCTCGTTGCCAGTTTCGTCGAACGAGACCTTGGCGACCATGCCGAAGGTCGTTTGGCTGTTGCTGTTCAGCGGTACACCCGGCTCTCCGTACTGAGCCAGGAAGCGACCGTCCGACGTGAACTTCAGGATGTGCCGGTCGTCGCCGCCGTTACCACCGACCCAAACGTTACCCATGTTGTCCACGGTGATTCCGTGGTTGGAGCCGGGCCAGGTGTAGTTCCCGGTCTCGGTTCCTGGGCCACCCCACGCGTGGAGCAGGTTTCCGTCCTGATCGAAGTGCATGATCGGCGGTCCCGGCTGGCAGCACTCGCTCAGCGGTGGGTCCTGCGCCTGACCGATCTCGGTCCGCGCGGCGAACTGGTCCGGGGTGTTCCGTTGTACGATCCAAATCCCGTCATCTGGGTCGACGGTCACGCCAATCGTGGGACCGATAAGCCAGTGGTTCGGAAGCGGCTTCGGCCAAAACGGATCGACCTCGAACAGCGGTACCGAGCCTGACTGAGCAGAGGCCATCCCATCGAGCGTCTCGGCAGCACAGGCGACGATCGTGATGATGCCTACCAGAGCAAGCCCGATAGTCACGTTGCGTTTCTGCATCGCACATCTCCGTGGTCTAGAAAAGGCAGGGCCATGTTGGCCCGAACGGGTAGCCTACAGCGTGCGGGCGATTCCTGCAATCGTTGGCAGCCAGGGAACCGTCGGGCCCCCAATCCCCCCTCGAGGTGGCCACCGCCCGGCGGCCAGCGATACTTTTCCCGCCATGACAGATCCGCAGCGTCTCCGGCGCACCGCCGCACTCGTCGTCGCCCTCGTTCTTCTGCTTCCCACGTGGTCGGGCGAGGCGCACGAAATTCCGTCCGACGTCACCGTCCAGGCCTTCGTTCGGCCGGAAGGCAACACGCTTCGGGCCCTCGTGCGCGTTCCGCTGCAGTCGATGCGCGATTTCAACTATGCGATCAGGGAACCGGGCTATCTCGAGCTGCCCGAGGCCACCGAAATGAGCCGCGACGCCGCGCAGCTATGGATCGCACAATACGTCGAGATGCTCGAAGGGGGCGTCAATCTTGGCTTCCCGACGGTCGAGGCCGTGCGCATCGCGATTCCGGGAGACCGGGCCTTTCGGAGCTACGAGACCGCCCTGGCCAACGTTCTGTCGGCGCCGCTCGCCCCTGACATCGAGTTGCCGTTCCAGCAAGCGATGCTCGACGTGCTCCTCGAGTGGGAGATCTCGGACGAATCGGCGGACTTCACGATCGTGCCCGGCTGGGCACACTTGGGCATTCAGACCTTGACCGTCCTGAGATTCCTGCCCGCCGGCGGTTCCGAGCGGGTGTTCCAGTATACGGGGACGCCCGGCCTCGTCCGCCTGGACCCCAGATGGCACCAGGCCGCGTTTCGCTTCATCGTCCTCGGCTTCGGGCACATCCTGGACGGAATCGACCACCTGCTCTTCCTGTTTTGCTTGATCGTGCCGTTCAGGAGTATCCGCGCCCTGGTTCCGATCGTGACCTCCTTCACGATCGCACACTCGATCACGCTGATCGCGTCGGCGATGGGTCTGGCCCCGAACGCTCTGTGGTTTCCACCGCTGATCGAGACACTCATCGCGCTGTCGATCGTCTTCATGGCGTTCGAGAACATCATCGGGGCCAAGCTACAGAGGCGCTGGATGATCGCGTTCGGCTTCGGACTCATTCACGGCTTCGGGTTTTCTTTCGCCCTGTCCGAGTCCCTGCAGTTCGCCGGCGCGCACCTGCTGACGTCGTTGCTGTCGTTCAATATCGGCGTCGAGCTCGGACAGCTCTTCGTGCTCGCCATCACCGTGCCCGTGCTCGACTTCCTGTTTCGACGGTGGCTTCCTGAAGTTATGGGGACGATCGTCCTGTCGGCGTTTCTGGCTCACACCGGATGGCACTGGATGACCGAGCGGGGAGCCACACTGATGCAGTACAACTTCAGGGCACCGGTGCTTAACGCGGCCTTCGGGGTGGTTCTGCTGCGCTGGCTCATGCTCGCGCTGATCATCGTCGGCACGGCGTGGGTCCTGAAGGGCCTATTCGGTGCGTTTGCGCGAAGAGGGACGTCGGACGAGCCCCACGCAGTGGAGCCGGTCGGCGTCGAGGGCTAGAACTCGCGCCAGTCGCGTTCGAGGACCTTCTTGTAGACGCCGCTCTGAACGAACAGGTCGACGAGATCGGTGTCGAGCATGCCGTCCTTGGCCTCCCACTGGAGGACCTGCAGCGCCTTCTCGAGCGGCATGGCCTTCTTGTACGGGCGGTCAGAGGCCGTTAGCGCGTCGAAGATGTCGCAGACCGTCATGATGCGGGTCTCTAGCGACAGCTGGTCACCTGTCACGCCATCGGGGTAGCCTGACCCGTCGAGCTTCTCGTGATGCCCGCGCACGATCTCGGCGATGCGGGACAGCTCCTCGGTCCAGGGGATATTCAGCAGGAAGTCGTAGGAGTGCACGACGTGCGCCTGGATCTGCTTCCGCTCGTTCTCGTCCAGGCTGCCACGCTTGATCTGCAGGAAGTGCAGCTCGTGGGGCGTGATGTACGCCTGCTCCTTCCCGTCCGGATCGACGAAGCTCTGCTGCGCGATCTCCTGGAGGACCTCGGCGGCCTCCTCGTCGAGGATACGCGGGACGTTCGCCTCCTTCACGGCTTCCCAGTACTCGGCCAGGGTGGCCAGGTCCTCCGCGAGCTTGGCGTCGATGGCCGCGAGATCTTCGGCCGCGCCTTCCTTCCCCTTCTCGGAGACCGCTTCTGTCCGGCCGTTCGCGGCGTCGGTCTCGAGCGTCTTACGGATGAGCTTGAACCGACTTTCGACGCGCGCCCCCATCACCGGCGAGAGCTTGTTCTTCTTGATCAGCGTCTCTTCCTTAACCGCCACTTTTCCGAAGTCGTGCAGCAGTCCGGCGTAGCGGAGCTGCTTCATCTCCTCCTCACTGAAGTGCTTGTCCGCGAAGGGCCCTTCGGTCTGCTGGGAGACGATCTCAGCGACGTCACACGTGAGCTCGGTGACGCGAACCGAGTGACCAGAGGTGGTCGGATCCCGTCGGTCGATCGCGGTAACAGCCGCCTTGATGAATCCGGCGAACAGGTTCTCGATGTCTTGATAGAGCATGCCGTTCTCGATGGAGACGGCCGCTTGCCCGGCGAGCGAAGAAACGATCGCCACCTCGCGTTCCGTGTACGGCAGCACCCACCGGTCCGAGTCCTCGTCGGTGCGGATCTCCGCGGTCCGGTCTGATTTCCGGTTGATCAGCTGCAGAACGCCCACTACGCGGTCTTTGTGGTCGATCATGGGCACCACGAGCATCGACTTCGCCCGATACCCGTATTTCTCGTCGAACGCCGCCTTGTTGTGTGAGAAGGGCATGTCGCCCGGAATCTCGTACACGTCCTCCAGGACGAGAGGCTGACCCGTCGTGGCAGCGTACCCGGCGATCGAATTCTCGTTGAGCGGGAGCTTGAAGTTCGGCGACGTCAGATCCGGAAGGGTGTCGATCTGGCTGTGGAGGAAGCGCAGGAACCTCTCGCCGTCCTCCTCCTCGACGAGGTAGAGCGTTCCGCCGTCGGAGACGGTGAGCGCGCGTGCCTGCGTCAGGATGAGGTCGAAGAGTTGGGCAGGCTCGCGCTCGCTCATGAGCGCCATTCCTACTTTGCTGAGCTCCTGAAGAGCCGAGCGGGCTCGCGTCAGCTCCTGCCGAGCATCTTCGAGCTCGGCTTCGAGGGACCTCTCGATCCCCGCCTCTTGGGTCATCGCTCCAACTCGTCGGCCCTGTCGAACGCCCGTCTCGCTTCTTCCTCGTGGCCCAATTCGGCGAGAATCTCACCCTTCAACCGGTGGAGCTCCCAGCTGAGCGGTGCATCTCGCTCCACGACCTCCATGGCCTCGCGTGCTTCGTAGAAGAGCCCCATGTCGCGGTACGCCACCACAGTCAGGAAGAGGCCGTCGCCCTGCGGATCGAGGCCGAACACCGCGATCTCGTCCAAGTAATCAGCAAGATCCACGGATTCTTCGAGGCCGATGACGCGGAAGTTCTGGGGCTGCATGGCCCGCCCACCCTGACGCCCGCCCACGAAGACGGTCCACTGATAGGGGCTTCCTGCTTCCAGGTCGTCGACATCGTCCGGAAGCGTCCATGTGGTGTCGTTGCCGACCTCGAACAACATCGGCCGACCGCCCTCGATGTTGCGCAACATCAGGTCGTATCGCTGACCGGGCGTGGCGGTCCACCGGAAGGTCGGCCGGGGGCTCGCCACGGTCAGCTCGTTGCGGGGTGAGACGAGCGCAGTTTGCCCAGGGATCGGCCGGATCATTCCCTGGCGGCCGCCCGTCGACGCATCGGTGCTCGCCGCTTGAGCCAGGGTGGCGAGCGCCCGCTCGAAGATGTCCGGGTTCCCGGCGCCGCGCGGCTCGGCGATGGTCGTGCGCTCGGTAACGACCTGCTGAGCGCCAGCCCGCGTGATGAGAATGGCGCGCGAGCCGCCATCGGGAATCACGCCGTCACCGACGAACATCTGCTCGCCGATCGAAGCCGGCGCGGGTGCCTGTTCTCCATGCCTGACATCCACGTCGCCTTGGACGCGAATGACGAGCGCAGCGGGCTCGTTCTGCGCGGCCAGCGGCGCAGCCACGGCGAGCGAAAAGACGCCGATTCCGATGAGCCTTCTCATACAACCTCCGACACGATGTGGGCCGGGCTGGAGCGCGACCCCATTGTTTCAATGTCTTACTTTTCGGTCCTGTGCACCACGAAATCCCAGTCGGGTGGCGGCGGGGACGCGATGTGGGCGTCGCAGCGCTCTGCGTACAGCGCGCTCGGTCCGTCGTCCGGACAGGCCGCCACCGCGGCCTTGAAGTGCTCCTTCGCGCGAGCCCATTCGTGGTTCTTGTACGCCGCCATGGCCCGTTCGTACTCGAGAAGCGCAGCCTCCTTGTCGTCAGGAAGCTCGACGCCCGTCAACTCCAAGAGCTCATACACCTTCACGGGCTCTTCCTTGCCCTTCACGGCGATGTAATCCAGCTCACGGACCCGGTAGCGGCTCGGGTCGCCGGTCTCGAGCGTGACCTGCGACACCATGGTCAGGGTGTCGTAGGTCTTGTTGGCGGGCTCGAGTCGCGCGGCCAGGTTGACCGCGTCGCCGATCGCCGAATAGTCGAAGCGCGCGCTTCCGCCGACGTTTCCCACGACGACCTCGCCGGTATGCACGCCGATGCGGACTTCCATCGTCTCGTGGTCGGGTCGCTCCACGCTCCAACGTCGGTTGAGCTGCTCCATGTGTCTCTGCATGACGATTGCCGTCCGCATGGCCCGGTCCGCGTGGTCCGGCACGTCCTCCGGAGCGTTCCAGAAGGCCATGATGGCGTCGCCGATGTACTTGTCGAGGGTGCCCTGCTCCTCCAGCACAATCGCCGTCATGTTGTCGAGGTACTCGTTGAGGAGTGTGAGCAGCTCCTCCGGCTTCATGCGCTCGGACATCTCGGTGAAGCCTCGGAGGTCCGAGAACAGGATCGACAGCGGCCGCGACTGGCCGCCAAGCTTCAGGGCCGCGGGGTCCTGCGAGATGCGATTGACGACCTCCGGCGACACATACTTCCCGAAGGCGCCCTTGATGAAGCGCTTCTCCCGTTCTTCTACGACGGCGACGTACGCGACCGATCCGCCGTAGGCGAAGAGTCCCGAGAGGAACGGGGCGCCGACCGGAACCCACGTGAACCGCTCGCCGAGCGAAAAGAGCTCTGCACCCGGCAAGTAGACGACGCCGGCCCACGCCCACCAGGCATAGAGCCCGGTGCCGAGGAGGGCCGTGACGAAGGCCGCGCCCCCCCAGCCGGCCCCCTTCCAGAAGGCGGTCCCGCCTGCGATCAGCCCGACGATGAGCAAGAAGAGGAGTCGCGGGAGCGTACCCATCGGCTTCACGTACTCGCCGTCGAGCATGTTCTGCAGCGCGTTGGCGTGGATCTCGACCCCGTACATCCAGCCGTACGGCTCGGTCACGCCTGCTGTGCCCTCCTCACCGGACGCCAAATGCGTGTACGAATAGAAGGGAGTCCGGAATCGGTCCTCGCCGTGAAAGCCGGTGCCGAGCAGCACGACCTTGCCCTTGAAGAGATCCGGCAGGAAGCGCGCGATGTCCGGTGTGGTACCCGAGGCCGAAGCCTGGAACGTGCCGGGAGGCCCTTCGGCGTCGACATTCGATGGCGGACCCACGTAGCGGATACGGAACGGGATAATTGAGCTGCCCGAGGTGCCCTCGCCTCCGAACCAATCGGCGGGGACCGCTCCGAATGCATCAGGCAGGCCTGGGAGAGTCATCCGTCCCGTACCGCGCGCCTCCCGAAGCAGAGAGTCGCCGTCGAGATCGTGGAAGTGCGCGTACATCGCGAGGGCGAAGGAGGCCTCGAGCTCTTGCCCCGAGCGAACGGCCAAAGTGCCGTCGCGAAACGTCTCGAAGGACGAGGGCAGCTCAGCCGATCCGACTCCCGCCGCGACCTCGGCGAAGAACGGATGCGGTGGGCTCGCGACCGGACCCTCGTCCGTCTGCTGCACCGGCGTGACCAGGATCACGTTGCCGGCGCGCTCGATGGCGTCGCGCAGGAGGTCGTCTCCACCATCGATCTCGTTGAGGCCGGGGAAGAGTCGGTCCAGAAACACGTCGACGCCGATGGTCTTCGCCCCCGAAGCCGACAGCGCGTCGATGAGCTCGGCCAGGTGTGCGCGGGGAAACGGCGAGATCCAGGCCCAGCCCATATCCGGGTCCATCACGGTGAGCTCGTCGAAGAGGACGAGGGCGATGTCGCTCTCACGCTCCCCCACGCCGGCTTGGAACGACTCGGGGGTGGTCTGCTGCCGGAGGTCCAGCGTGAAGTCCTCGAACTGCTGGACACCTGTCGCTCCACCAGCCGCGTCGAACGCGACCGCCAAGACGACGGATGCCGCCACGATCACCGCCAGAGCGAGCGCCCGCGTGTATCGCTTCACAGTGCGCCCCCGGTCACCGCGGGCGAGGAGGCTCCCACGAGCCCGTGGGAGACCACGACATCAGTTGGTGATGTCGTAGACGATCGACGCCGTCCCCCAGGTGTCCAAACGCACTGCCCCGTCGATCTCACCGGCGATGGCCTTTAGGGCGGCCGCCACCTGTGCTGCGAAGGCTGCACCTCCGAACGCGTAGTCCTCGCCCGAGGGAATCGCGATGTCTAGCGGCTCCGACGTCACGAATGCCCGTACGAGGCCGGTTCCAGCCGGCTCCTGGGCCTGGAAGAGCAAGTCCCCGTTCGGGTCCGGATACTGGAACCGCTGGCCGGCGCGCACACGGATCGAGGCCGTTTCCGCATTGGGCAGCAACATGGCCACCGTTCCGTCCGTGCCCAGATCGACGAGCGTCAGGTAGCCGTCGCGCTCTGACTCGATCGCGAAGCCGATCTCCTCGCCCAATCCGAAAGACGTCCCTCCACCCAGCAGTTCGAGGTGTACTCCGAAGCCCTGGGTGGGGTTGTCCATGTCGCCCAGGTACTTCGACGCGGCTTCCTTGCGAAGCGCGTCTGCAAGCCTGGAGATGCCGGTCTGGTCGACGCCCAGGTCGGTGTGACGAGCAAAGCCGTCGGAGCCGACCACCCGCAGCTGGTCTCCTCCGCGGCGTACGATGAGGTGCGCGAATGCATCCTCGTTCTCCACGAGCCTGATTTCATCAGAGCCCGACAACGCGGACCTCAGGCCCGCGACGATCCGACTGTCCACGGCAGCCACGTTGACCAGCAGCGGGCTCACCGAATAACGGAACGCGACCAAGCGAGCCTGATCGCCAGCCCGCACGGAACCGGATGTCACGTTTGCGACCGTGCTACGCTGGCCGACGGACGCCACCACGAGTCGCGCCCCGGACTCGGTCTCCAAGACCGACCCGGCGGTGACTCCAAGAGCGAGTCCCGCCGCGAGCTGAGCCACGCTCCCCGAAACACTGGTGACGGGAAGAGCCATCTCGTTGGCCCGGGCGCCGCCCTCGACGAAGAAGAGCGGCTGGTCCTTGAGCGCGACGTCCTCCGACAGGTACGGATCCTGCTGGAACCGGTTCCTCTTCAGGGCCTCGTGCGCGGCGTCGAAGGCCTCCTGGTACGTCGCGGTAGCCGGAGCCTTCCACAGTTCGCGCACGAGGAAAGTCGTGAACGCTCCGCCATGGAACGACTCCGAACCGTCCGTGGCCGGGAAGAACGCGTCGACGGCGACCTGATGGGGCTGGGCCGCGGCGAACTCCAGCACGCGTGTCTGTGTGGCGTCGAAGCCAGTCGCGTCCTCAGCTCCCGGGAGGGCTCTACGTGACGCCGTGACCGGCCGCTCGACAGCCGATATGTCGCGCGCGAGAAGTCGACCCCGACTGAATGGTGTGACGTCGCGAGTACCCGTGCCCGAATTACAGTTGTCGAGCGTCACGACCACGTTGCTCGTCCGCAACATTCCGAGCCACTCGTTGAACGTGTCGTCGCTGATGTCGTTCTCAGTGCTCGTCGCCAAGACGTCAGCCGGTGCGAGGGTTTCGTCTAGCCCGTCGTCCTCGTCACCAGATTCGTCCCACATTTGCGACCCGTGCCCGGCGAAGAAGATCGTCACCTGGTCCTGGGGCTGTGCGTTGCTCGCGAGCCAGCCCGTGATGCTCTCCTCGATGGCCGCACGCGTGGCGTCGCGGCTGAGCAGGAGCCGGATGTTCTCCTCCGGTACCCGGAACTTCATGACCAGAAGGTCCCTCACGCTGCGAGCGTCGTGCTCGGCGCCCGGCAGATCCCCGCCTTCGACGTCGCCGAAGTTGATGTAGTCGGTGATGCCGACCAACAGCGCCCAGTGCGTCGGCGCGGGTTGTTTCGCGGGTCCAAAGGCGAGCAGTGGGAGAACCGCAGCCACCGCCGCCACCGATGCAAGTCTTCTCACGTCCCACTCTCCAGCGGTATGTCGATCTCCTCGGCGGCCGCGTCAATCATGACGCTGCTTCCCCGAGAGAGAGCTTCGTCACGCACGTCCGCCACGATCCGGTCCAGTTCCTCGTCGGTCCTGTTGGGGTCATGGTGGAAGAAGAGCAGTCGCCCGACTCCGCCCTCCTCCGCGAGCCTCACGGCCTGCGAGAAGGTCGAATGCCCCCAACCCACTCGGTACGCGTACTCCTCGTCCGTGTACATCGAATCGTGGATGAGCAGGTCCGCGTCACCCACGAAGTCGACGATGCGCTTTTCCCAGCCGGCGCCGAGATCATACATGTCGCCCTCCAACTCGTTGTCCGGGACCAGGCAGATGGTCGACTCACCCACCGTGATGCGGTAGGCGAGGACGAAGGACGGGTGCCTGACCCGCATCACCTCCATGCGAACGTCGCCGAGTTCGTAGGCGCCCTCGTTGAGGTGCTCGAACTCCATCTCCGCTGCGACGACGCTGAACGGGATCGGGAAATAGATCGGGCCCATCTGTCCGGCGAACAGGTTCTGGACGTCGATGTCCTTTTGCTTCGGCCCAATGACCTTGATCGAGTCCTCAGGGTCGTAGAGCGGAGCGAAGAACGGGAAGCCTTGGATATGATCCCAGTGAAAGTGCGTGAGGAAGATGTGGATCGTGTCAGGGCCCTTCTCCACGACGTCGAGGCCGAGCGGGCGGATGCCGGAGCCGGCGTCGAAGATGAGGCGGGCGCCGCCGTGGCGAAGCTCGAAACACGTCGTGTTCCCGCCGTACCGCACGGTTCCAGGACCTGGTGTCGGGATGGACCCGCGGGTGCCCCAGCAACGGAGGCTCACGCCCTTGGCCTGGGTCAGCGCCTCCACGGTCGCCGGCTGGGCTCGAGTGACCGGGTCCAAAGGATAGGAGCTCCAGGAAAGGGGTGTGGCGTCGCGACTGGCGATTCAACCAATGTACGTGGGGGAACGTCGAGGTCGCGAGCACTTTTACGGGTCGAAGGGTCCCCAGGATCCGGGGCCGTAGGCGATTCTCGCGGCTCCGAGTCCCAGCGAGTAGCTTTTCTGACAGCACCATCCACGCCCGAGGTCTCTTCGAGGCACATGGAGTCACACCACACCTCAGACGTCGACGCCGACGCGGCTGACTCCCTCACGCAAGACCAGGTGAGGGAGAAGCTGCGTCAGGTGGCGCTATTCGATGGGCTCGGGGGTGGAGATCTCGAGGAGATCCTGCGCATTTCCGAGTCGGTCCTCGTCGAGGCGGACGAGTACGTCTTCGAGGAGGGCGATCGCGGCGATCACTTCTTCATCATCGTTCGAGGCGAGATCGAGCTCAGGAAGGTCTCAGGCGGCGGGATGAAACGACTTGCGCTGCTGCGCTCCGGCCAAGCCTTCGGAGAGATGGCCCTGCTCAACCAAACGCCCCGGTCCGCTTCCGCGTTCGCCGTGGTCGACACCTATATGCTTTCGGTCTCCCGCGACGCCTTCGGAGAGATCCTCGGAGGGGATTCGCTCGCGGTACGGTTGCTCCGAAATCTGTCCAAGGCGCTGTGGGCCACCTCGGTGCGACTCGCCGCCAAGCAGGCCCAGCAGGTCCGGTCCGACACACCCCACGAGGCGCTTGCGGACTTCAACAGGTTGCTACGGACAAGGCTGCTCCCCCGGGTGACGCCCAGGGTCAGCGGATTCGACCTGGCCGCATCGACGCTCACACCGCGGCAAGGGGTGGGTTCATCTTCTTGGGACTGGTTCCTCATGACAGACGGGCGACCGGTATTTCTCGTCATGAAGGCCGATCGCGCCGATATCTTTTCGGCTCAACGACTTGCGATGTTGCGCACGCTCCTTCGCAGCGCGTCGGCAGAAGCGCATGAGTCCCTGGGCGCTTTGCTGACCCGGGTCAGCCGGGGGCTGCGGTCGGGGTGGGTCGATGGCCTGTCGGGCTCGGTGTCTTGTGGGTTGGTGGCCTTGGCCGAAGGAAGCGCAGAGTGGGTCGGGGCGGGAAGCGTTGCGGGCATGGTCGTCCGGGCGGGGGGTGCGAGTAAGGATCTCAACCGGGGCACGCCAGCCGCGGGCGAGCGGCCCGACTACGTATACGAGTCGACCGTGGTGGACCTCGGCGCTCGGGACAAGGTGATCTGTATCTCGGAGAGCCCGCCGAACCTGGTCCAGCTGGTCACATCCGTGCTGACAGGCGGGTACACATCGAGTTCTCGGGACGCCCTCTCGAAACTGTTCGGGCGCTTCAGCCACGTGCCGGCCGGACCCGCTGCCGGCGACGACCTCACCGGTGCGGTCATCACTTGCACGAAGCCGTCCCTCTAGGGCTGCGCGGCACGAAGCGGTTCCTCTGGGGATAGGAAGCCCATGCCGATTACCGAGAAGCAGGTCCGCGACGCGCTGAAAGGCGTGAAGGACCCAGAGCTACACCTCGACCTCGTCGTGCTGGGCCTCGTCTACGACATCGAAGTTGAGGAAGACGACGTCAAAGCCACGATCTCACTGACGTCTCCCATGTGCCCCGTAGCGGGGCAGATCGTCGAGGACGCCAAGCAGGCCATCGAGGGCGTAGAGGGCGTCAAAAGCGCCACCGTCGAGCTCACCTTCGACCCTCCATGGACGCCGGAGCGCATGAGCCCACTGATCCGGGCCTCGCTGGGTCTTTAGGGGCGCCCCTAGCGAAAAAAGCACCGGCACCCTCGCGGGGCCGGTGCTTTCGTCACTTCGGAACGTCGATGTTGGTCAGTTCACGACCAGGTCGACATCCTCGAGGAAATCTCTGAGCGGGTTCGCGACGGCGACCGCCCTTTCGCGAATCGCCTCCACGAGGGCCGGACGCTTCGAGTCGCCGACCAGATGTCGCACGACAGCACGACCAAGGTGGTCGTCGGACGCCTCGGCGGCCTGGTGGTACTCGGCATACCGCATGCTCACGCGCTCTTCGAACTTGGGCAGTTGCTCCGAGGGCGTCCCGTTTTGGACCATGTCCTCGAACACAGCTTGGTGCATGGCATCTAGGCCGCTACGGATGAGCTCGTCGGGGGCGCGTCCCATGAAGGCGAGTTGCGCGCCGCGTGTGTGTGCCCACATGAAGAAGATGAGCGTCTCTTCGGCTGTGCGACTCGAGGCGGCTTCGTCGTCGTATAGTGCGTCGACGTCGGGTAGGGGCGTCTCGACTCCATCTTCATTGGAGAGGAAGTCGGAGAAGCTCTCCCATACCAGGCGGGCGAGGCTGTCTGCCAGCTCGGCAGGCGTCATAGTCTGTGGCGGCCTGAACTCGCGGGTATCGTCAATGAGGGTGGTTTGCACGGTCGGATTCCCCAGGATCCTTGGTTGATGTAACATCAATTCGGAGCATGGACCATACAGTGTCAAGGTTAACGATTCTCTTCCATCCGACCCGATCGGCCGCCCGAGTGGCCTCGCTCGCCAATTTTGCCCGCAAAATCGGCGTCCGCGCTGGGTTTTTGGCCCTCGTCGCGATCCAGACGGCGTGTGGGTCTGGTTTGGAGTCCATTCCGCCTCCCCGACCGGTGATCATCTACTCGGGTGCTCGGCTGAACGTTGACCGGGAACGAATGCAGGAGATCAATCGGTGGGTCAGCGCCGAGGATCTCAACATCCGAGACGATCCTTCGTTCTGGGTCTACGACGAGCTGGTCAGGGCCGAAGTGTACCCCTGGGAGAACATGCGACTCCAGGCCGACAGCGTCTGGGTCACGATCCCCACGGCGTACCCGGACGCCCGGCTCCCCTTCCACATCTACGGACACCTCCACCTCATGACCCGCATGGGCCGGCAGGAGGAGTGGCTGCCCGAGGCGCCCGATGCGGTCGGATATGACCTGGAGCGAGCGATCGTGGCGCGAACGGCCGATGCGTGGATCCTGGGCAGGACCGTCTTCGGCACATCCCCGTACGGTCCACTCGACGAACTGGCTTACGCCAAGGAAGCGGGTTTCTTGGACGCGCTGATCTTCACGGCGCGACCCGACGACTTCGCCGTCAGGCGGGCCGAGTGGGCACGCGCCAACCCGGGCGAGATGGCACGCTACCGTGAGTGGTTCCTCGACACCTTCAGCCGGGAGCCACCCGGGCTACGACCGATTTGAGGCTGGGTAACGCGGCTATGCCGCGCAGCGCGGCTATGCCCCGGTGACCTCCCACCGAAGTCCCACCGGGCCGCCGTCGTCGAGCTCGTCGATCTGGACGTCTACGCGGCCGGTTCGCATCAGCCGATCGGTGCTCGGCTTCCCGCCGAAGACGGCGAACCCGGTGACGCGAAGCCGGCATTGCCCGCCCTCGGGTGACGTCGCCACCAGCTCGGCCCCCTTCAAGGTCGAAATGGACGGGGCTTCACCCGACTGCAGTCTAAGGCGTAGAATACGGCCGGAATGCGGGGCGTCCATGGCGTCGAGAACGCGGAAAACGACGACGCCTGCAGTGGTGCTTTCAGTAGCCATGAGGGGAACGGTATCGAGATGACCGCCTCCGCGGAAGACGCCGAGCGAAGCCAACTGGAGCTGTCCCCCGAGGAGATGCTGGCGCTCGCGAGTCGGGCCTCGGAGCTGCTCGTTGCGCGCATCTCCGGCCTCTCTGCCGACCCACCGTGGCGAGGTGGGACGAGGGAAGAGCTCGAGCCCCTCCTGAGGAGTGCCGCGCCCGAGCAGGGACGTCCGGCTCGTGAGGTACTCGACTTCGCGGCTCGCGAGATCCTGCCCAGGGCCAGCCGTGTGGACCATCCCCGCTTCTTCGCGTTCGTGCCGTCCTGTGCCACGTGGCCCGGTGTGCTCGCCGACTACATGAGCAGCGGGTACAACGTCTTTCAGGGCACCTGGCTCGGCGCGGGCGCGCCCAGCCTGATCGAGTTGGTCGTTCTCGACTGGTTCCGCGAGTGGGTGGGCTATCCCGAGACCGCGAGTGGCTTGTTCACGAGCGGGGGTTCGGCCGCCAGCCTGGACGCTTTCGTCGCAGCTCGGGAAGCGGCCGGCGGACCCGAACGGCCGTCGGTCTACATGAGCGACCAGAGCCACACGGCCCTCAGCCGCGCAGCCCACATCGTAGGCGTCCGCCCGGAGTACGTCCGCAAAGTGAAGAGCGACGGACGCTTCCGAATGGACATGGCGGAACTCGCCCGCGCCGTGGCGGAGGATCGGGCGGACGGGCTCACGCCGATCGCCGTGTGCGCCAACGCGGGTGCAACCAATACCGGAGCGGTCGACCCGATGCCCGAACTGGCCGACTTCTGTGAGGCCGAGTCGATCTGGTTCCACGTCGACGCGGCCTACGGCGGCTTCGCGGTACTGACCGAGCAAGGGAAGGCGCTCCTCAGGGGGATGGAGCGGGCGGACTCCATCGCCATGGATGCCCACAAATGGCTCTTCCAGCCGTTCGAGGCAGGATGCCTCATGGTCAAGGATGTCCGCCGCCTCGAGTCCGCGTTCTCCGTGGAGCCCGAGTATCTTCAGGACACGCAGTGGGGCCCGGGCCACCCGAATTTCGGGGACCGAGGGCTCCAGCTGAGCCGCTCGTTCCGGGCGCTGAAGGTGTGGATGTCCATCCAGACCTTCGGGGTCGCCGCGTTCCGGCGCGCTGTGGCGAAAGGGATGGAGCTGGCCGAGCGGGCGGAGGTTTACGCCATCGAGTCCGAGCTGCTTCAGGTCGCGAATCCGGCGTCGATGGGCGTCGTGTGCTTTCGCTTCAACCCGCGAGATTCCGGGCTGTCGAACGAGGAGCTCGAGGCCATCAACAAGGCGGTTCAGGCCAAGGTGATCTCGACGGGCACGGCCATGACGTCGTCGACCCGGCTGCGTGGCCTCTACTCTCTGAGGTTCTGCATCCTCAATCACAACACCGAGTGGACCCATGTCCGTGAGACCCTCGAGGCGATCGAGCGCTTCGGACAGGAAGAGCTCGCCAATTGAGTGAGCCGGAGCCGCGTCTGAAGCCGACACGGCCGCCAATGCCCCCAGCTGTGCGTCGGATCGCGGGCGCGAGCGTTGTGCTCTTTTGGGTGGTCCTCCTCATGCTGACGTACGTGGCCGGGCTGTCGCTGCTCGACGGCGTGCTCCTCGCGGTCCTGCTCGTCGCCGTACCGGGGCTGTCGGTTGCCCAGCTCCCACTCATCGAAGACGCACCGCTGGAGCGGCTCCCCGCGTACTGGAGCTCCATTGCGACGCTCTGGCTGCTGGGCACCGCCGGCTGGTTCGTCGGAACGCGGGAGGGCGGCGCCGGGGCGATCGGCTTGGTGCGGACTCCATGGGTGCCACTGGCGCTCTGGACCGTCGGCCTGACACTCGGGGGGCTCCTCACCATCCTCGTGTTTCGCCAGATCGGGGTGGTGGCCGGCATCGGTGAGAGTCCCATGCTGCGCCAGCTGCTACCACGCACGCACGAAGAGCGACACGCGTTCGGCGTGCTGTCGGTCGCGGCGGGCTTCGGTGAGGAGATCGCGTATAGGGGGTACGCCATTCCAGTGCTCGGGCCCCTCTTGGGTGTTTCCGGTGCGGCCGTCCTGACGTCGGTGGTCTTCGGTGTGCTCCACGGGTACCAGGGCGCGTTGGGCATCCTCCGGACCGGGGCGATGGGGGGCATGCTGGCCTGGGGCTTCCTGTCGTCCGGCAGCCTGTGGCCACCGATCATCGCTCACACGCTGATCGACCTCGTCGCGGGACTGTGGCTGGGCGACAAGCTCTTGTCACCTGAACACGCTCCAAGTGTATCGGAGCCCGACATCTCTCCTCTCGAGCCCTGAGCCTCACCCTCCATGGAAGTCGACCTTGCACTGCTTGCCGACGCTGCCACGATCGACGGTTCGGGGAAGCTGAACATCCTCGGGATCTTCGACCGCCTGACGACGTCTTCGTTTCCGACACGGCATCCCCGCCTGAGCCTCGTCCTGCGATTCGCTGCGGGGCTTCAGGAGGTGGGAAAGCACGAGGTGGGCATTAAGCTCAAGGCCCCTGACGGCAAGGAGCTCGTGCGCATCGACGGAGAGATGAACCTGGCGCCGGGGCCGAGCGGATCCGGGGGAGCCATTCTTGTGCCTCACGTATTGAACATGGACGGGCTGATCTTCCCGGCGGCGGGGCGCTATGCGTTCGACGTCAGGGTCGATGGTGAGCACCACGTCACGATTCCCCTCACGGTTCATGGGCCGGAGTCGACCGCGCACGCCTGAGGTCGCGGGCGAGGTTAGGCTTGCAGGAACCGAACCGCCGTCCCTAAGTAAGGGATAGAGACACCTGGCGCAGGATATTTCAGTGATCCTTCACTTCAACTACGAAGAGATCCAGGCCCTGAGGGCTGGGGCCCGCTCGTACTTGGGGGATGTGCGTGCACCATCCTCCTCGGCGGTCCTCGCGCCTGCGGAGGGCCGAGCCCGTGTCGAAGCGCTTCTTCCGCGGTTACAAGGGGACCTCTCATTCTCCACACTCGGGGAGCTCCGCGCGGTTCAGGGCGCGGTCGAGTCTTTGGTCGAGAGCCTGCGGATCCTCATGGAGACGACCGTGCTGGCGACCCACGCCGCCGATGAGGACGCTGTGTCGGCGTACTTCGACTTCGCTCACGGACTCACCGTGTCGAATCGCATCTCTGATATAGCCGCCGAGATGGAGGCGATGATCGAGCTGGTGACGGGCGAGCCACCGTCCGCCGAAGCCGCTCGAACATTCCGGTTCCCGGACTAGATCCGGTGGATGCGTCGAGCCCGAAGCCGGGCTTCGAGGAAGAGGCCCTCCCCCAACTCGACGCGGTGTACCGGTTCGCGCTGCGGCTGACAGGCTCCGCCGCCGAGGCCGAGGACCTGGTGCAAGAGACCTTCCTCCGTGCCTTCAAGGCATGGGACCAGTTCGAGCCGGGAACCCGAGCGAAGAGCTGGCTGTTTACCATTTGCCGGAACGTGTTCCTGAGGGGGAGAGAGCGTTCAAAGCGTCATGACGAGATTGTCTCGGAGTCCGCCGACCGCTCCGGTCCGGGGCCCAACCCGATCAATCCAGTTTGGGTATCCACGCTCGGGGTCGATCCGGAGGGTGACTTCTTCGGTTCGATCGTCGACGATCGGATTCTGGAAGCCA
>Ga0224512_10000879_pt1 | contig 30588 bp, 25 predicted proteins | sample SF_May12_sed_USG_4_FD_169103 | JGI IMG/M metagenome (GOLD analysis project Ga0224512, IMG submission 169103) | Sediment microbial communities from San Francisco Bay, California, United States - SF_May12_sed_USGS_13 | ecosystem: Environmental > Aquatic > Marine > Sediment | place: USA... | reverse complement strand
GAACGTAAGTAATAGCCCAGCTATTGCTTGCGTTTCGCAAAGCTTCCGCTCCTGCTCACGCCCCTCACCTACATCCATGTAGGCGACACAGAGATTGATTATTTTGGACCCAAATGGATCGTTCATGGCTTTTGCAGAGGTTCCTTAAGTGAAATCGGGCTAAACGGTCGGTGCCACGGTCCACGGTTTCATAGTCGTAGCTATGGGCCAAGGACGCTCGTGACGAATGCCACGTCCAATTGTTCTGAGAACCCCGAACGGAACCAACGGTGCATCGGCCCCTCCTCGCCTAAAATCACGAAAATAACCGACTCAAATATCGGCAGTATTCTTCCTGATTGGTCCGCCTGATTGAAATTTCCGGGCTAAATACTAGTTCTCACGGTTGCCCTTGGATGGATCGTAGAAGGGCAGGCTGTGGGTCGTTGCGGAACAGGAGGTATTGGGCCCTCTAACTTCGACTTTGGTGCCGGGCGCAGCGAGAGCCGCGTCGATTTGTACGAGCGCCAGTGATTGATTCAAGACGGGAGAGAAATTCGGCGCCGTGACCTTGCCTACCTTCCGGTCGCCTTGAAACAATTCGGCGTCTGCGTCCACCGCAGTGTCGGTATCCGCAACAATGCCGCAAACCTTGATTTTTTCCTTGCCGATTGAATTCATACAGGCCTGTTTGCCGCGGTAATCGCCCTGTTTTTTCTTAGAAACTGCAAAGCCGAGACCGACTTCCCACGGTGTATTGCTTTCGTCCATATCGAATGGATAAAACAACAATGCTGCTTCTACCCTGACTGCATCGATGCAATTGAATGATCCCGGCAACACACCAACCGGCCGACCGTGTTCGAGAATAGCATCCCAAATCGGGACGACATCTTCCCCTTTGGCGAATATCTCGTAACCCCGCTCACCCGAAAAACCCGTGCGCGAGATCAAGCAATCGTGTCCGAACAGAGTAGTCGGCGCTTGGCGGAAGTATTTTAAACCGGCCAAATCCATGGGCGTGTGGTCTTTAAGAACATCCAGCGACTTAGGGCCCTGCAGCGAAATGTCATGCAGATCATCGTCGAACTGGATGTGAACATTCCTACCCTCAGCCGATTTCTGCAGTTGTTCCATACCGGTACCGCTGCCGTGCACCAGCATCAGATGATTCGGAGACAAGTTAAACATAATGCAGTCATCGGTGAATCCGCCTTCTTCGTTGAGAATGATGGCATACACCGAACGGCCGGCTGGGATCTCAGTCATGTCCCGGGTAATCAAATGATCGGCGACCGCCAGTGCATCGGGACCCAGAATATGTACTTTCTTGAGTCCGGATACATCGAGCAATCCGGCAGCCGTACGCACCGCTCGATGTTCGTCGTTCACATCCTGATCGTATTGCCATGCCATACCCATATCATTCCAATCTTCGAGTTCGGCTCCCAGTGCTCTGTGTCGGTCCGCGAGTGCAGTATGTCTCGAGTAGGTCATGTTTTTATCTCCAGGATATGATTAGGTCGTAGTCGGGGTATAAGCGAACAGCAAACAGGTGACAAATTCCAGTTGAACTCTTATGCAAAATTCATTTACGGCATCTTTTACGCTGGCCCGGCAACCGTCAATTGCACGTCGGATATACCACCTTGTGAGTAATTAGGTTCCGTCCGCTCTATTGCAATCCTAAGATTGCGGCGACTACCATAATCACATTAAACGTCAGATACGGTGCTGAAACGTCACTGCGGAGCCCGATTTTAGTAGCTAATGCCAACTGCAACCTACCAATTCGGTCGGAAAATCCATGCACAGCGATGATATCACGCCGGACGGAACCGGGCTGTCCGCCATCAATTCCACGGCCGACAGCGCCAGAGCGTTCCAACTACTCAATTCGACGCTTATTGAGATATTGACACAACCCGAATCGGCTGAGCCTTTCGTGGAATTGCTGACTGGTATCGAGAAAATGGTCGCCGCCCGCAGCAGCGCCATATACCAAATTCCGGTAGGCACGGCACAGGCTATACCGGTCACATCTACCGGCGATACGTCGAGGCATTCTGCAACCATACAAAATTTCGCCGATGTGCTGCAGCATTCCACGCCGCCACCAGACCTCTGGTATAACGACAAAAACACGCCCGATCTGCTCATAAAAGCCACGCGGATCGGTGGCGGCGGCAAACCGGCGTTTGCGTTGTTAGTACTGATTTGCGATGACGCACGTTCCATGAGAGCGACGCGGGGCGAACTTTTCGAAGCTCTCACGGAAGGGTTGGCCGATATATTTCGCGCTACCCGGCAGGCCCAGGCGAATCGTCGCCGAGACTTACAAAAAGAGCGTGCCGCAATTTCCCGGGAGCTGCATGATTCTCTAGCGCAGTCTCTTACCTACCTCAAGATTCAGGCGAGCCGCATGCAGTCGATGTTAAGGCAGGAGCATCACAGCGCTCCGTACGACAGGCCAGAAGTGGAATTGGTGGTACGCGAACTCCGCGATAATCTCAACATCGCTTATCGTCAACTTCGCGAGTTGATGACCACATTCCGGCTGACCATGGACGGCAAGGATTTTGGCCAGGCGATAGAGGAATCCGTCGGAGAGTTCGAAAAACGCACCAGGATCGCATTCGACCTAGACAACCGCCTGAGTGACGACGAACTGACTGTAGAAGAAGAGATGCAGATATTGCATATCGTGCGCGAGGCGCTATCCAATATAGTAAGGCACTCTCATGCGCAACGGGCGAAGGTCGCATTGCGCCACTGCGATGACGACAACATCCGGCTCACGGTAGACGACGACGGCGTGGGAATCGATGAACCACAGAGGCGCGCACAGCACCTCGGCCTTATCATTATGCAGGAGCGCAGTCGCAATCTCGGCGGTGAGTTCAGCGTACGGGAGCAAAGCGATGGTGGCACCGAAATTAGTGTTACCTTTACTCCGCAGAAATTAAAGGCTGCACGTCATCGACAGCCGCAGCCTGCGCGCAGTGCATAAGACCCGATAGCAATGATCGATCACGGACCCCCTTATACCGTCCTCGTTATCGACGACCATCCGCTGTTTCGCAAGGGCGCCGGGCAGCTCATCAATCTTGATGAGGATTTCGAATTGGCGGGCGAGGCCACCAACGGCGTAGAGGGTGTCAAACTGACCAGGCAACTCAAACCCGATCTGGTACTACTCGACCTCAACATGCAAGGCATGGACGGCATTTCAGCGCTGAAAGAACTCAAGGCGCACGCGCATGAATCAATAATAATCATGCTTACGGTCTCAAATTCGGAAGACGACATTGTCGCGGCGCTGCGCTGCGGCGCTGATGGCTATCTCCTCAAAGACATGGAACCGGAAGAAATTCTGACAAAGCTGCGTCGCGCGATCGACGGGCAGACAGTTCTTGATGAATCGATCTCTACGCTGCTGGCGAATGTGCTGCGGGAGGAGAACCGCTCTCCGCCGCTGAATCAAATAGAATTTACCAGTCGGGAAGAACAGGTCGTGCTACTCATCGCCGAGGGGAAGAGCAATAAAGTCATTGCCAGGGAACTGGGCATCAGTGACGGCACTGTCAAGGTGCACGTCAAAAACGTGCTGCGCAAACTCAACTTGGGTTCGCGCCTGGAGGCAGCGGTATGGGCATTCGAACATCGTTATTCCAGCATTGGCGCCCAGCACCACAGGGAATCCTGATCTACACCCAATGGACTACTCCTGACGAGGAATTGCGCGAAATCGACATGTTTCTCAATATCGCAGTGTGGCAACAGCGCGGCTATTGAATTGACTCGAATATGAAACCTCACGATGATGCGAACACCTCGACTTCCCGCTCGATGCTAAATCCTGCGAATCTACTGCAGCCAAATCCGGAGGGGCGCTACAGGAATCTGATCGAGAACCTACCACAAGCGGTATTCGAGACTGACCGGGGCGGCCGCTGGTCGTTCTTGAACGAGAGCTGGCAGCAGCTTTCTGGGTTCGGCGTGGGCGAGTGCACCGGCACCAGTTACTTGGACTACGTGCATCCCCAGGACCGGACCCGGTGTCAAGCAACGTTCGCGAAAATGCAGCGTGGCGATGTGGACCACTGCACCGAGGCATTCCGATTTCTGATCAAGAACGGCAGTTATCTATGGATGGAAGTACACGCAGCACCGGTCCGATTCCCGGGACGCGGCTTCGTCGGTATCGTGGGCACGCTCATCAATATTTCGGATCGAGTCGGCGAAGAAGAACTGCTTCTCGCCAACCAACGGACATTGACCGCGATGCTCAACGATCTGCCCGGAATGGTGTACCGTTGCCGGAACAATCCCGACTGGACCATGGAGTACGTGAGCGGCAGCAGTTATGAACTCACCGGCTACAACCCTCAAGATATAGTAAACAATAAAAAACTTTCTTACGGATCAATGATTCATCCCGACGACAAACAGGCTGTATGGAATGAGGTGCAAAACGGGGTCCGCGAGGATCGTCGGTTCGAGCTGGTGTATCGGATTATTACCGCGGTCGGCGATGAGAAGTGGGTCTGGGAGCGCGGCAAGGGTATATTTTCCAACAACGATGAGCTGTTGGGTCTCGAAGGGTTCATCACCGACATCACCCAAAAAAGGACCGCGGAACAAAGCAATCTGAAACGGATTCTGTACGATGCGGGGACGCAGCTGCCGACGCGACATCTATTCGTCGACCGTGTCGAGACGGCCATCAGGCGTTCGACGTCCACAGACCGTACATCCGCACTGTTTGTGACGCATCTGGATCGGGTGCGGAAATCCTTTGAGAGGCTGGATTCCGAATCCATCGACCGCGCCGCGCGCGAGGTCGGGCAACGACTGGTAGCAGTCGTTGATCCATTGGACAGCGTCACCCGCCTCGACAATGAACGATACGGGTTATTGGTCGAAAACGCTGGAGGGAAACAATCGGTAACGGATGTCTCGCAGCGGATTCAGGACGCGTTTCTTTTGCCCATCATGGTGGGCGAATCGAAAGTGTACGTTACAGTCAGCATTGGCGTTGCCCTGTGTGAAGACCCACAGCAAAGCGCTGACGATCTGTTTCGGGCTGCAAGTCAGGCTATGCATCGTGCGCATGCATTGGGCGGTGGGCGCTGCGAGGTATTTGATCCGCGAATTCACAAACAATCCATCGTCGGTCTCTGATGGCCGCACACACGAAACACAGATTCGGTAGCAAGACGTTTGTGATCGAACCCATGCATATCCTCAATTCTCTGACAGCAAGAGTCTCCAATAGCCGATAAATACGAATATGCACGACTCCGACTGCGTCAGTCGGTTATACTACCAAGGTGGTATATCTAACGTTTAATTGACAGTAGGTTCCAGTAAGGAGAATCTTAATAATCAGGTAATTTTCTAGTTAGTATTGGAATAATTGTAAAGCCCGCGGAAAACTGTTCCCAGTAGAAGGCTATTATCACGAGAATAATCAAGGTCACAACCACGACAACACCGTATTCGGAGGAAAGTTATGCGCAAAACACCGAAATCAGTATTTGAACGCAAGTTTGGGCGCCGTCGGTTCTTAGGGACCACGTTGGCAGGTGTGGGGGCCGCGCTTACGGCTGGTATGCCCCGTATCAGCCTCGCAGACACAAAAACGGTCAAGATCGGCATGAATATCCCCATGACCGGAGACTATGCCCCGTGGGGCCTGCCGGGCCTTTACGGCAGCGAGATTGTCGCCAACAATCTGAATGCGGCCGGCGGTGTCAAGATCGGTGGCGATACATACATGATCGAGATGGCGGCTTACGACCACGGTTACGATACGGAGAAATCCGTGCAGGGATTCAAGAAGCTGGTACTGGAAGACGATGTGAAGATGGTCATGATGCTTGGCGGGTCGACGGTGGCGTCCATCGTTCCCTGGGCTATGCGCAAGAAGATGCTCACGACTACCTTGCTGCCCAGCGACATTACGCCGGATACGCCATACTTGGTGGCTACCTGCGAATCCCATCCGCTGTATAACGTGACCGGCGTGGAGTGGCTGGCAGAAAAGAATCCGGATCTGAAGACCGCGGTAATCATTACCACTAATGACATCGAATACGGTAAGCAGTCCGCCGCGACCTACAAAGCAGCGTTTGAAGTGGCCGGAATCGAGGTGCTGGATACCAATTTCCACGGTTTCGATGTGGTCGACTTCGCACCCATCGTGAGTTCGCTGCTGGCAAAAAAACCGGATGTGTTCTGCATGGCGACGGATGTCTACACCACACCGATCGTGGAGCAGTTATTTCACCAAGGTTACAAGGGCAAGATTGTGTCCTGTACTTTGGACGGTTATCAAGATGTCATAGCGAAGACCAGCAAGGAATTCGTTGAAGGTTTGGTGTTCCAATTCCCGGATTTCGACGATCCCAAGCTGGTCGGAGGCAAAATTAATTTCCCAGATCCGGGCGGATTCGACGCGTCTTTCAACAAGGATCACGCCGGCGAGTGGTCGGCCGTGGCGTGGGAATACCCGTCCATACTGCTGAATTGGGTGGAAGCCGCGCAAGCTGCCGGCAGCATTGAGCCGACGGCGGTGCTGGAGGCAATGAAGGCCAACGATTCACCCGCGCATACGTTTGGACCAGGGAAGTGGTGGGGCGCCGAACTGTGGGGCCTGGACAACGCCGTGATCGGCGACTGGCCGGTAGTGGCGATCAACGACGGACGCGCCCGCATACAGGAATTCCGAAGCGTTTACACTTGGTGTCAAACCAACGTCGCCGAGCTGTCGAAACAGATGAAGGACCTCGATCTGCGCATCGCGTAGGCGACGTCTACATTGCGGCTCCTGTCTAACGAAGGGGGATTTCCCCCTTCGTTAGTGTCGTTTGCATAGAGGAACCCTGACGTGCCGGGGCGGCAAGTAAATGGGGTGAATTCTTAACAACGAGAAATCGTTGAAGCAGTAAGCCGCCAGCCGTGTCTTTCCCTCGAGGATGGAATATTGGAGCTATTTTTCCAGTCTGTAATCAATAGCTTCATCCAGGGCGGATTCTTCGCCCTGTGGGCCGTAGGCCTGGTGCTGGTGTTCGGCGTCATGGGCGTAGTCAACTTCGCCCACGGTGAACTGGTGATGGTCGGCGCTTACACGGTCTGGGTGCTGCATTCGCAGTATGGCATAGGATACATTCCCGCCCTGTGCATCGCCGTGTTGCTGGTGATGTTCATAGGTCTCCTGATGGAGCGGTTCTTATTTCGCCCTAAACAAGGGGATCCGTTGGGTGGCCTGATCAACTCCATCGGTGTGCTGTTCATACTGCAGGTGGCGGCCCTCGTCGTGGGCGGCACCGGACCCGCAAAACAAGTTGCGCCGCCTTTTCCAGGAACGCTGATCATCCAAGAGTTCCTGCGCATACCTAATCAAAGACTGTTCAGCATTGCGGTTGCAGTAGCGGCGCTACTGCTTCTGTGGTTTTTTCTGACCAAAACCAAACTCGGATGGTCGCTGCGGGCGGTGGCGCTCGACCGTGAGGCCGCAGCGCTGCAAGGCATCAACATCAATCGCACATCGATGATCGCAATAGGGGTCAGCGGTGCACTGGCGGGACTGGCTGGGGCGTTAATGGCGCCGATATCCAATATCTATCCTACGATGGGGCACAACGTTATTATCACCGCATTCATAGTCACCATCGTCGGTGGCATCGGCAGCCTGTCCGGCGCGGTTCTGGCCGCCGTGCTGTATGCGTTCTTACACACATTCGTTACCGCTTACTTCAGCGGAACTATTGCAACCATGTGTGGGTTATTGATCATGGTTCTGGTATTGATCGTCAAGCCTACCGGTATCATGGGGCAGAAAGTTAGTGAGTAATATGTCCAAGGTCCAGCTATCGCAAATCGCCGGCATCGTAGCGATGCTCGTAGGCCTTATGGTCCTGCCGAACTATCTCAAGTACCACCACCAGGATTTTTTGATTTTCCTCACCATCAATATATTGGTGGTGGTCAGTTATCGATTGATGACGCTGACAGGCGAATGGTCGTTGATACACATTGTAATGATGGGGGTGGGCGCATATACCAGCGCTTTATTGTCCAAGAACCTTGGATTTCCCGTATGGATTTCGATGCCCATGGCCGGGGTTGGTGCGGGATTGATCGCGGCACTGCTGTGCTTTCCGCTGTTTCGTATGACCCAATTCTATTTCTTGATCGGATCGTTCGCCGTGGGTGAAGCGATACGGCTGGCATGGATTTTTTTCGTGAAACCATTCGGTGGCTCGAGCGGCGTCAGCAGCATCCCGCCACCGGAATTATTCGCGATAGATTTTATGGACCCGATACCTTACTTCTACTTGGTCCTGGCCGTGGTCACTGTTTGTTTGGTCATTCTCTATCGAATCGAGAATTCCAGGATCGGCCTAACATTGCATGCGGTGCATTGGAAATCTTCCCTGTCGGAGTCCGTCGGGGTCAATACGTGGAAATACAGGTCTCTCGCGTTCATCGTGGCGTCGGTTTTCGTAGGCATTGCGGGCGCGCTCAAGGTCCACTATCTGGGAAATGTGACACCTCACCAGTTCGGCGTGGGGACCATGGTGTTCGTATTGATCTGGGTCATCGTCGGAGGCTACAACACTTTTTTTGGCCCGGTACTGGGCGCGATCGTTTTGTCGATTCTCGATGAGTCACTCCGCGACTTGGAAGAGTACCGCCCGGCCATTTACGGTGCGCTTCTTATTGCCGCCATCATGTTCATGCCCAAAGGCTTGGAGAGCGTGCCACCGAGCATACGGGCCTGGTTCAAAGCTCCAGCGACACCGCCGCCCGGGTAACCATCGGGGCGCTTCGTTAATCAATTATGGCCCTACTCGAGATCAAAAACGTGTCTAAGCGCTTCGGCGGACTCGCTGCGCTGAGCAATGTCAGTTTCGCCGTCGAGCAGGGTGAAATTCGCGGACTGATCGGCCCCAATGGTGCGGGCAAAAGCACCATGTTCAAAAATATCGCGGGTTTCTCGCAGCCGTCGGAAGGTGAAATCGTTTTTTCGGGACAAACTATCAGCGGTTACCGACCTCACACCATAGCCGATCTGGGCATTGTGAGAACCTTCCAGGAGACGACTTTGTTTCAAGAACTCACCGTGTTCGAAAACGCCCTGGTAGGTTGCCATTTGCAGGCCAACACGAACATATTTTCCGCGGTGCTGGGCCTGGATAAGCACAAGCAGAGCCGGGCCCGCGACAAAGCGCTAGAGGTCCTCGAATTCATGGGCTTGTCACAGCGCATAGATCAGCTGGCATCGGAACTGCCGCTGGGCTCCCAACGCAGCCTGGCAATCGCAATTGCTCTTACCTCCGGCCCTAAGCTCATGCTGATGGATGAACCCTTCGCCGGCATGAACCCGGAGGAGACCCGGCAGATGATGGAGCTTACGCGTAAAGTGAACAAATCCGGCGTAACCATCGTGCTGGTTGAACACGACATGAAGGCAGTCATGGGCCTCTGCGAATATATTACGGTATTAAACTTTGGCACCCTATTAACCGAGGGCACACCCGAGGAAATACGCCATAACGAAGCGGTTATAGAAGCCTACCTCGGCGGGAGCCGTAAACACTGATGCTGCTTTCACTGCAGGACGTGCATGTGCATTACAACAAGATTGCGGCTCTGCAAGGAATATCCATAGAAGTAGAAGAAGGCGATTTCGTGACATTGATTGGATCGAATGGCGCCGGTAAAAGCACCACGCTGCGCACTATTTCAGGCCTGGAGCGGCCCAGCGCGGGAGAGATACGGTTCAAGAATCAGTCGTTGACTCGTCTGCCTCCCGACCGGATTCTAAAACTCGGTGTTGCCCAGGTGCCGGAAGGCCGACGCGTATTTAAAGACCTGACGGTTCTTGAGAACCTGCACCTCGGCGCATTTACCCGCGGCGACCAGGCGGCGATAAAAAGCGATCTGGAATCGGTGTTCGGCCACTTCCCCAGATTGCTGGAGCGCAGCCAGCAACTGGCGCAGACATTGAGCGGTGGCGAACAACAGATGCTCTCGATCGGCCGTGCCTTGATGTCTGATCCCATCCTGCTACTGCTCGATGAGCCATCTTTGGGCCTGGCGCCGATCGTGGTTGAAGAGATCGCGAAAATCTTGTTGGAAATTAATAAACGAGGGGTTGCCATTGTTCTCGTGGAACAAAACGCGGAGCTGGCACTGGATCTCGCCAAGCGCGGCTATGTCCTGGAAACCGGCAATGTTGCATTACAGGGAGAAGCGAGCAGCCTGGCCCGCAACGAACACGTGAAAACCGCGTATCTGGGAATCTGAGTGTTACCGTCATTTCTGACCGGGCGACCTAACCGGCAGGCCGCATTCACATCGCCAGCGGTGCGGCCATTGAACATAGATTTATTCGCGACGTAGCACGTCTGCCAGCACCGCATTGCGAATGTAAGTAGCCGTTAGGGTATCCACGGTCAGTTCGGCGCGCGAAATTGACATAAGCGTCGCGCCGGAAGGTCTCGCTGAGCCGGTTACAATACGGACGACAAAGAATCATTTCCGGAGGCTCGTGATGACATCACCCATATACCACCGCTTCGCGGCGGCACCCACGCCGGTCGCCCCTTACAGCCATGCCGTAGTGAGTGACGAGTGGGTTTTTCTCACCGGACAAATTCCCACTGACCCCGACGACGACTCGATACCAGCGGCAGATGACATCGTCGCGCAAACCAGACGGGTCATGGACAATCTCGTGATCGTATTGAACGAATTGCGACTCGGATTGGAACACGTCGTGCAATCGCGTGTTTATCTGACCCGATTTCAGGACGACTATACGAAGATGAACGAAGCTTACGCGTCTTACTTCCCCACCGATCGTTTACCGGCGCGAACTTGCATCGGGGTCACGGCCTTGGCGCGGGATGTACTGGTGGAAATCGATATGGTGGCGCGCCGAGCGGCCTAGCGATCTTTACGAACCGCCGAGCCGTGTGGTTACGCTCGCACGCGTTCCTTGTCGGGATCGTAGAATGGGAGCCGCACAACGGTTGCAGGTATGCGTTTTTGGTGGCCGTCTATTTTACCGACCTCGACCTCGGCGCCAACCTCCGTTGCGCCAATATCCAAACGCGCCATTGCAATATTCTTGTTAAGCACCGGCGACTTGGTACCGCTCGTGACAACGCCGATTTGAGCGCGTCCGACATGCACGCAATCACCATGAACGGCGATCTCGTTGCCCTTAAGTTCCAAACCAACTAAGCGGCGCTGCGGATGTGCTTTACGCTCGATCAACGCTTGTTTGCCGACAAAGTCGTCGCTTTTCGTCCGGAGCGCAACGCTAAAACCAATACCGGCCTCGAACGGATCGACTTCGTCGGAAAATTCATAACCCGCAAATATCAATCCCGCCTCGATTCGCAACACATCCAGTGCATCCAGGCCGAGTGGACTTAAGCCCTGCGATTCGCCGGCAGCCCACAGCGCATCCCAGACTGCGGTGCCATCACGGGGGTGACAGTAGAGTTCGTAGCCGAGCTCGCCCGTATAGCCGGTGCGCGACAGCATCACCGGCACACCATTAAAGTCGCCGATACGCCCGATCGTAAATCGAAACCACTGCAATTCATCGATTGACGGTTGGGTAGGCGGCGTCCAAATAAATTGCTTGAGAATATCGCGGCTGTTAGGGCCCTGTACCGCAATATTATGTAATTGATCAGTGGAGGATTTAACGAGCACTTTGTCGAAACCGCGCTGTTTTGCCTGCTCCCGCAACCACTCGCCGCCGTATTCGTCGCCGCCGATCCAGCGGAAATTGTCCGCGCCGAGCCGATACGCGGTGCCGTCGTCCAACATGCCGCCATGTTCGTAACACATCGCCGAGTACACTACCTGGCCCACCGACAGCCGACTCACGTTGCGGGTTAATGTCCATTGCATGAGTGCTTCGGCATCGGGCCCCAACACTTCGAACTTACGCAGCGCCGATAAATCCATGACCGCAGCCTTCTCGCGGCACGCGTAGTATTCGTTCGCGGCGCCCGTGTCGGTAAACGACGTGGGTAACCAATATCCGCGATACTCCGCAAAGTGGCGAGTAAGCGCCGAAGTACGTGGGTGAAAAGCGGTCTCCTGGGTAAGTCGAGGTTCGGCGTCGGGTTTCATTCGGAATGCAATCGCTTTTGAGAATGTACATTTTTCCGGGTATACCCGGACGTGAATATCGGTCGGATTCCAGCCGTTGGCGACGGCGGTATCGTCGGGACAGGCGGACGACGCACAGACGATATCGGTCAACGCGCGCAACAGCACATAGTCGCCGGGTCGTGACCACGACTCATCGCAACATAGACCGTTACTGGCATCGATACTGGTATTGAAAAAGAGATTTATGGCGGGCCAGCCACGGCGTTCAGCAATTTCGTAGGGCACGAGCACGCGATTGAAATTATCGGTGCAATTAGGATGTCCAAAATAACCCTGGTCTTCGTAGTATCTGGAGCTGCAGGCAAGCCCGAACGTATCGTGCCGACCCACCGTGTCGCGCACGACTTCCACCAGCGCCTGCATATCCTGATCGTAGTATTTCGAATGCAAACCGGGTCCCGGATACGCCGCACACAGAAGCGTACGGGTGGTAGTGGGATCCAGTCCACGCTCAACACCGGCATCCAACCGACGCCGATCGAAGGCCTGAAAATCTGAACACTGCCGCCCCGCTACATCGATAATCTGAATGAATTCGCCAGCGCGGACCTCGAAAGCTTGTGCAGTCTGCTTGACAACACGTGTGTCCAGACGCGGATCCGCCAGCGGCTCCGGTAATGCAGGGGATTCGCCGGGCTCAGGTGTTCGCGCGCGTGAGATTTCGGCAATTAGTTCGGTTGGCGGGTTCTGCGCATCGACTCGCATCGGCTCACCGGGCGCTGCGATGATGCACAACGCGGCGCATTCTGCTTCGAACCCGGCGCTCTCGCCGGGGCGACCGTCTGCCCCAAATAGTTGCAGCGCTTGCGCGTTATCGATCTGAATTCCGCTACGCGCCAAACTCGCACGCAACCCGTCGCCACTGCCATCGGCGGCGCCGAGAAGACGGCGGATACCGTCAGCCGCCACGCTTGCACGTGCGCCAAGAATTCCCAAATCGTCTCGACCTTCTGAATCGAAGGTAATAACTTCGGCAACCTGACCGCCCTCGGGATCGGTTATCGCGAGCCGGTCACCACCATTAAGCATCACCGCGATTGCGCTCGAACCGGGCACTCGGTAGCGCTCGTATCCCGGGCGCCAGCGCGCTAAACCGGGTTCGATGCGTCGAGGACTTGATGGCATCGTAACGATACTATTCATTGGGGCATTACGCCGCGGTCGTTGAATCGCATATTCATCCTAATTACGCCAATACGATCTATATCGTTTTCCAATCGCGTGATGGAATACTCTACCGAATCACCGGTATACGTGCGCGCCCATCCAATGCGCCGTAAAGTTCGGAATGCGATTCTACATTAAGTTGGGATTCGTGCCGCCACTAGCCGGCATGCGCTAAGCGAATCACTAGCACCCGAGTCGCGGAATCAATCATAGACGATCGACATCTTAACGCGTGTCATGTCGGCCGGCGCGAGCGAATCGACCACGGCCTAGGGGTTGCGATTTTTCTTCGCGAGGTATTTGGTCCGGGGCAAATACCCTTAATCGTCGGGACAGGGACGGCTGACAAGGAACACAAATACCACAGATTCATTTCATTAACAATTTCCCACCCGATTACAGGTTTTATTGAAGCAAATGTGCTCGAGCGACCCAAGACTCCCACCTTTTTCTCGAATTAGCCACAATAGAGACCACAATTACCACATTGCAAAGAAGATAATGGCGAACACGATGAACCCAAATCGCCGAATGATCCTGGAATTTGAACCGGGCCACTCACCTAACTCATTGTCGCAGCGGGCCTTTCGGACGGCGGTTGACGGCGGGGTCGGATTCGCCGAAAGTAGGGATCGCAGTGCGGCGGGGCGCCCTCGGCGTAACCCGTATTTGGTTTGTGCCGCCGTATCTGCCGAGAGCGAATCTGTGGAAGGCTAAGGACTGGAAAACCGGCAAAGCCGACCGATAAATCGGGTCCGCGGCGTTCAGGCCGAAGACGACGAGGTCAAAGCTGCCGGCGAGGTCAGGTGGTGGTGTAGGGAGCTGTTCGGTATTGATAGCACCGTGGCCAGAATACAGGCCGATGGCGGTGATTGAAAGCAGCATAGCGGTCACATAAGGGGGGTAGTACAGCCCGGAGTTCGGCGACTACGTCGAAATGTCGGGCCGTGGGTACGGACCGTAGTGACTAACGACGCGGCTTTTCCGAATACGCTGCTGTATTGTAGTTACTTACCAAAACGGTGCGGCCGGATCGATAATACTCATCGGTCCGGCCGTTAACCTATTCAGCAACCACGATTTCGAATCCTAGCTTCCCGACTCTTACCTTCCTTTTGCTGCACGGTCGCTAGGCGCAACGCTCCCCAGTTGGAACGTGTAATAATCGCCGGCCGGGAATCGGATGCCCCAGTAGCACCATCCCCACCAACTCAAATTGATGGAGAAGATCGCGTTGAGCAAACTCAGAGAGGCCCTGCAATCGGAGCGTTTTGTAATCACCAGTGAGTTAACGCCACCAAAAGGCACCGACTTATCGAGCCTGTTCGCCAAATCCGATTCACTCATGGGCATTGTCGATGCCGTTAATCTTACCGAGAGCCACGCCGCGCGCATGGCGATGGACCCCGTTGCGGTCGGCCACTTGTTGTTGGATCGTGGTGTCGAACCGATTGTGCAAATGACGTGCCGCGACAAGAACCGCATCGCGATTCAGGCGAGCTTGCTTGGCGCGGCGGCGTTAGGCATACCCAACGTGGTATTTATGGGTGGTGACCCTCCCAAAAACGGCGATCACCCGGATGCCAAACCGGTCTTCGACTTATTCGCATCGCAACTCCTCGATGTCGCGCGATCGCTCCAGCGCGGTCGCGATTGGACGGGTAATAAACTAAAAGGAATACCAAAGTTTTGTGTCGGCGCGGTCGCGAATCCTGGCGCGCCCAATTTGCGGGCGGAACTCGACAACATGCGACGCAAAATAGACGCGGGCGCCGAATTCCTGCAAACACAGGCTATTTACGACGTTGACACCTTCGAGAAATTCATGGAGGTCGCGGAAAAGTCCGAGGTGTCGATCCTGGCTGGAATCATCCCCATCAAGTCGGTGAAGATGGCGACTTATATGAACGATAAGGTGCCGGGGGTATCGATACCTGACGAATTGATCGCCAAGATTGCGAAAGCCGAGGAAGAAGGGAATGTAGCCGTGACAAGTATCGATATTGCGGCACGTCTATGCCGTGAAATCAAAACGATGTGCAAGGGCGTACATATAATGGCGATCGGTTGGGAAGACAAGATCCCGGCGATCGTACAACAAGCAGAATTGCAAAAATAAACCCCCTGCACCGCTGCCGGCGCAGAGGGTCTCGATCAATAAACTCCTAACAGCGTCAGGGGTTTTTCGGATCTTCGGCGCCTACAATTTTTCGCAAGACTTCCGCATTTCCGAATTGCTGTTTTTCTTGATTATAGGTTCGCTTCTCAAGGCCGATCTGCCATATCTGCCACGCTATCCAAAACGCCATGCCAGCAAGGAACAAGATAAATTCGCTGCCTACAAAAGGATAGATCGGCCCAATTTCCAAGATATTGCCTGCCCAGTTTTCAAAACTTCCGGTTGACATTGATTAGTCCTCCTCAGCGTTAATTGCCAAGCTTGGCAATGGCTTCACGTTCGGCGTCGATGATGCCTTGTTCTTCCTTCTGCGATTCGATACTGGCCGCCATATCGAGCCCCATGAGTTCGACCTCATGGGGTATGCGCAGTAATCCCATTCCGTTCAAGATCTTGGCGATAATCCAACCCGGTAGAAAACCGAGCACACCGAACATGATGATGGCACCAAGGAATTGACCTAATGGATTGATGCTCGCAAAGCTGGCATCCGGAGACGACGGATAGCCCCAGAGCATAAAGCCTGCGATAACGACCCCGAAGAAGCCCGCATAACCGTGCACTGCCACCGCGCCGACCGCATCATCGATCTTAAACTTGCGCTCGACGAAGTAGTGCGTGTTGTACATGAAAATCACGCCGACGATGGCGATGAGCATGGCCTGTATCGGGTGATACAGATCGTTGCCGGCCGAGGCCGCGATAATACCCGCGAGTCCTGATGAATACGTCCAGAACGCATCGCCTTTGGACACCCAGTAACCCGCCATCAGGCCGCCAGCCAGAGACATAAGGAAGTTCATCGTGATGGCACTCAGTGTCGTGGGGGCGAGGTAAATATTCGTCGCAGAGAAAAATACGCCGTCGCCGTCCTGTACATCCCATATTGGCACGTTACACGCGACATAGAACCCCCAGAAACCGGTGTAGATCAAAAACAGCCCAATCGTCACCAACCAAGGATTACGCGGGTTGATATTTCGTGGTGTGCCGTCCGCGGCAAACTTACCAATACGCGGTCCCAGCACCGCCAAAACGCCTAATGCGAAACCGCCGGCAATAGCGTGAATCACGCCGGAGGCGTAGGCATCGTGGTAACCGAGCAGCCGCACCATCCAACCACCTGAATGCCAACCCCACGCCGCATCGATGATCCAGAACACCGAGCCGATTGCGACGGCCAGAATCCAAAACCCGCCGGACTGGATTCGTTCAATCACTGACCCGGAGACGATCGATGCCGCCGTCCACGAGAACAGTAGAAACGCCGCCCAAAATACGCCGTTGATGCGTGCCCAACCGCCCGGGTCGCCGGCACCACCCATATGGGCGCCCATTAACGGGTCCCAGGCGCGCGCCTGCATCGCATCCTCGAACGTAATCCCACCCGTAATCCATGGACCATTCGGAAAGGCAAAATAAATCCACCAACCAAAGAAAAAGAATGTAATGGTCACCAGCGGAATGAGCATGGTGTTTTTCATGAGGGTATGCATATGGTTTTTATGCCGTGAGGCACCAACCTCATACATACAGAACCCAACGTGAATTAAAAACATTAACACGACGGTGAGCCAGTAATAGAACTCGGTAAAGATTACTACAAGCGAACTGAGTTCGTTGTCCATCGATTTACCTCCTCCCTTAACGGGTTGTCATTTGTCGTGCCGTCGCTGGCGAATAATTATGGGCCATCTTGGCCGCGACATAATACTAGAGCAAATTTCGCGGCATTACAAAATGGTTAACGCTAGGAGAGGATCAGCTTTTTGGTATTGTTTTGGCATTGCTTGTCGACGAAACTATTTAATAATCAATCTTTTATTTGTGCTGACTGGGCGCTCAAAATGTTCATATTAAAAAACTTAGGGTGGCGTTGGATCTGCCTCGGCATGTGGCCAATCCGGCGTCATTTCAAGAATGCGCACATCGCTCGGCATAGCTGGATTGAACAGCCGGTTGTGCCAATAGGTGGTCTGAAACGCATCGTCGTTGGGAGTGAGCGCCCGCACTCCACACGGCAGACGATAGCGCTGAGTCGCGTGATCGAAATTGAGGGTACATATTCCGGCGGCAGTGACTGCCGCTGCGAAAGGTGAATCGATTGCGAATAACGCCGTGATTCGATCGGAGAATTCCTGCGGATTTTGATAGTAATCAGCAGCAAGATACTTCAACGCCGCATGGTAACGATCGTTCGGATCATTGGTTTTTGACACCATATGTCGGAATTGCTTGGCGATGGCCACCGAGTCCTGCTTGATCAATACCGTAGTTATTTTTCGGGACACCGCCGGATCGTGTCCCGCCACTGTCAGCACCGGGCGCATGCCTGCGGACGGACGGCCCGCGTCATGGCGTATTGCGTATTGGCGCACACGGCATTGCCAGCCCAGAAAATGATTACGCAACACCACAGCACCAGCGTCTAGTCCCGGAACGGCCAGAGTCATCGCGACATCGATCCGGGCAGTCGCGGCAAACTTTCATCGATGTCATAGTAATCAGCGGCAGCGTCAACGAAAATCTGCTGACTCGTATGCAACCCGGTCGGTGAGTCGAGCGTACCGGCCGCAATGCTCACTCCCGCCTCGTGCACCGGTTCCCAGAACAAACTCGAACCGCACCTGTCGCAAAAACCACGGCGCGCGGTGGCCGACGATACATACCATTTGAGCGTACGGTCTGCGACCAATCTTAGAGCACCACGAGCGCATTTCGTGTAGGCCGCAAAATGACCGTGCGCCCGGCGGCATTGTCCGCAGTGGCAGTTCACGACAGAGCGCAGCGGACCGTGAACTTCGTAGCGCACGGCACCACACAAACATCCACCACTCGCAGTTCGTGTCGTCGTGTTGGCGGAGTTCATACCGGATAGCGTCTCACGCAGGTGGCACGCCACTGCGTATTCACAAAATCAGCCTCCGGTCACCAGTCCAACTGCACGCACTTATTAGCGCTGTTTGGCTGTTCGCTGTGCCACATTGCCTCATCTCAACCCCAAGAGTTGGTGACAACGTAATTTGGATTCATAGATTCCACTCCGGCGTCATTCAGTGAGAGCCGAAATTATATCCGTGAATCGTGTACGATCAATGCAGTGCGTCACGAGCAGTGCTATGTAACCGCGCCGAAGTTACTTGCGAGTCGACGTTGCGAGGGCAGGTCTCAACTCGAACGTGATACCTGTCCCACCGTGCGCCACTCTGTTCGCGTTAGCTTGGGCGAGTATCTCGTCAGATTGGTCATCGATCGGGGGCATTTTGGTCCATTAATGGTTTAGTTCTTTTAAAATTTAATAACCTGCAAGCTTGACATAAATTGAATACAGTGCTTCTCTTGCGTATCGCAAAACGTTATATTCTAAAATCTAATGGCGTCTAACCCAAATCAGCTATTGGTACATAATTGGAATAGAACAGTCGCGATAAATGTCGCTTAAAATCAACTACATCGGTGTAGTAATCCATGGCGTTTCCGAATCACACTAGATATTTGATTATCGGCGCCGGTATCCACGGACTCAGCACGGCCTATCATTTGGCGCTCGAACTCAAAGCCAGCGGTAAGGGCAGCGGCGAAGACATTCTGATTGTCGATAAAACAGCGATCGCCGCCGGTGCCTCGGGTATCGCATGCGGTGTTGTGCGCAACAATTACTTTCAACCGGCGATGCGCGAGTTGATGGCGCATAGTGTAGCGGTGTGGGAAAGCGATCCCAAAGCCTACAGCTATCACCCAGTGGGCTATATGCAGATTAGTCCCGAGTCAATGCACGCCGATATCGCGAGTATCGCGGCCCAACAGAAAGCGATTGGATACGAGTCCGTATTTATCGAAGGCGAAAAGGACTCTTCGAATTACATGAAGACCTTGTTCGACGACTGGCAGGCCCAAGGCATTACCTCAGTGTTGCATGAAAAGAGAGGCGGTTACGCGAACAATACAAAAAGCATGTACGGCCTGGCCGGTAAAGCCGAGGCCGAAGGTGTACGCATCATGACCGGTGTAGAGGTGAAGGGATTTAAGACCTCGAACGACTCCAGTGCGATAACGGCGGTGCAAACCGATCGTGGCGATATCGCCTGTGATTATGTCGTAGTGGCTGCTGGCCCATGGGCAAAAATGGTTTGGGATATGCTGGCGTTACCAAAGACCGTCGACATCAAGGGTGCGGATGGCAACGTACATAGAGACATACCGATGTGGGTGTATTGGTCGTTGCAGGAAGGCACGTTGGGAGTCGATCCCGATATTCAGAAAACCAATGACGGGCAATTTCCACCGGTGGTGCATGTGGACTCCGATGCGCCTTTGTATTCCGATGTCGATGGCTCCTTGATCACCGACAAAATGTGGGGCATATACTACAAGCCGGATTTTAACTTCGGCGGTATCCAAGGCGGCGCCGCGCCATTTAGAGTAGAGACCGATCCGGACCAGGTACAAGTCGACCCGTACGGGGCGGATTCGCCGGAGTTTGTGGTCGGTGACGACTTCGCCCATATGTGGTGTTCCGCGTTGGCGCATTGCCAAAAACGATTCGCGGGTCAAATCCCCAAGTACAAGAACGAACCTTCAGGCGGAATCGGCGCATTCACACCGGATAGTTTCCCAGTGTTCGACGTGTTCCGGGAAAATTGCTATTTTATTGCCGACTCCAATCATGGGTACAAAATGATTGGCGTCGGTAAGCTCGTCGCCAGTGAGATTTGCGGATCGACCAGCGCGTTGCTGGAGCCGTTTCGCTATTCACGTTATGTGCAAGGCAAGTTGCATCCCGTATCCAACAGTCCATTTCCATGGAGTTGATCGGACATTGGAGAAATCAATCGAGACTCCTGAATTTTTCACATGAATCGACATAGCCGGAGGATAGTATGGCAGCCAAAAAGAAAACAGCTAAAAAAACAGCAAAGAAAGTGACTAAGAAAGCGGCAAAAAAGATCGCAAAAAAAGCAACAAAGAAGACCGCAACACGTTCGCGACGCGCGTCGAGCCAGGATTCAACCGATCTTGAAAGACACGTTAACGCGCCGGGCCGCGCCGATCTGGTAAAACAGGTGGGCGAAAAGATTAAGCAGCTCGGCATTACGTATGTTTACTTTCAGTTTGTATCGGTTACCGGTCGTATAGTCGGTAAGGGCATTCCGGCCGATCACTGGGAACGTGTCGCCAACACTGGTTTCCAATTAGTTTACGGTTCAACCGCGAATCTATTTGTTGATCGTCATGGCCAGTATATCGGTTATGGCCCGGAGGCTTCTGAGTTAGTCGGCATTGCTGATCCGGAGACATTTGTACAATTGCCATGGGATAAGCGTGTTGGACGTGTATTCTGTACCTGCTTCCGCAACCGTGAGGAAAAGGTCAATCCGGGTGCGCATTTGACTTCGGACTGCCGCGGCAATTTGCGCATTATCCATGAAGAATTTCAGAAGAAACATGGCATGCATATGCGCGCCGGCACCGAACCGGAGATGATGTGGCTGAAGCGGGATGAATCCGGCGGGCTTGCGGGTGGAGTCACCAAACCGAACTGCTATCACATCGATCAGTTTGAGGAATTGCGGCCGGCCTTTATGCAAGTGATTGAATACGGTCAAGCGATGGGACTGGATATGATCCAGGGTGACCATGAAGATGCGCCCGGTCAGCTTGAGCTGAACTGGATGTATGACGACATCATGCGCAATTCCGATCGCTTGACGACCTATCGCCAGATATGCGCACAGGTGGCGCGCGAGCGTGGTTTGCATGCGTGTTTTATGTCCAAGCCGTTTATGAGCGTGTCGGCTTCTGGCTGTCACCACAATGTGTCGCTGTGGACGGGCGGCCAGGACGTGGTCAATACCCTGCACCAAAATCCGGTTGGTGGCATGAAGGATGTATTTTCTTATCGCCATGGTGGTAAGAACTGGTTCATGCCGGATCCCAAGATCGATCCTTATAAGCCGGGGCCGGTGGGCCTGAAATGTATTGGTGGCGTCATCGAACACCTGGGGGCTTTGACTGCCATTGGTTCGTCGACCGTCAACTCGTATCGTCGCTTATGGGATACCGGATTCTGGGCGCCCGTGTTTGCCGACTGGGGCTATCAGAACCGCACCTGCGCGTTGCGTGTTTCGGCGCCGGGGCGTTTTGAATACCGGTCCGTGGATTCCATGGTGAATCCATACCTGATGGGTGGTGCGCTATTGAAGTCGTTTGATGACGGTATTCGGCGTGATCTGGATCCGGGTGAACCGGAAGAGCGCAACATCTACGAGGCCATAGTCGCCGGCAAGAAAGTGAAGAAATTACCGATGTCTTTAGGCGACGCGCTAAAAGAGCTGGAAAACGACAAAGTGATCAAATCGTCTATGCCGGACGAGATGTACCGGGTGTATACACATTACAAAGGCGACGAATGGGAGCGGTTTAACCATCAAGTCACGGATTGGGATGTGGAAACTTATCTCGATTGCCTGCCCTAGCCGGCAGGGGTTCTAACAGTTTTTACTAGGGGCGGCGCGCGATATATCCGTGTGCCACCTGAACCGACAAATTACATTGTCCGTAGAGCAATTTTCACTTTAACTTATTAATTTTCGGAGATTTAATAATGTGCGGTATCGCGGGTCTTATCCATAGAGGGAAGAGTTCGAACATCGGGCAGGAGATGACCCAAATGCTTCAGTCCATGAAGCATCGTGGACCCGACTCAACGGGTTTTGCGTTGTATGGAAATCCTAGTAATAGTCAATATGTAATTCGATTCAAAGTCGCCGAACAAGACGAAATGACAACGGGCTTCGATATTCACCGTCAAGTGCAAGAGCGTGAGGAGTTAGTGGAAGCGCGTATGCAAGAATACGGCGCGACCATCCACAAGCAGGAGCCGGCGACTGCCTATGCTCACCGGTATACATTTTCATTCGACGGCGATTTGCGGCGGTTGGCGGACTATATCGAAGACATCGATAGTGTGGAAATTCTATCTATCGGCCATGCCCTCGAACTGGTGAAAGATCTGGGTGATGCCGCTGTCGTTTCCGAGCAATATGCTCTGGGCAATTTTGAAGGCACACACGGTATCGGTCATACGCGTATGGCCACCGAGTCCGACGTCGATATCCGTTCGGCGCACCCGTACTGGGCCTATCCGTTCAACGATGTCTCGGTTGTGCACAATGGCCAGTTGACCAATTACTGGACCACTCGCCGGGAATTGGAGCGTCGTCACCATCGTTTTACGTCCGACTGCGATTCGGAATTGATTGCTGTTTATATTGCTGATCGAATCGACCAGGGCGACGAATTAGAGGAAGCGATGACCCGCTCAATCAACGAACTGGACGGCGTATTTACGTATCTGGTTGCGACCAGTGATAAATTGGGTATGGCGAAAGACGTGATGGGGGCCAAGCCGATGGTGCTGTACGAGGGCGACGAGTTTGTCGGGTTAGCATCGGAAGAAGTCGCTATTCGCAGCGTGTTCCCCCATGAAATCGATACCTGGGATCCTTACAGCGGGGAGGTGAAAGTATGGCAAGTGTAGAAGCCCATTCCAAAGACAAGTCCCATGAAATGGGATTACATGCCGAGCAGTTGACGGGGCGTACCCAGCAACGATTTTTCTCGGCAACGGAAGAAGAAAATTATACCTATCCTTGGTCGTATGAAGTCGACATCGATAACAAGGCCGAATTCGACGCAGCCGATTTGGATATTCGCGCGATCAACTTGAAAATCCGCGAGTTAATGAAGGCTGGTCATGGCACCATCACGGTGAAGAATCCCGGCGCTTTTCACTCGCTCGGTGTCGGTATTCTTAATCGATTAAACCTCAACTTCGAAGGCAGCTTGGGTTATTTCGGTTGCGGGCTGATCGATGGCCCGAATGTGCGCATCAGTGGCCGCGTTGGTTGGTCTTGCGCCGAAAACATGATGGCGGGCACCGTGGTTATCGAAAAGAATGCCGGTTCATTGTTTGGTGCCGCAATCCGTGGCGGTGACCTCGTCTGTAAGGGCGATGCCGGTGCGCGTGTAGGCATCGATCAGAAAGGCGGCACTATTATCGTCGGTGGCCGGGTCGGCGCGTTCACGGGATTCATGATGCAGCGTGGGCGTATGATTATTCTCGGCAATGCCGACGACAATCTGGGTGATTCCATGTATGACGGGACGATTTATGTGGCTGGCAATATAAAAAGTCTGGGTGTTGACTGTGTCGAAGGTGAGATGAACGACCTTGATCGGCAGTGGCTCAGTGCCAAATTGGCCTTGTATGGTATGCAAGCTCCTAACGGTGTCGATAACATGAAGAAACTGGTGTCCGGCAAGCAGTTATGGAATTACGATAACCTCGAACCCACCGAAAAGAAATTGGTGCTGTAACCCAAGGAACCGCTGCATAATCTGGGCGAATCGAGTTGGGAGTCAATATGATCAAGATCAAGGCGCGGAATGATAGGAATAGCCCAGCTATTGCTTGTATTCCGCAACGCAGAGATTGATTATTTTGGACCCAAATCGATCGATCGTGACTTTAGCAGCCGTTCCCTAATAACAGGAGACCTATTGTGGCTGGTTTACCCCCCAAAAGAGATGCCTACAATCTCGGCAAAAGTTTTATCTTTACACCCGAGGTTATGGACGATATCCATATAAAGGCCGAACTCGGCCGTTACCGCATGCGCGGTTTTTCGTTGTTCAAAAAGATTCCGACGTGGGATGATCTGACATTCTTGCCCGGCACCTTGACCCGCTTCGTTATTGAAGGCTATCGCGAGAAATGTTTGACTAAAACCATTATCGGCCCGCGTGCCAAACGACCACTGGAATTGGATATTCCGATTTATGTTACCGGCATGAGTTTTGGCGCACTGTCCTACGAGGCAAAGACAGCGTTGGCCCGGGGCGCCACGATGGCGGGCACCGCGACTTGTTCCGGTGAGGGTGGCATGATTCCCGACGAACGCCGTTACTCGGACAAATGGTTTTATCAATGTATTCAGTCCCGCTACGGGTTTAATCCGAACCATTTACGGCTGGCCGACGGTGTCGAATTCTTTATCGGCCAGGGTTGCAAGGTGGGCTTGGGTGGCCATTTGATGGGCCAAAAAGTGACGGACCAGGTAGCAGAAATGCGTTCCTTGCCGGCCGGTATCGACCAGCGTTCGCCGGCCCGTCATCCTGACTGGATGGGGCCGGACGACTTGGCGTTAAAAATTCAGGAAATACGCGAAGCAACGGATTGGCAAATCCCGATTCAACTCAAACTGGGTTCGGCACGCGTGTACGACGACGTCCGCATGGCGGCCAAGACCGACCCGGATTCCATTTATATCGATGGTATGGAAGGCGGTACCGGTGCCGGTCCGCACCTTGCGACCGAAGAGACCGGTGTGCCCGGTATCGCAGCCATCCGGCAGGCGCGCCATGCATTAGACGATGTCGGCAAGACGGGCGATATTTCGCTTGTATATGCGGGTGGAATTCGCAATGGCGGCGATGTGGCGAAAGCCTTGGCGCTGGGTGCTGATGCAGTGGCGATTGGCCACTCGGTGATGATGGCATTGAATTGCAACAAGAATATTCCCGAAGCCGATTTCGAGAAAGAAATGGGTGTCGAAGCTGGATACTGTTATCACTGTCACACCGGCCGTTGTCCGGTGGGTGTCGCCACCCAGGATCCCGAACTGCGTAAGCGATTGAACCCAGACGACGCCGCCGAGCGTGTGTACAATTTTTTACATTGTCTCACAATTGAATGTCAGATGATGGCCCGTGCCTGCGGCAAGACCAACGTGCACTCATTAGAACCGGAAGATCTGGCCGCATTAACGATGGAAGCGTCCGCACTAGCGCAAGTACCCCTGGCGGGCACGCAACACACGGTCGGGCGCCCCGACATGACTCGTTTTTAGGAGATGACAACAATGGCCGACAAAGACATTAATCATTTTATCGAAAGCGATGGCCTGGATTCCGAACGTGAAAAGACCATTGGCCAGCACATCGGATACCGGTATGACGTCAATCTGGTTCCCGACATGAACCGGGTTACGCCGTTTCTAAAAAAATATATGGAGACGATGGGTTGGCAGGATTTGAATTGGTTGGAAGACGTTCACATGGGTTATGAAGAAGGATTTCCGGCTGTATTCGATCGAAACATCAATGGGTGGGTGACTATTCCCAAAAACATTGACTTGCCCGACAATCAGCAGGATCGAGACATGATCGCACGTGAACTGTTGATCAAGTTTCAGATGTCCACGACTCACCCAATGGTAGATCTGCGTAACGCTTACGAGAAATTCAGCTAGTCCCGGCTCGATTCTGGCGCCGTTCGGCGGCTTCTATCCGACAACCGTACTCCGATGCCGCGTCTTCGAGCCAGCGCCAGAGGTAATCCGCGAAGCTGCGTCGAACGATCACATGAAACGCGGCGGCGTCGATGCGCTGAATCACGACGGCGGCCTTTGCCAGCACCGATTGTGTGCAGGTGCCGGGCGGGAATTCCCGTGCGTGCAGATCGAATGGTGTGCCCTTCCCGAGCACGTCACCGGCATGGGGACCCTGCACCTCGATCACGGTTTGCGCGCTGCTCAGATCGGTTAGCGTTGCAAACGTCTTGACCAATGCCGCATCCAATGCGGCGACAGCGGCGTCGGCATTTTCTGCGCTAGTCATCCACAACCATTCGTCGGGGCCGAGCCCCAACAACGTATGCCCTTCACCTGAGGTGAATCGGTTAAGGGCCGGCAGATCGACGCCTAAGACGGTCTTAATCGCTTCGCTAAATATCGCATCGCTAGCATCGCCGCGCAGATTGTGATGGCGGTAATCGCCACGCTCGGCCAAAACCACACCGGCTTGCTCCGCCGCGGTCAATCGATCCCGCGCCATATCGATTTCGACTAACGGAGTCTGGGCTTGCGGCATCTCAGACATTTTGCCGCGCTCCTTCGGCATCGTAGAAAACCGGGCCGGCAATCGTGGCGCTGAGCGTACGGCCATCCAGCAACGCCGCGTAGACTTTCCCCTGCATCCGGGAACGCCCGCCCTTCACCACAGCCAGCGCGATAGATCGCCCTAAACATGCACTGTAGTAACTCGACGTAACGTGACCTACCATCGGCACCGGATACTGATCCGATGGCTCGTTTACAAGCTGCGCACCTTCCGGCAGCACTTCTGCAGGATCGTCCGTCAATAAACCCACCAACTGTTTTCGGTTATCCCGCACACAATCGCTGCGGGATAACGAGCGCTTGCCGATAAAGTCTTTGTTCTTGGATACGATCCAATCCATACCCAGATCGATTGGCGTCACCGAGCCGTCAGTATCCTGGCCCACGATGACGTAGCCTTTTTCCGCGCGCAGCACATGCATTGTTTCAGTGCCATACGGCGTTATGCCGTACGGCTGCCCGGCCGCCATTACCTTATCCCAAACGTATCTACCGAAATTCGCCGGCACATTGATTTCAAATGCCAACTCACCGCTAAAACTAATCCGAAACACACGCGCAGGCACGCCCGCTACTGTGCCACGGCGAAACGACATAAACGGAAATGCCGAACTCGCGAAATCAATATCGTCACACAATTCGCTGATCAACGATCGGCTTTTCGGGCCGGCGATCGACATGACCGCCCACTGATCGGTTACTGATGTAAGGTACACCTTGAGTTCGGGCCATTCGGTTTGTAACCAACGCTCCATCCATCCCATCACATGCGCCGCGCCGCCGGTCGTGGTGGTCATATAATAGTGATGCTCACCAATTCGTGCGCTCACGCCGTCGTCCATAACCATACCGTCTTCGCCCAGCATCAATCCGTAACGGCAACGTCCGACTTCGAGCTTTGACCAGGCATTGGTGTAGATACGATTCAAGAATTCGGCCGCATCGGGTCCATACACGTCGATTTTTCCAAGTGTCGATGCGTCAAGAATGCCAATGCTGTTACGAGTCGCCAAACATTCACGATTTACCGCGGCACGAATGTCTTCACCAGACTGCGGGTAATACCATGGCCGCTTCCACTGGCCCACGTTTTCGAACTCGGCACCATGTTCCACGTGCCATCCGTGCAGCGCGGTTTTACGTACCGGATCGAAACGTTCGGCGCCAAGATCGCGGCCCGCGATCGTGCCGAACGTGACCGGTGTATAAGCCGGTCGAAACGTCGTAGTGCCGGTGGCTGCAATAGAATTCCCCAGGCTTGCCGCCAATATCGCCATCCCATTGATATTACCGAGCTTGCCTTGGTCGGTTCCAAACCCGAGCGCGGTATAGCGCTTAACGTGTTCGATCGAGCGGTAACCCTCGCGAGCGGCTAGTTGAATATCGGCAGCGGTTGTATCGTTTTGGTAATCGACAAACTGCTTCGCGCCACGCCCCGGCGGAGTGAGGCTCGGCACCAACCAAAGCGGCTGCATAGCCGCCTCGGCGGACTCGTCAAGTTTGGGCAATTTCGGTGGCACGGCACTCGACCGGCCCGCCGCTTTTGCCGCCGCGACGCCACCTGCAAACCCTTGCGCAAAACATTCCGTTAGCGACATCGCACCGTTGGCAGCTCCTACCGAGCACTCGGCTTGCACCGATTCGCCCGGCACGAAACAGGCTGCGTCGGCGTCGAACCGGGGCCGGGCGCCCGACTGCGCATGCAGATGGACGGCCGGACTCCAACCGCCGGACATGGCCAACACGTCGCAACCGAGCGAGCCGGATGGCGCGGCTATGGCGTCGCCCGCACCATTTAGACGGCCGATCTCGACCACGCTGATACGCTTGGTGCCGCGTACATTCGTCACCACGCATCCGGGCAATACCTCGATACCGCGTTGCTGCAGCGCCTCGAAGCAGTGACCGCCAGGATTCGTACGCGCATCGACAACGCTGACTGGTACACCGGCATCGGCGAGATCGAGCGCCGTCGAATAGGCGCTATCGTTATTGGTAAACACTACAGCACGCATAGCGGGCGTGACCGCATAGCGGTTGATGTAAACCGATACCGCCGACGCGAGCATCACTCCGGGCCGATCGTTATTGGGGAAAACCAACGGCCGCTCGATTGCACCCGTTGCGAGCACCACGCGTTTGGCACGCACCCGCCACAATCGCTCCCGGGGAATGTTGGGTGCCGCGGCCGCGAGATGATCGGTCACACGCTCGGCAATCGTCAAGAAGTTATGATCGAAGTAGCCGTATACGGTACTGCGCGGCAATAATGTGACATCGGCGTTATCCCGCAATGCGCGCAGTGCCTTTTCAACCCATTCGGTTGCGGGCGCGTCGTCCAACGGCGTACGGCTATGCAAAAGACTCCCGCCGAACTCGCTTTGTTCATCGGCAACAATAACCCGCGCGCCCGACGCAGCGGCGCTCAACGCTGCGGCCAACCCGGCCGGTCCCGCGCCCACTACGAGTACGTCGCAGTGGGCATTGACTTTGTCGTAGCGATCCGGATCGGCAACCGTCGGCGCCGTCCCGAAACCTGCCGCCTTACGGATAACGTGCTCGTACTTCATCCACATCTGCGGCGGCCACATAAACGTCTTATAGTAAAAGCCCGCCGGTAACATCCGCGCAAACGCACCGGTCACGGTGCCGATATCATTGTCCACGCTGGGCCAGCAGTTCATACTCACCGCCTGCATACCATCGACAATTTCGGTCTGGGTGGCGCGTAAATTCGGGATAGTCGTCGCGCCGCTACCAACCTGGACTAGCGCATTTGGTTCTTCGGCGCCGGCCGCCATGACGCCGCGCGGTCGGTGATATTTATAGCTCCGCGCAACGACCCGCACGCCATTCGCAAGCAGTGCCGAGGCGAGAGTATCGCCACAATACCCCTCGTAGCGCTGTCCGTTGAAATCAAACCCGACCGGTTTCGAACGATCGATGCGCCCACCGGACGGCACGCGGAAAGATTGCGTCATTCCTTTGGCTCCGGCGGCATTTCACCGACTTTATAGACACTATCGATACGATAACTAACGGTATCGCGTTCGACATTAAACCAGCGCCGACAGCCGTGCACATGGCACCACTGTTCACGAAAGCGACCTTGGGTATTGGTACGCATAAACAAATAATCGGCCCATTCAGCATCCGATAACGTGTCGGGTCGTACCGGGCGCACAATATGCGCCTCACCACCGTAGCTAAATTCAGTTTGATCCCGCGGCCCACACCACGGACATTCAATTAATAACATCAGTGAGCTACACCGGCCGCGCCGTGCTCATCGATCAACGCACCGCTCGTAAAGCGCTCCAGACTGAATGCTTCATTCAACGCATGGGGGCGATCCTGGGCGATGGTATGGGCGAACACCCATCCCGAACCCGGCGTGGCTTTGAACCCACCCGTACCCCAGCCGCAATTGAAGTACAGACCGCCGACCGGCATTTTACCGACAATCGGGCACGCGTCCGGACACACATCGACGGTGCCGCCCCATTGCCGCAGCATGCGCACGCGGCTGAAGATCGGAAACAGTTCGATAATGGCCGCGACGTTGCCCTCGATCACCGACAGACTGCCGCGCTGCCCATAACCGATATAGGAATCGATTCCCGCACCGACCACGAGTTCGCCTTTGTCGGACTGGCTGACGTAGCCGTGCACAGCGTTCGACATTACAACGGTATGCAAAACGGGCTTTAGCGGCTCTGAAACGAGCGCCTGTAATGGATGGCTCTCGACCGGCATGCGAATCCCCGCCATGTCAGCGATGACACTGCTGTGGCCAGCCGCGACGACACCAATCTTCGGCGCCTTGATAATCCCGCGATTCGTTTCGACCCCCGTGACTACTCCGTTTTCGCGCTGAATTCCGGTGACTTCACAGTTTTGAATGATATCGACACCGCGTGCATCGGCGCCGCGCGCGTATCCCCATGCCACGGCGTCGTGACGCGCCACGCCGCCGCGCCGCTGAAACGAGGCGCCAAGAATCGGATAGCGCGGCTGCGATGAAATATCGATGATGGGCACGAGTTCCTTGATTTGCTCAGGAGTCAACACCTCGCTATCGATACCGTTTAATCT
>Ga0224512_10000878_pt1 | contig 30605 bp, 26 predicted proteins | sample SF_May12_sed_USG_4_FD_169103 | JGI IMG/M metagenome (GOLD analysis project Ga0224512, IMG submission 169103) | Sediment microbial communities from San Francisco Bay, California, United States - SF_May12_sed_USGS_13 | ecosystem: Environmental > Aquatic > Marine > Sediment | place: USA... | reverse complement strand
CGTCATACCAACCGGAGGTTCCAATGCGGTCGGTGCACTGGGGTACGTCGATTGTGTCGGCGAATTAGTCGACCAAGCTCACTCGGAGAATCTCGCGATCGATGCATTGGTCGTGGCCAGCGGCAGCGGTGGCACCCAGGCGGGATTGGTGGTGGGACGCACCGTGTACGCTGCGGATTTCGCTATCGTCGGTATCAGCGATGGAGAACCCCGTGCCGAACTCGAATCCACGGTCCGCAGGGTGGCGGGTGCAGTTGGAAGTTTGCTGGATGTAACGCCGCACTGGGAGCGTGTCGAGATATTGGATCAATACATCGGCCCCGGATACGGGTTGCCGAGCGACGCGATGCTGGAAGCCGTGACGCTGGTGGCGCGCACCGAGGGTTTACTGTTAGATCCCGTTTATACCGGCAAGGCGATGGCCGGACTCATCGATCTGGTCCGCAGCAGCCGATTTGGAGACGATCAAACAGTGGTGTTTCTGCACACGGGCGGTAGTGCCGCGCTGAGTGCTTATCCGGACTTATTTACAGCAGATTCGTAACCCGTAGTGTGGTCATGAAGATCGTCATTGACGGTAGCCCGCATCGTCACGATCCAGGATACGCAGTAGCGCACTCCACTCGCGTTCGTTGCCGATCGTTTCCGAGCAGCTATGCGCAAACTGTTGAGCGGCGTGCTCACAGACTTCGTCCGATGGCAGTACGAGTTCACCCATAGCCTGGGCGGCGAGTTGAATTTCGCACGCGCGGTTCAGATAAAACATCAAAGAGAACGCGGAGGCAACGGATCTGCCCGCCGTGAGCAAGCCATGATTGCGCAATATCATTACGTCGTGGCCGCCTAAGTCCGCGACCAGGCGCTCACGTTCGTCGAGTTCCAACGATATGCCTTCGTAATCGTGATACGCCACGCGATTGTAAAATTGCATCGAGATTTGATTCACCGGCAGCAGGCCCGTCCGGCAGGCTGCTACCGCCATGCCGGCCTTGGTGTGGGTATGTACTACGCACTCGACATCTGAACGCGCGGCATGAACGGCGCTATGAATCACAAATCCTGCGCGATTGACGTCATTCTTGGGCCCATCCAGAATATTGCCGTCCAGGTCGATCTTAACCAACGACGACGCCGTGATTTCATCGAATAACCAGCCGTATGGATTGATCAAAAACTGCTCATGGGTACCCGGAACGCGAGCTGAAATGTGGGTATAGATCAGATCGGTCATCCCGAATTTAGCCAACAAGCGATAGGCCGCCGCCAGATCTATGCGGATCGCGTGTTCGGCGTCGCTAATATTAGTGACGGCGGATTTCGTAGATTTGATAGCGCTCATGCTAATGGCTCCGATCGGGATGACCAGTATTGTACACTTGAGGAACGTCTGCAAAAGTCACGAACGATCAATTTGGGTCCAAAATAATCAATCTCCGCGCCTTGATTTTGATCATTTTGGCTCCCAACTTGATTCGTCCAGACTTAGGCAGAGGTTCCTTGAATACTGCATCGCCAATAACCGGGATTGCCTACGTGATGAGGAATACGGGCCCCGATCAAGTTTATGGTTGCGGCGCGACTGTAGGTCGTCCGTCGTTTATCCACCGTCTAATTCCGCGTTCCACGTTGTGCACCTTAGTGTAGCCGAGCTGCTCGTCGAGAAATCGACTGATCAAGTTGGTGCGGCCTCCAACTTCGCAAATTAGTATAAGCGGTTCGTCGGTACTGGCGACTAGTCGTAATTGCTGCAACCATTTGTCCACATCATAGCTGCCGTCGGCATCGAAAAAGGTCAGCAGATGACTGCCCTCAATAACTCCGGTTTGTTGCCATTCTGGAGGGGTACGTACATCGATGATGGGGACGCCCTGATCCAGTAATTCCTGGGTACGGTCATTCCCTATATCGATAACATCGGCAAACAGATTAGCGCTATTCATTATAATCACAGCAAGTAGAAGCACCTTGGTGTACAACACCAATTTGCGGCGATTCACATTCACGATTTCCCGGCCGATCATATTGGCTCTCTCAGATAACGGCGTAGATAGGTGCGCATACTAATAGTCCGGCAACGAAAATCGGAACAAGTTCCCAGCGCAGGTTGGCAACGCATGATTTTCTACTGCCGCAATCCGTAACCGCTATTCAGGAGGCGCAAACACAGGTAGAACAGTACCGCAATAAACGTGCAAATCATCGAATAAGAAATCCATAGATCGATGTCCGACACGCCGAGGAATCCGAATCGAAATGCATTGATCATGTACAAAATTGGATTGAACAGAGAGATATTTTGCCAGAATTCGGGGAGCAGTTTAATGGAGTAGAAGATCCCACCGAGATAGGTCAGAGGCGTGAGTATAAATGTCGGAACGATAGACACATCATCAAAATTACGAGCGAAAATGGCATTGATAAAACCACCTAATGAGAACAACACTGCGGTCAGTACTACTATAGATATTAAAACCGGTAGATTATGAATCTGCAAATCGCTAAAAAACAGCGATACAAATGTCACAATTGTACCCACGATCATTCCGCGCACTACGCCACCGGTAACATAACCCAACAAAATCAAGTAGTTTGGTGTCGGAGAAATCAATAACTCCTCGATGAAACGCTGGAACTTTGCGCCGAAAAATGATGACACAACATTGGCATAGGAATTGGTAATGACCGCCATAAGTATGAGTCCTGGAACAATAAAATCCATATAGCGGTAGCCATCCATCTCGCCGATGCGAGGACCGATCAGATTGCCGAAAATTACAAAATACAGTGATGTTGTAATTACCGGGGGCAAAAGCGTTTGCATCCAAATTCGTGCGAACCGCGTAATTTCTTTCACCACAATGGTGCTAAACGCTATATATTTTTCGCGCCAGGTCATCGCTTGTTCTCGGCGCCACCACCGGTTCCGTTCACCAAGCCTATAAATAGCTGTTCCAATCGATTGGCTTTGTTACGCATACTTTTGACCTTGATGCCGTGTGCCGAGAGATCGGCGAATACATCGTTAATATTGCGATCTTTTGTAACGTCGATTTCCAGTGTCGTTCTATCGATGCGAGCCACGCGTTGTTCCAGCACCGGCAGTGTGTCTACCGCTTCAATGAGATCAAGCACGAAAGTCTCCGTATTTAGCTGTGCCAGTAGCGCTTTCATATTGGTGTTTTCCACGAGCTGGCCGTGGTCGATAATGGCGATGTTTCGGCACAGACTTTCCGCTTCTTCCAAGTAATGCGTAGTGAGTATGATGGTGGTGCCGGCGGCGTTTATGGCGCGTAGAAATTCCCACATCGAGCGCCGAATTTCGATATCGACGCCGGCTGTGGGCTCGTCCAGGATCAGTAGTTTGGGTTCGTGCACCAGCGCCCGGGCTATCATCAATCGACGCTTCATGCCGCCGGAAAGTGTACGTGCCCGTTCATTGCGTTTTTCCCATAATCCCAACTGCCGTAGATAACGTTCCGCGGCATTTCGAGCGAGGCGACGTGGGATACCATAATAGCCCGCTTGATTTACGACAATCTGCTGGGGTGTTTCAAACAAGTTGAAATTGATCTCCTGAGGAACCAGACCGATTAACGACTTCGCCGCAGGAAAATCAACATCCACATCGATCCCGAACACCCACACCCGACCGTCGGTTTTCGTGATCAGCGAGCTGATGATGCCGATCGCCGTGGATTTGCCGGCGCCATTGGGTCCGAGCAAAGCGAAAAAATCGCCTTCAGCGACGTCAAGATCAATGCCGCGTAAGGCCGTTAGGCCGTTGCCGTAGGTTTTCGCAAGCCGGCGAGTAGTGAGTGCGTTGGTCATTGCTGGCTGAATTCTAGAAATCGATTCCCTGACCCAAGCAGGTCGATGGTTCACGAATTCGTGCGGTGCCTACAACTGAATTCAAAGCGGCCAGACCAGCAGAATCATCGGTACGCCCAGTAACACAATCAACACTTCAAGCGGTAGACCCATGCGCCAATAATCGGTGAATTGGTATCCGCCTGGACCCATCACCAGAGTATTCGATTGATGGCCAATCGGAGTCAGGAACGCACAGGAGGCACCTACCGCGACGGCCATTAGAAACGGGTCGATGTTGACACCGAGACTATTGGCCACACCCACAGAAATAGGTGCCATGACTAACGCGGTGGCGGCATTATTAATAATATCCGACAAGAACATCGTCACCACCAGGATCAGAGTTAATACAGCCCATACCGGGACGCCACCGGTCAGACTGACAATGCTCTGCGCGACCAATTCTGTCGAACCCGTGGACTCGAGTGCGCGCCCTACGGGAATCATCCCGCCCAGCAGTACGATGACGGGCCAATCGATATTTTTGTAGACATCGCGCAGCGGCAGAATGTTGGTGACGATATAGACCAGAATCGCGCCGATAAACGCGACCGTGAGAGGTACTAATCCGGCAACGCCCAGGCCGATCGCCACCGCGAAGATCAATACCGCGGCACCGACCCGCTGTGGTTTGCCGAGACGCAAATCGCGCCGTGCGAGTGGTAGCAATGTCAGATTGTTAAACACTTCATCCATCGTTTCGACGCTGCCTTCGAGCAGCAAAATATCGCCGGCCTTAAAAATTTGGCGGCGCAAGCGCTTGCGCACCGTCTTGCCCTGGCGAGCGAGCGCAACTAACGCGACGCTGCGTTGAGTGCGACGCCGCAGATACGCGACATCGCGTCCTTCGAGTGGCGATCCGGGGGCGATCACACCCTCAACCAATGTGAGGTTGTCTTGATTGAGTCGTTCGAATGCCTTTGTGGCACTGGTGACGAGATCCAAACCCTCGGTCTCCAACACCGGGTCAAGTCCCGCCGGATCGGCGCGCAGGATCAGAATGTCGTCGCCGGCCAGCACGTGGCCGGGTGCGATCGGTTCGGCACGCCCGTGGCCACGAGCGAGCCCGATCACGTCGATTTCGTTGCTGCTAAAAACGGCAACGTCTTGCAGCAATTCGCCCACCAACGGACTGTCTTTAGCGACCTTAATTTCGGTGATGTAACCTTCGATCTCGAACAGTTGCTGAGGAGCATTGCGCGATAAGCGTTCCTTCGGGATAAGCCGCCAGCCAATCACCGCGACGAATATGACCCCCAGTAGTGCGACCGGTAGGCCCACGCCGGAGAAATCGAACATCGAGAAGGCCGGTTGACCCAGTTCTTCGCGATAGGTGGCGATGATGATGTTGGGTGGAGTGCCGATCAGCGTCGTCATACCGCCGAGGATGCTGCCGAACGCCAGCGGCATAAGCAGCATCGCCGGCGAGCGTTTGTGTTCCGCGGCTGTCGCGAGTGCTACGGGTAGCATCAACGCTAACGCTCCAACGTTATTCATGAATGCCGAAGCCACCGTCACCACCGCGGTAAGTGCTGCGATATGGACGATTGGTTGTGCCGTATACGGCAACAGTTTCTCAGCCACAAGGTCCACGACGCCGGAGTTATTTAGCGCCTGACTGATTACCAACACGCTCGCAACGGTGACAACGGCCGGATGCCCAAAGCCGCTGAACGCGTCAGCGGGATCGACCAGTCCAGTCACCACTACCGCGACCAAAGCGATGGCCGCCACCATGTCGTGGCGAAACCGCCCCCACGCAAACAGTACAAGCGCGAGCCCCAGAATTAGAAAGATCGTCAGTTGGTCGCTAGACATCGCGTTGTGGAATACCGTGTCGAGTTATTGCTTCATCACGCATTTGTTATACAAGTCATTGAGACGATTATCGGGATCGTATTTTGCCTTCAGCGCGCGATATACGGGTTCGTTGTAGTGCCGCCAGAACTGCTCCTCGCTGTAATAGCTATCCGAATATAACGATTTGATGCCGCCTAGTTCGGTAGTCATGTGTTCAATTTTCTTATTTCGATAGCCCGGTGGGTGTGGCTCACGGCTTTTGACGCCGTCCCAGAATCCGAAATTGATATAGGTCGTGTCGGGATGCATCGGATAGATCGGGTAGCGAGCCGATCTATTGTAAGCTCTAATCGGGCATATCCAGATTGGTGTAATGCCAACTTCCCGATGCAAAAACGCGAGGAAGGTCGCGGCGTTATCGACTGGGATGTCGATATCCTGGATAACCGTCTCCGGATAGTAGCCTGCGATGCGGTTCAACGTCCCGGTAATGTTCCATTTGAAGTTCCAGCGCATCACCTTGGCGTAAGTGATGGAGCCCAAGCGTTTCCGGCCCATCAGGATGCGCGCAACGGGATTTTGCATATGCAAATTTTTGGAACACCAAAACCAGTCCGTATCCCAACGCCAAAGATAGTCATATGCGCTCAAATAATCCGTGGATTTTTCACGGATCGACCGATAGTAAATATTGAGATACGTATAATCACTCGTAAACGGTGCGGAATCGACGAAGCGACCGGTAGTGATGTAGTGTTCATCGATTGCAAACACAGAACCGTCAACGAAATCGATATCCGAGTCGCATCGCTCGGTGATAACCTCGAAGTAGCGAGACGGATTATCGATTCTCTGGTGTTTCAACTCGACGAAACTACGGGTCGGGATCGTTTTGGTTTTGAGTCGCAGTGCGTATCCCAATGTGCCGTAGGAATTTGGGAGCCCGAAAAACAAATCACTGAATTCGTTGCTCGGGGTGCAAGTGAGCACTCGGCCGTCGCCGGTCAGCACATCCATTTCCAATACGGTTTCGTGCGGAAGACCGTAGCGAAACGAGGACGATTCGATACCGACCCCCGAAACGGCCCCGCCAATGGTGATGGATTTTAGTTGCGGAACTACGGCGGGCATCGCATTTTCGGCGAGTGTTGCCTCCGACAATGCGACGTAAGGGGTCATGCCTTCGACCTCGGCCCACTGTTGTTCGCTATTGACCTCGATAACATTATTAAAATCGGACACATCGAGACGTCCCCCAGTCGAGTCGGTACGCTGTCGAAACAGATTCGATGTCGATTTGCCGAGGCGCACTCTGCCGTTTCCGAGTCGCCGAAACTCGTCTCGAACGCGTTGAATTTTGTGTTGATAAGAAGGCAAAGGTCAGAGCTTGACTTGGATGTCGAATCGCGTACTGCCGGCAAAGGCCAATATTCTGGGTTGGGCCATAGTGGTCCGTGTGGTGAAATAGGGCACAGAGTGGAGTCGTTGTTATCTAAGATAGGGCGTGCTGAGTCAACCGATATCGACCCGGCAGCGGAGGGGGCGTTGGAAGTTTTTGCGGAATCTGCCTGCGATTCGGGCCGGAAAACCGGTAGAATCGGTGTATCGAAAGACCGAACTATCCGTGATACTTGCAATGCGAATGCGATCCGATGAGTTCCTAGGCTGGCAGAATAAGGCCATTACGCTGCTGGGAATGTCCGGCGTGGGTAAATCCACGCTCGCCGTCAAACTCAGGAGATACGGATGGTTTCACTATTCCGTTGATTATCGCATTGGCACTCGCTACCTGGAGGAGCCGATCCTCGACAACATTAAAAGAAAAGCCATGCAGGTCGGGTTTCTACGGGAACTGCTGCGCAACGGCTCCATTTATATCGGCAGCAATATCACCGCCCAAAATCTCGAGCCGGTGTCCACCTTTCTCGGAAAAGTCGGAAATCCCGCCCTGGATGGGTTACCGCTCGACGAATTCAAAAAACGCCAGCGCCTGCATCGAGAAGCGGAAATTCGGGCGATGCGAGACGTCCATGAGTTTATCGACAAGGCCCACGAGTTGTTCGGTTATGCGCATTTTGTCAATGACGCAGGGGGCAGTTTGTGCGAACTCGACGACCCGCAAGCTTTGGCTGACCTCGCCGAAAATACACTCATTCTCTACATTCGCGGTGAGAAGGCGACGGAGCAGGAGTTGATCCGGCGTAACCAAGAAAACCCGAAACCGATTTACTATCAGGAAGCTTTTTTTGACCATGAAATCGATAATTATCTCGCGATCAATGGACTCACCGACAGCAGCAAAATTAACCCGGATGACTTTGTGCGCTGGATTTTTCCTCGCCTCATCGAACACCGTAAACCGCGCTATGAGCAAATCGCTAACGACTTCGGCTACACGGTAGCCGCGGCGGATGTCGAAAAAATTTCGTGTGAACAAGATTTTGTGAGTTTGGTGGCAGCGACGCTCGAAAGCACTCAAGAGGCAGTCGCCTAGTCCGCTCATGCCGCTCGTCGCTCACTCTGAATTGCCGACCTTCAAGCGCCTGCGTGACAGCGGCCAGGAAGTCCTGGATTTGGACCGGGCCTCGCACCAGGACATACGCGAGTTGCATATCGGTTTTCTGAACATGATGCCGGACGCGGCGCTGACCGCCACCGAACGGCAATTTATGCGATTGGTTGGCGCCAGTAACCGCATTGCCCAGTTATACGTACATCCGTTTACCATCGAAGGCATCGATCGGGTGGGCGCAGCCAGGAGCCATGTCGACTTGTACTATGAAGACTGGCATGAACTGCAACACAATGGTTTGGATGCGCTCATTATTACCGGCGCCAATGTTACCGAGGCCGATATAACCCGCGAGGGATTTTGGGATCCGCTGGTGTCAGTCGCCGACTGGGCGAGCAAGAATATCTGCTCGGTGCTGTGTTCGTGCCTGGCTAGTCACGCGTTTTTTAGGCATTTTCATGGCGTTACCCGAACTCATCTCGATGCTAAGCGGTGGGGGGTTTACTCGCATCGGGTTGTTGAATCGGCACATCCGTTGACCGCGACAATCAATACTCGTTTCGATGCCCCGCATTCCCGGTTCAACGACGTACCGCGGTCGCAACTTGAGGCGGTGGGGATAAAGGTTTTGGCGGAAAGCGAAGAAGCCGGCGTGCATCTGGCGGTGAGCGCCGATGGGTTTCGATGGGTGTATTTTCAAGGCCACCCCGAATATGACATCAATAGTTTGTTGAAAGAATACAAGCGGGAGGTTGGGCGTTACATTCGTGGCGAGCTTGATGACTATCCGCCTTATCCCGACCACTATTTTGGTGCGGATGCCGTCGCCCGGCTCGAAAAATATAAATCCGCCGTAATCACCGCACTCGACGCCGGACGACCGGTCCCCGATCTGCCCGAGGCAGAGCTGATGCCCCTGCTGGATAATTCCTGGACGGATACCGGCAAGGCAATTTTTAACAATTGGCTCGGATTGGTATATCAGCTCATGCATCGCGACCGGGGTAAATTGTTTATGCCGGGCGTTAACCCCGAAGACCCGTTAGGCATCAATCAATCACCGCCATTAAAGAGTGCGACCGTTGCGTGAGAGGTCGCAGTTCTGGATTTCAAAAATTGGCCGTGCGGTGACGGGTTTGCGATGCAAACAGTGAGCGCGATGGATCAATCCGCCTTGACGGCAAAAGAGACCGATCTCACGGCGCGGCTCGCGGAATTTACCGCGCAAAACTTGAATTTGGATATGACACGGGGTAAGCCCTGCACCGCGCAGCTAGACCTGTCGTTGAGTTTATTGAGTGCGCCGGGACGGCATTTTAATGCCGCGGACGGTAGCGACTGCCGTAATTACGGCGGGCTAGACGGGTTGCCCGAAATGAAGGCGTTGTTTGCGGAACTTCTTGATACGGCCGCCGAGCAAATAATAGTCGGCGGTAATTCGAGCTTAACGTTGATGTATGACGCGTTGGTGCGCGCAAAGTTGTTCGGTGTGCCTGACGGCGACGGGCCGTGGACGCATCAGGGCAATCTCAAATTTTTGTGCCCAAGTCCGGGGTACGATCGTCATTTCGCGATTACCGAACATCTCGGATTCGAACTTATTCCAGTCGATATGACGGCGGACGGTCCCGACATTCAGCGCATCGAGGAGCTGGTCGCGGCTGACCCCGGCATTCGCGGGATTTGGTGTGTGCCGAAGTACAGTAACCCGACGGGTGTGACTTACGCCGACGCCATTGTTAAGCGCTTGGCGGCGATGCCAACCGCCGCGCCCGATTTCCGCATTATTTGGGATAATGCGTATGCCGAACATCATCTCACGGGCGAGGCCGATGCGTTATTGAACATCTTGCCCGAATGTCAGCGCGCCGGACATGAGAATCGGGCATTGGTGTTTGCGTCCACGTCAAAAATGTCGTTTCCGGGTGCCGGCGTGGCGGTCATGGCGGCTAGCCCTGAAAATATCGCCGACGCGAAGCAACACCTGGCGATGCAGACTATTGGCCCGGATAAGCTCAATCAGCTGCGTCACCTCGAACTACTTCCGAACCTGGAGAGTGTTCGCGCCCATATGCGGCATCATGCCGAGGTCATAAAACCGAAGTTCGATGCGGTGCAGCGAATATTGCACCGCGAGTTGGACGGTACCGGTGCGGCAACCTGGACCAATCCGCGCGGTGGATACTTTGTCAGCCTCGACACCGGCGATGGATGCGCACGCAATGCGGTACGGCTCGCGGCCCAAGCCGGGGTTAAATTCACCGCCGCGGGTGCGCCGTTTCCCTATGGACGCGATCCGCGGGATCGCAATATTCGTATTGCTCCGACGTTCCCGACCCTGGAGGAAATCGAAACCGCAATGCAGGTCTTGGCGACCTGCGTATTGCTGGCGGTGGTGCGGCAAGGTCTACGGGCAGGGTGACGGCTGGCCTCCCAGAGTCATACACTAACGCGTCGCCGCCGGAACCTATAACGTGAAGTTCACAGCGATTAGGCGCGGCCCATATTACGGGGTCTGCGTCAAGGCGTTCGTGCAACCGAGTTGTTGGAACATTTCGTACAATTGCCAAGGCAGGAGAATTTCTAGTGGATACTGTTGCGAACGCAACCGAAGTCGTGGACATATCAATGCTTAAAGGCATATTTCAACTCTCGCCAGCTGACGTGGTGTCCAGACCGTTTCCGCATATCATCAAACAGGATATTTTGGAACCTGCTTTTTACCGTGAATTGAAAGCCGAATTTCCGGACGACAGTTTGTTCGATAATCGTGGAAAACGAATCGGAGCACGCACCGGGCGAGATTTCTATCGGGGAGATTCCGGATTTGACGAATTTATTGCGCGAAGTTCTGCCTGGCGACGGCTCTATACGTGCATGAATTCTCCGGCATTCTTGAAATTCACGATGGATATGTTTGGCCCGTATTTCGATGAGTTTCGATGCCGAGTGAATGCGGACAAGGCGCAGTTGGTTGCACATACCGAGGGTAGGTTTTCGGTATGGTGGAGGGCGCGAAAGGCACGCTGGTTCGGGGCCGGTGCTAAGCAGGATCCCGACAAAGTATTTGTGAGATTCGATATCGAGCAGAGCAACACTGGATACGCTAAACCCGTCCATTGTGATAATCAAAGCCGGCTGGTGTCATTCTTGGTTTACTTTTGCGACGCCGATGAGATTGGCCTGGAAGGCGGCGACCTGCGAATCCACGCACATGTCGAAGATAAACATTATTCGGACTTGGAGCGGTCCCCGAAAGAATCGGACACCAAGGTGATTCAAACGTTGCGACCACGTGATAACTTGGGGGTGTTCTTTTTGTGTTCCAATAATTCCTACCATAGCGTCACTCCAATTACCCGATCGAAAGACTACCGCCGATTTATCTATACGAACCTTTCCAGTACAGCGGAGAACATATGGTGAGCTTATGGCGGCGTTGAATGAGAAATGCGGTTGCTGGAGAGTCTAGCGGATGGGTAGACTAAAGGAGGAAGGTAGCCAAAAAATATTAATGAATCCGAATGCCAGCGCGCTTGAAAAATATAGGCTCGTCGTCGAGGGCAATCAAAGTTGGTGGTACTTCCTTAAGTTCGAAATAATTGTCAGCCTGTTTATATCTTGGCCTGGCGCAATGGGGTTATGGTTGCGCAAAACGTTTTACCCCGGGCTTTTTAGACAGTGCGGTAGTGGTGTGCTGTTTGGTCGCAATGTCGTTCTTAGGCATCCCCGCAGGATTTCGCTCGGCAATAACGTAATAATCAATGACGATGTAACCCTCGACGCCAAAGGTACGGAAGGGGAAGGGATAAGTATTGGCGACGATGTGTTTATCGGCAAGGGCACGGTGCTGTCAATGCTCGACGGCACCATAGAAATCGATGACGGAGCGAGCATCGGTTTCTACTGTAGGATCGGCAGCACCAAACACACCAAGATTGGGAAAAAGGCGCTCATTGCAGGATATGTATATATCATTGGCGCCGATCATGATAGTTCCAGAATCGATATTCCAATAATAGACCAACCGACTGTGTCGCGAGGGGGGGTAACCATCGGCGACGGTGCGTGGTTGGGAACTAAGGCCACAGTGCTGGATGGCACCTCTATTGGCCGAGACTGCATCGTTGGCGCCCACAGTCTGGTGACGACAGATATACCGGACTTTTCTGTGGCCATCGGTATTCCCGCCAAGATTACCAGAAACAGAAAAGACAGTTCTGCGCCGATTGAGTAGTTCTACTCTAGCGACTATATCGGCGAGCGGGCAGCAAGGAAACTTATCGGCGCATACCGTACACAATCACCATTGCAATTAGAAGCAACGCATGGATAACGTATAAAACTAGAGGCGTCCAAATAACGTAGTCGTTTTTGACTCGACGATCATGCCGCGTATTTTCATAAATTGTACCGCGATGGTCTGGCGGCAAAGCATCGCGATTGAGAGGTCGTCACCACCGGGGCAATACATTTGTCCGATATCGTTGTGGGTCGTCGCGCCTCGTATTCGCATGATGGCCTTCGCAACCTTAATCTAGTCGCTCAGCAAGTTGCGGCCCATACGATCGGCCAGTGGTGTAGCACCGGCGACCCGGCACAAGGTTTGTCCGGGGCGCGCCATTCGATCGCCACGGCGCGCGTATAAAATACCGCTGACTTGTGAAATGACATCGTGCCGTGCCCGCGCAGCGTCGGATTCCAGCGGGTCCACGACGATGGCGACGGTATCGCCCGCCTGCACAACATCGCCAGGGTGCCTGCAATAGGCGACGACGCCCGCACGATCCGCTTTGATGGTCTCGACCCCGGTCAGCGGAGTCGCGTCGCACAGCGGCGCCGGTAGCGGGCCGGGATCGCCGTCGATGTAGCCGCGTCGGACTAGCATCCGGTACAAGTTATCGGCATCCGCGGCAGCCATTTCGTCGCCCACATCGGTGCTCCCGCGTAGCTCGACGGTGGCCGCTAAACACGCAGGTGAAATCGGTCGGTCGGGAAACCGCTCGGCCAGCGCCCACCACGGTCCGGCGATGGCTTCGTCGAACGGGTGGCCGCCCGATTTCGTTGCCAGTAACGTCGCGCGGCTACCGAGTTGCGCGGAGAGGTCGGCGCCGTCCGGCCAGCACGGTGTGCCGAGATACACGTGCAGCACGGCTTCCCAATCGCAATGCAAATCAAGACATAAATCCGTGTCAATCGCGAGTTGCAGCAGCGAGATGCGTAGAAATTCAATGTCATTGGTGAATTTCAATGCGTTGGCAGCACGCGTCAGCTCGGCGCGAATGGCTGCAGTATTCGCGTCGGCATCATCGCCCAGTTTGTCGGCGACCCGCTCCGCCACAACGTCGGAAAGATCGGCATAGTTACGGTTAAAATTATTGCCGCTACCGACTTCAAACCGACCCAATAGTGTCCCATAGATATGTTGTGACAACCCTATCGGGTTCGCCACTGGTACCAATACGATTTCGCCGTGGATCAGCCCCGCATCGTCGGCGTCGTTGAGCAGGCCGATTAAGTGATGCAAAACGAGCATGCCCGGGATTTCATCGGCATGGAGTCCGGTTTGAAGATACGCTTTCGGCCGGGCGCCGCGCTGGCCGTAGCGGCGAACTTTTAGTTCGCGCCGCGTGCCCAGGCTCATTTCGGGAAACGTGATAGTGTCTTCGTAACGAGTCATCGCAACTAACTCGATAATTCGAGCAGCGCCAGCACGTCGTGGAGCGATGCCACTTCGCTATCAGGTGTGTGCTCATAAGTCCAGGAATGTGCGCTACGATTCATCCATGCCGACTTCATGCCGATACCTTGAGCGCCTAACACATCCTCGATAGGGTGGTCACCAATATGCAGGACGTTTTCCGGCTCCGCCTTCAGTGCTACGCATGCAGCGCGGAAGATTTCGGCACCGGGTTTGAGCGTGCCGACGCCGCGGGCATTGATCGATCCGACGAAATAGTGGTCGAGTCCAAGCCGCTTGAGATCGGCATTGCCATTCGACACTGCTACTAACGGTAGATGCGTGCTTAAGGATTGCAGTGCATCCAATACATCGGGATATAGCGTAACCCAGTGGCGCGCCTTCAGAAATTCCTCCAGTAATGCATCGGCATCGCCACCGTCGTATCCGCAATTCGCCAACAATAGTTCGAATGTTCGATGCCGAAGCGCAGTAAAATCATGGCCAATCTCCGGATGGTCCGCCATAACCCGGTCACGCAGTTGCCGTAACCGGTCGACATCATACTGCTCGCCGATTCGCGGATAGCGGGAGTGCAGGTGGTCGTGAAGATGTTGCTCGGCTTTCGCTATAACCGGGCCGATTGGCCACAAGGTGTCATCGAGGTCGAGCGTTATCGCGTGGATCGAGGGCATCACGCAATCGTTAACGCTGGAATAATGCAAACAGTGAGCCTGAAGTTGTTCCGGCGGTAATAGCTTCGCTCATAGAATATCTTGTTAGTTTGGAAAATATTGCCGGAGATTTCGCGCGCGTATTGTCGCAATGGGCGACCGCATTATCGGGCCATCATAAGCGAGTAGTGCCGTTTGGCGCCAGCAATGCCGCACGGTCCGGCAGCTACAACAGCAACTTACAAATAGACACTTTGTGGTGCTGCGCTGGGCGCATCGGCCACTCGCCTATCGATCGCGCCGCGGCCAGCCGGTACACTTGAGGTTGTCTCAAGCGCGAGTGTTGGAAACCAAATCGTGACCGTGCAGCCAAACGTCGAAGATTACCGGGTGAGCGACGAGCCGTTTTACGCCCCTCAGGGCCAAGAAATCGAGCTGTTCGAGGCCGCCTACCGCAATATCATCCCGGTGTTACTAAAAGGCCCGACCGGGTGCGGTAAGACCCGGTTCATGGAGCATATGGCCTGGCGGCTTGGCCGCCCACTGGTGACGGTGTCGTGCCACGACGATCTAACGGCCTCCGACCTCGTAGGCAGGTACTTAATCGTAGGTGGAGAAACCACATGGATCGACGGACCGCTCGCGCATGCGGTGCGCATCGGTGGCATCTGTTATCTCGACGAGGTCGTGGAAGCCCGTAAAGACACCACCGTGGTGATCCACCCGCTCGCCGACGACCGCAGAGTACTGCCGATAGACAAAACCGGTGAGTTGCTGCGCGCGGGCCCCGAGTTTTGTTTGGCAATTTCCTACAATCCCGGTTACCAGAGTGTGTTGAAGGATCTCAAGCAGAGCACCCGCCAACGGTTCGTCGGCATCGACTTCCATTACCCGGTTCCTTCGGTCGAAGCGGGGATCGTGAGTCGCGAATCGGGCGTGGACGAATCGACGGCGGCCGCACTCGTGAAGTTTGCCGGCATGACCCGCAATTTGAAGGGCAACGGCTTGGAAGAGGGCGCCAGCACGCGGCTGATCGTGCACGCCGCCAAGCTCATGGTGTCCGGCGTCGATGCGGCTACCGCTTGTCGTGGAGCGATCGCGGAGGCGCTGACCGATGACCCAGAAATGTTGGCGGCCGTCAACGAGTTACACGCCTCGGTGTTCTAAGTTAAATGCTTCACAATAACGAAAGTTCTTATGGCAACCATGCGCAGAAAGGCGTCCGGATAGTGCGCCTACGCTGGAATACATGCATAGCAGACGAATAGGGACCACGATAATCTATACTAACGGTGGTTAGATCGTAGTGATCGATGCAGCGGGGCGCGAACACGTTTTCACGTCGTTGTTTGCGGAAATCGGATGCCTCCGCGGCGATTGGATCGGGGGTTCTTTGCATTGCCGTGATAACTTAAGGTGCCGGACACAAAATGTACGAAAAATTCTTTGGGTTTAGGGAGAAACCATTTTCGCTGATACCCGACGCAAGTTTTCTGTATTTCGGAAAACAACACGGCTCGGCGGTGACGATGCTGGAATACGGTCTGGCAAACGAGTCCGGCATCACGGTGATCACCGGAGAAGTGGGGTGCGGAAAAACGACGTTGATTCGACACATGCTCGAGCACGCCGATCCGAGCAATACCATTGGCCTGATTAGCAATACGCACCCGTCTTTTGGAGAATTGATGAAGTGGGTGTTGCTGGCATTCAACCTAGAACACCGTGATAAAGACAGCGTTGAGTCGTATCAAGTACTCACCGAATTCTTGATCGATGAGTACGCACAAAGTCGGCGTGCGATCCTCGTCGTCGATGAGGCCCAAAACCTGGGGCCTGAGAGCATCGAAGAACTGCGCATGCTCACCAACATTAACGCTGACAAACACATGGTGTTGCAGCTCATTCTGATTGGCCAGCCAGAACTTCGAGAAACCTTACGCCAGCCGGACCTCAAACAGTTTGTGCAACGCGTAGCGGCGGATTATCACATTGAGCCATTGGATGAAGACGATGCCAGTAAATATATCAGCCACCGGATTAAGGTTGCCGGAGGGGATCCGAATATTTTCGAAAGCCAAAGTCTGCCATTTATATTTCGTTACAGCGGTGGAATTCCCCGTTATATCAACTTACTTTGCGACATGGCGCTTGTGTATGCCTACGGGTCCGAACAACGGTCTGTCAGTGCGGAAATCGTTATTAAGGTTGCGCAAGATAAGGCAATCGGTGGTTTGTTTGAATTGGCGAATGTTGACGATTTAATGAAGGCAATGAAAGTGGGCGATCAACCGGTGCACAAACAGGTACTCGACCAACAGCCGCTTGACCAACAAGAATCATCGGCATCGACCGGCGACAAACAACGGACCAAACCAGCAACACCGTCGGCAACCGATGCAATTAGAGACACCCCGTCGTATGAGGACGCGATAGAGGAGTTAAAGTCCTATCTTGAAAGGCGAGGCTATTCATAGGACAAAGCCGTCAACATGCCGGGCCGGGCGATGCGCAAACAAAAAACGCGCGCAATCCCCCCAAATTGCGCGCGTCTATTAAACGTCTTTACTTTTCGTATTGTTTTCTACCGTAGCGGAAACGCTTAAGCAGTAGTAGCGAGCCGGTTCCGTCTCGATGCGCGACGCCCGATTCCGGTCAGCAGGAGGAGGGCCGAACCCATCAGCCATACCGCGGCCGGCAGTGGGATCGGTGCCAAGTCGTTGGTTAAGAAGAACTGTTCCTTCCCATCGCCAGTTCCATCCATTCCTGCCACGAAATAGATCTCGTCAGTATCGTCATACAGCGACAAGTCAAAACTCAACAGCAGCCAGTCGCTGAAGCCCGTGCCGTTGGCCAGATCCACGGCATCGGCCAGGTCCGGGTCGCCCTCGGCACCATTGTCATTGGTGTTATAGTAATATTCCAGCGACCCATCAATCCACACCTCGAAGTAATCGAGGGTTTCGGTGGAGGTACCGGTGATGTTGACGTCGATGCCGACACCCACGATGGATCCCCCCGTGCCAAGCGCGGCTTCCAGCTGGCCGATGGTGTATGTGGGGCTTGTCAGATCCCACTCGCCGCTCGGTGTGGTGATGACTGTCCAATCCATCCCGGCCGGCTGGTTATTGGTGCATGAGCTGTCGCCGATCACGCACGGATCGTCACCGGTCTGCTGGATTTCTTCGTCTTCCAGCACATCTACCAGGGTTAACGCGGTCTGCGCCGACGCTGAGTACGATACCCAGAACAGAGCGGCAGCCGCTATCGGTAAAAATGGCTTAATTACTCGCATAACAATTCTCCTTTAATATTGTGGAAACCAGATACATGCAATCTTTCAAGCGTACTTGCTCCGATCCGCCGCATGGTAAACTCCAAACGTGTTGATAGGCATCGAGTAGGCCAGCGATACCCAGACTGGTTGTTGTTTTGACCTAGATTTTCCCACTTCTTAACTCCCTCAGAACACGCCTTTTATAGGCATTACTGCTAGGCTCTATCTTACGTATTCACGGTCTATTAAAAGAATGAAAATTAGGTAAATTATTGGTAAAAAAAAGGTGAAAAGAGAGACGATGTTTATACTTTGACATTGTTCGTCTCGAACACGAGCCGTGGCGCGAACATGTTCGACTGCCACCGTCCGCGGGGCGGTACTGCCACCGGTCTGCTGAGGCAGGTCCAGACCGAGCGGGGGTCCGGTGTAACTGGCGCAAAATCGCCCAACAACCCCGGCTCCGATTTGATCAAAGTCGAAGGCAGATAACGGTTCGAATCGGTGGTTTGCTGGGGGATTGTTTCATCCGCTGGGTCTTGTGACTGCGCAGATGGCATCGTGGCGATGAAGGTTGAACGTAAATCCGGAAGGAAACGGAGACGATATTCAAGCTAAAAGTGTCTCGCTGGCCTGAGAGTTAGCACGTTTATAACGGCCGCCAATAGATGTGCCATTATGTTCCGATCACTCGCCTAGGGTGTTGCTATGTGTTTACAACGAGTGCATACCCAAAGCCCTTGATGCTGCGAATCCACCGCGGCGAGTGTGGATCCGGTTCTATTTTCTTGCGCAATAAGTACACGTATTGTTTCACCTTTGCAGCGCCCCCCGATTGCTTGTGGTGCCACACGCCTAAGGCCAATTCCTCGGTGGAGCAGACTTGGCCTTCGTTTTCGGCAAGTACCCTCAGCAGTTCATATTCTGTGGGCGTGAGTTGCTTCTCTTCGCCGTCAATAAAGACTTTCTTTTGTTGATCGCAAATTCTGAGCGACCCGACCTCAATATTCTCAGCGCGCTGATCGATGGTGCGCCGCAGTCCGTCGGTCCAGCGACGACCAATGAGCGAGCGGCGTCGTTCGTTGGCCTCACGCCGCCCGGCGATGCGGGAGTCTATATTCGTTCCCACTGTCCGATCTCTTTCCCGCCAAGCTTAATAAATCACGCGGATCGGCCCGCAACAGCATTCGGCGTCTCACCGGTCGATGCGGTGACGGTAGCCTGACCCTGTTCCTCACCGACAACCAGTCGATAACCGAAACCGCGCACGTTCCGAAGCCAGCGTGGTTTCGCCGGATCCGGCTCGATCGCATGGCGAAGCAAGTAGATATACCGTTTTACGTCCTCCGGATCGGCACGCTTACTATTGGGCCATAGGGTTGCCGCTAACTCCGGCTGAGAGAGGACGTTACCTACGTTTAACACAAATAAATTCAGAAGGTCGAATAGCTTCGGCGGGAGCTCCTTATAATTCCCATGGACGTAGACCTTTTTTTGGAAATTATCGAGTACGAATGGACCCTGACGGATGACCCCGTTTTCCCGGTCCTCAGCGCACCGAATTCCATCGTCCCATCGGCGGCCCACGAATGACCGCCGCGACTCCAGCTGGACGTTCTTCCCCGTGCTATTCGATCCGTGAACGCTTGATCTTGACATTTGATTCCACCTTTATTATTGGTTCCATGTTTGTTTAACTTAAGCTAAATAATACTACGAAACACTCGTCTTGATAATAACCAAATTTTCGCGGTTCGAGGGACGTCCGCCGGAGTAGTCCGAATAGGCATTTATGGGCGCTGATCGACAGCACACAATCGTCACTGGTTTTAACCCTTAGGTATGACGAGTTTACCGTTTTCGGCGGTGGTGAGAGCTCCTAAAACTATTGCAGTTGGTATACTTTCCTCCGTATGTGCACCAGACCGCGCAGCGCGACGCTGCGGGTTTGTGCCGGAATCGGCCGGGCTGGATTAGCCGAATGTTTGGACAGACCTGACGTTAACCCTCATACTTAAAGTGTGTTGGCAACAGTACGCTGTACGCGCCAGGTTTAAGGGCGATCGGTTTTAATGGGGGTGAATAATGGATCAAATGTTGCGAAATATTTTTGCACTGCGGTTTTCGTTAAGGGCGGTCGCGGTGCTGGTTGTTTTGGCGCTGTGTACGGGATACGGATGGGCAGAAACTCGCCCAACGATTTACACCGTACAAGCCGGTGACCTGCTCGAAGTATCGGTGTGGAAAGAGCCCGATCTGACCCGGGATGTCCTGGTGCGCCCCGACGGTGGACTGTCGTTTCCGCTTGCGGGAGAGATCGCGGCGAACGGCAAGTCAATCGAAGGAGTCCGCGCGGCGATCGCCGAACGGTTGGCCCGCTATATTCCGGATCCCGTGGTGACCGTGTCCGCCAAACAGATTCTCGGTAATAAGATCTACGTAATCGGCCAAGTGAGTCAACCTGGGGAGTTCATCGCGACGCGACCGGTCGATGTGATGCAGGCACTAAGCATGGCGGGCGGCATGACAGAATTCGCTTCGCGCAATAAGATCATAATCTTGCGCCGTGATGCCAATACGAGCCAGCAGAGCGCACTGGAATTTCGCTACAACGACGTTGCGTCCGGCCGAAACCTCCAGCAGAACATCGTTCTTCAGGGTGGCGATGTCGTGGTGGTGCCCTAATGTCGATGCGCAAACGTTTCCTCAAGTCTGTATTTAAGCCTCTCGGCAGCCCGTCTGAGCGAATCTTTGTCGCGAGCGCGTTCGCGGTCTCATCGCTCGCATGTGCGACGCTGTCGGTCACCGCGCGGGCCGCCGATGTCTACATCGAGCCGGCGATCAGCGTTGCTGTCGGCCACGACGATAATGTCCGCCTCGATCCGGTTAATGCGGACAGCCAGTCGAGGGTTAAGGTTGTTGCGCAAGCCGAAGTCGGTTCCCGGACCGCAAGTCGAGACGCCATTTTTAACGCAGCCGCACACCTCAACCGGTACTCAGACTCCGAACTCGACCGAACTGACTGGTTCTTCGATTTCGACCTATTACGCCATTCGCAGCGCGACGAATTCGGCCTGCTCACCGGCTACCGACGTGCGTCAACGCTTACGACCGAAATCGAAGATACCGGCCGAGTGCAAGTCGACCGGCTTCGTGAGGATTGGAGCATCGCTCCGTTCTGGACCCATAAGCTCACTGAGGCAACCGATACCACGCTGCGGTACGAGTTCGAGGACGTGGCCTTCGAGGATGGGGCGCAGGTCGGACTGATCGATTACCGGAATCATTCCGTCGACGTTTCGGTCACGCATCGCCTGAATGTATCCACTAACTTGATTGGCAGCATCGACTATCAGCGTTTTGAGAGTGAGGATACGACCGACTCGGACAGTGTCGGCCTTCTTATCGGCCTGGAGCGGATTTTCTCCCCCAGATTCCAGGCTGGTCTAAGCCTCGGTGCCGAATCTACCGACATCGAGTTTTTCGTCGCGGACGGTACGAGAGAAAATCGCAGCGACAGCATGGCGATCTTCACCACGAACGCCACCTGGACGCTTGAGAACGGCAGCTTCTTGATCGAGGGCTCGCGCCGCGAGGAGCCAAGCGCCCAGGGCAGCCTCTCCAACTTGGAACAGGTCCAGGCTACATGGCAACAGGCGTTGACTCCCGTGTACGAACTCATCCTAGGCGTCGGGGCATCGCAGCGCGAGTTTGCGCCGGTGGGATCGCAGGCAGCGGAAGATCGTAAGTACTATAACGCGGAGGCGCGGATCGTGTGGCGCGGCCGACCGCGGTGGCAGATCGACTTTGCCTATCAGTATCGCCGTCAGGAGTTCGATGACCCGCAAGGCGGAGTGACCGGGGATGCCAGTAACAGGGCGGACTCCAGCGCGGTCTGGCTGACCGCAGGTTACACTTGGACCCGGATCGGCTTGTTTCGCTGACATAGGGATGCAACTTTGACAATGGATGATACCGAGTGGGCTGCACCCGCCCCGCGGCCTGAGGAAGAAACCAAAACCCTCGGCGAGTACCTGGCCGGTGTGCGCCGGCGAAAGTGGTCACTCATCCTGACGGCGGCGTTAATTCTGGCGCTCGCTGTCGGTATCGCTCTGGGGCTGCCGCCAGTCTACCGATCGACGGGAGTGATCCTGATCGAGCGGCAGGAGATCCCGCAGGAATGGGTGGAAGCGACAGTCACCAGTTTCGCCGATCAGAGAATACAGACCATCAGCCAGCGCGTACTGACCACTGCGAACCTGATACGCGTAATCGAAAAGTGGAACATATACACCGAAGAGCGGCAACGGCGAGGCACCGCGGTGATCGTGGAACGGATGCGCGAGGATTTCAGCATAGACATGATCAGCGCCAAAGTGCGCGACCCCCGGTCCGGTCAGGCCGGCGTCGCGACAATCGCCTTCAGCGTTTCCTTCGAGCATCGTCATCCCGGAGTGGCCCAGAAAGTGGCCAACGATCTCGTGTCGCTGTATCTCGAGGAAAACATCAAAACCCGCAGCCAGGCGGTCGGCGATGCAACCCGATTCCTGGAGACGGAAGCCGGGAAGCTCAATGACGAGCTTTCCGAACTCGAAGCACGCATCGCCGATTTCAAGGAGAAGAACATGGGGCGCCTTCCCGAGCAGCAAGACCTCAATCTGCAGCTCATGCAGCGGGCCGAACAGGCACTGCAGGAAACACAGCGTCAAATCCGGTCGATGGAGGAGCGAAAGATCTACCTTGAGTCTGCTCTCGCGCAGATGCAGATTCAGCTCCCACAGGACGACCGCGGCGACACAGGCGGCTCGTCCCGACCGGCCACCCCGCTCGACTTGCTGCGCGTGCAATACGCCAGTTTGTCCGCCATCTACGCCGAAGACCACCCCGATCTCGCACGTTTGCGCCGGCAGATCGAAGCCTTCGAACAAGAGGGTTCCGGAGACGAAGCCGCCGCCATCGAAATCACATTGCGCGCTCTGCGCGAAGAGCTTAGTGCGTTGGAGGAAAGGTATGCCGAGGGCCATCCTGACATCAACCGTTTGCGTGACCAAATAGCGGGACTCGAGAATCCGCCGGGTCGCGAGGTGAATGCTCCACGCCCGACCGTAGCGGCGCGCCCGTTTTTCATCAAGACCCAAGCCGACCTCAACACGATCGACAGTGAGCTCAAGAATCTGCGGCAGCAGGCTAAAACCTTCACCGAATCGGTACGATCTATCGAACGGCGCATTGCCGATACGCCGCGGGCAGAACAGGAGTATCTAAAGTTAGTCCGAGACCGCGAAAACCTGCTCGCGAAATATCAGGACATCCGTGCCAAGCAAAGCAGTGCGCGTGTGTCCGAAGCCCTCGAGGAGGGGCGCAGGGGCGAGCGGTTTGCGTTGATCGAACCCCCCCAGTTCCCGCAGGCACCCATTAAACCGAACCGCCCGGCAATCTTAATGCTCGGGGTCGTGGCATCGCTTTTCGGTGGTTTTGGTACCGTGGTGACGCGGGAGATTAGTGATCGGAGCGTGCGCACCGCGCGGGCCGTCATCGGTGCGACGCACGCGCCGGTATTGGCTGTGGTCCCCTGGATCGAAACCATTACCGACCGGCGGCGTACGCGTCGCAACCGGATACTGATCCTGGCAGCCGTCATACTTTGCATCGTCATTGCGGCGGCCCTAGTGCATTTCTACTACCGGCCTCTCGATATGCTTTGGTATAAATTGGTGGAGCGAGCACTGGGGTTATGGTGAGCAACCTTCGGCAACGGCGTATATATCGCGAGCGAACACGATCGACGACGAACACGGGTAAAGCGGCCCAAATATAAATAGGATTGATTTTGTGGAAAGAATTAAACAAGCGTTAGAACGGGCCCGGATTGAGCGCCTGAACCGTGAGGGCGGCCACGATGTTGTCGAACTGGCGAGCTCTCCAAAACGGATCGATGCGCCGCACACGGAGCCTTCTGCACGGCTTGTGCCCCGCACTCAGGAGGTTTTCTGGCCTTCTCTGAACGCGAGGAGAGTGGTGGGTGGTCCCGAGGCCAGCGCCTTGGTCGACACCTATCGCGTGCTGCGTACCCAGGTGTTGCAGCGCATGACTAACGCGAAGATGCGCACCCTGGGCATTACCAGCGCGAACCCCGGCGAGGGCAAGTCGCTGACCGCCGCCAACCTGGCGATCAGTCTGGCCAAGAAAGTCCCGGTTTTGCTCGTCGATGCCGACTTGAGGCGGCCGTCGATACGGCAGTTGTTCGATCTCGGGCCACCGACCGGCCTTGCGGAGTATCTGACTGGGGACAACGATATCGAGGAGTGTATCTTCAACCCCGGGATTGACATGCTCAATATCCTGCCGGGCGGAGCGCCTTGCATCAACTCTTCCGAGCTTCTGGTGTCGCCGAAAATGCTCGAGTTGGTCGAGGCGTTGAAGCGCTCCGATGCCTCGCGCTTGATAATCTTCGATCTGCCGCCGCTGCTAACGGCGGATGATGCGCTTGCCTTTAGCCCGCACGTGGAGGCCGCGCTTCTGGTAGTGGAGGAGGGCAAGACCACAGCGGCCGAGCTTGAGCGCGCGACCGAATTACTCCAAGGCACCCACCTGCTTGGCTCGGTCTTGAACAAATCGACACAGACCCACGCGGCTTATTACTCTTATAACTAATGGACTGTTCGGGTAGTCGAAACGCCAACCGGTAATTCCAGTCGTCGGAATCGCCAAAATCGTGCGACAGGCCGCGGGAATCTGGTACCGACCACGCGGCGGTAATCGTGGACGGGCACAGAAATCTGACAATTACAGCAAATCAGCGTCAGCTGAACGTGGAAGGATTCAACCGCAATATGCTCGGGCCGGACTCAAAGATTTAGACGCTGTGGCGTTTCTGCTTTACCAGCAGGAACTCGGCGCAGTTGTACCGGAAAAGACGCTTGACGTAGGGCGAGATTCCCTCGATGCGCAGTTCTTTGCCCGTCATGGCGACGTGCTTTTCAACAATCATCAACAGCGCGATGAATGCGCTGTCGACGAATTCCACCCCCGCCAGGTCCAAAATTATGTCCCCCTCAGCGAGCACGGCCTGCTTCAACGCGGGTATCACGGGCTCGGCAGTGCGCCGAGTGGCTGTACCACACAGAGTAAGCCGCAGGTTCGAAGCGGTCTTCCTGGTCTCGATTGCAAGCGGCGCGTCGACCTCGGCCCTGCGCCTACGGGACTTCAATAGCGCCCAGTACGGCAGTAATCTCGTCACAACAAGCCAAACCAGCACGCCACCATCTGTGGCGTACCGCCCAATCAATTTTGGCTCCTGGACGATCCGCCAAATCCACTCCAGGCCTGATCGCTGCATCCACAACGGCGCCCGGGCGACGTTACCGGCGAGAAAGTTCACGGTCGCGCCGAGATTGCTGATTACCCTGGCATTGAGTTGGTGCCGATTCCGCTCGATCCACGCCTGGCCCTTGCGGGCACCGACAGCGACTAACAGGATGTCGGGAGCCGTAGCATTGATCGTCGCAATGGTATCGGCGCGACTCATCGCCTCCGCCGACCCGTGACCAGGATTGAGACATCCTACCGCCTTAAGTCCACCACCGCGTGCGTTGATGCGCTCGCAGGCCCGCGCCGCGACGCCTTCCTCTCCACCGAATAGAAAGATAGACAACGGCCGTTCGGTCGCGCGATCAAGCAGGTTTTCAGTCAGATTCGAGCCGCCGACGCGCTCCGTGAACGGCAGTCCCAGCAGCCGGGCGGCCCACACTAGCGGCATTCCGTCCGCGGTACACAGTTCGCTGTCGATGACGGTGCGGCGAAACTGCGGATCGGCCCGCGCGGCAACCACCCAATTCACGTTCGGCGTGGAGAGGACTATGTGGCGTTCCCGCAGCACCGCATCGCGCACCGCCGCCTCGGCACGTGATAAGTCGCAGTTGTCGATCGGCAAGCCAAACACACACCAGACGTCACGCGCGAAGTCGTAATCCAGTGCATCCATCAAACTTGAGAGCTCCGTGCCTGCCGCCCGCCTTTGCGCTTGCGATTCCGGTGTGATCATTTATTTCGCTCTGCCCCCAGCAGCGTACATCTGTGCCGATTCCAAAACAAACGCCACCATCGAGAATCAGCGACGAAACGCATGCCCTGGCCCATCATTACCGCAATGACGGGAATACAGGCGCAGCGAGCGCTGCCGTGTGGACGGGGAATCGTCAACGTAATTACGGGACACTATACTCATTGCAATTCCAGATTTTGCAGTGATTAATCGACACGGCGGCGAGCCGATCCCAAACACGGTTCTCGTCCGGGAAATATATTGGTCAAATGATTCAGGCTGTAACTCTATAGGTCGAGGTCCCCGCTGTCACAAATACTGGAGCACAGGATAAGTGCCGACTAGAGATTAAGGTATGAAGCAACTATTGCGTTCTTAAGACAGTCGGGAGCCGTGCCGGTAACTCCGCACGCTCTGGTCACGGCCCGCCGTTAAGGCTTCTGATAGAATTATCGAACAATGCAATCCATCCATGTGCGATGATCTATTTGAGTCTCAGTTGGAGATTTCCTTTGCCCAGCTTCCTGACTTTATGATCATCAGCGCCATGAAGTCTGGGACGGCAGATCTATACGGCAAAGTTCAACCGCACCTTGACATCTTTAGGACCCACATCATCGAACCCGGTCTGATTATGGACGCCCCGCCGATTCTCCAGCAAACGGGCTACATCACGACGAAGCAACGTCTATACATGCTTGCCCTGCGGGGGTACATAAGAACGTTTGATCGCCGACGACTCCGGAACGACGTGGGACCACGTGTGCTGCTCGGTACAGAAGGCCGTTGCCTGGGGACGGGAGCATAGAAATCCTCTCTTTTGCTAACTCAGGCGCTTGCCACCCACGGCGCCCGTTCCACCCGGATACCGCAGGCCGAATACTCGACCCGACGGGACAAATACAGAAGAAACAGCTAGATGTCTTTTTCGGAATAGACTTAAACCTACTTGTCGTCAGCGTATTAAGGCCCGGACTTCTACGGCCAAACTCGAAGCAGATGAACCGGCTGTTTCGCTGCGGGCACACCTCAAATTATACCGTTGACTCATGCGCACCCTTAACCCAACAAATTGCTCCGCACAAAAAAGATTTGAATTTCTGCCCCTGATTGTTGCATCCTCGTTCCGTTGTCTAACTGAGGCCAATAAACTTTTATGAACGGTATTTAAAGACTAAATACAGTCGCTAGAATAAATTCTGCCGAAAGCTACCTTGAGATTGGAGTGAACGACGGCGGAACTTTTCTTGCAGTTGACGTTCCGAAAAAAATCGCAGTGGATCCTGAATTCCGATTTCACACGCAGGACTATAGCAATGAATTAACATTGTTTTACCAAGTAATCAGTGACAAGTACTTCGCAAAAATTGCTTCTCCGCTAGATCAGTTTGACTTAATATATTTGGATGGCCTTCACACATTTGAGCAAACATTTAGAGATTTTTGTGCTTCTCTCGCACATTCCCGCGCGAAAACGATATGGGTTATTGACGATGTTAATCCTACTTCCTGGGCAGCGGCCTCTCGGAGGCCGCGTAAACTCAGTGTTCGAATTGCCCGCCGCATATTTAGAGACCGGCTAGCTTGGATGGGAGACGTATTCAAAGTTGTATTTGCAATTCACGACTTTTTCCCCCAGTTCAGCTACGCTACCTTTTGCGGTCACGGTCAAACCGTAGTTTGGCAGCAATCTCGCGAACAGTTCTCGCCGACATGGAATTCGCTTGAGAAGATCACCCGATTGAGTTATTGGGAATTCCTCAATTTCCGAGAATCCCACATGGAAATCATGGAGGAGGAAGAGGTTATTGCTCGGATTGAAGAAGCGTTCGCTAAGTCGTTGACTGCAGGTGTCTCAAATACCAATTGACCCAAACAAACATTTGACGAAGCCGGCCTCACCGCGATGCTAAGTGGAATAGGGGTGTTGTGCGTAAGGTAGGAAGTCGCTTCGGCTTAGGTACCCATCCCACCGGTCCAGAGATTTTTTAGCTGCGGGCCATCGGGGCAAACGTAAATCTTGGAATACTTTTGGTTCAGTTCGACTGAGCCGATTCTGAGAACTGACTCTTTCAGAAACGGATATTAAGCAGATCCCCAAAAGCGATCATTTTTCAATTTTGCTTGAAGATTAGGCAAGAGCGGAGCGGTCGATGAGAAGTAACGGTTCGGGCTAATACCCTATTGCTCAGCGATCCAATATCAATAATCGGTTTCTGTAGTTTGCCCGTGACAGATTTTATCGGCACTATTTGTTCGTCGTACGGGCGCTTTGGTCGCAGCAATGTCTAAACTAGGCTGCAAGTCAATAAATAACTCTCCTTTTCTAATTTAGATTCGCGCGTCATTAATCATTCTCTCTTTCCGACATATCGATAGTGTCAATTGCCTGTCTTATTTTTCTTAAGAATGCCTTTGATCGATAATAACTACTTATTACCTCGAACGCTCTATCTGCGATCCGTAATCGCTCCTTCTCATGATTCAAATAATATTCACATTTCTCATTCAGGTCACTCATATCCCATTTTACGGGGACATAAGTCTCGTCTGGTATAAGCACATCGGGCTCCGTTACAATGTGCTCAACAGAGGGTTTAATCAACAGGGTTTTGAAGAGCATCGCCTCATAATCTTTAGGAGTGTATTCACACCATCCGGAGGGAGAGACGAAAATTTTGCTGCGCTCCATTTCCCGGTAGTATTCCCCTAGCGATACTCTTTGAATGGAAGACAACACGTTGTATTTGGAAGGAAGTCGATTGAGCATTTCGATTGTCATCTCCCGATGCGTTTTGGTCCAACCTTTATATAGGTTCGCCCGGCAATACACGTCGATACACTCATTCTTTAATCCAAAAGTGCTCCGAAGTCGGTCTACCCCCTCTTTAACTGTTGATAAAGCCAACGTTGGCAGGGTATTAAAACCAAGCGTAACTATTCGCTTGCGCCCCTCCGCCAGATAAATCATCCGTTTCCAGAGTGCAAAGTTCCACCCCAGTATCAGCTTGTTTGCATGTGCCTTTGGAATCTTCGACTGAAAGAGGTTGGTCCAAATTTCGGATTGAATGCTGTTCTCGACTATTCCCTTGTTAACTAGATACTCTATAAACTGAGAAGCGCCAAGGAATCGCTTATCATAATCAGTAACATCTCGGCTTAGATACTGTTTAAGGTACAAATCTACGTAGGGCAGTATCCCAAAAAATGGGCTTTGGTTTCCATCACCAAAGTCAAAATGGATGATCCTTTTTCGGTCCTTAATTCGGGCGACTTCCTCGTAAAAGTCGTGTGCCTTAGTCCTGTCAGTATTCCAGGGTATCGTGATTATCACGATTTGACAGTCTATTTTCTTAATATGTTGCAGTTTTTCCTGTAGGTTATCGCAGATAATCTCCTTAGCGTTTAGTCCGAAAGAGGAGTCGAGCTCTTTTTTGTAGTGAACAAACGGATACATTGACCCGTGCCCAAAACCAGACGACGATAAGATTAGTAACTTCAAACGAAATGCCTTTGCGTAATGTGACTGATCTATATTAATTTAACAAAAATAGCTTCATAGTTGATAATTAATGGCAGCGGTACCCTTCACTAAGACGAGCATGGGGCAAGCTTCATAAGGCCGGCTAAATTCAGACAAACACACAGATGTAGAGACCCCCTCATGCCAAGTTCAAGTGTAGATCGCGGTAGAGGGTCCGTAAAGCAGCAAATAACCATGCTGACCGACACCCAAAGTGCCGGATGTTCAGTTGCCCTCGGCTTCTCGGGACACTATAGTCATCACAAGCACAAAGTTTACAGTAATTGCTCGACCCGGACTCAGCATACTTCGCCGTGGTGACACACAACTGCCAACGCAATTAACGACCGTGGGCTAATCCCTGACGCGGATTTCGATTCAGAGTATAACGGGCAAGTTGGGCCGGCTATCACTCCAAAGGTGAGACAAGTATTTCATAAATTCCTGAGCACCGCATGAGTGCCAACAGAGACGGGGATAGCATCAACGCAACTGAGCCCGATCGCAACAACGAGCCCAGTATCGTTAATCTTGGCGCTCATTCACGGTAGCGTGTCCGGATCGTTGCTTTCGGTGTGGTAGAGTCGTGATCCGAGTAATCGCTGCCGCCAGAAGCGCGAAGCACTGTTCAGCCTTGAAAATGAATCTCTCACATCAATTGTTGGACAGCCTCAGCTGGGCTCTCGGGAGAGTGTTGACCGGATTTGTTTTCCACAGCAATAATGGAACGCGTCCTGATGTCAAAAGATGACCGCGTAGATGTAGTCGTTCGGTGCCGAAACGAGATGCCGCATACTCGCGCCACGCTCGATATGCTGCAACGGCAAGCTTACCCCACAGGAAAGATTCTTTTCGTGGATTGCGGCTCCACCGACGGATCTCGCGAAGCGGCGCAACAACGTGTGGGATTTGAGATCATCGATCTGGACCCGTCTCAATATATTCCCGGGCGCGTACTCAACATGGGCATGAATCGAACCGAGTCCGACGTCGTCGCGTTCATTAACGCCGATGCCATCCCGGATGATCCATCCACGCTGGGCGCACTTGTGGCCCCGTTAATAAATGACGACTCCATCGCGGCCGGATACGGCAGGCAACTCGCAAGGCCATCAGCGGATCGACTTACGAAGATGGACTACAAGCGCGTTTTCGGGTCAAGCACCCAGGTGGCGATGCGCAGGGGGCGCTTTTTCTCGATGGCGGGGTCTGCAATCTCACGCGC
>Ga0224512_10000877_pt1 | contig 30611 bp, 27 predicted proteins | sample SF_May12_sed_USG_4_FD_169103 | JGI IMG/M metagenome (GOLD analysis project Ga0224512, IMG submission 169103) | Sediment microbial communities from San Francisco Bay, California, United States - SF_May12_sed_USGS_13 | ecosystem: Environmental > Aquatic > Marine > Sediment | place: USA... | reverse complement strand
GGAAGCACAGGCTATCGGGGATGTCGGGGCGATCGGACAAACGGTCTACAAGCGTCGCGAGTCAATCTGGAGCAAGGCGCTTTACAAGTTCAGGCATGACCGTACGGGCATGTTTGCGTTCGCCATCGTGGTCGCTTACTCGGTGATCGCCATCGGCGTTTGGCTCGGCTGGTTCGCAAGCGATTGGGCAGATGTGACTGGCGGCAAATGGGAGACGGCATCGAGCGGCCATTGGTTCGGCACCAATATCATCGGCCAGGACATATTCTCCAGGGCCATATACAGCACCAGCACAGCCTTCGAAGTCGGCCTCGTTGTGGCGCTGTTGTCGACATTGATTGGCGCCTTGCTCGGCTCGCTGGCCGGCTTTTTCAGTGGTGGCTGGCTAGACGAGATCGTGCTCTGGATCATGGGCGTGCTCGACTCGATACCCTTCTATTTATTCGTAGCGGCAATCGTATTTGCGATGCAAGACAGTGCCTATTCTATGCATGTCGCGATGATCGCGACATTCTGGACGACGGCCGGGCGCATTGTGCGGGGCGAGGTCATCAAGCTGCGGGGCCTGGAATATGTCGAGGCCGCACACGCGATTGGCGTTCCGGAGTTGACGATCATCTTCCGGCACATTTTGCCGAATACCTCGCACATTTTGCTGGTGCAGGCGACGATCACCTTCGTCGCCGCTATTAAATCCGAGGTTATCTTGAGCTTCCTCGGCCTCGGTGTGAAGGATGGCATGAGCTGGGGACTGATGATCGCCGAAAGCACGAAAGAAATCCTGTCGGGTTTCTTTAACAATTTCCTCGCGGCCTCGGTTCTGATGTTCGGCCTGGTCATGGCCTTTAATCTGTTTGCCGATGCGTTGCAGGATGCACTGGATCCGAGAAAGGTGCACTAAGTCATGAACAGCGCCACGCCTCTGCTGCAGGTATCTGATTTGGTGATCGAATTCTCAACCGAAAATGGTGTTGTGCGGGCCGTAGATGGGGTCAGCTTTGACGTATTTCCGAACGAAACGGTCGGGATCGTCGGCGAGTCGGGCTGCGGCAAAACCGTGACGGGTTTGTCTTTGCTGCGTCTGATTCCGTCTCCACCGGGGCGAATCGTCAGTGGTCAGATCAACTTTCTTGGAAGAGATCTGGTGACGCTCTCCGATGCAGAGATACGCGACATACGGGGCCACGACATTTCGATGATATTTCAGGAGCCGATGACCGCCCTGAATCCGGTATTCACGATCGGCAATCAAATGATTGACGTATTGAAACGGCATCGGGGCCTGAAGCGGCAACAGGCGCGGGCCGCAGCGATAGAGTTGCTCGACAAAGTTGGAATTCCGGCTCCGGCCGACCGGGTTGACGAATATCCCCACCAGTTATCCGGTGGGATGCGCCAGCGAGTGATGATCGCTATGGCCTTGTCATGTGATCCGAAGTTGCTGATCGCCGATGAGCCGACTACGGCGCTCGATGTCACCACACAGGCCCAGGTGCTGGAGCAGATCAATCGTCTGCAGCAAGAGTTTCATATGGCAGTGATTCTGATCACTCATGATCTGGGTGTCGTGGCTGAAACCTGTCAACGGGCCATCGTCATGTACTGTGGGCGAGTTGTCGAAAACGCGCCGATTGAGCAGTTATTTGCGGCGCCACAGCACCCCTACACTGGCGGCCTGTTGCACGCCATACCAAAAATACGTGACGAGAAATTGGCTGAACTGCCGATCATTCCGGGTCGCGTACCTGACCTGTTGCACCTGCCAGCCGGATGCCGTTTCGCCGACCGTTGCAGTCGCGCAGAGCAAAAATGCCGGCAGACCGCGCCGTCTCTTACGTGGTCCCGTGACGGCCATTCAGCAGTTTCTTGCCACTATCCGTTGAGTATCGATAATGGCTGATACGACTCAAATGCAGCCAGCGGTGGTTGATTCGCCTGTCCTTGAGGTTTTTGAACTAAAGAAATATTTTCCGGTTCGTGGCGGCATTTTTAATCGGGTATTGAACCAGGTGCGTGCCGTCGATGGCGTCAGCTTTTCCATAAAGAAGGGACATACTCTGGGTCTGGTGGGCGAATCCGGCTGCGGAAAGTCAACGCTCGGCCGTGCAATTCTGCGCTTGCATGAGCCGAGCTCGGGAAAAATCCTGGTAAATGGCAGGAACATCATGGGCTTTACGCGCGATCAGATGTTCTCTGAACGGCGCCGCATGCAGATTATCTTTCAGGACCCCTTTGCATCACTGAGTCCACGACGGACCGTGGCGCAAACCATCCGCGAGCCCCTGGATGTGCATCGGTTAGGTAGCAAAGCCGAAAGAGAACGGCGCGTCACCGAGCTGCTCGACGTCGTTGGTATGAGTCCGCAGGTCAGGGATCGTTATCCACATGAGTTTTCCGGTGGTCAGCGGCAGCGGATCGGCATTGCGCGCGCGCTGGCGCTGCAACCGGAATTTATCGTTGCAGATGAGCCGGTCTCAGCTCTGGACGTTTCGGTGCAATCACAGGTCCTGAACCTGATCGCACAACTGAAACGCGATCACGGCATTTCTTTCCTCTTTATTTCCCATGATCTCGCAGTGATTCAGCATGTTAGCGACGAAATTGGCGTGATGTATCTTGGTCAATTGGTGGAGCAAGCGTCAGTCAGAGATTTATACGCTCGGCCTAAGCATCCTTATACCCGCGCCCTGTTGTCTGCTGTCCCGGTGCCGGACCCGACGCGATCATACAAACGCATTGTGTTGGGCGGAGATGTTCCATCACCGATGAACCCGCCGTCCGGTTGCCCATTTCATCCACGATGCCCGGATGCCAAGTCCATTTGCTCTACGACGGTTCCGGCGAAACGTAACGTTGGCACCGATACTCAGCCGCACGAGGTCAGCTGCCACCTTTATTGACAATGGTTCTCGCCACAGCGCCGTCAAGGATAGATCTTTTCGGGCAGCCAGGTCACCAGGTCGGGCCAAATGGCCAACAGGACCAGCATCAGCAGTTGGATCGCTACAAATGGAATAGTGCCGCGATAAATCGCGGAAGTCTCGACTTCCGGAGGCGCGACGCCACGCAGGTAGAATAAGGCGAACCCGAACGGCGGTGTCAGAAACGAGGTTTGCAGATTAATTGCGATCATTATTCCGAGCCAAACTGGATCGAGTCCCATCGCCAGCAGAATCGGACCGACGATCGGAACGACAACAAAAGTGATTTCGATAAAATCGAGTACAAAACCGAGCAGGAACATGACCAGCATGACAATGATGACCGCACTTGTCGTGCCGCCGGGCAGGGCGACCAGAAAATCACGTACCACGTCGTCTCCCCCGTAACCGCGAAACACCAGCGAAAAGACTGAAGCGCCGATCAGGATCATAAAAACCATCGTCGTGATCTTGGTGGTACTCCGAACGATCTCCTGCAGTCTTTGCCGTGATAATTCATGCCTGATCAATGCGAGCAGCAGGGCGCCTATTGCACCAACCGCTGCCGCTTCGGTCGGCGTTGCGAGGCCAGCGATGATTGACCCCAAGACGGCGAGAATCAGCAATAAAGGTGGCAGCAGAGCAAGTGTGATGCGCACCAAAAGGGCGAGTCCGGTGAGGCGGTCGACGTCATTTTGATCCGGCCGCGGCATGGCCTCAGGGCGCATGAAACCCAACAGAATTAAATAGACGATGTAAAACACGACCAGTAAAAAGCCTGGAATTACCGCGCCGATAAAAAGATCGCCGACCGATACCGTGTCGGGTGAAAAAATGCCCTGACTTATTTGTGCTTGCTGGAAAGCCGATGACAGGACGTCACCTAGCAAAACGAGAATTATGGAGGGCGGGATGATCTGTCCCAGTGTCCCGGAGGCGCAGATAACCCCGCTTGCAACCGCCGGATCGTAACCGCGCTTTAGCATGGTGGGCAGCGACAGCAGGCCCATCGTGACCACGGTTGCGCCGACGATGCCGGTGCTCGCAGCCAGTAGCATGCCAACCAGCGTTACAGCGATCCCCAGGCCGCCGCGCAATGTGCCAAATAACATGCTTAGGGTGTCAAGAAGGTCTTCGGCGATACGAGCCTTTTCAAGGGTGACGCCCATGAATACAAATAATGGTACGGCGACCAGGGTTCCATTATTCATGATCCCGAAGATCCGATTCGGCGCGGTGCCGAGGAAGGTCCAATCGAAGGCGCCGGTCGCTATACCTCCCATCGCGAATAATAGTGCGACACCCGCCAGAGAAAACGCAACCGGAAAGCCGATCAGAAGCACGCCCACAACGGTCACGAACATGAGCAGTGCAATCATCTTAACTGGATGAACGCATATTGATGATACCGCGGCACAGTATGCCGAGTGCCTGCAATAGCAGCATTACGGCCATGATCGGTATGAAGCTCTTTAACAGCGGCACAAGAGGAAATACAAGCCCGCCTGCTTCGCGGGAAGATTCTCTCATGGACCATGATGCGGCGACGTAGTCCCAGCTGCTCCAGAGCAAAAACACAGCAACCGGCAGCAGAAGAAACAAGGATCCTGCTGCATCGACAATCGCTTTCCCGCGTGGCGAGAACTCCCGGTAAAAGATATCAACACGGACATGCTCGTCGCGCGCCAGCGCGTAGGCCGCAGCCAGCATGAACACGGCGGCATGCATCCAGTTGACGGATTCCTGTAACCAGATCCAGCCACTGTCAAATACGTAACGGAACATGACAATAAAGAATGTGACTAACACCATAACAAGCGTTAGCCAGGCGGTTGCTCTGCCAATGCAGATACTAATTCGGTCGATCAGCTTGGCGAAATACACTTTGTCTGGAACAGCGGCAAGAGGGATTGGCAGTCAATGGCGCCAAAATGTGGGCGAAACCAGCACGAGTAGCGTAAAAATCTCCAGTCGACCGAGCAACATCGCACCGACACATACCCATTTGGCCAGATCATTGATCTCACCGAACCCGGCAGACACGTCTCCGAGTCCGGGTCCTAGATTATTCAGGCTGGCGGCAATCGCGGAAAAAGCAGTGACTTGATCCATGCCTGTCGCCAGCACGGCAAGCATCATGAGCACAAAGAGCACGACGTACACGGCGAAAAATCCCCAGACGGAATCAACGACTCGCTGCGGGACAGGATTTCTGCCCAGCTTGACCGGTACTTCGGCACTGGGATGGACCAGGCGGTGTACTTCCCTGACGCCCTGTTTGTAAAGTAACAGGCAGCGGATGACCTTCATGCCGCCGCCGGTCGAGCCGGCACACCCGCCAATAAAGCTGGAAAACAGCAATAGCACCGGCAGTGGCCCCGGCCAGGCGGAGAACTCCGTTGTCGTAAAGCCGGTCGTTGTGGCGATAGACACGACCTGAAAAAGGCCATTGGCGAACGTTTCCTCTATCGTTCCGTATTCTCCTTGGCTAAAAAGATACAAAAGAACGAAAATCAGCAAGCCAAACAGGATCGATGTATAGGCGCGAAATTCCGGATCCGATATGTAATGTTGTATAGAGTTGGATCGCCAGGCAATAAAATGCAGGGAGAAATTAATGCCGGCAAGAAACATGAAGACTACCGCGATCATGTCGATCAGCGGGCTGGCAAAATAGCCAATACTTGCATCATGTGTCGAAAATCCGCCAATCGCAACGGTGCTAAAGCTATGGCAAACTGCATCGAAAAAATTCATGCCGGCGAACCAATAAGCACCGGCGCAAGCAATGGTCAAGCTGAGGTAGATGTACCAGAGTGCTTTGGCCGTTTCGGTAATCCGCGGCGTTAACTTCGTATCTTTTACCGGGCCTGGAGTCTCGGCGCGGTATAGCTGCATGCCACCGACCCCGAGCATCGGCAGTATTGCCACGGCCAGAACGATGATCCCCATGCCGCCCAGCCACTGCAATTGGTGGCGGTAATACAAAATAGCCGGCGGCAGACTGTCGAGCTGCGTTAACACGGTGGCTCCGGTTGTCGTCAGACCCGATATGGCTTCAAACACGGCATCGGTAATTGACATCACGGGTTCACTGGAAAAGAGCAACGGGGCGGCACCAAAACTTCCGAGAACCAGCCAGAAGCCGGCCACCACGACGAAGCCATCGCGCAACCGCATTTCTCGTTTTTGATTACGAACCGGCAGCCAGATTAATAGCCCTGCGGCGAACGTCACGAGAAAACCGTTGATAAATGCATTGGCGGAGCCGTCGCCATAGATGAGCGATACAATCACCGGAGGGAGCATGCTGACGCTGAAAAGCATCAGCAGCAAACCGAGGACTCTTTGAACGACCTGGAAACGCATAACTCAGTTTTACAGTCAGATTCTTCTCAAACGCGGGTACCATGGAACGGCGTCGAGTTCACAAAATCTATCCTCTCCCCGGCGGAGCAAAATCAGAATTTCACATTGACCTGAAATAACCGCTCGACTTCGTCGGTCTGCCGGCGGTCAGTGATAAACAGGATGACATGATCATCGGTCTCGACAACCGTGTCATGGTGCGCCTGCATTACTTTGTCATTTCGAATGATTGCGTTAATAGTCGTCCCGGGCGGCAGTGAAATTTCCTCGATTGCCCGGCCGACCACCTTGGAGTCATCAGATGTCCCATGTGCGATGGCTTCGATAGCTTCGGCGCGGCCGCGACGCAATGAATGTACTTTGACAACGTCACCACGGCGCACATGCGCCAGCAGTGACCCGATGGTGATTTGTTGCGGAGAAATAGCGATGTCAACGGCTCCACTTGCCACGAGTTCAGCATATGAAGGCCGGTTGATAAGCGCCATGACTTTCTTGCAGCCCAGTTGTTTGGCGACCATCGCTGAAAGAATATTGGCTTCTTCGGCATTGGTCAGGGCCACGAAGACATCGGAGCTGTCGACATTTTCTTCCAGCAGCAATTCCTCATCTGCCGCATCGCCATGCAGCACGATTGATTTACCAAGTTTTTCGGAGATTGCACGCGCGCGTTCCTTGGATCTTTCGATCACCTTGACCTGATTAGTTTGTTCCAGAGCCGAGGCGAGCCGAAAACCGATATTGCCTCCTCCGGCAATTACGACGCGACGCACGGGATTCTCGAGCTTGCGCATCTCGCTCATCACCACGCGGATATCCTGGCGGGCTGCGATGAAAAATACTTCATCATTTTCCTGAATCAGTGTCGTGCCCTCCGGGATAATGCTGATACCGTTTCGATAAAGTGCTGCGATGCGGGTTTCGACGCCGGGAATGTGATCCTTTAGGGTTTTGATTTGTTGGCCGACCAGGAAACCACCCCGGTGAGCCCGCGCTCCCACGAGGCGCACTGTGCCGTTGGCGAACTCGAGTACCTGGAAGGCGCCCGGGTAATGAATCAGTTGCTCAATGTGCTCCGTGACGAGTTCTTCCGGGCTGATGCGGAAGTCTACCGGGATCGCGGCCTGTTGCCAGAGGGCCTCCGCCCTTATGTATTCTGCTGCTCGGATCCGCGCGATTTTGGTTGGCGTCTGGAAAATCGTATACGCGATTTGGCACGCAATCATGTTTACCTCGTCGCTGCTGGTCAACGCGATAATCATATCTGCTTCGCGGGCTCCGGCCCTTTCCAGAACATCGGGAAAAGATGCATGGCCCACCACCGTGCGCACATCGAGACGATCCTGGATATCACGCAATTTCGACGCGTCGGAATCAACGATCGTAACTTCGTTGGCTTCTTCTCTAGCCAAATGGTGAGCGGCCGTGGTTCCCACCTGACCGGCGCCGAGAATAAGAATATTCATGGATAAAGAAACATGATTGGCCGAGGCTGCCGTAGTTTACATCAGTTCGAGGTTTGCGTAGGACATCACCAGCCATTTTGTGCCGGCAGACTCGAAATTGACCTGCACTCGTGCGTGGGCGCCTGCGCCCTCGTAGTTCAATACCACGCCGTCGCCAAATTTTTTATGGCGCACCTGCTGCCCGAGACGAATTTCATTGCTCGAATCCTCCAACTGGGATGCCCGCGGGCTTTTCCGGTCGCGTCTTCGAATCGGTCGAGATAAGCGGATATTCGGGCGGATTTCTTCGAGTAGCTCTTCCGGGACTTCGCCTATGAACCGGGATGGCTGAGCAAAGCTGTCGACCCCATACATGCGCCTCTGCTCTGCATAGGTCATATATAGCTGGACCATGGCTCGCGTAGCACCTACGTAGCACAAGCGCCGCTCTTCCTCCAGACCGTCAAAATCAGTCAGCGAGCGGCGGTGTGGAAACAGCCCGTCCTCCATGCCGGTCATGAAGACGATCGGAAACTCCAGACCTTTTACCGAGTGCAGGGTCATCAGCTGCACGCAGTCTTCCCAGCTGTCGCCCTGAGTATCACCAGATTCCAGAACGGCGTGCGATAAAAAGGCCGCCAGCGGGGGCAGTTCTTCTTCCGGGTCTTCATCATCGAATTCGCGTGCCGCGCTGACCAATTCCTCGAGATTCTCGATCCGGGTTTCTGCTTTTTCCCTGGGCTCCTTTTTATAGTGCGTGAGCAAGCCGCTGCGGTTAATCACATGGTCGACTTGCTCATGCAGATCAAGTTCCCGGGTATCCTTATCCATACCCTCAATAAGTAACAGAAATGCCTGGACTGCATTGGCAGCGCGCCCGGGCAGCTGACCGCCGGCAAGTGCCCGCGCCGCATCCCAAAGCGACATGGCATTGGCTCGCGAATAGTCGCGAATTGTGCTGACAGTCGTCGCGCCAATGCCACGCGTAGGTACGTTGACGACGCGCTCAAAGGAAGGGTCATCGGCTCGATTCGCCAGCAGTCGGAGATATGCCAGAGCGTCCTTGATTTCCGCGCGCTCGAAAAAACGTTGTCCACCGTAAACGCGGTAAGGCATGTTCACCCGCAGCAAAGCTTCTTCGAAGACACGCGATTGAGCGTTGGAGCGATATAAGACGGCCGTATCGGCACGGACATTGCCCTGGGTTACCCATTGCTCGATTCGGCTGACTACGAAGTCCGCTTCATCGCGCTCGTTATATGCGTTATAGAGTCTGATGGGGTCGCCTTCACTGCCGGCCGTCCAGAGCTCTTTGACGAGCCGGCCGCTGTTTCTGCTGATGATCGCATTTGCGGCCTTTAGAATCGTTCCGGTAGAGCGATAATTCTGTTCCAGCTTGACTAGCTGCGCATGCGGATAATCCTTTCTAAATTTCTGCAGATGTTCCATGCGGGCCCCGCGCCAGCGATAAATGGACTGATCGTCATCGCCAACTGCAAATGGTATTCCCGACTCGCCTGCCAGGACTCTGATCCAGGCATATTGAATTGCATTGGTATCCTGGAACTCGTCGATCAGCAAATGACGAAAACGTCGCTGGTAACGGTCGAGCAGCTGCGGTTTATTCAGCCATAGTTCATAAGCCCGAAGGAGCAGTTCCGCGAAGTCCACCAACCCGGATTTTTCGCAGGTTTCCTGGTAAATCCGATACAGGTGAATCAGCTGGCGGCGATTTTGATCTCCCTGATCGTCGAGTTGTTCGGCCCTCAGGCCTTCGTCTTTTTGCTGGTTGATGAAATATTGAATTTCGCGCGGGACCCAGGTGGATTCGTCCAGCTCCAGGTTTTTGCACATGCGCCGAATCAGTCGGTGTTGATCCTCGGCATCCAGGATTTGAAATGATTGCGGCAGCCCCGCTTCTTCCCAGTGACGCCGCAATAAGCGGTGTGCCAAACCGTGGAATGTTCCGATCCACAAGTTATCCACGGGCAAGCCCAGCAGAGATTCGACCCGGCTGCGCATCTCGGCCGCAGCCTTATTCGTGAAGGTCACGGCGAGAATACCCAATGGAGAAACGTTTTCGACCTGAATCAGCCAGGCGATACGGTGCACCAGCACGCGGGTCTTACCGCTGCCGGCTCCGGCCACCACGAGCATCGGCTGGTCGGGTGCCGTAACCGCCTGCCGCTGAGCCTCATTCAGCGGATCAATAATTGGTGTTACATCCATGTGGACAGCTTCAATTTGTATAGTTTAGATCCGTCTGCAAGTTTACCAGCCGCGGGCCTTATTCGTTTTTACAAATATATAAATTCATGCGTTCACCCTGATTGTCCTCGACCTGCGTGTGTGCACACCGGCCGAGGTTCATCAATTGCATGATGGGGTGGCTGGTTGCCTGGCATGGCAGCTTCTTCGCCAGATCCGGAATACTCAGGAATACATGGGGTGGTTGGGTTGAGAGGGGCTGCAGACCTTTTTGGCGTCGCGCGGCGCTGATCTCGAGAAACAGTTCTGCTGACCGTTCACACGCGGATTGTTGCTCAGATTCGGAAAACTCGCTGGACAGTCGCTGCAGCCATTTCAACATCTCGTTGTTGATGACAGGCATACCACCATCTCTTGCCGCAGCTAAGGCGTGGGAAAATGCCGAGCTCTTCGGTCCTTGCGCAGCGTCACGGCTACGCAATTTGACGAGGTTGCGCAAATAGGCGGGATCGGCGACAAAGCTGTCCAGTGAAATATCGCTTAAGGATTCCAGCAACGAGCCAATTTGCAGGATAGCGTAGACGGATCCCTGGTTCGCCGCGGTACGGTACAAATCCAGCGCAGCGAATGGATCGGTGAACAACGCGCGTGAGGCCAGGGTCTGGCTTGCGCCGAAATCGCCTGACTCGAGCATGGTCTGTAGTGTTGCGTCATCCAGGGATTGCAGGGTAATGCCGGGCGCATTTTCTTCCGTAACCCCGAGAAGCGGGTTGATGCCGCCAAAGCCTCTTGCCTGCAACCAGCGCGCGGCGTCGGCTATCGCACTCTGGCCATCTATACCCCGGGCCGTCAAGAAAACCAGCAGTTCAGAATAGGAGCCTATGCGCGGCAGGTCACCGATCATGGTCCCCGGCTGCGATGGCCCGGTACCTGCCGGTGCTGCAAGTGCTGTGGTCTCGCGTATTGACTCTGCCGTGGGAGGCTCCGGCAAATTCGCCGAAAATCTCACGATGGTATAGAGGAGCACCCCGAGTAACATGGTTGCGACCAGTGTAAAAACATTCGTCTTGGACACTTGGATTTGATTCCAGTTCGCAATGCTTAGCAGTATCTGGAATGTTGGGGCGATCGCGCAAGGTGCGCAGCCAGACTGTTCCAAATCTCGGCCACGATTCCGGGGACGCAGCACATCCGAGTCCACGGATGGACGAGGTGGGGTGAAGCACGACGCGAGAGCCGAGAGTCACTTATGGGGCGGTGGCCGACGACTGCAGGGATGCAGGAGGTAGAGCAACGCAGGGAGCGGTCGCCGAGTGCCGAGGGTAATTGCGTGTATATGCCCCGTATGGACTTCATTCGTTGTATTAATGAATTATTTGTCATCACGCATGCGCACGTCCGCCAGGCGATGAATGCCGGCCAGAGACCGGTTAAGGGGATCGCGAAGCATACAAGGATGCCGCGTGATTCAGATTGATAGTCGCCAGCAGCAATAACGCCGCTATGCCATTGTGAGCGGTCGCCAGCGACAAAGGAAGGCCGAACCATACCACGCCAATTCCGGCCGTCACCTGTGCAATCAATGCGATGATTGTGAGTTGACCTGCCTGACGCATCGGGGGGGTGGTTTTCTGCCGGGCATATTTAAGCGCGAGGAATCCAACTAACAGGAATGTCAACATTGCACCGAGCCGGTGAGTGTAATGAATTGCGACCCGGGAAGGCGCATCAAGAATGCCAAATTCGTAGTCAATACCGAGTCCTCGCCAGAGCACGAATCCTTCTGCGAAATTGGCATTCTCGGGCCACCACTCGCCATTACAGGTTGGCAGGTCGGGGCATGCCAGGGCGGCATAGTTGGAGCTTGTCCAGCCGCCGAGCGCAATTTGGCAGATGAGAACGATTAAGGCGAGCAACGCGGGCTTGTTGATAGAACGTTGTCGATATTCTACGGTGTGTGGACGCCGGTAATGTTCAAGCAACAACCAGAAACACATGCCCAGGGTCGTGAGCCCTCCAAGCAGATGACCCATAACGATCAATGGCTTGAGCAATAAAGTTACGGTCCACATGCCAAGCAAACCCTGAAAGATCACCACGCCAAGCAGCACTACGGGCAATATCACCGGTTGTTCCGTATCTCGCCGGTTCAGCCAGGCCAACAGCGCCGCCAACAGGATGGACAGGCCAAGCGTGGTAGCGGCATAACGATGAATCATTTCATTCCAGGCTTTCGCGGAATCGAGGGGGCGCTCGGGAAATGCGGCATTGGATGCAGCCGCCTCGGTCTCCTGGTCGGGGACGATCAATGAACCATAGCAGCCCGGCCAATCCGGACAGCCCAGGCCCGCGTCGGTGAGTCTGACCCACGCGCCGAGCACGATGACGACGAGCGCCAGGATGGTGGCTAGATGAATGCAACGGATATACCAAGCGTATTTCATTAGTTGTTTTATCCAATCAGGGAGCGTTTTAGTATTTGTTTCCGATCAGTATGAATTCCCTTCATGCCGGTGTCACGCCGAAAACGCATTATCAGTTTGCCGATCGGACCGGTCAGAAAGATATCGCCAGGCTCACGATTGCGCCGCCTAAATCATCATGCCGAAAGTCATTACACCAATTACCGCGCATACCCCCATAATAATCATGAGCAGGTCATAGATTTCGACGCTGATGTCCACGATACCGACTGGCATGTGCCATGTGCATTGTCCAGTCTGCGTCGGCTGCCGACGCGGGCGGCGGGCCGAGCAGTGCGCCGCGCACTGGCGCTAAACATTTTGCCATTGATTTTTTCCAGACCACCAAGTCTATTCGAATTCTCAACTCTGAGGTTGATTACTTTCCGACGGAATACGGAGGAGCCGCAATCCATGCGGTGAATTGTACCCAAAATCATTTGGTGGCAGGGTCACGATCTGCGCAAAGTACGCGCATCGGTAGAAGCCGGCAATCAGATACGCTTGCAATTTCGCGTGCCTACTTGCGTGAGAAAAGCCGCAAATCATCGACAGGAATTTCAAATTCGCCATCGGGCAGTCTCGTTCCGGAAGCCGGTTGCCCGGACCACGTCAGGCCATAGATAATCTCCACCGTAACCGCCAGCCTTCCGTCGTCCTTGCGATATTGTTCGTAGCCGTCGGTCAGGCGTTGCCAGGTTTGCCGGCCGGTCAACCCCCGATTCCGGTCCAGCGTTGCGTTGATAGATCCGGCGCTGCGCAGATCCGCTATGGCACGAGACAGGGATCGATAGGTGATGGTCAGTGTTTCTGTGTACATGACCGGTTCGGCAAAACCCGCATTGATGAGCGCATCGCCGAGATCGTGCATGTCCATACATTGGGCAATATGGCTGAAACGGTCGGCCGCGCCCCAGGCTTCGCGCAGCTCACGCAGGCTGTCGGGCCCGAGCGTCGAAAAAGTGAAAACACCCGGAAAACGCAGGATACGCCGCGCTTCTGTGAGTACTGATAATGGATCGGTGCAATGCTGCAGCAGCAAGTTGGAGAAAATCAGGTCGATCGATTCATCGCTGATTGGCAAACTCTGGGCGTCGGCGCAGACTGCGGCAACTGGTTCGTCCGGCGAATCGTCAGACAGAGCCGCGTGGATATCGGTCTGTGGATTGGCTTCGGCAAGCATTTCTTCGGAGAAGTCCAGGGCAACGATCCGGGCCTTTGGAAATGTCTTTGCGAGATGTTGAACAGCGGCGCCGGTTCCTGCGCCAAGATCCATTATCCAGTCGGGCTCGATCTTCACGATTGGCAGGCGACTCAGTAAGCGAGCACGAATTTCTCTATGCAAGAAAGCCGCGTTCTCGAATCCTGATGCCACCCGGCCAAAGGCGCGTCGAATTCGATATGTTTCCACGGAATCAATCATGCGCAATGCCGGTTAGTCGTTGAGCGCTCGGGGGTTGACGGTCGGTCCCCGGCGCATAATGATCAGGCCCGCGCTGTTCATAAATAGCGTCTATATTTTATTGCCTGCCGACGTGGCCGGACATTTTTCCGGCGACGATTATCTTGGTTCTTCTGTGACTTTATTGGACAGACGTCGTTTCCGGTTTCATACCGAGTCGTTTCAGCAGTTGCATATCCTCGTTGGCCGCCGGATTTTCTGTGGTCAGCAGCTTCTCGCCGTAGAAAATGGAGTTGGCGCCAGCAAAAAAACACAGTGCCTGCATTTCGTCCGTCATCTCCTTGCGACCGGCTGACAGCCGAATGTGCGACGCCGGCATCAATAATCGCGCCACAGCAATGACTCGGACGAAATCCAGCCCGTCGACGGACGCGGCATCCTGCAGTGGCGTGCCCTCTACGCGCACCAGCTGGTTGATTGGAACGCTGCCCGGGTGTTCCGGAAGAGTTGCCAGGGTATGCAGCATATCGACCCAGTCACTCCGCGATTCACCCATGCCGATAATGCCGCCGCAACAGACTTTCAGTCCCGCAGCGCGGACTGCTTTCAGAGTATCGAGGCGATCTCCATAGGTTCGGGTGGTGATGATCTCTTTATAAAATGATTCCGACGTATCCAGATTGTGGTTGTAGTAGTCAAGGCCGGATTTCTTCAGTAAGTCGGCTTGTTCCGCTTTCAACATGCCGAGCGTCGCGCAGGTTTCGAGGCCGAGGTCATGCACGGCGCGCACCATCTCACTGATTTGTTCCAGTTGCCCGGGTTTCGGACTGCGATATGCTGCGCCCATGCAGAACCGGGTGGCGCCGTTGGCCTGGGCCGTCTTTGCGGCTTCGACGACCTCCTCTAATGATAATAATGCGTCGTTTTCCAAACCTGTTTCATACCTGATGCTCTGTGGACAATAGGCGCAATCCTCGGGGCATCCCCCGGTCTTTATGCTCAGCAGCGTGCTGATCTGAACTTCGGTTGGATCGAAATGGGCGCGATGGGTTGCGTGTGCATGAAAGAGAAGATCGCTAAGCGGTCTGGCAAACAGCGCCGCCACTTCTCGCAGAGTCCAATCAGTGCGAATTGTACTTTCGTGGCTTGGTGTGGGGTCGGTCATAAATCCATCGCAAGATTGTAGATTTGTAGCTTTTGCGGCACCTGCAGAACGGGTAAAAGTGCTGGTATCACTCGGAGGATTACTAGTATGGGATCGTTTAATGCTCTGTCAACCCATGCCTGCCGCAAAAGTTGACAGACTGCTGGCTGCGCTGTTTCCGCGGCGCTGTATTTTGTGTGGCCAGTTGGCCGGCGCGCTGAGCTGTTGTTCAGCCTGTCGCCGCGATCTGCCGTGGATTACGTCACCGTGCTCACAATGCGGTGACGTGCTACCCGCGGATTATCGGGAGTCTGTCTGCGGGCGTTGCAGTGCGATGGCGCCGACTCTCGACCGGATCATCTCGGCTCTGGTGTATGAGTACCCGGTTGATCGGTTGGTTGCCATGGCCAAGTTTCATGCGCGGGTGGACAGTGCAAATGTGCTGGGGAAGCTGCTGGCGAATTACCTGCATGCCAGGCTCGATAACGGTGACCTTAGATTACCCGACCTGATTCTGCCTGTTCCACTGCACCCCAGGCGCACAGCACAGCGCGGTTTCAATCAGGCCATGGAGATCGCGTTGCCGCTGGCCAAAGCCTTGAAGGTTCCTTTGTGTCCGGATGATTGTCGCCGGATTCGTGATACACCTGAACAGACGAGCCTTGACGCTTCGTCACGCCTGAAAAATACACGCAACGCATTCCGCGCTTCTGAGGAGATAACTGCGAAGCATGTGGCCGTGGTCGACGATGTCATTACGACCGGTAGCACCGTGAAGTCGATGGGCGTGGCGTTGCGGGAGGCGGGCGTACGCGAGGTTCAGGTATGGACTGCAGCCCGCACGGTTAGCCGACGCTCTACCCACCGGACTTGAATAGGTAGTCCAGTGCGATGCCGGCGAATATTGTGGCACCGAAATAATGGTGGTTCGTGAATGCCTGAAAGCATTGCTCGGGCCGCCGCTTTCTTATCAGAATATGCTGGAAGACCAGCAGACCGGCGGCAATGACCAGGAATGCCATATACCAACCGCCAAGCTGCGCGGCTGCACCCATCAGCGCCAGCGCCAGGACCAGAATAACTTGCAGCAGAGTTACGATGAAAACATCAGCGGAGCCAAACAATATAGCGGTCGATTTCATACCCGCCTTTAGATCATCCGCACGGTCGACCATCGCATACATCGTGTCATAGATCACGGCCCAGACGACTACGGTTAGCCACATTAGCCATGCCAGGCGCGGGATGTTGCCTGTCTGGGCAGCAAATGCCATAGGGATACCCCAGCCGAACGCAGCGCCCAGGACCAGTTGTGGAGCGGAAAAAAAACGCTTCGTGAACGGGTAAATGATGGTCAGAATTGCCCCCACAATTGCGAGTCTCTGTGTCAGAGGATCCAGCGTGAGGACCAGCGCTATTGCGATCAGGCCCAGGGCAAAAAACAAAATTAACGCGTCGGCCGGCGATACCGTGCCGGCGGCGAGGGGCCGTGCCCCTGTTCTGGCGACCTTTGGGTCAATTTTCCGATCGGCAAAATCGTTTATCACACAACCTGCAGACCGCATCGTGATGACACCGAGCACGAAAACCAGAAAAATCTTTGGATCCGGCTGACCCTTTGCGGCAATCCATAGCCCCCACAGTGTCGGCCACAGCAATAGCCAGATTCCGATTGGCTTATCCAGGCGCATCAACAGCGCATACTGACCAGCCTGTCTGATCAGTTCCGTAGCGATTGACTTGGGTTGTCTTGGCGGAGGGGCTGCCATTGCCGAAGAATATCCGAAAAAATGGCGCCAGACTTGATTTTTTAAACGCCTCCGTAGCGCCTGCTAAAGCCGACCCAGCGCTGAATAATTTCTTCTGCAATCGCTGGTGAATCGTTTAATAACCGGCGACCAATACGTTGTACCGCAGGTGCGAGATCAGCATCACGAATCAAATCTGCGACACGTAATTGCATCAGTCCGGTTTGACGTATCCCCAGAACTTCGCCCGGTCCGCGCAACTCGAGATCCTGCTGCGCGACTTCGAACCCGTCGGTCGTATTTCGAAGCACACCGAGACGGCGTTTTGCGATTGCGGACAACGGGCTGCGATATAGCAGAACACAGCTACTCGGCGCGCTGCCGCGCCCAACGCGCCCGCGCAATTGATGCAGTTGAGATAGTCCCATGCGCTCGGAATTCTCGATGATCATCAAGCTTGCAGCTGGCACGTCTACGCCGACTTCAATAACCGTGGTGGCGACCAATACTTGGGTACGGCCAACGGCGAAGGCTTGCATTGCCTTGTCTTTCTGCTCCGAGCGCATGCGCCCGTGGACCAGCCCGACAGAAACTCCGGGTAATGCCTTTTTGAGCATGGTGTGCGTCGATTCGGCCGCTTGAGATTGAATTAATTCTGATTCTTCGACAAGCGGGCAGACCCAATATGCACGTTGACCTTGTTTACAGGCGTCGCGAACTCTGTCGATGACTTCAGCACGCCGTTCCTCGGCCAGCGCAACCGTTTGAATCGGCTGCCTCCCGGGCGGCAATTCACGAATGATCGATGTGTCCAGATCTGCATACATGGTCATGGCCAGGGTTCGCGGAATAGGTGTGGCCGTCATCACCAGTTGATGAGGAAGAACTTTATTAGTCTGCCCCTTGTCCATCAAGCGCAGGCGCTGGTGAACGCCGAACCGATGCTGTTCGTCAACGATGACCAGGGCCAGGCTCTTGTAGGCGAGTTCTTCCTGAAATAACGCATGAGTGCCCACGATAACGGCCGCGGTGCCATCGGCGATGGCCGCGTATGCCAGATCACGCGCCTTCTTTTTCAAGCCGCCGGACAACCAGGCCACGGTGATATCCAGACGCCGGAACCAGCTGGCGAAGTTGTCACGATGCTGCTCGGCCAAAAGTTCTGTCGGCGCCATGATGGCGACCTGATGCTCGGCCGCAACAACGGTCAACGCCGCGGCTGCGGCGACGACGGTCTTACCGCAACCGACGTCGCCTTGAATCAGGCGCATCATAGGGTGCGCGACAGCCAGATCGGACTCGACCTCGTCAAGCGTTGCCCGCTGATCGCTGGTCAGTTGGAAACTTAGCTGTTCCAGAAACTTATCGCGCAGTGTATGTGCAGTGGGAAGCGGTATGGCTGATTCAGCCCGGTTACGTTCGCGAATCTGCCGTAAGCTAAGATGGTGAGCGAGCATTTCTTCAAGAGCCAGCCGTCGCTGGCAGGCATGAGCGCCAGTGGCTAGTTTGGCGAGATTTGCATCCTTGGGAGGCCGGTGCAGGTAAGTGATTGCTTCTCGCAGAGAAGGCAAATTGTGTTCGGCAACGATATCTGCCGGAAGTAAATCCGTGACCACCGGTAAAAAGCGCTCGATCGCCTGATTAACGAGGCTGCGCAAGCGTGCTTGTTGCAGACCTTCTGTAGTCGGATATATTGGCGTTAGCCGGTCTTCGAGCTGCGGGTCTTCTCCATCTCCCAGCAACCGATACTCTGGATGAATGATTTCGAGTCCGCTCGGTCCGTTACGCGCTTCCCCAAAACAGCGAATACGATTTCCACGGCAAAGATCTTCCTGTTGTCGGCGGGAGAAATAAAAAAAGCGCAGCGTCAATTGCCCAGTACCATCAGTTATGCGGACCAGCAGGGTACGTCGGCGACGATACACGACTTCCGCGAGAGCAATTTCTCCTTCGATGACCACCCGTTGACCGGCGGGTAATGCGCCGAGCGGAGTCAAACGCGTGCGATCCTCGTAGCGGTTGGGGACGAGGAATAACAAGTCCATCGGGTGCTCGATATTCAATCGCGCTAAGCGGTTTGCCACAGCCGGCCCAACCCCGCGGAGATTCGTGAGTTGATCAGACCGGATTGACTTGGATGCTGCGGGTGGATTCACGGACTACCAGATCAACGAGCGGCCGTCATAGAACCAGTATTGCGTCTGCCTCCACGGTGGCTCCTCGAGGCAGTGAGGCTACACCAAGTGCCGCGCGAGCCGGATACGGCTCTTCAAAATATGCGGCCATAATTTCATTGACGGCTGAAAAATTGTTCAAATCGGTCAGATAGACGGTGATCTTGACTGCATTTTGCAGGGACGATCCAGCTGCCTCGGCTACCGCTTGCAGATTCTTGAATACCTGTTCAATTTGCACACGAATATCACCCTCTATGAGTTCGCCGGTTTCTGTATCCAATGGAATCTGTCCCGACAAATAAACGACGTTTCCGACCTGGATGGCTTGAGAATACGTGCCAATGGCGGCGGGGGCGTCTTCTGTATGTATCGCTTTCTTGGTCACTTTAAACCTGGGAAAAACTAATGTTGAGCTTGGAGAGAGCTTACCAGTCTGGGCCCTGTAATTGTTCGGGTAACGCGTTTTACCACGGGCATGGAACGTATTCTGCGTATGACTTGCGCCAGATGAGTGCGATCTTTGACAAGAATCGAGAATGATAAATCAGCGAGTTCCTCGTGCCGTTCGTCTACACCCACCTGCTCTATATTTGAGCCGGTATCAGCAATTCTGGCGGCAATCTCAGCAAGAACTCCGGTTTGGTTGAGGACCTCGACTAGAATTTCAACGGAAAATTCCCGATCTACATTTTTCTCCCAGTTTACGGCGATCCACTTATTCGGCTGTTTGCGGAATTCGCTGAGATTGCCACAAATATTGCGGTGCACAACGATGCCTCGCCCGGCACTCAAGTAGCCCATAACGGGGTCGCCAGGTATCGGGTGACAGCATCGCGCATAGGTCACCACGAGACTTTCGGTTCCGGCGATACTGATCGGGGTGGGTTCGCCTGGCGTCGTGCTATCTGCAGCGGTCTTTTGCACAAGCACTTTTGTGACCAGCGGCGCCAGTCGCTCACCCAGACCCACTTGTTCAAACAATTCATTTGCGTCTTTTAGTCCGAATTCCGTCAGTAGCGCACGCATTCTTGCGCGACCGATTTTACGTAAAGAACTGCCAGTATCCCGTAAAGATTGATTTAACAAGCGGCGGCCGAGTTCGCGTGCTTCGCTATGCTGCAGGTTCTTCAAATATTGACGAACGCAATAGCGGGCCTTTGCCGTAGCGACGAAGCTAACCCAGCGAGGATCCGGGTGGGCTGTTTTAGCAGTGATTATCTCCACGGTTTGTCCGTTCTTGACGGCGGTTCTCAATGGCACCAGGCGGCGATCGATCTTGGCAGCGACACAGCGGTTCCCGACGTCTGTGTGGACCGCATATGCGAAATCCACGCAAGTAGCGTTGCGGGGTAATCGCAGGATTTCGCCCTTTGGCGTAAACACATATACATTATCCGGGAATAAATCGACTTTAACGTGCTCCATAAATTCTTCGGAGTTCGCCGAGGATTGCATGTCACTTATGCTCGATAACCATTCGCGTGCCCTGACCTGCGGTGGAATCACCGCTTTGTCCGTCGCTTTATATTGCCAGTGCGCGGCAATTCCGCTTTCCGCGACCCTGTTCATCTCTTCCGTACGTATCTGCACTTCTATGGGAATCCCGTTCGGACCGAAAAGCGTTGTATGCAGAGACTCGTAACCATTAACTCGCGGGATGGCAATAAAATCCTTGAATCGCCCAGGCATCGGCTTATAGAGCTTATGGACCAGACCGAGCACGCGATAGCAATCGTCGGCGCTCTGCATTGTTAATCTGAACCCGAATACATCTGCTATCTCACTCAGGGAACGCCTCTTCTCCGCCATTTTTCGGTAAATGCTATACAGGTTTTTCTGCCGCCCGGTTACAGTCGCCTCGATACCGGCTTTTCGTAATGCTTCTTCCAGGCGATTTGAGATACGGCGTATGATCTGACGCTGATTGCCCTGAACCTTGCGAACCGCATTTTCCAGGACGCGATATCTAAATGGATAGGCAAAATGAAATCCGTAGGCTTCCAGTTCCGTTTTTATCGTGTAAACACCGAGACGATTCGCAATAGGCGCGTAAATTTCAAGTGTTTCACGGGCTATTCGAGCTTGCTTATCTTTCGGCAATGCGTCCAATGTTTGCATGTTGTGCAGGCGATCTGCGAGCTTCAAAAGAATCACGCGGATGTCTTCGACCATTGCCAGCATCATCTTGCGGAAACTTTCGGCCTGCACTTCTGCGCGGCTGTTGAAACTGAGTCGATCCAGTTTGCTTACACCATCGACTATGGCGGCAATTTCAGCGCCGAATCGCTCCTCGATCTGCTCCTTTGCCATAGGGGTGTCTTCAAGGATGTCATGCATGATTGCGGCAGCGATACTCTGATAGTCCAGGTGCAAGTCCGCGAGAATGCTGGCGACCGCTACAGGATGCGTGATATAGGCTTCACCCGAATAGCGGCGCTGTCCCTCGTGGGCCTGAGAACCGAATTCATAGGCGTTGACGATCACGTCGAGCTGTTCGGGCGGAAGGTAGCTCACTTTGGACAACAGGCTTTTAAAGCCGGTGCCGCGGCGTGTCATCGGAAGACGGCTGAGTATCGTGGCTGCGTAATCCATGCCTGATTCTACCGCAGGAAAAACGCCGGCGGCTGACCCGATTCACTGCCCGTCAGGTACTCCGGGATCGCGTGGCCGGGCTGCGCCGGCTTAGCGCGCTGTTATGTCAACCGGGCCTGCCCACCCATTGACCGTTTCGGCCATGGATGCCGGTCAGTTTCAGATGTTAGGGGAGATCGGCCCGCCATGGGTCGACGGCAGCGGGGCCTCTGCGAGCAGTCGCTCGGCTTCTTCGCTGCTGAGCAGATCCTCTTCCGGCTGACCGATGTCATCAAGAATCTCTGGAGTAATCAAGCCGGCGGCGATTTCGCGCAGTGCGATAACCGTGGGCTTATCATTCTCGCGGTCGACCAGTGGCTCGGCGCCATTAGCAATACGACGCGCGCGCTTCGCAGCTACAATGATCAGATCGAACAGGTTATCGACGTGGTCTAGGCAGTCTTCAACGGTAATTCTGGCCATGGGTTGTGCCAATTTATTTGGTGGGCCGGATAGCCTAACGGCAAGCCCAGGTGATTTCAACATGCTCGGAGCGGCGAAATCCGCCTAAATCCGGGTGCAGGCAAAGTTCACTTGAGGGCTTCCGGCGCAAGCAACGCCTGCACCCGCTTGCGTAGCAGGGGATTGTCAGTCTCGGTCTCAGTGGGCTGACTTGTCATAATGGCTTGCAGGCTCAATATCGAATCTTCCAGATCGTCATTGATGACAGCGTGATCAAACTCTTGCCAATGGTGAATATCATCCAAGGCTTCGCTAAGCCGGCGCTTGATCGCCTCGTTGCTGTCTGTGCCACGCCCCCGCAATCGACGTTCCAGTTCCGGGAGAGAGGGTGGCAGAATAAAAATAGAACAACAATCGGGTTGCCGCGTTCGAACCTGCTGCGCACCCTGCCAGTCAATTTCCAGTAGTACATCGTATCCGTGATTTCTAAGTTCCTCGACTTGTTGTCGACCTGTACCGTAAAAGTTGCCGAATACTTCGGCGTATTCGAGAAACTTATCGGATTTCCGCATCTGTTCAAAAAGCGGGGTGTCCAGAAAAAAATAATCTCTGCCGTCGACCTCCCCTTCCCGTGGCTGCCGCGTTGTGTAAGAAATCGAGAATCGAAGGTTGGGATGCGATTCCATGATCTTATGCACAAGCGTGGTTTTTCCGGCGCCTGACGGTGCGGAAACGACATATAAATTACCGCGTTGAGAATTCATGCCTGCGCAGCGCTAACGAATATCTGATTGCACGCCGAACATACATTTGAGCTGAGGTGATTCTGCGGGATTATTCGACATTCTGAACCTGCTCACGCATTTGTTCGATTAGCACCTTTAGATCTACCACTTGTCGTGTCGTTTCGCTGTCGGCTGATTTAGAACCAAGTGTGTTTGCTTCACGATTCAATTCCTGCATGAGGAAATCCAGGCGGCGACCCACCGGTTTATCATCTCCAAGTGTGCTGCGTACTTCATCGATATGGGCTGCCAGGCGATCCAGCTCTTCACTGACGTCGAGTTTCTGGGCGATGATGGCCAACTCCTGCTCGAGGCGGTCGTTATCAAGCTTCACTTGTAGCGCTTCGACGCGTTGGTCGAGCTTCTTGCGTATTTCGACGAGCACAGAAGGAAGCCTTGTCCGAACGTCATTGATGAGAGCTTCCATATCGACGCAGCGTTCCGCCAACATTTTCTGTACTTTCGTTCCCTCCCGTGCACGGCTTTTACACAATTCCGTGACAGCAGCTTCCAGTGCATCCTGAGCGAGAGGAATTACTGTCTGCGGATCGATCGACTCTTCTTCCAATACGCCTGGCCAGCGAAGGATGGCCATCGGACTCACAGCCGCAGGATTCTTTATCTGTCTGGCGAGAGTCTCGAGCTGGTCGATCACTTGACGAGCGCGCGCAGCATTGAGTTTTGTCACAGTCTGATCGTTGTCGTTCTTTGTCAGGGAAAGAACCGCATCCAGCTTGCCGCGTTTTACTTTCTCGGAGATCAGCCTTCGGAAGTCATGTTCCATGCTGCGGAGGCCGTCTGGTAGCTTCATCTGTATCTCGAGATATCGGTGATTTACCGAGCGGATTTCCCATTGGAGCTGGCCGTCGAGCATCGGCCTTTCAACGCGGCCGAAGCCAGTCATGCTGTTAATCATTGGCATCTAAATAGAAACCTGCAGTAATTCTCACAAGAGTACGTATCATGCCATGGGCTGCCGGACGCAACCCAATGATTTGGAATTTATGGCAAAAACTGGGTACATGCGTATATTTGATGAAATGAAGTCGTTCGTGTCCATCGTGATAGGCCTCGCTGAGGATCGATCTCTCGGACTCCATCGGCTTGCTGGAACGTAAATTTTACCTTTTCTTTCGGATCAGTAATTTGCAGATTGAATGCGCAAAACTAAGCCTTATCGGCGGCCGTGAGGAAAATCAGGATCGCGTGCAGGTCGTGGCCGGTGATGAAGCGGCACTGATGATCGTGATTGACGGTATGGGTGGCCACACTGATGGGGCCCGCGCGGCTGAGGTTGCAACCCAGACGATTGCGGAGTCATTTGCGAAGAAAGCGGGGCCACTTTTTGATCCTCAGGGATTTCTTCACCTGGCAATTGGTCGTGCGCACGCAAACCTCGTAAACCTCGGAACCGACCAGCGTGTAGAGATTCGGCCACGAGCTACTTGCGTGGTCTGCCTAATTCAGGACGGCGCCGCTTATTGGGGCCATGTAGGCGACAGCCGCGTCTATTTGTTGAGAAATGAGAGCATCATCGAGCGGACGCGCGATCACAGTCACGTCGAACTGCTGCTGCAGGAAGGGCTGATCACGGAAGAGGAAATCATAGATCACCCGATGCGAAATTTCGTCGAGTGTTGTCTTGGCGGCGACGTAACTCTGCCTGGCATGACCGTGACTAACCAGAAGCGCCTTTTGCCGGGTGATTTGTTATTGGCCTGCAGCGATGGATTCTGGTCGGGATTGGATGATGATGAAATTGCGTCGCTGGGTAATCGAACCGACAAGCTGTCCGATGCATTGCGAGACCTCGGTGAGAAGGCCGTCAGAACCAGTGGTCAGTTCGCCGACAATACGTCGGCCGCAGCCCTGCGCTGGGATGGGTAAGAGCATTGACGATCGAAAGGCCGAGTGGAAGAGCCCCGCATGAGCTGCGCGATGTTTGCTTCGAAGGCGGTTTTACCCGTCATGCGGAAGGCTCGGTTCTGGCGCGGTTCGGCGACACTCGTGTGCTTTGTACGGCCAGTGTCGAAGACCGTGTGCCGCGGTTTCTTCGCGGCAACGGCCAGGGTTGGGTCACTGCCGAGTACGGTATGTTACCCAGGTCGACGAATACCCGGATGGCTCGTGAGTCCAGTCGAGGAAGGCAGTCCGGCCGAACCCTCGAGATTCAGCGGCTAATTGGTCGGTCGCTCCGGGCGATTATGGATTTGCGTGCGCTCGGGGAGCGCACCATTACTTTGGATTGTGATGTGCTGCAGGCCGATGGTGGCACTCGCACGGCGTCAATTTCCGGCGCCTATGTCGCGTTGGTTATGGCAATTGATTCTTTGATCAAGTCCGGTGATCTGAAGGTCAACCCGGTTCATGGGCAGGTGGCAGCTGTGTCCGTTGGGATATACCGGGGTGTTCCGGTTTTGGATCTGGACTACGCGGAAGATTCGTCAGCCGAAACGGATATGAATGTCGTCATGAACGAAGCAGGAGGCTTTGTAGAAGTGCAGGGCACGGCAGAGGGCCACGCTTTTCGACGCGATGAATTGGATTGCCTGCTGGATCTTGCCGCCGGCGGCGTAAAGTCGATAGGCGCGGCCCAGAATCGAGCATTGGACGAATGGCAGGCTTGAGGGATCAAATCAATGCGCCGATTACCGCTGTTCTGGCGACCGACAACGCCGGAAAACTTCGCGAATTTCGATCCTTGCTGGGCGATTGCCTGTCGCTGATCCCACAATCCGAATTTGGCATACGCAGCGGTGAAGAAACGGGAAGCACGTTTACTGAAAACGCGTTAATCAAGGCCCGGCATGCGGCCACACTGGCGAAGTTGCCAGCGATTGCCGACGATTCGGGACTGGAGGTCGATAGCCTCGATGGGGCGCCCGGTATCCGTTCGGCTCGTTACGCCGGAGAAGATTCAGCGGACGTCGATAATGTGACCCGGCTGCTGGCTGAATTAAACGGTGTGCAAACAGCGGATCGGACCGCACGTTTTCGATGTGTCGCGGTTTTCGTGCGGGATGCCGATGATCCGGCACCGCTGATTGCCGAAGGTATTTGGGAGGGGCGAATAGGCATGGAGCCGAGCGGTGAAAATGGCTTTGGCTATGATCCGGTGTTTGTGGACCCAGAGCTGGGGCTCACGGCTGCTCAATTGAACGCAACAGAAAAAAATCGTCGTAGTCATCGGGGCGCTGCGGCACAGCAATTGGGTCGTCTTATTGCTCGCGCCGCCAAGAATGACAAATCTCGTTGACTTTATTCACAATTTTTGCTGATTCCCGATATTTCATGTAGATACGTCCACGCTTATCAAGCCAGTTGCAGAATAGTGACCATAAGACATTGAATGACAAGCAAAAAAGCCAAATGATCAAATCTTGGGCAATTAGCGATTTTTCCTTATGCAATCGGTTCTTAGGCGCCAGTCGGCTTGCGTTATCCACACACTTATCCACAGTTTTTGTGGATAACGGTGAACTGCTTGCTACCTGTGCCGGCAAAAGCTATCCTCTCGCGCCCGTTTTGGCGATCGGGTTAACCAGAACAAGGTGGTGATAAAGCCATGAAACCGGACATCCATCCACAGTACAACGAAATCAAGGTCATCTGCAGCTGCGGAAACGAATTCGATACAAAATCAACGCTTTCGCAAGAGCTGCACGTCGACGTTTGTTCTTCGTGTCACCCGTTCTACACCGGCAAGCAAAAGATCGTGGATAGCGCTGGGCGCGTCGACAAATTCCGCCGAAAGTACGGCATGTAATTCACCTTAGTGTCGACGAACCGTTTTCTCAGTCCCCGTATAAGCTCCGGCGCACTCCCATACAGGTCCTCACCTCCCAGCCGGCTGTGCATGGCGGGGCGACCTCCCTTATAATGTATGGCCCCTTGATTGGGATGACGATTTTTTGGGTGCGGCTCTGGCCCGCCCAATTACATGTCGCTTCGGTCCGGATCTGCCGCACCGGATCACGATGATCAACGAGGGATGGCCAATAAACGGTTTTTTAAGCCACGGGTTGGAGTCGGCCGTATTCAAAATGGGAAATGAATGAAAAGATGAGCGCAAAAACCTATCGATTAGAGGATTCCGAGAGCGGCAAGCAGGTCGAGTTTGAGGCGCGCGCCGGCACGCTGGGTCCGGATGTTTTTGACATCCGCTCGCTCTATGCTAAGCAAGGCGTCTTTACCTATGATCCGGGCTATGCGTCGACGGCCAGCTGCGAAAGCAAGATCACCTTTATCGATGGCGAAGAAGGCGTGTTGTTGTATCGCGGTTATCCGGTTCAGCAGCTTGCCGAAAAAAGTTCGTTCCTGGAAGTTTGTTGCCTGCTGCTTTACGGGGAGCTACCAAATAAAGAGACGCTGGAAAAATTTCACCATCGGATCCTGACCCACACGATGATCAACGAAACCATGTTGCGTTTGTTCAACGGGTTTCATCACGATGCTCACCCGATGGCCATGGTGTCCGGTGTTGTCGGCTCCATGTCCGCGTTTTATCACGACACAACCGATATCTATAACCCGAGGCACCGCGATATTTTCGCGCATCGTATCGTGGCGAAATTGCCGACCATCGCGGCGGCCGCTTATAAGCACACCAGGGGACAGCCATTCGCCTATCCGCGTAATGATCTGAATTATGCAGAGAACCTTTTGCATATGCTTTTCGCCGTGCCCGCAGAAGATTATGAGGTTGACCCCGTTGCGGCGGCCGCGCTGGACTTGCTGTTTATTTTGCACGCAGATCATGAACAGAACTGCAGCACGTCCACAGTTCGCATAGCGGCTAGCTCGGGCACTAATCCTTATTCGGCAATCGCCGCTGGCATTGCAGCATTATGGGGGCCTGCGCATGGGGGCGCCAACGAGGCAGTTCTTAATATGCTGAAGCGGATTGGCTCTGCCGACCGGATCGAAAAATTCGTAGCGAAGGCCAAAGACAAGGACGATCCATTTCGTCTGATGGGGTTTGGTCACCGCGTCTACAAGAATCATGATCCGCGCGCGACGATCATTCGTGAAGCCTGCCACAAAGTTTTGCAGAAACTCGGCAAGGTTGATACGCCCTTGTTCGATCTCGCCTTGAAGCTCGAAGAAAAAGCGCTAAGTGATGAATATTTTATCGAAAAGAAACTTTATCCGAATGTCGATTTTTATTCGGGTATTATTTATCGGGCGTTGGGCATTCCGACATCGATGTTTACCGTGATGTTTGCGATCGCTAGAACGGTTGGCTGGGTGTCACATTGGCGTGAGATGATTGTAGACCCGGATGGCCGGATTGGCAGGCCACGTCAACTATATACCGGACCTCCAGCGAGAGATTATGTAGACGTCAGCAAGCGCTGATGCTGTTCCATGCGCCGCCGCCCTGAAGAAGTCGACCTGTATAAATATTGCCTAGGCCTCGCTCAATAGACGCTGAAGTTCCCGTATTCCGGCGCGTTGCATGGGCTTGCCGTCGACCAGACTGAGCGGGGCGTATCGACGAAGCAGCTCCGGAAAGACTGTTGCGGAGAACTCTGACCCTTCGATGTTAAATCGATAGCCGGGGAATGTTTCGGACTGATGGCGTCTGAACCGGTGCCGAATCTGTATCGATCGATGGCGAATTCCCAACTCATTCAGGGTGATCGCTACTGACTCCTGCGAGTCAGTGAACAGATGCAGATCAATTTGCGAGTGCTCCGTTGCATTTCCGCTGAGTACCGGCCCGGCCAGGCGGACGTGGAAAATGTTCAGTGAGTTCATCGCGCTTAAAGCGGCCTTGCGCAGGTTATTAAGGTGCGTCAAATGCGATTGGCCTTTGAATATGCGATTGCGCTCAGCCAGCGCCCGTTCTATTTCCTGGTTACTCGGAAGCGCACCATTGTTTTTCAGTCCAAGCCGCTCAACGGCTTTTTCCTTGGCAAACCGGAAGTCTGACAGGCCGTGTTCCTGGATGATGCGGGCCGCTTCGTTGGCAACCGTGGTTCTCCGGTTATCGGCTTTCAAGGTCGGAGGCTTTTTCAAAATAACGTCTCTTCATCATCCTCTGGATTATCGACGTCCCCAGGATTCATGAATTGGCTATTGTCTTCGGTATGCAGCGCTGGAATATGGCCCTCCCGGAACAACTCGAAAATTGCGCCCTGATACCCGGCTGGCGCGACCAGCCCTGACTCGGGAACAATCCGCACCGTGACGATTCCCGAAGGCCTTGGAATAAGTGCGTTGGGCGCTTCGGCTAACGCGTCCTGCATGAAATATTTCCAGATCGGCAACGCGGTTCGGCTGCCTTCTTCACCAGCCCCGAGGGATCGATCCTGATCGAACCCCACCCAGGCCGTGGCGACCAAATCACCGTTGAAACCGCTAAACCAGGCGTCACGCCGATCATTGGACGTGCCCGTCTTGCCCGCCAGGTCGGGGCGACCCAATTCCCGGGCTCGCCGTCCGGTGCCCCGCTGAATGACATCGCGCATCATGTCGTAGATGAGATAGGCGTTTTCCGCGGAGATGACCCGGGGCGCCGGCCTGTTAGCAGGGCCCAGAAAGCTCGGCGCTTCCTCAGCAGTCGGGCGCCATTGAAGGCCATGCCGCATCATTTCGTCGACGTCCTTATAAAGCGGGACTTCATCGGCGACCGCGGGTTCGGACCAGACATCTGTCGTAACGCCCTCTCGGTCGAGTGCGTCGATCCAGGCTTCGTTGTCTGTTGGTAGTGCATCAGGATTGCGCTCACCGACCCAGACGGTTGGGCAGTCGTCACAGACGAAGACCGGATTGGCGCTAAAAAGTGTTGCATTATCCGAGTCTTCCACGCGGTCAATCAGATAGTGATTGATCAGGTAACCACCGCTCGCGAATACCGAATATCCGGCAGCGAGATCCCAGGGAGATGCACCACCGCTGCCTAAAGCTAATGATAAATCTCTGGGTAAGGCGCTGGGCGGAAGGCCGAAAGCTCGAATGTGCTGCAGAGCTGGACCGATGCCAGTGCCCCTGAGAATTCTTACCGAGACAAGATTCAGCGACTTGATCAAAGCTTCGCGAAGACGCGTGGGCCCATGAAATTTCCGCGAATAATTTTCCGGACGCCATGCCGTTTCAAGCTGCGCATCATCGAAAACCACCGGCGCGTCGTTGACCAGTGTCGCGGTCGTGAATCCGTTGTCGAGAGCGGCTGAATAAATAAAAGGTTTGAAAGATGAACCAGGCTGGCGTTTAGCCTGAACGGCTCGATTGAACTTACTCGCGAAGAAGTCGAAACCGCCGATCAGGGCGACGGTCGCACCATCCCTGGGATCGAGAGCCACGAACGCCCCTTGGGCCTGTGGCATCTGCGCAAGCTGCCAGCCCTTGTTTTCGGTATTGAGCAAATAGACAACATCGCCTACCGCGAGCAAATCATGAATCGTCTTGGGTGCGTCGCCTACTATGTCATCGTTGATGTACGGTCGCCATTTCAGATTCTCCCAGGCCACGTTGGCCGGGCCGACATCCCGGATGTACATTTCAGCCGAATCATCGTCGTTCGTCGCGAGCACTGCGGCAATATGTAAATCATCATAGCTGGGATAAGCATTAAGCAAACTCACCAATGCACTGAAATCGTCAGGCTCTGTTTCGTCGAAAGCTGTATCGGCGGCCGCAGCGGTATCTTTTTTGGCGGGCTTTGGTTCGAGATTCGCGAGCACGTCAGTTGCCACCGGCCCCCGATAACCATGCCGGCGATCGTATTCAAGTAAGGCTGCGCGTAAAGACTGTGTGGCAGCAGCCTGTAAGCGAGAGTCAATCGTTGTGACGACGTGGTAGCCGGCAGTATATGCATTCTGGCCATAGCGGCGAACCAATTCTGCGCGAACCATTTCAGTCACGTATGGCGCTTCAAGCTCAACCTTCGGTCCGTGCAGTTTCGATTGAACG